>Ga0181528_10000090_pt1 | contig 84582 bp, 84 predicted proteins | sample PEATcosm2014_Bin_47_FD_119742 | JGI IMG/M metagenome (GOLD analysis project Ga0181528, IMG submission 119742) | Peatland microbial communities from MTU Mesocosm Facility, Houghton, MI, USA - PEATcosm2014_Bin10_10_metaG | ecosystem: Environmental > Terrestrial > Soil > Wetlands > Peat | place...
CAATACCAATTCGGCGGAGGCCGCTCATCGTCATGCGGGTGCCAATACTTATTCCAGCGCAGATGTCTCCATGAAACTTACCGGCTTCCGACACGAGCATCTCAAAATTCTCATAATCCAGTTTTTCCATCGTTCTATTCTCCGTGCTGATAGGAATTGGTTTGGGTTTGCGGTTCCACGATTGGTATCGTATACACGACACTAATATTCTTTACGTTTACTAATGCACCGAAGGTACAAGTCCTGCGAGGCAGCCGTCAAGGAAATATCGAACCTTCGTTCCGTGAATGTAAGAAGTTCAGAAGATGGTTCGCAAAATAGCCGCAATAAAGTGTCTATCTCCATAGCCCGTTTACCCACAGATTCTGCTATAGCCTGAATACAGCCGAGAAGCGATATGAAACTGACAGGGGCATTCCCCGAATGAAGGCAACGGGTTCGATCGTTGTGCCATCCCATGGGCTTGTCCGCAGACTCGGCACGGGTAGATAGCCAACACGGACGCCCTATATTAATGGCAGCCATAACTGTTTCGCACCGCCAACGTGTACCGGAAAAATCCTGTTTTGCCGAAAAGGTGAAAAGACATGGGCACATCTTTCTTAGATCACGTAGCGTCCAGACGGCGATTCTTACAGATGGGTATAACCGGAACGGCCGTCGGTTTGCTGACGGGCGGCCGGAAACTTGCATTCCCGCCGGAGGCACTGGCGCAGAGCGCGCTCAGCCCTGACGCAGCCCTGACCGAGTTGATGGATGGCAACAAGCGGTTCACCACCGGGCGCCTGACCGCTCACGAGCATGACCTCGCCATTCTTAAACAAAACACCATTGAAAAGCAGGAGCCGTTCGCCGCTGTGCTGTCCTGCGCGGATTCCCGGGTACCCGTCGAACTCGTTTTCGATCAGAGTATCGGCCATATCTTTGTTACCCGAGTTGCAGGAAATGTTGTCACCCCGGAAATCATTGCCAGCCTTGAATACGGAGCCGCTGTATTGGGCGCGAAGGTGATTCTGGTGATGGGACACACCAACTGCGGAGCGGTCAAGGCGACCATCCAAGGGAAGGAAGTTCCCGGACAGATCAGCGCGCTTTATCCGCATATCCAACCGGCGATAGATCAGGCAGGACCGGCTCTGGAAGCCGCGACGAAAGCCAATGCCAAGATACAGGCGTCCCTTTTACGCGAGGCGTCGACCGTAATCGCCGGCTTGATAAAAGAAAACCAGTTGCAAGTCGTCGCCGGTCTCTACGACATAGGCACGGGCGCTGTGACTCTGCTCAAATAGACTCCCGCAGGCCCGGACGCCACATCTTCAGGCGTCCGATCTTCAGGATCAGTGCGCGCAATGCGCTCGCCGGACCGTCTCCAAAGGTCGTCCAGGGCGGGGATGCGCTCACGCCAAATGAGAAATGCTAGATCTTCTTGCCAAGTAACTTTAGTGCGGCAATTTTCGCCATTCCCCACGGTCCATAGCGCTCCAGCATCAACTTCCCGTAGAGGGCTTGCGTATCGTTCGGTAGTGTTTTTCCGGACTCCTTCTTGTGTAACCGAAGAGCGCCTGACGAACAGGTGGTGACACACAAACCGCACCCGATACATCGGGTGGACTCCACATCCGCCTTATCGTCCTTCATGGAAATGGCATCCATCTGGCAGCGCACCTCGCAGACTCCACAGGCGCTACAAGCTTCGCGATCGACTTCGGCGTAGAAATTCGAACTGAAGTACTCAGCTGGGCGGGGATATTTCTTGGCTGAGTTCAGCACGTTGCAGCAGCAGCCGCAACAGCAGCAGACGAAGAGCGGGTTCTTGGTGTTCTCCGGCTGCAACACCAGCCCTTCCTTATCGGCTGCGTTCACCAGTTCCAGCATCTCCTCCCGAGGAATGAGACGGGCGGCACCTTGATCCGCCATCAATTTGGCTCCCAAGCCGAAGGTCAGGCAATTGTCGAGAAGGTCGGTCTGCTTGCACTTATGTCCGAGCAGCTCTTTTCCGTGCCGGCAGATACACGTCATCCGGCCGAACGGTCCGCTGGAGGACTCGACGTAGGCTCGAAGATCGTCGTACGAAGTAATGTTGTGCTCCACCGGAATATTGCGGTTTACCGGCACGATCCTCATTTGGGTCGTTTTCTTGCTATGGAAGGCATCGCCGAACGCTTCGTCCAGATATTGCTGGGACTCGCGCTCGAACTCCGGGGTCAGGCGGTGCACCTGGTGTTCGTAGATTCCGACGGCGAAAATCATCTTGCCGTAGAGAGGCTCGGCTGCGATCGGGAGGCGATGGATGAGTCCTTTGTCGCTCAATTGGTCCAGCTTTTTCGTCAGTTCAGGCAGCGTCATCTTCGCTTTGACGCGCTTGTGGATCGCCTTGGCGGGCTCAGGAAGTGCGCTCAACTCGAGCGTCAGCTCGGCCTCTTCGGGAGTGAACAGTCGCATCAGGATCTTGATTTCCACTCCCGACTTGCTGGCTGGAAATCCGATCGGCATCCGGTCCAGGTGCTGCTGGAGCTTACGATAAAGGTCTTCGTTACTCATGGCCGTGTCCTTATAAGTCGCGTTGTCCAGCCGCTGCCGGAGGAGGCAGCTCATAGAAAGTGGTCGACGGTTTCAGCAGTGCCGCTGAGGGCATGGTAGCCACGAAAATTGCGTTTGGCAACCACTGTGTGTGGCTCCGTGCTGTTTTGTGATTCTGGCGTCTAGCTGCTCTACCGATTGGGGCGGGTGCCTGACGGCGGCACCGGCGCAGGGCAGCAGTCGACGGGGCAGACGTCATGGCTCGGACCGTAGCAACCGAGCGCAGGACGGACAGGCGAGGCAGTAATGCGCTCGACGATCAATTCGCGAATCATGCTCACGAACCGGGGATGGGTTCCGGCGGTGCGGGCGCGCTGATAGGTGATACCAAGCTCCTGACATCGTTCGCGTGCCTGAGTGTCAAGGTCGAAGATGATCTCGATGTGATCGGAGACGAATCCGATGGGAACCAGCACCAGATCTTTCGCACCGCAGGAGTACTCCTCTTCGATCACTTCGAGGATGTCAGGCGAGAGCCACGGTTGCGAGGGCGATCCGCTGCGGCTTTGGTAGGCCACGCGGTGGTTTGGGTGCGCCAGCGCTTCGGCCACCAGGCGGGAAGCCTCCTCAAGCTGCTGCACGTAGCGGCAAGTGGTCGCCATCGTCATCGGAATACTGTGCGCGGTGAAGAGCAGGCGCGCCCCGGAACGGCGTTGGGCGGGGACTTGCGCGAGCGCCTCACCGGCATGCGAGGTAACCGCCTCAATGAAGCCGGGGTGGTTGTAGAAGGCGCGAATCTTATCGACCTGCGGTGCGCCTTCGCCAACCATTCGCTGTGCGGTAGCAATGTCCTCGCGATACTGACGGCAACCGGAGTAGGAACTATAGGCCGAAGTGAAAAAGCCCAGGGCGTGCCGAATGCCATCGCTCTTCATCCGGCCAAGGGTATCGGCGAGCAGCGGGTGCCAGTTGCGGTTTCCCCAATAGACCGGCAGGCCGATTTCATGGGCATGCAATTCGGTCTCCAGCGCGGCGATCAGGGCACGGTTCTGGTCGTTGATGGGACTGTGGCCGCCGAATCGCCGGTAGTGCTCGGCGACCTCTAGCAAACGCTCGCGCGGAACCGCCTTGCCGCGCAGAACATTCTCCAGAAAGGGAAGCACGTCCTCGGGCTTTTCCGGGCCGCCGAAGGAGACAAGCAGAATCGCGTCATACATAGCTTTGTACTCTGTCAGATGCTCCACCTCGTCCGGAGATGCAGGTTATCTGGCGGATGCTTCTCAATAGTGGTCAGTTTCCGGTGTGCCCGTCACCCGCCCGGAGCGGTGCCATGTCCTCAGGAAAACCTTGCCACAAGCCGACTTCGGATTACTAATCGGCTGGCATCGTCTGATACCGGGGATGTATATGTAGAATCTCGAAGGTGATCGGAGGAGTCCATGAGTCAGGTGCCGCTCTGGTTTGAACGTAAGTTTGAGTTCTCATTCCCGGTGGAGCTGCTTCCGAATCTGTGCGCGCGGCTACGCGGCACGCCAGCCAGGCTTGAAGAGGTGCTTGGTGGCCGTCCTCACGCACTCCTGATCGCTAGGGCAGGAGGAAGTTGGTCGGCGCAGGAACACGTAGGTCACCTATTCGACATCGAGCCGCTGTGGCTGGCGCGAGTGGTCGATTACATAGCGGCCAGCGACAAACTCACTGCGGCAGATTTAAGCAATCGGAAAACCAACGCAGCAAATCATAATGCGCGCCCACTGGCACAGATTTTGAGTGAGTTCCGCACTGCAAGGGAGATCCTGCTGAAGCGCGTGATCGAGTTGGATTCATCGCTACTGACAAGGGCCATTCCACACCCTCGTTTGCAGACTCCGATGCGGCTTGTGGACCATCTGCATTTTGCCGCCGAGCACGATGATCATCATCTCGCGCGAATCTGGGAACTGGTCAACGCCGTTCGCTAATGAAGGGTACGATGTGATTACGACGACAGACTCGATTGGGTGCTGAAGAACGCCCGTCGCGCCAGGAATCCTCGCCGACCTCAGCCGCAGGATTCTGGACACTGGCCAACTTTACAGGACTGATCTCAAATTCGCGTTACTTCCGGTTAGGCGACAATCCGACCGTGACCGATCAGTTGTATGCTTCTCACTGTCGGGAATTCTGTTGTCGCAAGGCATAAAGTCCAGCGAGTTCGTGTGAAGGAGGCGTGATTCACATGAAGGCAGTGCGCATCCATCGTTTCGGACCGCCTGAGGTCGTCGTTGTCGAAGATATTCCTAAGCCGTCGCCTGGCAAAGGAGAGGTGCTGGTGCGCGTTGCTGCCGCGGGCGTCGCTCCATGGGACGCAGTCATTCGTGAGGGCAAGAGCAAGGTAAGTCCACAGCCTCCATTGACCCTTGGTTCCGACCTCTCAGGCTGCGTTCATGCGGTTGGTCCTGATTTGAGCCAATTTGCAATTGGCGATGAGGTCTATGGTGTTACCAACCCGCAATTCTGTGGCGCCCAGGCAGAATTCACCGTCGCATTCGCGGGGATGATCGCGCCAAAACCGCGGCGCCTGCGTCACCTCGAGGCAGCTTCGGCGCCGGTTGTCGCAGTCACCGCCTGGCAGATGCTCTTCGAATATGCGCAGGCGAAAAGTGGAGATACGATTTTGATCACAGGCGCCGCCGGAAACGTAGGCGCCTATGCCGTGCAAATAGCTCTCGAGGCCGGAATGCGGGTGATTGCGGTTGCCCGCTCCTCTGACCAGGAGTTGCTCCGCGCATATGGGGTCGAAACGATCCTTGATTCGAGGGCTGCCGGTTTCGAATATTCCTTGCCTCAGGTCGACGCCGTCCTCGACACCGTGGGTGGTGACACAGTCCAACGCTGTTCCGCTGCAGTGAAGCCCGGGGGGCGGCTAGTATCGGTGGCCTCCACGCAACCTCCACAAAGAGCAGGGATGCAGTCGGTGTTCTTTTACGCTGAGGTTACCAGCCAGAGATTGCGTACTGTTACGGACCTGTTTGAGACGCGCAGGATCTCCGCCCGAGTCGGGTCGGTGCTGCCCCTGGCAGAAGCGCGTGGCGCGCACGAGATGCTTGCCGGTGCACCTCATAAAAACGGCAAGATCGTTCTGCAACTCCTCGGCTGAATCGGGACGGAATGAGAACTCCGAAAAACGGGTTCAGTTCGTATGACCGCCAACTCGGAAGTTACCCATCATTTCCCGGCATCAGTCCTGAGAAACGCCGCAGGGTCTTTTGTTAAGAATCTGGCTCCGGGCGGTTGGTCGGCAATCCGGAAACTGACCCACTACCCGTTTTCCGGTTGAGTTTCTGTCCAGTACAATGCGCGCATGGCCATTGGCGTAATCAGCGACACCCACGGATTGCTTAGAGCCGAAGCCGTCGAAGCGCTCAGCGGCAGTGAACTGATTCTGCACGCCGGAGACCTGGGGTCGGCAGAGGTGCTGCGCGCTCTGGAACGCATTGCGCCCGTGGTGGCCGTGCGCGGCAACGTCGACCTAGACGAGTGGGCGAAGCGCTTACAACCGGTGGAAGTAGCCGAGTGCGCCGAGAAAAGTTTCTACATCCTGCATCGCCTTGCCGACCTGGACTTGAAGCCCAAGGCCGCAGAAATTGCCGCCGTCATTTATGGACACTCACACCAGCCGCTGATCGAGTGGCGCGACGGGGTTCTGTTCTTCAACCCCGGCAGCGCAGGGCCCCGCCGCTTCTCGCTTCCGGTGACGGTGGGGAGAATTGAGATTGTAGACGGTGAACTGCGTCCGGAGATCATTCACCTGCTTTAGGCGAGCCTCTACCAGATTCCTTTGTCGCTGCCGGTGAGTTTGTAGCTGATGGCCGCCGCCGATGCCAGATAGGGCAGCAGAGAGAGACGCAGGGTGCCGGCAAGGTCTCCGCGGAGTGCGGCGGCACTGACCTGCGCCGTGTAAAGTCGCGCGCCTTGCGGCACCACCGGCACGCGAATAAATTTGGCCTTGACGTAAACCTTTTCCGCCCCGAAGAGCGAGCCCGAGAGAACCTCCGAGGGCAAGGAAACGGGCGTGCCGCGATATTGCAGAACGTAGTCGCTGACGATGCGGAGAAGAGAGCACACACCCTCCCAGATGCCTCCCAGCGAAGCCGCGCGGCGCAGTTCGACGAAGTCCACGACGCCGGATTCGACCAGCGCGGCAAGGTTGACAATGTCGCAGACGCGGAAATAAAAATGCCGATACATGCGCTGCAGCGTCGCCACGATAATGCGTTCCTCTGGCGCTGGCACCTGGAAGTCCATTCCGAGCACCGACTTGGTAACCCGCCGGGATACAAAGCGCTGCGCCATGGCAATGTGTTCCCCGGTCTGGCCGAGGCGCTGGACGTGCACCTCGACCGCTTCCGGCAAGCCGCCAATCGCAAAATTCCACTTGTTGGCCAGCCGGTCGCCCCAGCTTCGCGGCTCAATGCGAGCACGAAAACGCGTGGTCATCAAATGGCAGACCTGCTTCGCATCCGCCGTAGTGTAAAGGTCAAGGTCGTTGCCGAGATCGGGCCAGTGGTCGAGCGTCTTCATCACCGTGACCGGGCATCCGGCCCCTTCCAGCGCTCCAGTGATCAGGTGAAGGTGCTGCACTGCGTTGGAGATGCGGAACTTCTCCTGGGCGATACGCGACTGGCAACGGGAGAACAATGCGGTGTCGTCCAGGCTCCCGGCCATGGTCTCTAAAGGCTCCAAGGCACGTAGCACCACGTGATTCGAGTCGGCCAGCGCGGTCAGCTCAGCGAACTCTGGTTCAGTCAGCTCACAGAGCCGGGAATAGATTTTCCCGGCGCGTTCCGGAGCCAGGGTGAGCGTCGACAGGGCTTGAACAAAGGCGTTTTCACGAGAGCTGTGGGTTGTCATAAACAGGAATTGAGATGAGCAGGAAGAGAGCGGGGTTGGTAGCTCAGCGAGGCTGATCAAGGGTCGAGGAAGCAAAAACGAGGATCAACTTTTCGATTAGGGCTTTTTGTGAGTTGCTGGGCGCGCTGAGGACGCGCCCAATTTGTGGAGGCGCTCGCGCGCCTGAGTAGCTTCGATGGTATGGGGATAGCGCTGGATGAGGGCGTTCAACTCGCGGATTCCCGCATCCTTACGGCCGAGTTCAAGCAGCGAGTAGCCTTTTTTGAGTTGGGCCGCGGCTGCCTTGTTTCCATCGGGAAACTGTTCGAGCACTTTGTCATAATCGGCCACCGCCGCCTCGAAGTTTCCGGAGCGGTATTCCACGTCGGCAACATAGAACTGCGCGTTGCCGGCGAGATCCGTGGTGGGGTAGTACTTGATGTAATCCTGAAATTGCGAGAGCGCCAACTCGTATCGGGCAGAGTTGTAGTCCCGCAGCGCATTGTTGTAGAGGACGTCGGCAGGCGGAGCCTGAGCGGCGGCGCCGGTGGGTCCGGCGGGCGCAGTAGGCGCACCTGGCGTGGTCGCTCCGGCCGGGGCGACGTTCTGCTGCTGGTTCTGGATGTCTTCGAGTTGCTTGTTGGTCTGGGCCAGGCGAGCCTTAAGCTCGTCGATGGAATCGTTGAGCGTCTGGATCTGCCCGGAAACCTGATCAAGCTTGGTCTGGGAGTCGGCGTTCTGTTGCTGCAGGACCTTCTGCATCGTCTGCACTGACTCCGTGAGCTTATTCATATTGTCAGTCGTCTGCTCAACCAGGCTGCGCATGACGCCCATACGCTCGTCGAAGGATTGTTTCATGGCTGCCATGCGATCGGCCAAATCCTGCACCTGGGCTTGGAGCTGAATGATCTCCTTGGAGACGGCAAAGGCCGGCGTTGCAGGAGCTGCAATCAACAGGGCCAGGACCGCGAGAGCTGTTGCTTTTCTCAGTTTCATCTTCATCTCCGGGCGCCGTGGCGCCGGACTCCGTTCGCACTGCGCGAGGGAGGTAATCACAACCAAATCAAGTTTAATACAACTGACTTACAATGTCCCGCAAGCCATCACGTTCGGCAACGGTGGAGATATGTGGCGGGGCGCCCGGAGACGCCCCGCCGTTAGGATTCAGACGAACCGGTTATTTCTGGCCGTACACAAAGTGATCGCGGCGATTCTGCTGCCAGCAGGACTCGTTGCTCTCATTGCAGAACGGTTTCTCCTTGCCGTAGCTGATGACCTTGATCTGGCTGGCTGCGACCCCGGCCTTAATCAGAGCTTCACGGGCTGAGTTGGCGCGATTATCGCCAAGCGCAAGGTTGTAGTCGGTGGAACCGCGTTCGTCGCAATGCCCCTCGATGGTGAACCGGATCGACGGGTGCGCCTTGAAGAACGCCGCATCGGCATTAATCGTCGCCTGATCTCCGGCCCGCAGGTCGTAGCGATCATAGTCGAAGTAGATGTCCTTTACGGACTGCGCAAACAACGCGTCTTCACTACTCTCTTCTGTTGCGGCGGCCTGCTGCTGCGGCGGCGCTGGTGGAGGAACGACGGTGAGGCGAGCAGTGGCGTCAGCCGAGCCGCCGGGGCCTTGGGCGGTCAGGCGGTAGGTGGTGGAGGTGCTCGGCGAGACTTGCTGCGAACCGTTCGCCTGCACGCCTCCGATGCCGTCGATGCTCACGCTGGTTGCGTCCTGGGTGGACCAGGTAAGGGTTGCCGTGCCACCACGATCGATGCTCTCAGGGCTGACGCTCAGGGTTGCCCTCGGCTGGGGTGGCGGTGGAGCAGCGGGCGGTGCCGGCGGAACCTGTTTCTTTTTGCAACCACCGACGACGACAATGGCCGCCAAGGACAACACTAAAAGAGTCCATTTCATTTTGCGATATTTCAAATCATCCTCCAGAATCAAGAGAGTTCGCCTTGTCCGACGTCGAGAACTCGCCGAACCGTTATAGAGTTAAAACTCCGATACCGCCCACTTGCTTGCAGAACTTCTATTGCTACTTCCAACTCCAATTCGGTTGCGAATTGGAGCCGCCGAAGGTCAACTGGGTCTGCTGGCTACCATCGGCCAGCATGGACCATATCTGTTCCCCGCCGCCCCGCGTGGACTGATAGACAATGTGGCGGCCATCCGGCGACCAGGATGGAAAGTCGTTGCGTCCGCCGTCGTGAGTCAGTTGCACCCATTGGCGGCTGGCCACGTCCATCAGGTATATGTCAGAGGCGCCCGGAGCGCCGGGGCCGTAGTGGCGGACCCAGGCAAACGTGAGGAACTGTCCGTTGGGAGACCACGAGGGCGAGACCGCGTAACCCTGCTCGGTGATTCGCTGTACGTTGGTTCCATCGCTATCCATGATGTAGATCTGCGGCAGACCGGTGCGTCCGCTGACCCAGGCGATCTGCGCGTTGGTCTTGGGATTCCATACGGGCGAAACATCAGGTCCATGATACGCCGTCAAACGCTTGAGATTGTTTCCGTTCTGATCGCAAACGTAAATCTCAGGATCGCCCGAGCGTGAAGAGGAAAATGCGATACGGGTTCCGTCCGAACTCCAGGCGGGCGATAACGTGGTGCCGCCGAAGGAAGGGAATTGGACAAGACGTCCGAGTTCGAGCGACCACATTGCGATGTTGGGGCCGCCCTTGAAAAATGAGGCGAAGGCGACGCGCGAATTATCCGGCGAGACCCGGGGCTCCAGCGAGATGGAGCCGAGTCGCGTGATCGCATGCTGCCCCGCGCCATCGTAGTCCATTGCCCAGACCTCTTTGTGTCCGGTGCGCGCGCTGACAAAGTAGATCTTGGTTTCGGCGATGCCGGAGAGTCCGCCACCAAGCCGGAAGATAATCTCGTCGGCAAAACGATGCGCGATCAGCCGCGCATTCTCATCGGTTGCGCTCTCGCGATACTGCTTGGCCAGCACCTGGGGATTCTGCTGGTTCTTTACGTCGAAAAGCCAGCCCTGCACCTGGAGCGTTCCTACGCTGACCGCTAGGTTGCCGAAAGCCAGCATCGCAGCGTTGGGCGGAGGCGCGCCCCACGCATCCAGATGAACATCGGCCGGTGCGCCGATGGCCGCCAGCGGATAGAAGCTCTTGGAAACCATGTCGAAGATGCCGGCCTGGTACAGGTCGTTGAACAGCACCGCGTTGAAGGTTTTGTCGAGCGCGGCGGCCTCGGCACTCGGAGCCTTGAAGTCAGCCACCGCCAGACGAATCTTTTCCCCACCGACTCCGGTGCCCGTACGAATCCAATCCTGCGAAAGTGCGGGTAATACGAGCGCGAACAGAACCGCAGCCAACGCTACAAATCGCTTCATGCAACTCTCTCCAAACGTGCAGGCGCCGCTTCAGCGCCGGTAATCAAACCAGAACTCCACGGATACATAACTGCCGTTGTATTCCCTCGGCAGCGGACCGAAGGTGTCGATGCGCTGCAAGGTTCGCACCGCGGAGATATCCAACGCGGGGATGCCGGACGATTGCTCAATGCGAACATTGGAAGGCGTCCCGGAACGCGAAATATCGAAAAGAATATAAACCCGCTTAGCTGACGAGATACTAGGATTCACTTCACTCTGCCAAGCCTGATGAACCTTTCTCGCCACCGCGTCGGTATACCATCCGAAGCGGCTGCCAAACGTGCCATTGCCGCCTTCGCCGAACTTCAACCCGCCGGCCGTGCTGCCGCTCTGGAAGCTGGTGTAGGGACCGGCGACGGGACCGCCCGCTCCGAATGGAACGGTGTTATTCACCTTCGCCATCTCGTGCGGTTGCTCGTGGGTGGGCGTCGCGATCGCCGGTTTCTGCTTGGGCAGTTCGCGGCCCGGCACGGTGGTCGCCGCTTTTTCTTTCGCCGGCTTCACTTTGGTCTGCCGGTCGGGAATCGCAATGGCCTTATCGTCTTCCTTGGCGCGCGGCGCGGGAACGGATTGCGACAGTCCTTTGCTCTCATTGGCCAGCACATTTTCCGGCTTTGCTTGGGGATTGGGAGGCAAGGGAATTCCGCTGACCAGATGCGCGCTCATCGCTCCGCCCGGTTCGCCGCCACTTCCGTTATTGCCCCAATTTTCTCCGCTGTGGGAGAGCATTCCGGGCAGGAAGAGCACGCACAGCACCAGCGCGGTGTGCAACGCGGTGGAGGCTGCCAGCGACGGCGTAATCGCTTCCTTATGACCGTATATTTCAGCGTCCAGCGGCATTGGCCTTCGTAATCAGCGGTTGGGTAACGATACTCACGTTGGTGATACCGGTTTGCTTCACGGCGTCCATCACCGTAGCGAAGGCGCCGAAAGGCACATTCTCATCGGAGCGGATAAAAATGCTCTGGCCTTGCGGGTCGCGAATCTTTTCACGCAGCCGGTCCGAGATTTCGTTGATGTTGATGGGATCGTTGCCGAGGAAAACCCGCTGATCCTTGTCGATGGTAATGACCAGCCGCTCCTCGGAAATTTCCTTCACCGTCTTTGTCTTCGGCACCTCAACCTCAATGCCGGACTGAAGGATCGGCGCCGTGACCATGAACATCACCAGGAGTACCAGAACCACATCCACGAACGGAGTAATGTTGATCTCCGAGAGCGAGGATTGGGTGCGTCCCTTGTTGTTTATATACGCCACCGCTGCCTCCTATCGCGCGTCGCCGTTGCGGTCGATGATGTTGAGCAATTCGAGGCTGAAGTCGTCCATGCGCGCGCCAAATTCACGAATCTGTTGGAGGAAAAGGTTGTAGGCAATCACCGCGGGAATGGCGGCGAACAGCCCCGCGGCGGTAGTAATCAGCGCCTCGGAGATGCCCGGCGCTACCGCGCGGAGGGTAGCCGCGCCAGCCGTGCCGAGTCCGTGGAAGGCGTCAATAATGCCCCATACCGTCCCGAAAAGTCCGATGAACGGAGCGATCGAGCCAGTGGTGGCAAGCCAGGACAAGCGGCTCTCCAGTCGGGTAAGTTCCTCGGACGAAGCAATCTGGGTCGCGCGCTGCACCGAAAGCGTGCGCGGGTTCGCGCCACAGCGCTTCAGTTCCTCCACCGCGCCGTCAAATACGGCCACCAAGGGCGAGGGTTTGAACTGTTCGGAGACGGCGGCAAGTTCCTGCAGGCGGGTGGCCTTGCGAAAGACTCGGACAAATCGTCCGCTCTGCACCGAGGCGCGGCGGAAAAGCCCGTACTTGGAGAGAATGATCGCCCACGATAGAAGGCTGGCGGCAAGCAGAATCAAGAGCACGATCTTGGCGATGAAGCCGGTATTGGAAACCATATCCAACACCTCTCCGCCAAGTGCGAAAGCTAGGAAATTTGTAATCGGCATCCTTTTCTCATTGGAGCAAACGCTGGAGTCGCAACCTGGACCCATCTGACTCTGCGACTGTAGTACGAATCAATTTCATTATAGTCAGCTCTGTAGGCCTTTGCGCGCGGGTTTCGACAGAAGTCCACTTTATCGAGCAAACCCGAATACAACTCGATACATTGTGAGTACGATTGGCGTCCCGCGAGCCTGCGAGGCACTCCGGCGGTGTAAACTGCTTGCGCCGGAATTCCCTGAACCCGGACCAACAATCATGAAGATTCAACTCCTGATGTGCACCCTGCTGTTTGGAACCTTGGCGTCCACGGCGCAGAACCGTGCTCCGGCCACACCCGTTGAGCGCCATGCGGCCGAGCGTCCGCTCCAGGCTTTGCCCTACACCCCGAGCCTGGATCTGCCGTCGATGGACCGCAGTGCCGATCCCTGCGCGGATTTTTATCAATACACCTGCGGCGGATGGATGAAGAACAATCCGATTCCGCCGGACCAGGCGCGCTGGAGTGTGTATGCCAAGCTCGATAACGACAATCTTCAATTCCTTTGGGGCATTCTCAGCGATCTTTCCAAACCCTCGGCCTCACGCACCCCAGCCCAACAGAAGATAGGCGATTATTTCGCCTCCTGCATGGACACGGAGGCAATTGAAAGGCGCGGTACCGAGCCCATTCAGCCGGCTTTGAAGCAGATTGCGGAGATGAAATCGAAGGCAGAATTTGCGCGCTGGCTGGCCTTTGAACATACCGAGGGCGGACACAGCGGGCTGTTGTTTGGCTTTGGCTCCGATCAGGATTATGGCGACGCCACCGCGGTCATCGCCTTTGCCGTGGGCGGCGGCCTGGGGCTGCCGGATCGCGACTACTACCTGAAGACCGATGCCAAGTCAGTAGAGCAGCGGCAGCGGTACGTGGAACACGTGGCGAAGATGTTGGTCCTGTCGGGTGAATCACAGGCTCAGGCCACAGCGGATGCGGCCACCGTCATGCGCATGGAAACCGCACTGGCCAAGGCAACTCTCTCGCGAGTGGACAAGCGCGATCCCTACAAGCTCTACCACAAAATGACGCCCGCGGAATTACAGAAGCTCACCCCCAGCTTTGACTGGACGGCCTATCTCGAACGCAGCGGTCTGGGCGGAGTAAAAACGCTGAATGTCACCGAGCCGGAGTTCTTCAAAGCCGTGGAGGCGCAGCTCCAGAGTGAGAGCCTCGACAACTGGAAGGCTTATTTCCGCTGGCACCTGGTCGGCGGGGCCGCGCAGTTTCTCTCCCAGCCCTTCGTCGATGAGGATTTTGCCTTCAATCTCAAGTACCTGCGGGGAGTTGCCGAGCAGCGGCCGCGCTGGAAGCGTTGCGTTGGTGACGTCGACGCTCTGCTGGGCGAGGCGCTGGGTCAGGAGTTCGTGCGCCGGGCTTTTCCAGAGAAGTCAAAACAGGACACCGTTCGCATGACTGCCCTGATCGAGAAGGCGATGGCCAACGAGATCAACGCTCTGGATTGGATGAGCCCGGAGACCAAGCGGCAGGCGCTGATCAAGCTGAACGGGGTCCGAAACAAAGTAGGCTATCCCGACAAGTGGCGCGACTACAGCGCGGTGCAGATCAAGGCCAACGATTTCTTTGGAAATTACCAGAGCGCAGCCTCGTTTGAGGTGCATCGCAACCTGAACAAGATCGGTAAGCCGGTGGACCGGAACGAGTGGGGTATGACTCCCCCCACGGTCAATGCCTATTACAACCCACAGATGAACGATATCAACTTCCCCGCCGGAGTCCTGCAACCGCCGCTCTACGATCCCAGGCTGGACGACGCTCCGAATTACGGAAACACCGGTTCCACCATCGGCCACGAGTTGACCCACGGCTTTGACGACGAGGGCCGCCAGTTCGACGCCGCTGGAAATTTGAAGGATTGGTGGACCCCCGCGGACGCCAAGCGCTTCGAGGAGAAAGTGAACTGCGTGCGCGACCAGTACGCCGGTTATGTGGTGGTGGATGACATCAAGATCAACAGCAAGCTGACCAGCGGAGAGGATGTAGCCGACCTCGGCGGAACCCTGCTGGCCTACCTCGCGTGGCGCGAAGCCACTCAGGGCATGAAGCTGCAATCCGAGGATGGATTTACCCCCGAGCAGCGCTTCTTCATCGGATTTGCCCAGTGGGCCTGCGAAAACGCGCGTCCCGAGGAGTTGCGGGCGAATGCGATTACCGACCCGCACTCGCCGGGGAAGTACCGCGTTAACGGAATCGTGAGCGATCTGCCGCAGTTTCAGCAGGCCTTCGGATGCCAAGCCGGGCAGCCGATGGTCCGGGTAAATGCCTGCAAAGTCTGGTAAATGCGGCGGATACCCGCACGCTTTTTTCAGAATGGATTTTTAGCATGGGGCGAGGGTAGCCCAGCCATGGTATCCTCGCCGGGAAAACTCCAACGAACGGGTGCTCAGTGCTGAGGGAATTGCGCGTTGAAAACTACGCCGTCATCGATAACGTGGTGGTTGAGTTTGGAGCTGGGCTGAACCTTCTGACCGGTGAGACCGGCGCAGGAAAGTCGATCCTCATCGACGCCCTGGCGCTGCTGCTGGGCGAGAAGGCCTATAGCGATGTGGTGCGCCACGGCGCGGAAAAAGCCACCGTCGCCGCCGTCTATGAGAGCGACGATCCGGCCATTGCCGCCGTGCTCGAGGAAAACGGAATCGATGGCGCAGGCACCGAGATCATTCTGCGCCGCGACATCGCAATTAACGGTAAAAGCCGTGTTTTCATCAACAACCAGCCTGCGACCGTGGCCGTGCTGAAAGCCTTGGCTCCCCGGTTGGCGATTATTCACGCGCAAAATCAGGCCATTCTGATGTTTGATCCCCCCGAGCGCCTGGCTCTGCTGGATGCCGCTGCCGGCGTGAGCCTGAGCCGAGTTGCCGAGGCGCACGCGCGCTGGAAAGAGGTCTCCCGCCGGATTGCCGAGCTGGAACAAGGGGAGCAGGAAAAACTCCGCCTCGTCGATCTCTGGAAGTTCCAACTGAAGGAGATTTGCGAGGCCAGCCCCAGTCCTGGGGAGGACCAGAAGCTCGAATCCGAGAAGCGTGTCCTGGCGAATTCCGAGCGGGTGTACGGCGCGGCCATCGGCGCATTTGATGTGCTTTACGAGGTCGAGGAATCGGCCATTGCCCGCCTCCGGGCCGCCACCAAACACCTCGAAGAGCTATCGCGCTTCGATGAGTCATTCAAGGAATCGCTGGCCCAGCTGGAGAGTGCGCGCATCACGGTGGAGGACGTGGCGACTACACTGCGCGACTTTGCCGACGGCATCGATGCCTCGCCCGAGCGGCTCGCTGAGGTGGAAGACCGCCTCGCCGTTCTCGACAAACTTCGCCGCAAGTACGGCAAGACTCTGGATGATGTGTTGGCCTTCCAAACGGATATCGCCGCAAGGCTCAACGAAATCGAAAACAAGGACGAACTGCTGGCGGCACTGCGCAAGGAGCTGGCGGGAGCCGCCGCCAAGTACCTGGACGAGGCTCACTCTTTAAGTAAGCGTCGCTATGAGATAGCTCGAAAACTTGAGAAAACGGTTGAAGGCGAAATCAAAGATCTGGCGATGAAGGCAAAGTTCAAAATCGAGGTTTCCGGCGCCGATGAGGAGACCCACTGGACCGCCGCAGGATTTGATCACGTTGCCTACCTGATCTCCACCAATCCCGGAGAACCGCTGGGGCCAATCGAGGAGATCGCCTCGGGCGGTGAACTCTCGCGCGTCATGCTGGCCCTCAAGGCCAGCGTGGAAGCCGGACGCTTGCACGCCAAGGATTCGGACGCCCAGCGCTCTCTGGTATTTGACGAAATAGATACGGGCATCGGGGGCCGTGCGGCCGACGCCGTGGGCAAAAAGTTGAAGGCCTTGTCGAGGACCAAGCAGGTTCTCTGTATCACTCACCTGCCGCAAATTGCCTCCTTTGCCGACCGCCATTTCCTCATCGAGAAGCACGAGAGCGCGGGTCGCACCAAGACCACGGTCCGCCCACTTGCACCTGAGGAGCGGCGCAGTGAGATTGCCCGGATGTTGAGCGGGGCCAAGGTCACCGAAGCCAGCCTGCAGAATGCCGAGCAGTTGCTACGGGCAAACGCCTGAGTTGTCGAGATGGTTAACGAATAAGGGCTGCTCCTGCTATCCTCGCGGCATCCCACCTGCTAAGATTGATTGAGAGCTGAGGAACAAAGTTCATCGCCGGAGCAGGGCACTATTCGCCTGCGGTTATGAGCTACTGAATGCCGGTTCCCGCACTTCTATGGGATCTAGTGGTTCTGGAAGTGCGCGGAGCCATAGACTTACCAGCAGTGCTGTGCGGTTCCGTGGAGCACTCAGATCTGCGGGCCGCACCTGAATAGAATCAAATGACGATCGAAGCCAAAACTCTTCTTCTCTTAAAGCCCCGAGGTTTCTGTGCGGGCGTGGTGCGCGCCATTGACATTGTACGCATCGCCCTGGAGACCTTCGGGCCGCCGATCTACGTCCGCAAGGAAATCGTCCATAACAAGTACGTGGTCGAAGACCTCAAGGGCAAGGGCGCCATATTTGTGGACGACGTCGAAGAAGTGCCCAATGGCGAGCGGGTCATTTACAGTGCTCACGGCGTGGCACCGTCGGTACGCGAGGCTTCTAAACTCCGCTTGCTGCGCGTCATCGATGCCACCTGTCCGCTGGTGACCAAGGTCCACGTGGAAGCCATCCGCTTTGCCAAGGACGGCTTCTCGCTGATCCTGATCGGACACTTGAATCATGATGAGATTGTCGGCACCCTCGGCGAAGCTCCCGAGGTTACCCAGGTGGTCAGCAACGCGGAGCAAGTGAAGAACATTGTGGTTCCGGACCCGGATCGCGTCGCGTATCTGACCCAGACAACGCTCTCGCTCGATGAGGCGAAGGATATCATCGAGGCGTTAAAATCCAAGTTTCCCAATATCCGCGGCCCGCACGCGCAGGACATCTGCTATGCCACGGAGAACCGCCAGGTGGCAGTGAAGAATGTTGCCGAGCAGGCAGATCTGGTTCTGGTGGTTGGTTCGCCGAACAGTTCCAACTCGAACCGACTGGTGGAAGTCGCCGGAAATCTGGGCACCAACTCGTACCTCATCGATACCTGTCAGGACATCGACGAGAAATGGCTGGAGGGCGCCAATACCGTAGCTCTTACGGCGGGTGCTTCCGCCCCTGAGATTCTGGTTCAGGAGGTCATGACATTCCTCGGGAAAAAAGGATACTCAAACGTGCGCGAGGTTGAAGTAATGCCGGAGCATGTACGTTTCGCGCTGCCTCCGGAGATCGTTGCCGCAATTGGTGCCGCTCCCGATCCACGGGTGGAGTAAGAATCCATGGAAGCAAGTTCAGCGCAATTGACTGCAATTCGTTTTGGCAAGATTTCAGGAATAGGCGCGCGGCTGAAGAGTTCCATTCAGGCAGCGCAGACGTTTCTCTTCGACAAGCAGCAGGAAGATGGCTGGTGGTGCGGCGAACTGGAAGCCGACACAACCTTGGAATCTGATTACATTTTTCTGCACACCGTTCTCGGCACTCGCGATGAGCGCCGCTTCCAGCAGTGTGCGGGAGAAATCCTGCGCCATCAGAACGAAGACGGCGGCTGGCCCATTTACCAGGGCGGCCCCTCGAATGTGACTGCCAGCGTCAAGGCCTACTTCGCCCTCAAAATGTGCGGCTACCTGCCCGACGATCCCCGCATGGCGCGAGCCTGTGAGCGCATCCTCGCCATGGGTGGTGTGCCCGCCTGCAACACCTTCAGCAAGATTTATCTCTGCGCCCTGGGACAGTATGATTACGACGCGGTTCCGGCAATTCCGCCGGAGATCGTGCTCTTTCCGAACTGGTTCTGGTTTAACATCTACGAGATTTCCTCGTGGTCGCGCGCCATTCTGATTCCGCTCTCCATTTGCTACGCCAAGAAGCCGTTCAAAAAGATTCCCGATGAGTGGAATATCGACGAGCTTTTTCCCCACGGACGCCATGGTGATTCGCTGCGCCTGAAGTGGGACAGCAAACTCATCGGCTGGCGGAACTTCTTCCTTGTTCTCGATCGCCTGGTCCACGCCTTTGAGAAGGTCCATGTGCGTCCCCTGCGCTCGGTCGCATTGAAAGCGGCGGAGAAGTGGATGCTGGAGCGCTTTGAACTTAGCGACGGACTGGGAGCAATTTACCCCTCGATCCTGAACTCGATCATCGCCCTGCGTTGCCTCGGCTACTCGCTTGACGATCCGCAGGTAATTCGCGCTCTGGACGAGTTTGAGAAGCTGGGCATCGAGGAAGGCGATACCTTCCGCATGCAGCCTTGTGTTTCGCCGGTGTGGGACACAGCTTACGCCCTGTTTGCCCTCGGCGAGAGCGGCGTCGAACCGACCGATCCGCGCATGGTCAAGGCCGCCGAGTTGATGCTCAAGAAGCAGAACCGCCGCAAGGGCGACTGGTCGGTGAAGGTCCCCGACGCCGAGCCCGGCGGCTGGTATTTCGAGCACAACAATGAGTTCTATCCCGACGTGGATGACACCGCGCAGGTGCTGCTTGCGCTCAACCACATTGAGACCGTGGATGCGCGATTCCAGAGCGAATCCGTCGAGCGCGGAATCCAGTGGGAATTGGCCATGCAGTGCAAAAATGGCGGCTGGGCGTCGTTCGATAAAGACAACAACCGCATGGTCTTCCAGTACGTTCCCTTTGCCGATCACAACGCCATGCTCGATCCGGCAACGGTCGATATCACCGGCCGCGTGCTGGAGTGCCTGGCCGCGCACGGCTTCACCCTCAAGGATAAAGCAGTGCAGCGCGCCATCGGCTTCATCCGCAAGGAGCAGGAATCGGACGGCTCCTGGTTCGGGCGCTGGGGCGTCAACTACATTTACGGCACCATGTGCGTGCTGCGCGGGCTTGAAGCCATTGGCTTTGATAATCACGATGCCATGGTTCAGCAGGCAACCGAGTGGCTGCGCATGATGCAGAATTCCGACGGCGGTTGGGGAGAAACCATCGGCTCCTACGACGATGTAAACCAGAAGGGCGTGGGCATCAGCACCAGTTCGCAGACCGCCTGGGCCGTACTTGGACTGATGGCCGGCGCTGACTACCGCTCGGAGTCCTTGGCGCGCGGCATTGCCTACCTGATGGATCATCAGCAGGCTGACGGTGGCTGGAGCGAGGTACCTTACACCGGCACGGGATTCCCCCGCGTCTTCTACCTGAAATATCACTCCTATCCGTGGTATTTCCCACTGATGGCGCTGGCCAAGTATTCTCGCAACCAGGGACTTTAGACCCGGCGGGCAAGGCCCTTAAGCGCAGCCTCGAAGGGCTGCGTTTATGCTTTCGGAGAGAGCATTGTGAAGACGTTTGTAACCGGAGCGACCGGATTTGTCGGCAGTCACGTGGCCCGTTTGCTGGCCGCGAAAGGCGCCGACCTGCGCCTCCTGGTGAGGTCCGGCAGCCGCCGTGAGAACCTTGACGGTCTAAGTGCCGATCTCGTGGTTGGCGACCTGACGGATCCTCAATCCCTGCGCAAGGGCATGGAGGGCTGCGAAGCGGTATTCCACCTGGCCGCCGACTATCGCCTCTGGATTCGCGATCCGCGCCCCATGTACGCCTCCAATGTGGACGGCACCACAGCCGTCATCGAGGCGGCCCAAGCGGCGGGTGTGCGCCGCACGGTCTACTGCTCCTCGGTGGCGACCCTGGGATTTGGCTATGACCGGCTGGCGGTGAATGAAGACACTCCGGTCAAGGTGGCCGATATGATCGGTCACTACAAACGCTCCAAGTATCTGGCTGAGCGCAAGGCTCTGGAACTGGCGGCCAAGGGTGCCGACGTGGTGATCGTCAATCCCAGCACTCCAATCGGCGAGCGCGACATCAAGCCGACGCCCACCGGGCGTATCGTTTTGGACTTTTTGCTCGGCAACTTTCCCGCCTACATAGAAACCGGCATGAACCTGGTCGACGTGCACGACGTCGCCCACGGCCATCTGTTGGCCTTTGAAAAGGGACGCCGCGGCGAGCGCTATATCCTAGGCGGAGAGAACCTAACGCTGAAACAAATCCTCGATACGCTGGGAGAGTTGACCGGCTTACCTTCGCCCACCATGAAGGTTCCCCATGCCGTGGCCATGGTCTTTGCCGTCTTCGATCAAACCTTCAACGGATACTTGAGGAATCGTGAGCCAAGAGCAACCGTCGACGAGGTTCGCATGGGTAAGAAGTTTATGTGGGTAGACTCCGGCAAAGCCGAGCGTGAGTTGGGATATACCCATGGCCCAGCCCGCGATGCGCTGGATCGAGCGGCCCGCTGGTTTGTGGAGAAGGGCTACGCGTCGGCCTATGGCGCCATGTGTTCCCAGGCATGAATGCGAATCTGGTGGAGTTCGGTTTCGTGGCGGCCTTGGAGCGCGAGGTTTCAGGCCTGGTGAGGGGCTGGCGCGCCGTCAATCTACAAGTCGCGGGTACGCCTCAGCACTTCTATCGCAGCCGGAATGCCGCCCTGATCTGCGCGGGCACCGGAGTTGACCGGGCGTACGCGGCCGCGAAACTGCTTATTGAGAAGTGCTCGCCGAGGGTGATAATTTCAATAGGGTTTGCCGGTTCGTGTGTACCGCATCTGCACCCCGGTTCGATGGTGGTTCCGGCGACCTTGCTGGAGGCGGCTACGGGAAGAACCTTCCCCTGTGCTTTCGGCAGCGGACAACTGGTTACCCTGGATCGGGTGGCGGGGAAGACACTGAAGCAGCAAGCTTTGGCGCGCTTTGGTGCCCTCGCTGTGGATATGGAAGCGGCAGGCGTTGCCTTGGCGGCCGCCGAGCACAACACGGACTTTGCCGCCATCAAAGCGATCTCCGACGGTGCCGGGGACGATCTTGCTTTCCTCTCCGGTTTTGTGACACCGGAGGGCTTTGCGACCGGACGCTTTGTCGCCCACATTGCCTTGCGTCCCGGATTGTGGCCGAGGGTGGCGGTCCTGAACCGGAACAGCAAACTCGCGGTCGCCGCGCTGGAGAGTGCGGTCGCCGCGTGCATCGGCGATTGGCGGAGTTTTTCTGCGGCGCACTCGGATGCAGCCCAAGTTTAATCAAGGAGAGTGGTAGAAAAGAATGCCGGTCATTCCCAATACAAGGCCTGTGGCGCCGCCATTAGAGTCGATACCAAGCCGGATGCTGGCCGCGGTTTACTACGGACAAAATGATATGCGGCTGGAAACCGTTCCAGTCCCCAGGATCGGCCCGGGGGAATTGCTCGTGCGCATTCATACCTGCGGAATCTGCGGCACCGATCTGAAGAAGATTTCCACCGGTTCGCACTCCGCGCCACGGGTTTTCGGCCATGAGATGGCTGGCGTCGTGGTGGCACGAGGCGCCGGTGTGACCAGCTTTGCCGAGGGAGACCGGGTCATGGCCTTCCATCACATCCCGTGCGGCAGTTGCTACTACTGCCAGCGTAAGGTGTTTTCGCAGTGCCCGGTGTACAAGCGCGTGGGTACAACCGCGGGCTTTGGCGAACCCTCGGGCGGCGGCTTTGCCGAGTACATCCGGGTGATGGACTGGATTGTTGAGAAGGGCGTGATCCGTATCCCGGATACGGTGAGTTACGAGCAGGCCTCGCACATCGAACCGGTGAACACCGTATGGAAGGGAATCCAGAGCCTGGCGCTCCAGAAGGGCGAAACTGTCCTGGTCATCGGTCAGGGGCCCATCGGACTGATGCTGGCGAAACTGGCACAGCGTGCCGGAGCAAACGTAATTACTTCCGATTTGTTCCCGCAGCGGCTTACAATTGGTGAGCGCTACGGATTACACCAGTCGATTGATGCCTCCCAGAGCGAGGTTGTGCGGGCGATTCGGGAGCGAACCGAGGGCCGTGGTGCTGACGCGGTGATTCTTGCCGTAGGGGGCAGCTCCCTGATCCGTTCTGCGATTGATGCAGCACGCTTCGGTGGGCGGATTCTGTTATTCGCGCAGACGGTTCGCGGTGAGGTCATGATTGATCCTGCCTCGGTTTGCGTGGACGAGAAAACTTTGTTGGGTTCCTACAGCGCATCCGTGGAGTTGAACCAAGAAGTGGCTCAATTTGTCTTTAGCGGCGAGATGGATCTGGCTGGGCTGTATAGCCACCGGTTCCCTCAGGCGCAGTCGCTTGACGCTTTGAGATTAGCTGCACATCCACAGCCGGATACGATGAAAATCGCCATTCAGCCGTGCAGCGTCTGGGAAGGACAGTAAAGTGAACGGAGAAATGACAGCAGCAGTCCTCTATGGCAAAGAGGACGTAAAGATCGAACGCGTGCCGATTCCAGAGCTGGAAAAAGGCGAAGTACTGATTCGCGTCCAGGCGGCATTGACCTGTGGCACCGATCTAAAAGTGTATCGCCGGGGATACCACGCCAAAATGATCGTCCCTCCGGCACTGTTCGGACATGAATTTGCCGGAGTAATCGAGGAGACTGGGCCGGGAGTCAAGAACTTCAAGGCAGGGCAGCGCGTCGTCGCGCTCAACTCGGCTCCCTGCGGCCAGTGCTTCTATTGCAAGAAACACCAGGAGAATCTCTGCGAGGATCTGTTGTTCAACAACGGCGCTTACGCGGAGTTCATCCGCGTGCCGCGCCGCATCGTCGAAAACAACATGCTGGTGATCCCCAAGGAAATCAGCTTTGAGTCCGCCGCCCTCACCGAACCTCTGGCTTGCGTGCTGCGCGGTCTGCACGAAACCGGCGTCGAAATCGGTGAAACCGTCACCGTAATCGGAGCTGGTCCCATCGGCCTTATGTTCATGCAGGTGGCCCATGTCATGGGCTGCGACGTGATCGCCGTAGTGAAGCACGATGAGCAGGTTGTCGCGGCGAAACACGCTGGAGCCAGTAAGGTTGTGCAGTTCCCCAAGGTCGCCAATCCAATTGAGGCCGTGCGCGATCTCACCCCGGAGCGCCGTGGTTCCGATGTTGTGATTGAAGCTGTGGGCCGCTCGGAAGCCTGGGAATGGGCGATTGACATGGTGCGCAAGGGTGGCACCGTCAACTTCTTCGGCGGATGCGCCAAAGGTACCAGGGTGCAACTCAATACCGAGCGCCTGCACTACTCGGAGCTCACGCTGAAGGCTACCTTCCACCACACTCCGGACACGGTTCGCCGAGCCTTTGCCCTGATTGCCGAGCGCAAGATCAAAGGTGCCGATTACATCACCGGGGAAGCGCCTCTCTCCAATCTGGAATCCGTATTGCGGGAGATGCTGACCCGCGGCGGCGAGATCAAGACCGCTATCATTCCTGGACATTGATAAGGAAGCCGATTGACTTCATTTGTGCCCAGCACTCATTCCAATGGCGCCGGTTTTCCCGGCGCTCAGCAGAATTCCAGCGAAATTGAGAAGCTGCTGGCTCGCGGATGGGCCAGCCTGCCGCCGGAGTACGCCATTCCCGCCCAGCGCCCCTCGCTCGAAGAGGCGCACCGTTATTGCCGGCGCCTGGCTACCTCTCATTACGAAAACTTCTCGGTGGCCACCTGGTTTTTGCCGAAGCATCTGCATCAGCATTTCTTCAACCTTTACGCCTACTGCCGCATCTCTGACGATCTCGGCGACGAGGTCGGCGACACCCAGGTTTCGCTCGCCTTGCTCGACCGCTGGCAACAAGAGTTGGATGCCACTTACAGCGCTCTTGCAGGCGCGGCCGGTGCCACCGCCGTACGTCATCCTGTCTTCATAGCCTTGGCGGAGACCATTCAAACCTGCGCCATTCCCCGCCATGAGTTCAGCGATCTGCTCACCGCATTCCGCCAGGATCAGACCGTGACGCGCTACGAAACCTTCGACAGCTTGCTTGCCTATTGCAAGAATTCCGCGAACCCTGTCGGCCACCTCGTGCTCTATCTCTGCAAGTACAACGATGCGGAGCGGCAGCAGCTTTCCGACTACACTTGCACGGCTCTGCAACTCGCAAACTTCTGGCAGGACGTGTCGGTGGACTGGAAAAAGGGCCGCGTCTATCTGCCGCTCGAAGATCTCCGCCGCTTTGGCGTGAGCGAAGCTCAGATCGCAGAGGGCAGTTTCAACTGCCAGTTCCGTGAATTGATGCGCTTTGAGGTCGCGCGCGCCCGCCAGTGGTTCGAGCGCGGACTTCCTCTGGTGAAGATGGTGAACCGCTCACTGGCGTTGGATCTCGAACTCTTCAGCCGCGGCGGTCTGGCAATTCTGCAGGCAATCGAAAATCAGGATTACAACGTATTGGCGCGACGCCCCAGTCTCAGCAAATTCCGGAAGGTTGAGCTGGTCTTCCGCGCCGTGGCTGGCCGCATTGCGTTGGGAAGAGCGGGATGAGCCCCACCATGCAACACGCCGAATTACAACTGACGACCGCCTACAGTGTATGCCGCCATATTGCGCGTTCTTCCGCAAAGAATTTCTATTATGGCTTCATGTTGTTGCCCGCTCGAAAGCGCAACGCCCTCAGCGCGGTCTACGCTTTCATGCGCCACGCCGATGACCTCAGCGACGATCCCGGCATGACCTCCAGCGAGCGCCGCCTCAAACTCACCGGCTTCATCGAATCCTACCATCGCTCGCTCGAAACCGGACGCACTGATGACCCGGTATTTCTCGCCTTGCGCGACTCGCAGCAATGCTACAACATCCCCATGGAGTTCCTCGATCTATTGGTCGCAGGAACCGGCATGGACGTCTGCGAAGGCAATGGACAGGGCGATGCTCCGCTGGTCGTCTACCGCACCTTCGATGATCTCTACCAGTACTGCTATCACGTTGCCTCGGTCGTCGGCTTGGTCTGCATCCGCATCTTCGGCTATCGCGATCCCGTTGCCGAACAGTATGCCGAACGCCTCGGCATCGCCTTCCAGCTCACCAACATTCTGCGTGATGTCAAGGAAGACGCGGCCATGTCTCGCATCTATCTTCCCCAGGAAGATCTTGAGCGCTTTGGCGTGACCCCTGCAGAACTGGGTTCCGGAGTACCGATGGAGAAGCTGCGTCCGCTGTTGGCATTTGAAGCCGCCCGTGCCCGTGAGTTCTATCTTTCCGCCGACCGCCTTCTTCCTCTCATCGACGAGGTCAGCCAACCCGCGCTATGGGCCATGGTGGAGATCTATCGCGGCATCCTCGACCGCATCGAACGCCGCCAGTTCGACGTCTATTCCGAGCGCGTGCGCCTCTCTCTGGGAGATAAACTCAAAATCCTGGCCAAAGGATTCGGGAAGAGACTTTTGTGAGCCTCCCGGTTCGAGAGCGTGACCCGAACGCAAAGCATCCTGAGGTAGCCATCGTCGGTGGCGGACTGGCCGGACTCTCTGCCGCCTGTGCGCTGGCCGATGCCGGCTACAAGGTCTCACTCTTCGAGCGCCGCTCCTACCTCGGTGGCCGCGCTTCCTCCTATGAGCATCCCGGCACCGGCGAGGTGGTCGACAACTGCCAGCATGTGCTGCTCGGCTGTTGCACCAATTTGCTCAATCTCTATCGCCGCCTTGGCGTTGAGGACAAAGTGCGCTGGTACAAGCGCATCACCTTCATCGAGCCCGGCGGCCGTTCCAGCTTTATCGAAGCCTCGTCCCTCCCCGCGCCGTTTCACACCGCACTTTCGTTTCTGCGATACCAACTGCTCTCGCCCGTCGATAAGCTCGGCATCGCCCGCGCCCTACTCGCATTGCTGGCCGGAGTTCCCGAGGACAGCGCCGAGGACTTCCTCTCCTGGCTGCGCCGCAAACGCCAGACGCAGGCTGCAATCGACCGCTTCTGGGCTCCGGTGCTCATCAGCAGCTTGAACGAAGACCTGGACAAGTCTTCGGTGAAATATGCCGCGATGGTCTTTCGCGATGCCTTTTTGAAATCCGCTGAGGCAGGAAAAATGGGCGTGCCTACCTCTCCGCTCTCCGAACTCTACGGAGTCGCCGCCGATTACATTCGCGCGCGGGGCGGCCAGGTGCTGCTGCGCTGCCCGGTCGAAGCCCTCTCGTTCGGCGATCGTGAAGTGAAGCTGCGCTCCAAGGATCGCGAGTTCACCTTTGACTATGCCATCAGCGCGCTCCCATTTCACACGCTCGGGCGCATCCTTCCGCAGAGTCCGGCCAGCGAGGATCTCGAGCGTAAGGTGAACCATCTCCGCACCGTGCCCATCACCGGAATCCATCTCTGGTTTGATCGCGAGGTCACAGAGTTGGAGCACGCCGCGCTGCTCGATCGAAACATCCAGTGGATGTTTCAGAAATCGAAAATCCTCACGCGCAATCCGGCGCAGAGAGCCAACGGCAGCTACCTGGAACTCGTCGTGAGCTCGTCGAAAAGCCTGCTGGAGTTGAGCCGCGCTGAAATCATTGAACTCGCGATGAAAGAGTTAGTGGAGTTCTTTCCACAGGTGCGCGACGCCAAGCTGGTGAAGGCCACCGTCATCAAGGAAGTTCACGCCACCTTCGCTCCCGCCCCGCTCAGCGATGAGTTCCGGCTCTCTCCGGTAAGTCCCTGGCCGCGGCTGTTTCTCAGTGGAGACTGGACCGCGACCGGCTGGCCTTCCACCATGGAAGGCGCGGTGCGAGCGGGATATCTCACCGCCGAAGCGCTTTCCAAAGCTGCCGGAGACGCCCGCCGTTTCCTCGTTCCAGACCTCCCGCCCCAGGGATTCATGCGTTTGTTCCGCTCTTAACCCATGGGTAATTTATCGCCGCGTCAAGACAAAGGCCCAGCCTCAAAGGTTGGGCCTTGCACTGCTTGCTGATTGCCGATGCCGTCTAGGCGACTTTCATCACGTTGCCAGCCTGTGGTCCTTTTTGCCCCTCGACGATTTCGAATTCTACCTGATCGCCTTCCTGAAGGCTCTTGTAACCTTCACTGCTGATCGCGCTGTAATGCACAAAAACATCCGGACCATCTTCGCGTCCGATGAATCCAAACCCCTTTGCATTGTTGAACCACTTGACGGTTCCCTTAAGACGAGACACTTACTGTTCCTCCGTGCGTCTTGCTATCGGCGACGTTGCCGACGGTCTTAACCGGCGCAAACCTCGCGGAGTTCAGGTTTCGCTCTTGCATTGCTGAACTGCATGGTCAGTCCTGTCGTTGACCTGATTGCAACGATTGTCCGCCACTTTTCCTGGGTTGTCAACATAGTACATATCCGGAAAAGCCTTGTTCTATGCGGGTTTCAGCATCTCTTGCCGAGAACTCTGAAAGTGAGTTACTTCTGTCTTTTGCCCTTATCGCCCGCCGAGATGTGGAATTTTTGAGCTGCCCAAAGAACTCCCGCAATGGCCTTACCGTCATTCACCTTTCCGCTCATCACCCACTGCACGGCCTTTTTTAGAGGTACGAGCTTCGATGTGATGCACTCGTCCTCTTCAGGAGACGCCTTGCCCTTGCGTAAATCGCGAGCTGCAAATACGGACATCGTCTCGGCGAGAAATCCCGGACTTGCGTAGTAATACAAAGCCAGTTTCCACTCTGATGCGGAGTAGCCCGTCTCCTCCGCCAGTTCGCGTTTGGCCGCCGTCAGCGCGTCCTCTCCCTCGTCGATGCGTCCGGCCGGAAGCTCCCATAATTCCTGGTTTGCCGCATAACGATACTGCCGGATCAGCAGAACCGAAGGCTTGCTCTTGCGTTCGTCAATCGCCAGAATCACCACCGAACCGGGGTGCCGAATAATGTCGCGCCGCACCTTTGCCCCGGACGGTTCGATAATTTCATCGCTGGTCACCTGGAAGACCGGAGCCGCGTACACGATATTGGATGACAGCACCCGAACCGTCTTCCGCTTGCCGACCGCCTTTGTGTTCTTCTTTTTCTTCGTGGATGTCGTGCCGGCCGGAGATGTCTTGCCGACGCTCTTGCGGACAATTTTCTTGCTAGGGTTTGTCATGACGACACTATACACAACTGAACGTTCCCCCGTGCTACTCTGCTCTCGTGAACAAGACGAAAATCATTTCCTTCGTCGGCGCCGGAGCGCTCGCCGGCGGCCTTGCAAAGTTGCTCCATGCCGAAGGCTTCCTCATCGCGGAGATCGTTACCCGTCCCACATCCGGTTCTCGGCGGAAGGGCGGCGCACTGGCGCGCACCGTCGGCGCTTCGGTCAGCACCTTGGCGAATGCCAAGCTTCGGTGCGACGCCCTGTGGCTGGCGGTGCCGGATACGGCCATCGAACATGTCGCGCACACCCTCGCCGCGCGCGCGGAGTTGCCGCCGATCATCTTGCACGCCAGCGGTGCGTTAGGCAGTCAGGTGCTGGCAACTCTAGCCGAGCGTGGTGTGCATACCGGGAGTGCGCATCCGATGATGACGTTTGTTGCCGGTGAGCCGCCAAGCCTCAAGGACGCCTGGTTCGCCGTCGAGGGCGACCCAACGGCGGTGCGTGCGGCGCGTGCGATGGCCCGTGCGCTCGGCGCCCATAGCTTCACTATTCAGCCCGGCAGCAAGGCTCTCTACCACGCCTTCGGAGCCATGCTTTCGCCCATGCTAGCCACCGAACTCGCCGCCGCCGAACGGGTCGGCCTCGGCGCCGGAATCAGCGCTCGCGATGTGCGCCGCATCATGGAGCCGATCGTACTGCGCACCGTGCAAAATGTTTTGCGTGACGGAGCAGGGAAGTCGTTTAGCGGACCGCTGGCGCGCGGCGATGTGAGCACCATCGCCTTACACTTGGAGGCGCTCGGCGCTTCGCCGGAGTCGTCGGTCTATCGCGCGTTGATGGGATATGCAGCCCAGGTCTTGCCGGTGAAGCGCAGGGATGAGATGGAAAAGCTCCTGCACCGGCGCGGCACAAGAGCCAGAAAGTAACGATTGTCAGCAGGTTATTGCAGGGGCGTGAACAGATGCCCCATCTTTTCCCGCTTGGTGCGGATGTACTTTGCGCTGCTCTCGTAGGCGTCCACGTCGGCCGGAATGCGCTCCACCACTTCGATTCCCGCGGCCTGCACGGCCTCCACCTTCTCCGGGTTGTTTGACAGCAGACGGAGCTTGCGCACACCCAGCGCCTTCAAGATCTCCACCGGCATGTGATAGCCCCGGCAGTCGGCTTCATAGCCCAGCTTCACGTTGGCTTCCACCGTATCCAGCCCTTCGTCCTGCAACTCATAGGCCTGCAATTTAGCCATCAAGCCGATGCCCCGTCCCTCTTGTTCTTCATAAATCAGTATGCCCCTTCCGAGTTCGCTGATCATGGACAGCGCCAGCTCCAGTTGCTGACGGCAATCGCACCGCATCGAATGGAAGACGTCGCCCGTGAGGCACTGCGAGTGGATGCGGACCAGCGGGGCCTCGGAATAGATATCCCCCATCACCAGCGCAACCGCTTCCTCCTTGCGGCGTTCCGTACCGTCCGGAGATCCGGTCGCGGGCGTTCCTGGGACGAAGCCTTCAAAGCCAAGGATTCGAAAGTGTCCCCAGCGGGTCGGAAAATCGGCTTCAGCAATCTTTCTTGTCGACATCGTATTCACTTCTCCAGTATAGACGCTGATGGCGCGCTTTCAGATTCACTCAGGAATTCCCACGGCACTCATCCACCGGCCTGCTCTGCTTTGCTCGCGCTCCCTTTCGGCTTGATCATCACGCTGAGTGCGACCGAGGCGGCCAGCACCGCGACGATGAGGCCCAGTGCGTACGCGGTCGGAATTTCAAAGTAATTTGCCCCCAGCATCTTCACCCCGATGAACATCAGAATGATCGCCAGTCCGTAATTGAGCAGATGAAACAATTCCATCAGCCCTGACAAAGCAAAGTACATCGAGCGCAGTCCGAGGATGGCGAAAATATTTGAGGTAAACACCACGTACGGCTGCCGGGTCACGGCCAGCACGGCGGGAATCGAATCCACCGCAAAGATCAGGTCTGAGGTCTCAATGACGATCAGCACCAAGGCCAGTTTGGTGAACAGACGCGCACCATCCCTTACGGTCGTAAAGCCGCCGCCGCCGAAGTCGTCCGTCAGTCTCAGGTGTGACTGCGCAAAACGCGTGACGAAGCTGTCCCCCGGATTTCCCTGCTCCTCTTCCTGGAAAAGCAACTTGATGCCTGCATAAACCAGGAAGCCTCCGAACACATACATGACCCAGTGGAAGCGGTTCAGCAGCGTAACTCCGGCGCCGATGAAAACCGCGCGCATCAGGATCGCACCCAGTATGCCCCAGAGCAGCACCTTGCGTTGCAACTCCGATGGAACTCTGAAGTAGCGGAAGATGAGCAGAAAGACAAATAGATTGTCCACACTGAGCGCTTCTTCCACCAGGTACCCGGTCACGAACTCAAGTGAGAGCTGACGATTGGCGCGCACCGCATCACCCGTCATGCGATGCCCGTGGAAGTACAGCAGCACCGCAAACCCCGCTGCCAGAGCCACCCACAGCGCAGTCCATCCCAATGCCTGGCGCAGGCTGAAGGCCTTGGCCTTGCGGTTCAGTACTCCGAGATCCAGCACCAGCATGAGGATCACGAAGCCCAGGAACAAGATCCAGAACATCAGGTTCGGAGGAGTCTGCATCGTCCAGCGTTCTCTGTCTTTTAGTTGCGCTCGCCTAGCGCGTATTCAGGGCGCGGATCGTCTCCATCGTTATGTCGCCAACAATCTGCAAACTCGCCGCACTGCATTTGTCGGGCGTGTCCTGGGTGGTGTGGTGATACAGGTTCTCGAAGCCATAGTCTAGGTCGATGATGTCGGCCACCGGAATTCCCACCGCGCGAAACGGAAGATGGTCGTCTTGGATGGCATTGCTGCGCGTGGAAAAGTGCGACTGCTGCCCGGTGCGCTGCGCCGCCCGGTACACCACATCCACCAGCCAAGGCGTGGAATTCGTATCGTGTTCCAGGTCCAGATCTTTGTCGCCGATCATGTCGAGCAGCAGAAACGCCTTGATCTTGGCCGCCGTGCCGTCCTCGGACCACCGCTTCGCCAGATGCTTGCTGCCGTAAACGCTGTCGGCGTCGGTCCACTCCACGGTGGCTTCCTCGCCGTCGGTAAACAGCAGCCAGATGCTATAGCCCTCGGGCGGATGACTGCGCAGTTGCGCGGCAATTTCCAGCATCAAGCCCACGTTCGAACCGCCGTCGTTGGCTCCCACAAAGCTCGTGTTCCGCAGCGGATAATTCGTGTCGTAGTGACCGGCAAGGACGATGATGCCGTCTTTCTTGCCCGGGAACTTCGCAATGATATTGTTCATCGCAAACGGACCCGCCGCGGTCTGCACCGTAAACTTGTCCTGCTCAACTTGTGCGCCGTCCAGATGGTTCAGGATGAACTGTTCGGCCTTGGCGTGTCCGGCACTGCCCAGCGGACGCGGTCCGAGAGCCACAAAGTCCTTCAAGTTCTGGTAGGCCCGTTCCCCGCTGATCTTCAACGCCGCGGGTGTGTCCGGCTTCGGATCGAAGTCCTCGGCGCGTAACTCGGGCCGGGCCTGCGGGCTCTGTGCGGCTACGCTCTCCGAGCCAGCTTTGGTGTCGCGGCAAGCCCCCGTGAGTAAGGTCGCCACCGCCAGCAACATAGTCAGCAACCCAGTCAGAATCACGCGGCCTCCTTTCCTGATCGAATCAGATTTCAGGAGGTCGCAATGCCTCGTCATCATTTGCTGTTCAACTCCCGTTTCTTGCGCTGCTTGGGATGTACCAGGTAGGCGACCCCGATGCTGGCGAGGTACAAAACGACCATGGGAGCGGCAAAGATGCACATATTCATGATATCGGTGGTAGGCGTGATGATCGCGGCGATGATGAAGATCACCAGAATCGAATAGCGCAGGTTCCGCCACATCCAGCCCGGACTCACAATCCCGAACAGGGCCAGGAAGAACACCAGGATTGGCATCTCGAAGACTACGCCGAGTCCCAGCACAATCGTCATAAACAGATTGGTGTACTCGTTGATCGTAATCATCGGCGTGAACTGTGCGCTGTATTCGATCAGGAAGTTCAACGCCGCCGGATACACCATCTTGTAGGCGAAATACCCACCGGCCATGAACAATCCGACGGTGCTGAACAGGAACGGCGCAACATATCTGCGCTCGCTCTTGTACAGGCCCGGAGCAATAAACGCCCATACCTGGTAGAGCACGAACGGCGAAGCCACGAAGATCCCGACAATCAGGCTGATCTTCAAATACATATTGAACGGATCAGTGGGATTCGTGTAGACCAGATTCACCGGTAAATTGTGATTCTTCAGAGCGAAGACGATCGGCTTCTGCATCCAGCCGAAAATCGCCTCGTGCCACCAGTAGCAGACGCTGAATCCTATGCCGATGTAGGCAATGCTCCAGATAATCCGTTTGCGGAGTTCCTCAAGGTGTTCGAGGAAGCCCATGGATGACAGTTCCTGTCTGTCTTTCAATCGTCCCGCGGGAGTAGCTGTGTCTGCCATCGAAACCTTTGTTGGATCGTCCGGTTAGCTGCTCTGCGATGCAGAGTTGCTGCTGGCCGTCGCCGAATCAGGGGTGGGGTGATCGGTCGCAGCTTCAACCGGGAAGGATTCCTGGGATGCAGGTGGCGCCGCGGGTGGCGCGGCGGGTACCGTGCTGGCCTGCTCTGCCGGCGCGCTGTCTTCCGCACCCGCAGGGAGCGGTTCCGCAGCCGATTCCTGCGCTGGCGCAACCGGCGCTTCCGCCGGACGCAGCGTGAAGTTCTGGGCGTCGAAGGCCATCCGGGCGGTCTGCATCAACCGTTCATGCGCGCTGTCTATCTCGGAAATCGCTGACTTAACCGAAGGCGGCAGCAATGTCTGCGCAAACGAAGAAGTCTGCTGCGTACCCGGCTTTGTCATCGAGGTGAACGAGTCGACGTCAACTCCGGCGTTCTCGATCTCAGACTTGAACTGAGTCGAGAAATCATTGGAGGCGCGCTTGAATTCGGCCACGAACTTGCCTATCTGGCGAGCGATTTCCGGTAACTTCTTGGGCCCGAATAAGATCAAAGCCAGCAAGAAGATAAACAACATATCAGGCGTCGACATACCCCCTTATCATACACGTCAAGTCCTTCCGCCGGTACTACGGTAAGCCGCCTGAGGGCTGGAAAAAACCAGGGCTCAATCCGGATTAGAACTGATGTGAGCGCCATCGCCTTGGCGGAAAATGGCCAAAATGGATCGTAGAAGAAGTTGCGAAGCCAAGTGACGCCCGGCGGCATCTTAATCGTAGCGCAGCGCGCTGATGATTTCCGAATTCAGCATCTGCCACCGGCTAACCCATCTCCCGGCGAAACTGCTATACTCTTGTGAAATCGAGGGTTGCGCCTTTCCCCAGCGTCATGGCGCGGCAAACATTCACGCAGCGCTCAAGCGCAGACTAAAAGAAGGATGTATCAATGGCAGGACGTTCCCGTCGCTCACTGGTTTTTGTTTTCCTCGCAATTCTGACTTGCGGTTTCCTTGGCGTAGTCTTCGGGCGAACCGGGGCAGCACCCGCCGACGGCGACGGCGACAATGATATGCGCGATTCGGTCCACACCTTCGCCCAGGTGTACAGCGTCATTGAGCAGAACTATGCCGAGAAAGTGGATGCCGATAAGGCCATCTATGACGGCGCCATCCCCGGTATGTTGCGCGTGCTGGACCCGCACTCGAACTTCTTCGACCCCAAGCAGTACTCGGCTCTGCAGGAAGAGCAGCGCGGCCGTTACTACGGCGTCGGCATGCAGGTAGGCCCCCGCAACAATAAGGTCATTGTCATCGCTCCCTTTGCCGGAGCCCCCGCTTACCGTGCCGGAATACGTCCCGGCGACATCATCGTCGCCGTCGACGGCAAGCCCACCGACAATATGACCACTAGCGACGTGGCTGACCTGCTCAAAGGGCCCAAAGGTACCACCGTCCACATCGCCATCCTTCGCGAAGGCAACACCAAGCCTCTGGACTTCGCCGTAGTGCGGGACGAGATTCCGCGCTACTCGGTCGACCTGCACTTCCTCATCCGCCCAGGCATCGGCTATCTGCATATCAGCGGCTTCCAGGAAACCACCGAAGCCGAGACCACGGCCGCGCTCGATGAGATGGGTGACCTCAAGGGCCTGATCCTCGATCTGCGCAACAACCCCGGCGGCCTGCTCAGCGAAGGCGTGGGCGTAGCCGATAAGTTCCTCAAGAAGGGACAGGTCATCGTCAGCCATCACGGTCGCAATTCACCGGAGAAGATCTATCGCGCAGCCCACGGCAGCACCAAGGATTATCCCATCGTCGTGCTGGTGAACCACGGTACGGCCTCCGCGGCGGAGATCGTCTCGGGCGCCATCCAGGACCATGACCGCGGTCTGATTGCTGGCGAAACCACCTTCGGCAAAGGACTGGTCCAGACCGTCTATCGCTTGAGCGAGAACACCGGTCTGGCATTGACCACCGCCAAGTACTACACCCCCAGCGGACGCCTGATTCAGCGTGACTATAACGGCGTCTCGCTCTACGACTACTACTACAACCGCAACGCCGACGATAACTCCATCAACGGGGTCAAGCAGGACGACGCCAATCGCGAAGTCAAACTGACGGATAGCGGACGAACCGTCTACGGCGGCGGCGGAATCACTCCAGATGTGAAGATCGCGCCCCTCAAAGCCAACAAGTTCCAGGAAGAGTTGCTGCGCAAGTACGCTTTCTTCAACTTCTCCAAGCACTATTCCATCACCCACAAGATCGATAAGAACTTCCAGGTCGATGACGGCGTTTTGCAGGAATTCCGCAACTTCCTCACCGACGCCAAACTGCCTTTCACCGAAAAGGACCTGGTGGAAAATAACGACTGGGTACGCTCCAGCATCAAAAGCGAACTGTTCGTCGGTGCCTTCGGCCAGCAGGAGGGAATGCGCGTACAGGCTGAGTCCGACCTCAACGTGCTCAAGGCTCTCGAACTGATGCCGAAAGCCAAGGAACTCGCCGACAACGCACGCAAGACCATCGCCGAGCACAACCAGGCACGAGCCGCCGCGACCAGCAATTAGCAGCGAAGTCGCAATATCGAAGGGAAGTCGCAAATGCAAAGGGCACCAATGCGGTGCCCTTTGCATTTGCCCGTTGCATTGACCTGGGTCATGCGTTTTTGACCCTGGTGTCATCCTGAGCAGCGCGAAGGTCCCCGTACTGCTCGACCCTCCTGTGCAGCCCCAAGCTTTTCAACCAGCGATCGATTCTTCTTGCCCTAGCGATACAGATAGTCCTTCGTCACCGGAGTAAGTTCCGGATAAGCCCCTCCGCCAAGTTCGCACATATCCAGTCCTTGCCGCTCTCCATCCTTCGTGATCCGTTGTGGATAGACCCGGTTCAACAGCAGATTGAGTCCGTAGGTCAAGGGCAGTACAAATCCGAGCAGTGCCGCGAGCATCGCCATCTGCGCCAGCCATTGCCTTGGGTGGCCCTGGATAAGCAGTCCGGTGGCGATCACCCCCCACAATCCGCCCACCGCGTGTACGGAGATCGAACCGCTCGGGTCGTCGACCCCGAGCGCGTCCAGCAATTCCACCGAAAACGGAACCATGATTCCCGCAACCAGTCCAATCGCCGCCGCCTCCGCCGGAGATACCAGCGAGCAAACGCCCGAAACCGCAACCATGCCGATCACAAAGCCGTTGGCCGTAATCGAGGCGTCCGGCTTGCCGAAGCGTATTCCGGTCACAATCAACGCCGTCAGCAGTGCGATACTGGCCGCGACCACGTTGTTCACCGCAATCAGCGCAATGCTGTTGGTGGATGCCCCGGCAAACAGCAGCGCGCCCGCCGTGTCCAGTCCCATCCATCCCACCAGGGTCAACATGCAGCCAAACAAAACCATCACCATGTTGTGCCCGGGAATAGCCATTCCGCTCATCTCGTATTTGCCGTGGCGCGGTCCAAGAATCCACGTGATCGACAGCGCCGTGAGTCCGCCGACGGCTTGAATTACGCCCGCACCGCCTGCGTCCAGCGCGCCGTTTCCGCACCCTGTCAACCCGCCCAGTTGTGCCAGCCAGCCTCCGCCCCATACCCAGTGGGCAAAAATCGGGTAGGTAATCCCGGCCAGGATTGCCGTCGATGCGCAGCTCGCGCCCAGTCGCCAGCGGTCCGAGCCGGCGCCCAGCGGGATGATGGCCGCAATGCCCACACTGAACAGTTGCAGGCAGGCCACCAGCGAAAGCGCCGAGCCATTGAACCCCACTCCGCGCATCATCAACCGTTCGGCTCCCAGCAGGTTCCATTGCCGTCCCCCCAAGTTCACCAGATGGGCAGGTTCTCCGGCAAAGCCCTGAAAGCCGAATCCAATAACCAAATAAACCAGCACCGCAACCGCGAAGACACACATCGCGCTCAGCATCGAATGCGCCGCGCTCCGTCCCCGTCCGAATCCCGTATTCACCAGTGCCAACCCTGCTCCCACCAGCGGCACCAGAAAAATCGAAGCCATGCAGATGGCCGTTCCCGTCTCGTTCAGCACCGTCGGCTGTATCTGCATCAGTGCCCCTCGCCCAGCGTGTAATGTGCGCGGAAGGTGAGTACGAGACCAAGAAGCTGAACCGCTATCCCGGACAGGACGAACGCACCTCGCGGCGCGTCTGAGGAGAGCAGTACAAATGTGCTCAGCACAATTGCAAAACCCGCAAACAGCAGTAAAAATCCAGCAGCTTTCATGGATGATTTCCCATCGAGAATTTCGGCAACGCAGTATTCCCCGCGGTCATGTTCGCCGGGCAACGTACAACAGCAAGCCAAAGATGACTACCGGGATCAGCGCCAGCGCAACGTACATCAGAATTCTGCGGGCCCACGGCGAGCGGCGTTTCTTCCAGTTGTGCAGCTCCGGACGGTCCTCCACGCCCACCTGGTCAAGATGTTCCAGGTCGTGGGCCAAGTCCCGTGCGCTGCCGTAACGGTTGCGCGGATTCCTCTCCAGGGCGCGATACAAAACTTCCTGTATTTGCGGCGAAAGCTCAGGGTTTAACTCGCGCGGCGGTATCGGATTGTTGAGCAGGCGCTCGTTCATAATTACGAAAGGGTTGGAGCCGGTGAAGGGAACCGAACCGGTCAGCATCTCGTAGAGCATCACCCCAAGCGCATAGACATCGCTGCGCGCGTCGCCTCGGCCTCCCTGCACCTGCTCCGGCGAAATGTAGTCCGGCGTTCCCATGGTGTCGGTAAGCTTTGCGAAGGTGATGCGCCGGGCGCCGCTGTTGGCCGAGATGCCGAAATCAATGATCTTGATGTTGTCGTGCTCATCGACCATGATATTTTCCGGCTTAAGATCGCGATGAATCACCCCATGACTGTGAATATGGTCGAGTGCCTTGCAGATCGCCAGTACAAGTTTGATGGCGCGCTCCGGCGGCATCTTGCGATTTTCGTTGATGATCTCGCGCAGCAGCCGTCCCGGAACCCACTCCATCACGATGTAGGGATCGTGCCGCTCGTCGTTCGGGAGCACCTTCATCACTCCGGGATGATCCAGCTTCTTCCCAATCTCTTCCTCGCGCTGGAAGCGTTCGAAGAAGACGGGATCGCATTCCATCTCCGGATGCGGAATCTTGATGGCAACTTTTTGCCCCGTCCGCAGATCGGTTCCCTGGTAGATCGAAGCCATGCCGCTGCGGGCGACTAAGCGCTCAATCTGGAAGTGGTCGAGTTGTTCGCCGGCGTGGACAGAGATCATGGGTAAAAGGTTGGCTCCCGTGGAGTCGCGTTTCGATCACTTCAGTGCAGCCGGTAAGGCCGTCCGCGATACATTCCAACCGCCTCGACGTCTCTCACCCGGATGAGCTGGACGCTCACATTATCTCCACCATCGCTCTGGTTGGCAATCGTGATCAGTTGTTGCGCCGCATCTTTCAGGTCGGTGCCGGATGTCGCGATGCGCACGATTTCCTTGTCCGGCACCGCGCCGTGCAGCCCATCGGAGCAGAGCAGCAGCAAATCTCCGGCTCTCACCGTGTGCTCACTCACTTCTGCTGCGACAAAAAGATTGATCCCGATCGAGCGGCTGAGCACGTTGCGCGTCAATGCCCTCTGTGCTTCCTGCTGGGTAAATATCCCCAGCCGAACCTGCTCATTGGTCACCGTGTGATCCCGCGTCAGCAACTGTGGCCGTCCGTGCCGGATCAAATAGCAGCGCGAGTCGCCCACATGAGCGATCGTCGCCCGGTCAAAGCGCAACGATACCGCCACCACAGTCGAGGCAATCCCCCCGTGAGCCGCCTCGTACACCTTGGTGTTCGCGGCCTGAACCGCACGCGAGAGCAGCGACGAGGAATTCTCTCCCGGAGCGGCTTTCGCGCACTCGCCCAGGATCGTCTCCACCGTCAATTGCGAGGCAACCTCGCCACGTTCCTGCCCACCCACGCCATCTGCCAGCGTAAACAGCCAGCCGCGGCTGCGGGCTTGTTCTGGATTCGTGGGGATCGAATGCCCAACAAAATCTTCGTTATGTGGACGCACGGGACCGCAGTCGCTGAGCTCAGCAAAGTCAATGTCTAGCATCGCCGGAGCTGGTCTCATCTCCGGCGAGTCTGACAGCGCGGCGTTGGCGCGGTTACGCTGCACAATACATCCTCCTTGCGAAAATAGGATGCAGACGGGTCGGAAACCCGTCTGCATCAGACTTGCAATTGCGGTGAAAGCTACGCGACACGATGCTGAACCAGGGTAGATCTCCCTGTGCTCTTCGAGGACACCACGAAGTAGATGCCGCCGTAAATGGCCCATACCAACGCGATACCCAATGCCAGCAGCGGTTCTGCTTTGGTGCCGATGCCAAGGAACGGACCCACCAGATAAGTGATCATGCAGGCCAGGTTGGCAAGCAGTCCGAACACCGGGATGAAGAAGTGGCGGATGGCGCTGAACTTCGGATGCTTGTGATACGCCACCATGCAGGTGACGCAGCTCAGCGCGTACAGCAGGAACGTACCGAAGTTCGAGGCCAGCGTCACCGTCAGCAGGGAATTCGGCAGCGCCGCCATTTTGTCATGCGTCGTATAGCCAAAGCTCGACCAGAAGCCATGCGGCAGAGCCTGGATCACGGTGTCGGCCGGAGCGCCGGCGTTGCCGAACGGCATGATCACTGCGATGCAACCGACCACGGCGGAGATGATCGCCAGCGTCCAGATGGCGCGGTGCGGCGTCAGATTGTCGCCGTGCAGCAGACCAAAGTGCTCGGGAACTTCGCGATCCTTGCCCATTGCGTAAGTAACCCGCGCGCCGGTGTTCATGCAGGACAGCGTGGTTCCAATCAGCGCCAGGAAAACGGTGGAGGCTTCCACCAGCATGAAGATGCGGCCACGGCCTACCCCAAACAGCGAGTCGCCCACAATGATCATCATGTCGCCGATGGGAGCCGCTGATCCCGCTGCGCTCTGCATCGTGTAACCACTGTTCAGGAAGTAATTGGCCGCGAAGTACTCAAACAGATAGCAGAACAAACCCTGCACCAGAAGTGAGACGATGACCGCAATCGGGATGTCGCGTTTCGCATTCTTTGCTTCACCGCCCATCGCCGTTACGGATTCAAATCCCACCAGAATCAGAATCGCCACCGTCGCTTGCAGGAACACCCAGCTCATTTTGTGCGGACTCACCACCGATGACGCTTTTTCATGGGTGAGGAAGTTGCCTGAGGCGTCGGCCACCGGGTAGGTGACGAGGAATGGCACCGGCTTGCCTGCCGCGTCCAGCTTAGGCTGTGGCACTTGGCTCGAATCGCGAACAATCGTATCGGTGACCGTGCCATCGGCGGCCTTCGTCGGCGTGGTCGCAAATTCGTAGGTGTACGATGCGCCCGAGGTCGAGTCGAACTGGAAGCCCTGGCTGCCCGCCGGATGGTTTGCACGGTAGCCCAGCGCCAGCACCGCAAACACGATCAGCGCCGAGATCTGGATGACGTTGATGGCGATGTTCACTGCCGTCGAGCCGTTCACCCCGCGATAGCCGATATAGGCAATCGCAAAAGAGAAGACTATGGCAACCGCCATCATGAATGCCGGCCCAGGATTGGACGCGCTCATGAAGCTCGGCCAGATGGTGCCCACAAGGTATCCACACAGGATTCCCATGACGCCAACCATCACGCCCGGATAGATCCAGTAGTACAGATGCGAGCCCCAGCCCACAATGAACTTCGAGAGCCGCGCATATCTCCACACCTTGTCGTGATTCAGAAATGATTGCTCTGCAAAGTAGTAAGAGCTTCCCGTTCCCGGATACAGCTTTGCCATTTCCGCATAACATACCGCGGTGGCAAGGCACAGCATCAGGGCTAGCACAATACCCATCCACATCGAGGGAGCCGTTGTGCCGGTGGTTGCCTGGATGTAGAAGGTGAGCCAGAGGAACGCGCCTGGAGCGATAAGCGCCATCGCGTTCATCGTCAGCCCGGTCAGGCCCAGAGTTTTCTGCATTTCAACGGATCCTACAGTCGTGTCGTCGGCCATTCGAATCTCCTCGTCGTGAATAACTGCTGTGGGTTAGCTCGGTGGTTGCCGGCCGGCCAGGATTGTCGCTGGCCGGCCTTTGCAACCTTCACTGCTATGGAATGGCGGCCCGTAATTCGCCGCTCGCTTATGCTTTACTTGCTGTCGTTCGGTTCCAACACGAACACCAAACCGGCGTCAACCGTGGTCTGACCCTTCACAAACGATGGCAATCCGCGTTGGAAGAAGTCCTGGTTGGAGTCGTCGTGCCGGTACTCAAGGCGGGAGAGCAGATGACCTGCAATCCTGCGCTCGATCGTCCCGGTGAATTCATTCAGATGCTGCCCTTTGGCCGTGGTGATGAAAGTCGCAAGTCCATCATGGTCGTTCAGGTATTCATAGCGTCCGGCCACGGCCACCTTCGGGTTGAAAGCGTATTTCGCGTATACAGCGATGCCGCTATAGTCCGCAGCTTTCTTCGAGGGTGTCATCGCAGTCCCGAATTCTTCCTCGCGGTCGTAATCGACGTTTGCCTGCAGTGACAGCTTTGCGGTGGGATTGTAGGCAATCACGGTATCCGAGAGGTTGTTCCACGGACCATTGTTCCCAGTCAAGAAGATATCTCTAGGACCTGCCAGATAGGTTTCCGTGATCGTGATTTTCTTGGTTGCATTCCATGCGATGCTGGGGCCAAAGGTCTTTCCGCTGTTGGTGGCCACGACGTTGTTCCAGCCATTCGTCACATACCCGGTGACCGACCACTTGTCGTTGAAGGTGTACTTCGCACGAGCTCCAAAGTGGTAGTACGGGATGGCGTACGTGAACAGCAGGCTGCGCGAGTAGTTCCAGTTCTGGTTGGTTTCGATCACTTCGGCACCTGCCGGGGTGACAAACTTACCGGCGTCAATCTGCAATCCCTTGCCGATTGGGGCCATGTACGACATGTATCCTTCCTTCAAATACTCTTGCACCCCGGTCGATGTCTTAGCCACTTCAAATGGGGTGTTGTTCACTGCGGTGATCGCCTGGCCAAATCCCAAGGCCACGCGGAACCCTAGCGGAGAGGTCTTATCCACCGGCTTGTCCAACTGGAGTTCAAGCAGGTTCAGCGAGAACTGGCCGTTGGTGAACTGGAATGGCTCCGTGGCCGTGTTGCCGACATGTGCGACACCAAGGGCTGGGTGATTCGCGTTGTAGCCGTAGTACGCATCGACCAATCCTGTCAGATTGACGCCGCCGAGTACGCTGGTGATTCCCGCCATCGGATTCGCCGGCGCTGCGGCTACTGCACTGGTCGCCGGAGTCGCCGGTGTCGCTGCGGTTGCGGCTGCGGCAGGCACCGCAGGCTGGGACTTAATTGCATCAAGTTCTGCACGAATCGCCTGGAGTTGCTTTTCCAGGTCAGCAACCTTCTGGTCTGTATCGGCGCTCGTGGTCTGGGCTGCAAGTCCAACAGGTAAGGTACACGCGAGGAATACGAATCCCATCGCCATGTTACAGAGGCTTTTCAACCGCATTTATGTTTCTCCCGTTTTAAAGTCAGTGACACAAACAAGCCTTGCCAACAAAAACATTTAGTGAAAATTTAGAAACGTTTTAGTTAAAATTTAGTGAGCCGAGAGTAGCTGTAGATCCTTCTCGAAGCAAATTCCTTTTATTTATCGCATCGATAACCGAAGGTTCTAGGCGGGCTCTCGGAGGGCGGAGAGCAGACACCCCATAGATAGCCAGGACGCATACTTATGCATCCCCATCGCTTCTAAGGCTTATGTTTGCTGGATAAAATGCTACATGGATTCCAGGCGGAAAGCCAAACGATGAACCGGCGAGCGCAGTAGTGAGAGTTTAATCGAGGGTTGTGATAAGAAAACTGTATCGGAGCAATAGAAAACTTTTGTAGCAGGCGGCTGATTTCTGTCGTTTTTTCTGATGCATCTGGATGGTGCGCCTGGCAGGACTTGAACCTGCAACCCCGAGTTCCGAAGACTCGTGCTCTATCCAGTTAAGCTACAGGCGCGCAACTCAATTCTAGTCCAGCGGCACAGGTTTAACCAAGCACTCTGGATTTAATCCCCAGCGCCTGCGGCCGGAGCGGCATCGGTTGCCGCGTACCCGGCGGCAAAGCTGCCCCAGCGCCTGCGGCCGGAGCGGCATCGGTTGCCGCGTACCCGGCGGCAAAGCTGCCCCAGCGCCTGCGGTCGGAAGTAGCCGACGGCGTCTTCAGCAGTTCATCGCAATCGTGTTCTGATTCTGATTGTTCAGTACTGCCTCGGGGTTTGCATTCACCAGCTTTTCTGCCGCATCGGCTCCAATAATTCTGGCGGCGGCATCGCGCGCTGCCGAGAGGATTGGAGGCCGCCCCTTCACCCCATGCGCATCGCTGGCAATGAAGTGCACCATATTCTGCCTCAGCATTTCCTCCGCCATCTTCTGCGTTGTTCTGCCCCAAAAGCCGGTCAGTGAGTTTGCCGTGATCTGAAACAGGCACCCCGCATCCGAGAATTTATTGAGCAGCCCCGGATCGCCAAGAATCACCCGGTTTCGCTCGGGATGCGTGATAATCGGCAGCAGGCCTGCGGTCTGCAAATGGAAGAGCGTTTTCGCAACATTGAAGGCGCTGTACTCGGACAACTCCACCAGCAGGTAGCGCGTCTCGCCAATCGTGTAGTTCCCCGGATGATCCATCGCATCCTGAATGTTTTCATAGGAGAGATGAAAGTCGCAGCCCAGCGAAAAGCTCAGCCCAGGTGCCCGCAACCGAAGCTCTTCGAGCCGCGCCAGGTGCAGCGCGCGGTCATAACGGTACTCATAATTGGCGTGCGGAGTCGCGACCATGTGGGTTACTCCGTCCTGCTCGGCCAGGCGGCACATCTCCAGCGTCTCCTCCCACGACTTCGCACCGTCGTCGACCCCGGGCAACAAGTGGCTATGAATATCGATCATCCCTCAACCTTGTTCTCAACCTTGTGCAAAGCTGGTTTCACCCCCACGCCGCTGTTTGCCGCTCTGCCGCTGAACTCAGCATAGGCGATCCGGATTCCTTCTTCGAGCGAAATCCTGGGCCGCCAGCCACAACTGAATAGCTTTGAACTGTCCATTAATTTACGTGGTGTTCCGTCCGGTTTTGCAGTGTCAAAGACAATCTCGCCCTCAAACCCGAGCACCGCGCAGACCTTCTTTGCCAACTCCCCAATCGTCAATTCGCTGCCGCTGCCCACGTTCACCAGCGGAGCCGCTTCCGGGTCGCCAACCAACTTGCGAAACTCCTCCTCGGGCAAGTTCAGCAGAAAGACACAACCATCGGCCATGTCGTCGCTGAAAAGAAATTCGCGCAATGGTTTGCCGGTGCCCCACACCGTCACCTTCCGCTCGCCGCGCTGCTTGGCTTCGTGGATCTTGCGAATCAGCGCCGGCAGAACGTGCGAACTTTCGAGATCGTAGTTGTCTCCCGGCCCGTACAAATTGGTTGGCATCGCCGCCAGATACCCGGTCCCGTGCTGCCGGTTGAATGCCCAGCACAGCTCGATACCGGCGATCTTTGCGACCGCATAAGATCGGTTGGTGAATTCCAGTGGCCCGGTCAGTAGTTGATCTTCGCCCATCGGTTGCCGCGCCAGCTTCGGATAGATGCAGCTTGAGCCGAGGAACAGCATCCGCCTGACCTGCGCCCGATAGGCGCTTTCGATCACATTGCTTTGGATGCGCAGATTCCGCGCAATAAAGTCGGCAGGGAAGTCGCGATTGGCGAGAATGCCTCCAACCTTCGCAGCCGCCAGAAACACAAACTCCGGACGCTGCTCAGCGAAGACCCCGCTCACCGCATTCGCATCCTCCAGATCGACCTCCTGCCGCGTGCGCAGCAGAAGGTTTTCGTAGCCCAGCGAGCGCAGTTTGCGCACGATCGCCGAGCCTGCCAACCCGCGATGTCCGGCAACAAATATCTTCGCGTCTTTCTGCATGTAATTACTCATGATGATCGAGTGTCTTGTATCCTTTGGCTCGCACCAGGGCGTCGCGTTTGGCAAGTTCGTAGTCCGCGGTAACCATCTCCGTCACCAACTGGTCGAAGCTCGTCTTCGGAACCCAGCCCAGCTTGGCTTTTGCCTTGGCGGGATTTCCCAGCAAGGTCGCGACCTCCGTCGGACGAAAGTAGTGCGGGTCGACCTCGACGATGCAGCGGCCTCGCTCGTCATAGCCTTTCTCGTTCGCACCCTCGCCCTGCCAGGTGATCCCCATCCCCAGTTTTTCGCAAGCGATATTCACAAAGTCGCGCACGCTGTGCTGTTCACCCGTGGCGATGACAAAGTCTTCGGGCTCTGCCTGCTGCAGCATCAGCCATTGCATCTCCACGTAGTCGCGGGCGTGTCCCCAGTCGCGCAGCGAATTCAGATTGCCCAAAAACAGCGACTCCTGTAGCCCGGCTTTGATGCGCGAAAGTCCGCGGGTAATCTTGCGCGTCACAAAGGTCTCGCCCCGCACCGGAGACTCGTGGTTGAACAATATTCCGTTGCAGGCATAAATCCCGTAGGCCTCGCGATAGTTCACCGTGATCCAGAAAGCGTACAACTTGGCCGCCGCATACGGCGAGCGTGGATAAAACGGCGTGCTCTCCGTCTGCGGAGTTTCCCGTACCAGCCCATACAACTCCGAGGTCGAGGCCTGATAGAAGCGCGCCGTCTTCTCCATCCCCAGAATGCGAATGGCCTCCAGCACGCGCAGGGTGCCAATGCCGTCGGCTTCTGCCGTGTATTCCGGCTCCTCAAATGAAACCCCAACGTGACTCTGTGCCGCCAGGTTATAGATTTCGTCCGGCTGCACCACCTGCATCACCCGTACCAGGCTGCTGGAGTCCGTCATGTCCCCATAATGTAGAAAGAAGCGGCGGTCCCGGTCATGCGGGTCCTGGTACAGATGATCGATCCGGTCTGTGTTAAACAGCGAACTGCGGCGCTTCACTCCATGAACTTCGTACCCCTTGGAGAGCAGCAGCTCGGCCAGATACGATCCATCCTGCCCGGTGATACCGGTGATCAACGCCTTCTTCTTCATCTTTTTCCTAACCTTTGGCAGCGTGATTTCACAACTGGCAGGCCATACCGCATTGTAAGCGAGGGTGGCCCATTCAAGCCCTTCTTTTGGGCTTGAATGGGGCTGTTGACTCAGTCTTCGCTCTTTCCTTTTGCTCGCTCCGCGGCTAGTCCTACTTCACCGCTCCCACCATCAGATCGCTAGGCCCAGGCAGGTCGATCCGGCTTACCTCATCGATTCCCGCCGCCTTCATCCACTCCGCGTATTCGCTTTCGCTGTAACTGGCGCCGCCGTCCGTGGCCACCAGCATGTTCAGCGAGAACAGCGCCGCGAATTGCGGCCCGGTCTTGTCGGGATTCAGGATGAAGTCCTGCACCACCAGGCGTCCCTTGGGAGCCAGTGCCCGTTGGGCGCGGCGGAAGATGTCCCGGTTTTGCTCCTCGGAAAACATATGGCAGATCGCGTTCAGCATAATAATGTCGTAGCCGGAACCAAAGTCGTCCTCCAGCATATTTCCCGGACGAAGCCTGACTTGCGCCGCCACTCCTGCCTTGCCGATGTATTCCGTAGTCAGCGGCACCACCTCGGCCACATCGAGAATTTCGCACTGTATCTCCGGAGAAGCCTTGGCGAACGCGATCGAGTATGCGCCCGAGCCGCCGCCGAGATCGAGCACCCGCCGAACCCCAGCCGTTCCCAGAGCCTTCAGCACCAGTGCCGCCCGATCTTTCGCGATGCGCTCCATGGCGCCAATGAAGTTCCGCGTCCATTCCGGGTTATCCTCGCGATCCCCCGGAACGCGGGTGCCACTGCGCACCGCATCGGTCATCGTGCTCCAGCGATGCCAGATGTTGGCAAAGTGCAGCAGTCCATTGCGCTGGTTGTCCTTGGAACCTTGCACAAAGTAGCGTGCTGACTCAGCCGTGTTCCTGTAATCCTCACTGTTCTTGCCCAGCAGTCCCAGCGAGACCAGCGCATCGAGCAGCATGCCTGCCCCGCGGGCATCGGCGTTGATCTTTGCCCCGATCTGTTCGGCACTGGCTCCGTCGCCGACAGCGGTGAAAATGTCGAGTTCCAGCGCCGTAAGAATGCAACGGCTCGGCATATACCCCCGAATCATCCGATCGATGTCTTCGGGCAGCATCCCGGCTTTATCGTGGGCAGCCATCGCCGCGCGAAACTTCTCCCGATGCTCCACCGACATCGCCTTCATCGCGGCGGCGTCATCCCATACCAGACGATCCACCGCTTTCCCCTGCCGCAGGTGCGCCTCAACGATTTCCGGCACATCAGCCGCCCGCACCCACCGGTACCATACCCCCGCCGGATAAACGACCATCACCGGACCTTCATCGCAAAGTCCCATGCACCCGCAAGTGGTGAGTTGAACCTCGTTGTCGAGCCCGCGCCCCTGAATCTCGCGATCGAGTGCGTCGAGCACAGCCCGTGACCCATTGGCCGGGCAGCAGGGAATGCCTTCTGGTTTTTGTTGTGTGCAGACGAAGAGATGAATGCGGAACGGTTCCATCGCGGCTCTCCAATCGTAGTCTTTAATGTTACCCCGTTGCCGCGAGGATTCGGAGTCCGTTATGGGAATGTCGTGTACTTTGAATTGCCGAGTGATTGTGGTGCGTGTGTTCGCGAGGGTTTTTGGTATTTTGTGGAGTACATCTTTGAGGTGTCATGCTGAGCACCGCGAGGGACCCGCCTCTGCTCTGAAGCAGGTTTTCAGAATGGCGACTGGTGATGCTTCTTCCAGTTCTTTGTCGCCTTCTGCGACGACTTGCGATCTTTCTTCAGTTGCTTTTTGTTCTTCTTCGCTAACTTCTTCGCGTTCTTCTCCGCCTGTCGATTCGCGGAGTTCGCGCTGGCATGGGCCAGGCTCGGCACTGCCAGCGGCAGAGCCAAAAACAATAGCAGAATACAAGTAATAACTTTCTTCACAGACTCTCCATGAAAGTAGTTCCTGCCGGAATTCTACCGCAAGCCTACTCTAACCGTCTTTGACTAACCCTGCGTTGCTACTTACTATGTCTTGCATGAAAACGATGCTGCTGCTCACCCTCGGCGCTTCGCTCTTCGCTTCCGCCCAGACCCAAACCTTCTCCACCTACGTCGGAGATGTGAAGATCACTCCGCTCTACCACGCCAGCACTCTCATTCAGGCCGGAGGCAAAACCATCTACATCGACCCGGCCAAGCCCGCAAAACTCGCCGGACTTCCCAAAGCCGACCTCATTCTGATCACGCACCTGCACGCCGATCACTTCGATCCCGAAGCCATCTCGGCCCTCAGCCAGGACACCACGGAGATACTCGCTCCCGCCTCGGTCGTCGAAAAGTTTCCCTCCGCCCAACCCATCGCCAACCATCAGTCCCGGCAGTGGCAGCAGTGGAACATAGAAGCCGTCCCCGCCTACAACCTCACGCGTGGTCCCGCCGCCGGACAGTTTTATCATCCCAAGGGACGCGACAATGGTTACGTCCTCACCTACGGAGGCAAGCGCTTCTACTTCTCGTCTGACACGGAAGGCATCCCCGAGATGCGCGCCCTCAAGAACATCGACGTCGCCTTCGTCTGCATGAATCTCCCCTACACCATGCCTCCCGACGAAGCTGCCGACGCGGTTCGGGCCTTCCACCCGAAAATCGTCATCCCCTATCACTACCGGGGCTCTGACCTGAAAGTCTTCCAGCAAGACTTAGCCGGAACCGACATCGAGGTCCGTCTCCTCGATTGGTATCCCAAGTGAGAACGATTAGCTGGAAAGACACTGATTGTGAAGCGAAACGATTACCAGCGAGTCAATGGTTCGCAACCATGTACCATCTGGTTACAACGGGGCCTCCAATGGTTACCCAATGAGTGAATCGTTCCTGCCCAAACGATGTACCGATTGGTCAATCGTTGCCGTCTCCGGAAGCCAGAGCCCTATTGCACTTGCTGCAGCCGCGCAATCAGCTTTTGAGCCAGATTTTCCTCGCTCTCCGACCACAGCACCCGTCCGGTCGTATTGCAGTTGCGCTCCACCCGATGGGTGAACTCGATCAGCGCCGCCACGTTCGCTTTTACCCGCAGCGCATCTTCCGCGTTCAACTCCACGCCTTCGTGCAGAAAAGGAAAATCCAGTCCGAAGTCGATCAGGATATGTCCGCGCTCGGCGAACGCCCCTTCATCGAACTCCAGTCCCTGCGCGGTGAAAACCACTTTCTCCGGACGCAGCACCCATTCCTTGCTGTCGGCGTCGAGCATCCACAAATCCCAGTACGCCTCCAGGCTCACCGCAAAATCCACCTGCGCGTACTCCCGTAGCGCCTCCGCCGCTTTCTCGCCGCTAACTCCCGGGGAGAAGCTCTCCTCAAACAAAGTAGGCTCGGCCCAGTCCACCGGTTGCACCGAAGCATATTGCACGCCGCTGCGGCTCTCGGAAAAAGGGAAGTGCCGCAACACTTCCACCAGCCGAGGCAGCATCAACTCCGCATCAAAGCCCGGAAACCAGAGGCTGAGGTTCAATGTATCCGCCATCCCTGCTACCTCCTCGGAGTGCCGCGGCCCCGCGCCAGTGTTGACTGCGAGCAATCTGCTCCGTCCGCGTCTCCGCCATCCATGCTACCCTACCGTAGCCGTCGTCGCGAGTGCATCGCACTTGCGCTGATGCTTGCGTGAGCTACCGGTCATTTCCACAGATCTAGGCTGCTCCGCTTTGACACGCTGTCATACGATTGCTAGTATGAATCAGGTCGTACCACCCTCCTAGCTGCGTCCCCGTCGTCTAGCCCGGCCTAGGACACCGCCCTTTCACGGCGATAACGCGGGTTCGAATCCCGCCGGGGACGCCAGATTCTAAAGCACTTAACTTTTGTCCGCACGTCCCGAAACGTCCATTAGGCTTGCCCCATTGCCATCATCGCCTGCGGCATGACCTGTGCGACCACGCGCTCATGCGCTGCTTTCTGGTCCTCACGCACGCTCTTGGCGTAAAGTTCGAGCGTCACGCGGACGTTGTGGTGCCTAAGCTGATCCTGCACAACCTTGACGTTTTCCCCGTTGGCCACCAGCAGCGTAGCTAGCGATGAGCGGAAGGAGTGCCAACCCAGCATGTCATCCTGCTTGCCGATGATTTTCTCCACCACCGGACGGATATAACGCTGGAAGTGTGTACCGAGCCGCACCGGCTGCCGGCCGCTGCGCACCGTGGACGCGAACATCCAGTCATCATCTTTGCGGTACTTCGACGCGACGCGCCACAGCAGCAACAGGTGGATCACCTGGCGCGCAAGCGGCAGAGTGTTGCTGCGCGACTTCGTTCCCTCGCGCACCACGCCCACGGCAACCGAGCGCACGCTGGAGAGAGTACCATGGGCCACGTTGATGTCGCTCCAACGCAGACCAGCGATCTCCGAGGCCCGCAGTCCGGTCACGGCATCAAGGATCGTCATCGCCTGCTCGCGCAACGGCAGCTCTTCGAATATCTGCTGCATCTGCTCGGGAGCGATGATTGCGCGGACGCGAGTAGCCTTCGCGGACTGACGGACTCCGGTTGAGGCGCCACGACGCCCGGAGGAGCCGCCCTGGCCGCAGATCGGGTTGCGAACTGCGAGCTCCCACCGTACCGCGTGGGAGAAGATGGCACTCAGGATGTTGCGGATTTTTGCCCTCGTCCCATCCATGCGCTTGATGCCCTTCAGCCACTCTTCGACTTCCATCGTGCGAATATCTTCCGCCCGTTTCTTGCCCCAGCGCGGAATGATCCAGTTGTCGATGTAGCCTGCTTCGGTGCCCTGCGTACTGGCTGCCTTGTTGATGAGCTCCTTCTGGCGGTAGTGGAGGATGATGCTCTCCAGTGTCATACCGTGCTTCGAGGCGAGCTCAGGTGAATTGATAATGACGCGCTGCTTGTCGATTGCCTTGCGCAGCTTTGCGTCGGTGTCCAGGTCCTCTGCGGTGCCGAGAATATCGCTCGCCCTGCACCGTTTTCCATCGGGTTCAACCTTCCACCAGCGGAATTCGTAGACCGTGGTGCCATCCTTACGCACCACCGGCCGACACGATCCCGCTTGATAACGAGCTCTTCCCATTACAGCTCTCCGTTCTGGGAGTCGCCCGAGCAGGTGGAAGCATTGTACCCGTTAGGGACTAAACAGGCATCAAGTTCTGATTTTCGGAACCGCCAGCCGACCATGCCCGGGATCTTGTGCGCAGGAATGCGGCCGGACTTTGCGAGTTCGCTCATGCGCTTGTGGCCGCTCTTGGCACCTCCCAGATTGAGATAGGCCGAAGCTTCGCGGGTATCCATCCAGTGATCGGGTTCATGGGTGGGCCGTGTGCTCATAGCGTAACCCTCATGGATGTCAGGTTCACAATTCATCGGCCTCCTCTGCTGGTGAGCTTTCGAACGTCTCATGGATTCGGAAAACATCTGTTTTTGGATACACGCTTCCCGCTCCGCGCGCCGACGTAGAATCAATCGTTTGCACAGGCCCCACGAAGGGGGTTTTTGGAACACTGGCTGGAACTACCAGCCGATATTCCCAGAGTCCACCGTCGTACCGGCGCTTGCTCTCCACCACGTAGCCGCCAAACTTCGGCTTGCGAAGATCGCGGAGGCGCGCTGAGATTCCGGTCTCGGTAGCGTGAGCAAGCAGGCAAGGTTGCGCTCGGTCTGCCGTCTTGCATCGCAGGCAGATCCCTTGCGCCATCTCGTGTGTCGTCAGAGCCTGCACAATCTCTGCAACCGTTCTCCAAGCTCCATCAGCCATGAATTCACGGACGGTATCGAGCTGGTGCGCCATCCGCTTGTGGTCTTTTCGCACGTCGTATTTCCCATCGAATGGGGGAACACGCCGCGGCTTTGGGTCGAAAGAAAGCGGCAATTGAGAAGCCGTCATTGCGCCCCTCCTTGCCGCGGCCTCAGGTCCGGCTCATACTCCAGCGTCCGTTCGTTGAACGTCACGTGCACCGGGCCCTTCACACCGTCGCGCATTTTCCCGATGAAGATGTCGTCGTAACCAGTGAATACGCCGTTGTCCTCTGGCCGATGAGGAAGAAGCACAATGTTGGCCGCAGCCTCGATGCTTCCTGATTCCTTAAGCCACTGCACGTTGGGGATGGCGTTCACATCTTTTTTCAAGTCGCGCGCCAGGTGATGCAACACAATCAGCGCCACCTTCTCCTCCCGCGCAAACTGCCTGAGAGCCTCAATCGTGTAATTGATCTTCTCCCGGGTGTCTCTCCCGTTCGCGTAGAAGGCCAGAGCCGTCAAGTGATCGATGATCATCAGCTTCATTGCCCGCCCTTGCTGTGTTCCCCGCCGAGCGGCCATCCTCGAATAGGCAATCAGTTTTTCCACTCGCATCTGCCGTGTCCGCAATTCCAACGGAAGGCTCGCCAGCTTGGCAGCCGCTTCCTCGATCCTCTCTTGATCACGCTTCTCATCACTCCACCACTGCGGATTGCGAAGCTTCGACGGATGCACCCCGCTCATACTCGCTAAGCACCGCCTGATCACCGGATCGCCGGCCATCTCCAGCGACCAGAACAGCACTCCATCTCCCCGCAGCGCGTTTGCCCGCGCGATCTGCAATGCGTAGGCTGTCTTCGCCCGCTCCGGCAGGGCACCAATCACCATCACCTCGCCCGGTCGCAACCCTCCAGTAGTCTCGTCAAGCCCGGGGATTGCCAGACTCATTCCAAGCAGATCGCGCTGGCAAGTCCGCTCTTCCTGCATCGTGGCCACCACCTCGAGTACTTGTGTCCGCAGGTCGGGCTCCTCGCTAATATCGGACTGGATGCTCAACAAGGATTCACCAGCCCACGCCAACAGCGCATCCGACTTCGCATCGGCCAACAGTGCTTGAGCCACAATGGCGTTGCCTGTATGCAGCAACTCCCGCAGCTTCGCCTTCTCCTTCACGATCCGGATATAATGTTTCAACGAAGAGCGCCGCGGCACGCCGTCTGTGAGCGAAGCAAGGTATCCGGCGCCACCGACGGCGTCCAATGCCTTGCGCTGTAAGAGCCGCACCGTCAGAGTCACGGTGTCCACTACCGAGTTCTCCGCTATCAGTTCCGCCATAGCCGCGAAAATTTGGGAATGGGCATCCAAGAAGAACTCATGAGAGGCGATGCCAACACACACTTCAGACCACTGCTCGTTATCGAGTAGTACTCCTCCAAGGATTGACCGCTCAGCCTCAGGCGAAGCAGGCAGCCCACGATCCAAGTCCAACGCAGGGGAAGCCATCACTCGCCCTCCAATGACAGGCGGTGACGCTCTGTCAACGTCAACACAGGCTCTGTGCTCACCGGCTTCTGGTTATCGGCGTGTGGGTTCTCGAAGACGGCATCGTCGTTGCGGTATGACTTCTCCCGCATCAACTTCGCAAGGGGGAGCATGCGATATTCCGCAGGCTTCCACTGCGATTTAATTACCTTCGCGATCGCAAGTACTCGGTCCCGCACATAGGTGGACGCTTCCTGCGCGGAGCACTTCCGATCCTCGATTTCGGCTTCGATGGCCTCAAAGATCATCCGTTCCGTGCCGCTCGAACTGTCCTTGTATGGCCAAGCGTTCTGGATTTCTCTGGTAAACGACTCCCCGTCAACGTCCGGCGACGAGCCTAAGCCATTGCCTAAGCCAGAGCCTAAGCCAAAGCCTACCTCACCACTGGTTACGGAATGGCTAGCCAGTGGTTCGCCAGTGGTTTCCACGCCGAGAAACTTACGCAAAGCCTCTGCTGGAGGCACCGCGCCGAGTTGCTCATGCTTCCTATCGACGCGACTCGGAGAAGGCAGGCGTCCAGGTTGATTGATCCCGATCCAGTATCCCCATGATTTGCCGCCGCCGTCGGTCCACCGAAATAACAGCTTGACGCGTTCCAGTTCGGCGAGGATCTGCTCCACCATCTCAATGGTGACTTCGGGACGGTTGTATGCGTAAACCTGCGTGTACACGAGGCGCGTGTTGCACTCAAAGCTCCCGTTTGCTCTTGCCAATGGGACGAGGTTCGCGAACTCTGGCCGGATCCAGGCGGGCTCGATGGTCGCGATCTTGTCGCTGCGCCAAAGTCCTTCGCCATCGACGACTCTTTTCGGCATCATCGTGCCTCCCGTGCTTCGACCAGTGGCACATAGGGCGCGAGGGAGGAGGCGAGTTCCAAAGCTCTGGGGGTTTGTTCGCGACGGAGTAGCAATATCGACTGAGCCAGATGCGCGGCGGCGTGGTGGTAGGAGTTGGGTTGGAAGTGCGTTTTTATTGACTTCTCTCGCTCTTCGGTGCAGACTTTCATTGCTTGGCTACACTTTCTCCTGCGCGCCTGCGCAGGTATTCCGATTGACCAGCGGCCGATTGCCGTCGGGCGTTTTGTTTTGCACAAATGAAAAAGCCCGCTGATTGCGGGGCTCTTCGAAGTTCGAGGCACATGCTGCGCTTTTGTTTCTAATGACAGTCGCGATCCTGCCCCCGCTCCATTGATGGCGCTTGCTCCGTATATCCGCCCTCGTCCAGAAACCGAGTTAGTTCCCGCGTGGTGATCAGTCGGCGTCGAAATGCCGGAACTGCTCTGATCGCTCCGGCCCGGATCAATCGATCCAGACTCCGCGTACTCACTCCAATTGCGCGAGCTGCTGCAGCACGCGGCAAAGCCAAAGCCTCGTTCATCACTGTCTTGTTCATTCTTTTCTCCGCTCTCTGTATAGCTGCAATCGCACGCTACTGGGTTAATTGCCTAATGGAGCGCCGCACGGTTTAGAGCTGAAGTGGTCTGATGGATTTGTGGTCTTGTTTGGGGCAAAGTGAAGGCTGGGGTTGTACGCAAAATACTTCGGCGCCACCGCGTCGCGCACCATCTGCATTACCCGAACACCACCAGACTCACGCGCTTTCCAGGTACGGCGATTGTCCATTTTCGATGCATCCGGCCCTCGGTCCGCTCCCCGTGTTGCCGAACGCGGGATTACACGCTCAGGACGCCGATCATCAAGGATCGCCGCCGCAATCTGAATATCCCCAGTCTCATTGACGTGCTTTGTTCCCGGCTGCGCGAGCAGTCGCTGATAGTCAGCAGCCCTCACGTACCGGACAGGAACATCGGTGAACGGATTTTGCTGACAGGTAAATACACGGAATCGACGCGCCATCGACTAGCCCTCATAGGAAGCACCACTTTTACGCGGATGCGGCGTTACAGACCTTGTCTCGTCGCCCCCTGAGTTGTCAGGAAGTGACTTAACAATCGTAAGGCTGCTTTTTTAGGTTTTAGCTGGCGTATTAGCTGGCGCGTAGTGGCGTGTCGCGGCGCATTGGCTGACGTGAACTGCTCAATAGAGGCTTGCAACGTGCGGAGAGATGCGCGGAAAGGTGTTTTCTTACCCTTCTGCTATTGGATTTAAGATTCTGTTTTTTCTGTCAAGGGAAGATTCACTAATTGTCGTTTTGCTTCAAGTTCCAAGTCTTTGAGCCGACGAGCTGAGATGCTGTGCTTGATCCCTGCAAACTCCCGAGCGAGTTCGCGGGTAGAACGTCGGAGGCACACTGCGAGCACTTTGCCTTCAAGGTGGCTATCCCCGCGGGTTATTGAGAACACTTCCAAACCTGGGTGTTCTTGTTTGAGTCGCAGGAAATCCTCTTCTGGCACTCCTTTTTTCAAGACACCTTTGATGAAGTCAAGCTCCCCGGTTAGCTTGTGAACGCACTCAAGACGAATATCTGTCTGGTACCAGAGCCGTGACGCTCCGGACGTGCTAGTCTCTTCGACAGAGATGTGTGCCCCATGGATCGGCTTCGAAGCAGCAGCCTCGTCCGCCATCGCTGGTGCTTCAGTTTTTCTTAGTTGAATTTGCAGATCGACCTTCTTGGCCACCTCCTTAAGTGCGCCCTCAAACCGATCCAGTGCAAGTTTGAGAGGTGGCGTGCTGCTAGTCCATGTCTTTCCTGTTGGAGCATCTAACCACGGGATCGGACGCCGACGTGCGCGTTCCCACACAGCGTAAAAGAGCGCGTCTCTAAATTCCGCGAATAGTCGTTGCATAAGATGCTCGAGGCAATTCCGTTTCACATCCTGCAAGAACTGCTTTGTTACCTGATGTCCGCCGCGTTCGTATTCCTCACAGCAGATCTCGAGCGCCCCTTCACATAGTTCCCGAGCAAACTGCGCCGCCTGGCTGATCGCATACCACTCGTCGCGCGCCATCATGTGCCAGTAAACCTTGTTCCTATTACGCGCGGAATCCACCAGTATGAGAATCCGTGCTCTGATTCTCTGCGCATCGAGCCCCATCGATACGTTGTCCCATGCGAGCTCGTATTCGTCAACCAATCCCTTCCGGGCATGAAGGAGCTGATCTAACAATTCGCGGGAGGCGGGCGACGATCCCTTGGTTGGGGCGGACTCGCCGAGAGACTCTAGATTGCTGGCCACGTACTCCAGCAAAGGGCGGGACTCAGGAAGGTACTGGGCTCCCAACTCCATTGCGAGCCAGTCGATTTCTGATGCTTCCTTATGGGTAGCGTTTTCCGTGTTATTAGGTGAGCTGGATGCGTTCTCACTGGCACCGGCCTGGGAACCGTTCGCCAGGTTGGCAAGCAGCACTTCTGGCATCGTTCTGAAGTAGCTATCTTCAGGGATCTTCAATGCTGGAGCAGCGCACTTGAGCCACTCGCGTACGAACTTGATGTGGTCCAGAATCGCGTGACGAGCCGGGTAGATGACGTTCCAAGTTGTCCGTTCATCCGCCGGATCGTGTTTCTCCGACTGTCGCATTCGGAGAATTGCAATCATGAATTCGCAGATTGCCGTCGTATCGCAAAAATAGTCGAAAAGGTCGAAGCCGTCAGACTGCTGATAGCTGACTTTGTTGCTGTCCTTCACTACCGAACTTACGTCTGGGTCCAAGCCGTCCCCGTCGTTAAGTTCGGCTGCCCTCTCTTTTCGTTTCTTCCACTCATAAACCTTGTCCCTGTATACCACCGACTTCTCTAGCAATATCTGTAGGTCGTCAGTGGACATCTGTTCTTCTGGCCCGGATACTGGAGCCTGATTCGGCTTTATTTCCTGCGCTGGCTTGGATGTTTGCCTGGGTGCTTTCTCTTCTGGCATGGTCACCTTTCCCGTGACACTTCCCATTTCTTGATCAGGAAGGCGAGGATGGGAAGATCCCCGCCGTATCGCCGCCGATGATCAGTCAGCAGCTATCCTGCAGCTCAGATTCTACTCTGCCTGGAGCTTACGCTCGGCCGCTTTCTTCGTTCGTGCCGCAGCCGCTGCCTTCGATGCTTTTATCGCAATCTCTTGCCTTCGTTCAGGGGACAGTTTTTCGGATCGAGCTCTTGCCCCGATCTTGCCCAGTTCACGCATCGCACGTGTAACTTCCGCTGTCTTGACAGCCTTCGTCCTGTACTTCTTTGGGCTCTTATCGTTCGCCATGATGTGGATTATCTACCATGCGTCAAGGTGAATCAATGATAAAAAGCAAAGACTGTTGATTATTTTTGTTGACACACGAGCGGGAGTGTTCTAAAAAGGTTGCATAAAGAAACGCGCCGCGCAGGTGTTACTAGCACCCACACGACGCTAACCGATGTCGCCTACGAAGGAGGCAACATGGCTACAAAGCACATTAGCATTCCGTCTGCTTTCACTCAAGAGCAACCCATCTCACGCGTGGCCATCTATGCGCGAGTCTCCACCCTCTCCCATGGCCAAGATCCCGAGATGCAACTCGCCGAGCTGCGCGAGTACGCTGCGCGCCGCGGCTGGGTCATTTCCAGTGAGTACGTGGACGAGGGTATCTCTGGGACGACAGAATCCCGCCCGCAGTTGAATCGACTCATGACCGATGCGCACCGACGCAACTTCGATGCCGTGCTTGTGTGGAAGATCGATCGCTTTGGACGATCTCTGAAGCACCTGGTCAACGCTCTCGCCGATCTCTCCGCGTATGGTGTCGCCTTCGTCAGCTTGCGAGACAACATAGACCTGTCCACCGCTTCCGGTCGGCTGATGTTTCAGATTATCGGCGCCATGGCTGAGTTCGAGCGATCTCTCATCCAAGAGCGTGTGCGCGCCGGTCTGCGGAATGCTCGCAACAAGGGGAAGCGCCTAGGCCGCCCGCCAGTAGTCGTCAACATCTCAGAGATTGACCGTCTACGTGTCTCCGGGCTCGGCTGGCGCTCTGTTGCGAAGAAGATGGGACTCGGAGTCGGCACCGTCGTCAGGGCGTCTCAGAAGTTCCCGGCGCAGTCAGTTTCGATCTGTTCTCGGTAGTCTAACCTCGCCTGATAGCGCGACGGTGTCGTGTCGTCAGGCGCGCTAACCGCATTTTGTCGAAAGAGGAGACAGCAATGGATAACGTATCGCCTACGCCCAAAAGCAACCTGACCACAGTCGGTGAACTCTGCAATGCCCCGCGCACCGAACAGCAATACCCTCACGGGAGAGTAGTCGTTGACTTCGATGGAAGTAAATTCGCCCACATCAAACACCAGGATAGTGACTCAGTTTCGGGGCCCGAGGGTAGATGGATTATCGGATTCCACGGCTTCGATGAATCGTATATGACGGCTGTTCCAGATTCCGCCTGCGTGATTAATCCCAGTGATCGTGGCGCTGTAGCCACGATGCTTCGAGAGTATGTCCCCATCGAAGATGTAGATGAACTCCTAGGCGTGCTCATGGAGCGCAAACGCCGCACGGAAAGAAATTAGCTGGATGTTTCCACCGCGCCATGTGAGGTAGCGAGAGCCGTAGAGGGTATCAGCTCTTCGGCTCTTTTCTCTGTAACTTGGTCACCTTCGAAAGCCCCTTCTGCTTCTTCACCAGCGCCTTCTCACTTTCGATCATGGTACGCAATTTGGCCGCTGCTTCCACATCGCCGAGCCTTGCGGCTTCCATTAGCTTGCGGGCCTTCTCAGCCTTGGTTGTCATCGCACGAGTTTGAGCCGCTCTGATAGGGTTCGTCAACCCTGCCGCGCATACAATGGAACGCAAAGGAGCGACGTATACCGATCAACAAAGACAAGACAACTGAAGAGATAGCTCATTCGTCCACGCTTGACGAGCTGCGCACCGATCCCGCCGAGACCCTGACCATAGAAACGAAGGAATCGCCAAGCCCATACGACCGGGTGCGACGCCTAGCGAAAGTGTACGTGGAGTCGCCGAGGGAGACGCGCAAAGAACTGCTGCGCGCCGAACTGGCGAAGATGGGACCCTAAGCCCTCACGGGAATAGAAGCCATTCGCCGCGAGATGGTCAAAGCGGGAGCCGAGACTCCCGCCTCATGGAACCATTCACTGCGCAGCTAGCGATTCCGCGTCGGCGCTCTGCCCTTCAAGTACCCACCTGACGTCGCCGTAAGGCAGTTTCAGGCGAACCATCGGAGCAAGCCTGGAGAATCTGTGCGGTGTAACAGTGCCACACCGCGAACAATTCAACGGCGGTGCGTAGTTGATATTGTCCGGCATGCCGAAGCCGCACTGCCTGACGGTCTGACACTTCGTGCAGGCAAACATCGTGCCTACACCCTGCTCCCGTTCCACTTCCGCTGATTTCTTCACTGTCCTATCCCTCTTATAAATTCCGATTTCCATTACAGAGTCTGTTCATCGAACGACGCCTCAAACGCTCCCACCTTGGTTGCGTCAAATGTCACTTCGGTAACTAGCCGCCTCCTTAATCGAGTCGTAGAGTGGGAGCATGCAGGCCCACCATCGTTCAGAACTTCGTGCTCGCGACCATGTCCACATCACGGCGCTGTCCAGCTTGCGGACGTGCGCGCTCGTGGTCGCATTGTTCTTGTGTCTGCCGCTTTGCGCCTCTGCAGCAACTCACAAGCCTCCCGCTAAGCGCGCTCATGCTGTCGTGACAGCGGCCGTGCAGGAAGCAGACGCGGGCATCCTCTTGGCACCTTGGGAATTGATGGCGCTCAAGATCGGCTCCGTGCTCGGCGCGCTCCTGATCCTCTGGCATTTCGAATCAGTCAGCGGCATCCGGTGGGAGCATTCCCGCGAGTTGGAGGCACTAGTCCGCCGCTCACAGGCTGAGCTAAATGCGAAGGCCGCAGAAGTCGCCAAGGCCCAACTATCGACCGAGGAAGTCCGGAAGCAGCGCGACGCGTGGAAGCTGGAATATGGGAAGCCCCGGAACCTTTACGCACCCGCTGAGCTTCGCAAGATTCTCGGACAGTAGGCAGGCGGTTCCTCTATGGCCAAGAAGAAGCAAACTGAGCTCATCCCGACCGCACAGGACGTCCAGCTACTGCTCCGCATCCGGAACAGTCAGTTCACCAAGAGCACCGAACTCTGTGACATCGCCCTGCGCGCCGGAATTGCCAAGAGCAAACCGCCATTCTATGCGCGGATGGAAAAGCTGATCAAAGGCGGACTGATTGATGTTGTGGAGGAACACGCCGGCAAGTACAGCATCCACGCAATTACGAAGCTCGGTCTCCAGCGCCTTGAGGAACAACAGCACCACCTGGCCAGCCTCACCTCGCACGCCAGCGCGCCGCCGAAGCGAGAGGAGATTCCGCACGCTCTGAAGTTGAACGAGATTCGGGACCGGTTGGAGTCCGACTGGGGCGCACAGCAGTGGATCACGGCCCTTGAGATCGGTGCAGCCAACCTGGACGGTGATGGTGACGTCTTCGCGAAGGACTATGACGCGGCCTTTTGGCTGCCACGGACGGAGTGGAAGAAACCGCCGATTCGTATTTCCCTCGAGTACGAGCGCACGATGAAAGCCGCCGGCCGATACTCCGAGATCGCCGCGAGCCTCGAGCGTGAGCGCTCTGTGTCGTTCGTGCTGTACGCTTGCGATTCAAAACGCATGATCATGCCAATTGCGGAACAGATGCGCACCGGGCGCGCCGTCTTCACCACCGCGCACGCCCTCCTAACGTACGGTGTGACGAGCCCCGTGTTCTTCTGGGAGGGGCAGAACATCCGCCTTGCTCACATCACCGATATTCTGGCTGGAATCCCCTAAACTCCGCAATTTTGCCGAAGTGGAACGACATCAGAACACGAGTGGAATGGGCTGGAATGAGCGCCCAGCAAGGCTTCTCCTTTCATCAACTTACGTCCTGACTAATGCCGTATAGTATTGCGGTTCCAGTGGGGCATTTTCTCCGCTTCTCAGGTGGTTCTGGTCAGGGCGTCGTCCCTCCGTCGCTATGGTCTGAGGGAAGGGAGTTGGCCCCTCGTCGCGGGGTTGCGGGTGCCTTTGCAGTGGTCAGGCTGCCGTTCGTTGTTTCCTAGTTTCGTCGTCCTCTCCTAGTCGCTCCGGGGAGGGGGTGCAAAGGTTCTGGTCGGGTGCGTCGCGAGTCGTTCGGTTCTGGGGTCAGTGGGGATGCTGGCCCCGGTCCCTGCCTTGTTGGGTGTGGGGCATTGTTGAGGTGGGGCTCCTGAGCGCTGGCCGCCGGTTGCGCTTCAGGCGGTGTGTTCCAAAAACCCTATCGGTATCACCCTGCTAAGTTAATGATTCTGCGCTGTCGATGTGGCATGGTTTCAGCGTTCCAGAAGGAAGTGTTTCTGGCACTGGTGATTCCTCCATTGAGGGTCGAAAGACAGAGTGCTTTCAGCTTGTACTCTGATTTCCGAAGGACTATCCTTCGGCCCTTGGAGACTGCAGATATGAAACGAACGATGAAGAACGTGATTCCAGTGATCGTTGCTGTACTGCTGCTGGCAAGTGTGACGTTTGCCAAGAGCAAACCCGAGCAAAGCTATCCGCTGACAGGCACGGTGGTGAGCTTTCATGCTGAACAAGAAGTGCGTGCATCCGATGGGAATGCACACACTTATGAGCGCCGGGTGTACGTCGTAAAAACTGCGTCTGGCACGCTGGAGGTTACCGGATGGGAGCATGGTTTCCGTAAAGCTTCTAAGCGCCCACCGCTTTCCGTCGGACAGAGCTTGGCCTACCGCACGGATGGGAAGTTCCTCTATACAGTCTTGGAAGACGGCAAGGAACACCGCTACGCCATCTTCGCAGCAAACTGACCTCGATCCCAGACGCGAACCAGCGATGAGCGGCGCCGAACTGTTCATTCGCGCCGCTCGTTACTGTTGTGATGTTGGCCACTTAATCGCGATGCGCCACGGTGCGTTTAATGGTTCGTTGCCGTCCTCCGGTTCGCACCGGAGATTCGGCTCCCGAAGCTTGGCGCAGTGCTCCGCTGGAGGCAGCACGCGGTAACGAATCTGGAGGCGGAACCGATGACGGCTCAACCGAGATCCTAGACGCGCGGCTGCCGCGGCGGATCGCCCGCCCCACAACCTCAGGGTTAATGCTGCGATTCGCTAAGATGCGCGTCATCGCAGGAATTCCCACCGCTGCCAAAGGATGCCCGCTGAATAACGCTGTGGCGGGAGCTACGAGGCTGTCCCAGCCAATCATGCGGGTGCCGGAACCGGATGGGTTCAGGTTCTGATTAACGGCATCGGACACCCTGCCGAGCATCGCTATCTGATGAAGCTCTTCCGGGGTAAACAGCCCTCCCAGCCGTTCAAGGTTCTTGAGCCGCTTCGTGATGTTGCGCGGATCCAGAACTCCAGTGGCTTTAGGGTCCAACACATCGTCCAGAATGGTCTGACGCAAATTGCGTGCGGTCTCCGGGGATGCTTCGGAAATCATACGTAGGTATTGCGGGTCTAGACGTGAGAGCGTCGATGCTGCCTGCATTCCGGTATTGGCCCGCACGACGCTATAGAGAGGGCTCTGCGGGTCATCATAGGTTTTCTTCATCTGCCGCCAAGTGTCGTTGGCTTCGCGGAAGGTTGCGGCCTGCTCCGGAGTTAACGTCGTAGCGGTATCGGTCATCACATCATCAATATGGCCGACCATCTGCTTGAGCCATCCCTCGGCCTGGGTGCCGACGATCTGCGGATTCGAACGGTACTCGTTCATCAGGTCCGAACGGAGGCGCTGAAGATCACTCCAAGTATCCGGGGGCGGCTCTTTCGGCGCGGTTCCATCCCATGCCGAGGTGTCCACTGCAGGAAGCGCCCCTCCATGAGAATGAGAAGCCTCAGACTTCACACCGTTAGCAAGGTTGTCAAGAATCGACCATGCGCGCTTCGGGAGAAGTTCGGGGTGCTTCTCGTAGTAGTCTGAGAAGTCGCCTACGATCTTCTTCGCCTCTGCTTGAATGCTAGAAGTATCAGGCTGCGAGTTCCCAACCTCTTTGGTGAGCTGGTCGAAGCCATCCTGCGCCTGCGACTCAAGCCCCTGCTGATGCTGCTGCAGTGCCGCCTTTCCGGCGTTTCCTACCTGCTCTTTACTTGCTGTTCCATCGCTGAAGCCCATCTGATTGCGCAACCTGTCCAGCCACGACTGCACGGCCACGATGTTACGCGCATCGTTGGCACGAATCGGACCGCTGCCAGCGATGGAGCTTTCCGTGCCGTGCTTGATGACGGTCGGCAGGGGCGCTCCAGTCGCCTGCTGAAGATCCAGGTTGACGCCGTTATCCTTTGCCGCTTCGTACACGTCGCGCTTTGTATAGGACGAGCCCTGCACCGGCTCATCTACCAGGTCGGCATAGCGTCCGGTGCCAGCAACTCTATTTCCGACTCTCCGCGAAGCATCCAGTGCAGTGCTCCCCATCGCCTGCAACGGTGGCGGGACCAAAGATCCTTGGGTGCTCGGAGCCTCAAATGGCGCGCTTTTAACCGTTTCGATTGCCTTGGGAGCCAGCGCGTACGTCAGTCCTTCGACAGTCGCACCGGCGACATCACCGGTCCCCGCGCGCTCTCCAATACCAGCGGCAAGTGGTCCGGCAAACGGAATGGCGGCTGCTATTGAGTGCCCCATCGATTGCGAGGTATTCCCCTGCTCGGCCTCCCGTTTTGCCGTGCGGTATTCGTTCACCTGTGGCGCAACCGTCCGGTCATAGACCGCTCGCAAGGCATCCCCGGGATTATCTCCTTGTGCGATCGCTTCCGCCGTCTCCGGGATGAACCCGAGAGTGTTGACCACTCCACGAGTAATGCCTCCAGCGATACGTCTGCCCAACGGCATATCTGGAGTGGTTTCAGCCTGCTGGCTTAATGACTGCACAGTGCGCGTGATTGGACCCGGCTGCTGTGTGACGGGCAGCTTCACCGGAGGACGATAGCCGGTCTGCGCCGCGAAGCTTTGGGGATGGCTGACTGCCATCGTTCCGAACGGAACAGCCTGTGGGCCATGCGAAACTGCCATCGGAACGGTCTGCGGAGTAGGTGTAGGCCGCGCAGCAGGTAGCGGCTGCACTGGGCCAACGGGCTTATCATCGTCATTGGCCACGGGTAGCGGCTGGACTGGGCCTACAGGTTTGTCATCGTCGGCAGCGCTATTCTGCGCATCTTGATCTTCGTCGTTATAGGACATTTGTATACCCTCTTCGTCACCACGTGACGTTGTGTTTGAAAGTTGGATGGAATCGAGCTACCATGGGCATCCGTGAGCTACACCGTCTATCCGCGCCGTTCCTATGCCGCTCAGCATCTCTTCACGGCGTTGCGCACGTTGCTGTGGTATACGCTGCCGCCGGCGCTGCTTGGGGCAACCGTGATGGTGTTCTTTACTCTTGTCCTGCTGATTCTCAAGGATTACCCACACTGGGAGATATTTCGCGGAGTGACCATCGCTTGCGCCATGGCCGGACTCCTTGCCTGGATGATCCGGCAAGTGATCCGCATCATCCAGGTCGCCCGCTACTACTGCCGATAGCTAATACGCTGGTCCGAGCTTGTTCCCCTTCCCGTCCACGTAGTAACTCTTGCCGCTCGCGTACTTCTGGATTCCCACCGCTCCCGCAGGTCTAGGAGGCGGCTGTGTGACCGGTGGCCTGGATGCAGGCGGACGAGTGTTCTGGTTTGCCGTTCCTTGCCCTTGTACACTTAGGCCGCCCTGAGCCACAGTTGCACCCTTGCCGAGCCGATCCGCCAAGCCCCGAATCTGGGCCGTCTGGCGCAACAGGTAATCGAGGTCTGGAGTTTGAGCACCCGGAGCCATGCTTACGAGGCGGTCAACTTGGGAATCCGAAACGCTGCCTCCAGCGGACTTGCGCAGAGCCTGCAGGTTTTCTCTGTATGCTTTGATCCCAATGACATAGTTCCGCTGCTCCTGAGTGAGCCCACTATTGGCGAACATACCTTGCGCCCACTGATGTGAAGTCGTTTCTGGGTCAGCCAATGCCGCCCCGACTCGGGCATCATTCAGCGCCCCTTTCCCCTTCTTCGCGACCAAGGCTTTTGCAGCGTTTTCCATATTGTCCGTGGCACCGTAGACATCATTGAACTGAGCTGCGTTGGCCTGATTTGCGATGGCGGTACTTGCATTTCGCGAACCTACTCCAACTTGCTCTCCGGCATCGTTCTGGATTACAGGAGTGCCGGGCAGCATCTTTCCGTCCATCCCTTTGTTGTAGGCCATCTGCAGGTAGTTGCCCATGTAGGCTGTTGCGCGGGTCTGAGCTGCACCGGCGTTCTGCTGGGCTACTGCTAGCCGCCGGATAGCCAACTGATAGGCAGCACTGTTCGGATCGTTCTTCGCCTTCTCCGTTGCAGTCTTCGCCTCGGCAAGCTCCTGCTGAGTTCCCATCAGGTCTTCGCGCACCTTTCTGTACGCGATGTCAGCCTTGAGCTTCGGAGGGAGCTTGTCATCTTCGACGGGGACGATATTGCCATCGTCGTCGTGCTTCAATCCAGCCTCAGCAAGACGCTCCTCGGCGCGTTCTGCCCCGGTTCTCACCCTCCCCTGCGCGGTAATGGATGCAGTGTGTAGTTTGGGGAGGTCCGACTGGCGAACCTGCACCGTCTGCCCGGTGATTGGATCGGTATAGGGAACTAGCGCATTATTCTGTCGCTGAGCTTCGACCGTGGCTTCCTGGCCAGCAATCTGCTGCTGTTTTTCTTGCTGCTCCAGGTCATTAGCGACTACTCCCCGCTGCTGTGCGAGCAGCACCCGGTGATGCAGTTCGGTGCCCGGAATCTGTGCAGCGACCGATGGAAATAGCGTAGTCAGCCCGATGTCTCCAACGCGCGCCGCGATGCCGCCAACCTTATGCCAGAATCCCGGTTTTTGAAGCAATTGATGTTCACCCGAACCAGTACTCTCCAGCCGGGCCTGTTCGGCCTGGTCCTTGGCGAGCTTGGCTGGAAGCGTAACCGGGGATGGGCCAACCCGCATTGGCGCGGATGGGCTTGCAACCGCCACAGGCGAAGCGCTGGCATCCGTCTGCTGAGGCGTCGGGAGCGTGATTCCTTTCGGCCCTGATGCTGCCAGCGTGGAAGGCCCCGCAATCTGTAACGGCGGAACCGCAGTCGCTCCCGGTGCAATCGGCAGTGCGACTCCTCGAGTGGGCGCAGGCTTTGGCGCGGAGATCGAGACCGAGGGTGATGTCTCCGGCTGCGTAGGCATGGAGACTGGCGTAAACTGCCGCTGTTGAGCTTGCACCGTTGGCGGTGGGGCAATGGCTACTTGTGGGGTAGCCTGTGGTTGCTGCGCGTCTGGTGCCTGTATCGGCGGCATCGACGGGTCAGGTTGCGTGTTCGGTGGCGCAATCACGGGTTGTAGTTGGGTGGAATCGAAGGCGCGCGGTTGCACCGCCATCAACTGCTGCAGTTCGTCGTCTGTCAATTGGTCAGCCATCAGTTGTCCTTATGCGTTCTCAGATCGCTCGCGGTAGTTGCTGCATGATTGTTGGGAGCAAAGAAAAACCCGCTTCAGGCGGGCTGGGTTGCTCAGTGGGAAGGCATCTGCCGAGACGCCTCAACAGAAACAGCGGCAAATCGCGAACGTTCCGGCCGCCGGCGGCTTGCATGTGCATTGCCGATCCACGTCTCTTATTCCCATGCGTTTAATTCTCACAAGAACCCCCGCTCCTCCTTCGGCTTTCACTCTGGCATCCAGTAGCAATCTTGCCGCCCCACGCGATTCTGGGGAACCGACAGGGAAGTCGGCTGGAGATACATTGCCGAGTGCTTGAATGTTAGGCATTGGAAGATTCCTCCTTTCGGCTCGCGCTTCCAGTCGCAACCGCAAACCAATCCGGCAAAGTGCCATCCCGTGCATAACGTTCAAGCTCTTCTTGGCTCATCCGCTCAAACAGAATGCTGTTGACCTTGACATCTCGCTTCTCAACCCATTGGCCAAGTTCCTTGGCAATTTGTTCTTGGGTCGCGCGGAGTTCGCGGACTAGGGCGGTGTCCACTTCGTACACCTCTACGACCTGAAAGTCCTCGCCCTTGCCGATGCCTTTCAGTTGCTTTGTGATCAGCCCGCTTTTCCCGCCGGGTACCGCCTGCATGCCCAAGTCTTCCGAGCGCTCATCGATCACGGTAAGCATCCGGTCGTGCATGTCATTAAGGACCGCAACGCGCTTTTCTCTGCGAGCTAGACCGCCGCGTAAAGCTCGCTCTGAGTAAGTCAACACGATGGACTGCACCCGCTCCGAGAACTTTGGCTCCTTCTTCCATCGTTCCAAGGTCCGCTCCGTGATGCCGCACAGCTCGGCAATCCTGGTGTCTGAGTGGCGGTCATCTGCTACCAGGCGAGCGGCCTTCTCATGCTTTTTGCTGGTCAATTTCGCTGACATTTACTGACTCCCTCGTATCTTGATTCTTTTGTTCGGTATACCTAGCGGCGTCTCAGAATTAACCCTTCAGGAATGGATTCTCGCTGACCCCATCTACATCAATAAAGCGGTCTTGGATGTACTCATCGAGGGCTCGCAAAGGACGTTTCACGGTTTGCGCACTGGTTCTGCTCACGATAATCCTGTCGCCGCGCGCTGGACTCGCGCATAACAAATTGACCACCCCGGGCAACATGAGATAGATCAGCCGTTCGGCTAACTCGTCGCTTGTGCCATTGGGTACCAGTGTAGCCAGATCCAGCACGAGAAGGCCTGAGGTTGCGAGCTTCGGGTGAAGTGAGCCGTCGCGCAACAAATCCCAAGCGGAAAGGTAGTTCCGCGGCGGCGTATACGACGGTTGCGATTCCCTTGCGGCAGCAATCAGAGCGGATGAGGCAATCCTCTGCGCAGCTTCTCCGCACAGCACAACCCATTGTTGCCCCAGCCTCGAGCCTCTCTCTTGCATCCACGACTTCAGATGCCCGACAAACTTCTGCTCGGAGTCGCTGATGGGGGACTTGCAAAGCTCTTCAGGGAGGCCAATGCTGAGAATGCGCTGTTCCGCCAATCGAGCCTTCGCTTCTTCGAGCAGTTGCCCACTGGCTTCAAATAGCGCGGCCTTACTGCCGAACGCGCGCTCAATTGAGGCTCCGTGAACAATTCGCCATCCTCGGAGTGACGCCTGGTGGATTTGGTACCCAACTGCATTAAGCTCGCGAAGTCGATCCTCTAAAGATTGACGACGTTCAACGAGGCTATCGAGGTTCTCTAATGCATAGTCGATGGCATCCACCACGCTCGGCCAACCGACCGAGACGGGTACGTCGATGAGATCCTTGGGTGCGCTATAACTTGTGACGTCCGGCTGGTACACCACAAAATGCCACATTCCCGCTGGCGCGCGCACAGCCTTGAGACCCTGGCTGTATAGCTGCGCTGCCGCCTTCCGCCGAGCGAGCAACGTCTCAAGATTGTCTGCGGCATACTGATAGGCCTCCATCTCGTCCCAATCGCCAGAGGCGAGCGGCACACCGACTAGGGCGGCTGGCACCCAAAGTCTACGATACTGCTCCTGGGCAAACTCCGACGGCAGGTAAACATGCACACACCAGCCAGACGGACTCTGCACAACCTCGAGCCCGCTGTCACACAAAAGAATCTGTGCGTTCTTCAATAGATTGCGAGTTACATAATCTTGAATCTCGTTTAGTTCGCTCAATTTGTTTCTCCTAGGGGAATGCAAAAGGCCCGCCGAAGCGAGCCGTAAGGGTTTCCGCATTGGTGTGCATGATCCGCTACACGTCCAATGCACGTCCATTAACTCCGGAACACGCCGGAAGGGAAAGGAATGAAGCTCCTGCTCGGGAACGTAATCCCTTTGTTTTCAGTTACGTCTATGCCCTTTCACGGCGATAACGCGGGTTCGAATCCCGCCGGGGACGCCATAAGATTCAATAAGTTAGAAATTGGCTGTTGACTAAGTAGTAAATCCATATCCAAAATTTATCCAAACGCCTGTTTTTGGGAGTGTCGTTTGCGCCCATTCCAGACTGATGAAGCACCTCAGCTGACCGACAATTGAATAATCTCAGCTTCAGTCCAATTCGATCCTCCGGTACAGGCACATGGAATTTCTCGATGTTGCCGGAGCAGCTTTCGACCGGCATGACTTCGCTGCTGGAGGAAACGGCTAAACTCAGCCTGGTAATCGAGTTCGTGGTTAGCCCTGATGGGCGCGTCAGCGCGGGCGAGGCATATCGCGCGATAGTCCGCTTTAAAGCACAGCTCACTTATGATGCCGTGGGGGCTTGGCTTGAGGGCAAAAGCACAGCTCCGGATAAGGTAGCAGCCTCACCCGAACTGCAATCTCAGCTACGCCTCCAGGATGAGGTCGCGCTGGGGGATCGGATCCAACTCACCCCCGCTCGAAACGATGGTCTGGTGGCTGAACCTGTTGAAGTCAGTCCAGGTGGTGTCACGCATTCTGGCGCACATTGCATAAACAATGGCGTGCTTTGCATACTGTGGGACACGAAAAGCATCTAAATTAGCTATATGTTCAACGCCAAAGCCTACTCCGCCGCCAGTGCCACGTCGCCGCTTGCTTCCACCATGATCCCGCGGCGCGAACCAACCGAACACGACGTTCAGATCGATATTCTCTACTGCGGCATCTGTCACTCCGATCTCCATCAGGTTCGCAATGAGTGGAGCGGCGTGATGCCGACCGTCTACCCCTGCGTTCCCGGCCACGAGATCGTCGGCCGCGTCACCAAGCTTGGCTCTGCCGTCTCCAAGTTCAAGATCGGTGATCTCGCCGCGGTTGGCTGCATGGTGGATTCTGACGGCATCTGTCCTGAGTGCAAAGCAGGGCTCGAGCAGTTCTGCCCCAATGTGACCTATACCTACAACCTGCCCGACAAACACCTCGGAGGCGTCACCTACGGCGGCTACTCCGACAGCATCGTCGTCGACCAGAGGTTTGTCCTGCGCGTTCCCACGAACCTTGAACTCGCCGGAGCAGCTCCTTTGCTTTGCGCCGGAATTACAACCTACTCGCCGATGCGCCACTGGGGCGTGACCAAGGGCAAGAAAGTGGGGGTGGCCGGTCTCGGCGGACTAGGCCACATGGCCGTGAAGTTTGCCCATGCCCTCGGAGCCCACGTTGTAGTGTTCACAACTTCCCCGGGCAAGAAGCAAGATGCAATCCGGCTCGGAGCAGACGAGGTCGTGATCTCCAGGAATGCTGACGAGATGCGCAAGCACACCGGCAGCTTCGACTTCATTCTCGATGCCATAGCCGCCGACCACGACATCAGTGCGTTCATCAATTTGCTGCGCCGCGATGGCAACGTTACGCTGGTTGGCGCGCCCGAAAAGCCTCTCTCCGTTTCGGCATTCGGCCTGATCATGGGCCGCCGCAGTCTCTCCGGTTCTCCCATCGGCGGAATCCCCGAAACCCAGGAAATGCTCGACTTCTGCGGGCAGCATAGCATCACCGCCGATGTCGAAGTCATCCCGATCCAGAAGGTTAACGAAGCTTATGTGAGACTGCTCAAGTCAGATGTGAAGTACCGCTTCTCCATCGACATGGCTTCTCTCAAATCTGAGTAATGCGATATGAATAAGCACTTTCGCGTCTCAGGTCGCATTTGTCAGAGGTTAGAAGAACTGAAAGTTAGTGTCTCCGCCGTGCTTCGCAGGGGCGGGCTCGCCCAAGGACTGTTCGATCAACCGCGCGTGCTCGTCACCACGGAGGAGCTGTTTAGCTTCTGGCGTGCCATCGGCGAGGTCAGCACCGATCCCGCAATCGGTCTCTCAATCGGCACCGAAGCAAAGATCGAACACTTCAGTCCCAGTGGTCTCGCCGCACTCTCAACGGACACCCTGGGCGAGGCGATGCAGCAGGTGGCCCGCTACAAGCGGCTCACCTGCCCCGAAGAAATCCTGCAGGAGATGGACGACGAAGAGTGGAGCATTCAGTTCCGGTGGTGCCTTGCCACGATCGTCGAGCCAAGAGTGCTGATCGACACCTGCTTCGCCTGGGTGCTCTCCATTGCTCGCCATGGCACTGTCACTCGCCTCTCGCCGCTGCGATTGGAGTTCATGGAACCGCGTCCGCATGCGAAGACCATTGAGCGTCACTTCGGCTGTCCTGTGGTGTGCGGAGCCGCGCGCAACTCCATCGTGTTTCGTGCCGCTGATGCACAACGCGAGTTCGTTACCCGCAACGCCGAACTTCTGGCCGTGCTTGCGCCGCAACTCGACGAAGAGCTGAAGCAGCAACACGGGGAAGAAGACTTCCCTGAATCTGTGCGCAAAGAGATACAGCAAAAACTCACGGGCCGTCGCCCTAACGTCGAGGACATCGCCCGTGCACTCCACCTCAGCTCCCGTACGCTCCAGCGCCGCTTGCAAGATGCGGGGTCCAGCTTCCAGCGCGTTCTGGAAGAAGCTCGCCACCAGCTTGCTCGTCGCTATCTCAACAACTCTGTCCTCGAGTTGAATGAAGCTGCGTACCTTCTCGGGTATGAGGACGCAAATTCTTTCGTTCGCGCTTTCCGCACCTGGGAAGGCATTCCACCCGCTCGTTGGCGCGAACAGCAACGGGCCAAGGCAGTATCTTAACCGGCCTTGAATTTATAAGGAGAAGTAATGCAAAAGCGCAGACTTGGAAAAAGCAATCTGGAGGTGTCCGCCATAGGACTTGGCTGCATGGGAATGAGTTTTTCCTACGGGCCGCCCAAAGACAAGCAGGAGATGACCACTCTTATCCGCGCCGCCGTGGAACGCGGCATCACGTTCTTCGACACCGCCGAAGTGTACGGTCCGTTCACCAACGAAGAGCTCGTGGGCGAAGCCCTCACTCCGTTCCGCGGGCGAGTGGTGATCGCCACCAAGTTTGGATTCGACCTCAGTTCTGAGTTCGACCCGCGCGGAATGAAAGGAGCGCCGGGCCTGAATAGCCGACCAGAGCACATCAAGCAGGCCGTTGAAGGTTCTCTCAAGCGGCTCAAGATTGAGACCATCGACCTTCTCTATCAGCACCGTGTCGATCCAAACGTACCGATCGAAGATGTCGCCGGCACGGTGAAGGAACTGATTCAAGCGGGCAAGGTCAAACACTTCGGACTTTCCGAGGCAGGTGCAAAAACGATTCGTCGCGCGCACGCCGTTCAGCCCGTCACTGCGCTCCAGAGCGAATATTCGCTTTGGACAAGGACTCCCGAGAAAGAAGTGATCCCGACGCTTGAGGAACTCGGGATTGGTTTGGTGCCGTATAGCCCTCTCGGCAAAGGCTTCCTGACGGGAAAGATGAACGAACAAACGACGTTCGACAGCTCCGATTTCCGCAGCACGCTCCCGCGCTTCACGCCGGAGGCTCTCAAGGTGAACCAGGCCTTGATCGAGCTGCTCGGCGGCATCGCGGAACGGAAGAAAGCGACACCGGCTCAGATCGCACTCGCCTGGCTGCTCGCTCAAAAACCCTGGATCGTTCCGATCCCGGGCACCACGAAGCTAAACCGTCTCGAAGAGAACATCGGCGCAGCGGCAGTCGAACTAACGCCCCACGACCTCCGCGACCTCGATGCCGCCGCATCGAAGATCAAGGTGGAAGGGGCTCGATACCCGGAAAAGCTGGAGCAGATGACCGGTTTGTGAGCACTCAACGAATGGGGTAAGTCGCTGTATGTTGCCTGAATGGGGCCACCTGTTAATGCTGGCTCAAGAAACACACAAAGGAATTCTGCAATGGAGATCAAGAGAATTGGCTCGCAAGCTTCCATCAAAGGACCATCCGATTGGTTTACTGGGACCGTACGGATCGATCCGCTCTTTCAAGCACCTGATCCGGCACTTGTGCAAGGTGCCAGCGTAACCTTCGAACCGGGCGCGCGGACCGCGTGGCATACCCATCCGCTGGGTCAGACTCTCATCGTCACGGCTGGCTGCGGCCGGGTTCAGCGCGAGGGCGGAGTGATCGAGGAAGTCCATCCCGGCGATGTGGTCTGGTTCTCGCCGGGCGAGAAGCACTGGCATGGGGCGACGCCAACCATGGCCATGACGCACATTGCTATTCAGGAAAAGCTCGACGGGAAGGTTGTCGACTGGATGGAACACGTCAGCGACGAACAATATCGCGCCTGATTAAAGACGAGTACAAGGCAACCGGCACGTTTGTACTAAAGAGGAGCTAAAGGTGAGCTGATTTTGGGAGCGGCAGCTCTGGAGATCTGGATGATTGCGAGCTTGCGGCCAAAGTGCAAGAATTGAGATCTGGAGAAAACTTAACCATGTCCACCGCCCGTCTGGAGTACAACGGACAAATCTGGGAGCTGCCGGTCGTCGAAGGAACAGAGAAGGAACTCGGCATCGATATTTCCGATCTGCGTTCCAAGACCGGAATGATCACCCTCGACGAGGGCTACGCGAACACCGGCTCATGCCAGTCGGCCATCACCTACATCGATGGCGACAAAGGTATTCTGCGATACCGCGGCTACCCCATCGAACAGCTCGCGGAACATTCGACCTTCGTGGAAACCGCCTGGCTCGTGATCGGCGGGCGGCTCCCGAACGAACAAGAGCGAGCTCGCTTCTCTTCGCTTTTGACCAAGCACGAGATGATCCACGAGAGCATGCGCAACCATTTCGAGGGTTTTCCCAACAACGCGCCTCCGATGGCGATCTTGTCGGCGATGATCAACGCGATCGGCTGTTTCGATCCCGAAGTGCTGGGCTACGAAGACGAATACAACTTCGAAGAGAGCGCCGCTCGCCTGATTTCGCAAGTGCGATCCATTGCCGCCGCGACCTACAAGATGAGTATCGGGCAACCGATGATGTACCCGCGGACCGACTTCCAATACGTCGAAAATTTTTTGCACATGATGTTTTCGGTGCCCTACGGACCGATCACGCCCGACCCTGACGTGGCCCACGCTCTGAACCAGTTTTTGATTCTGCACGCCGATCACGAGCAGAACTGCGGCACATCCACCGTACGCATGGTGGCAAGTTCCGGCGCGAACATGTTTGCGTCCTGCGCCGCGGGCGTGAACGCCCTCTGGGGGCCATTGCACGGCGGCGCCAATATGGCCGTGATCGAGATGCTGGAGCAGATTTACAAGTCGGGGATATCTCCGAAGGACTACATGGAGAAGGTGAAGGAGAAGGCCTCCAATCTCCGGCTCATGGGCTTCGGGCACCGGGTGTATCGCAATTTCGACCCCCGTTCGCGCATCCTGCAGAAGACCGCCGACGTGATCCTGGCGAAGCTCCACATCGACGACCCGCTCCTAGAGATCGCGCGGAAGTTGGAGGAAACGGCGCTGAAGGACAGTTACTTCATCGAACGGAAGCTGTATCCCAACGTGGACTTCTATTCGGGTATCATCCTGCGAGCGATTGGCATTCCGGTGAACATGTTCACCGTCCTGTTCGCCATTGGGCGGATGCCTGGCTGGATTGCCAATTACAAGGAGATCCACGACGCGACGCGGCTGAAGATCAACCGCCCGCGCCAGATCTACACCGGCGAGCTTAAGCGAGACTACGTGCCCCGCGAAGAGCGGGGCTGAGGAAACGGCCCAGCCCGCTTGTGCCCCGATACGGGCACAAGCGGTACGACCATAAAGCAGCAGGTGCTTGAGGCGCTCACCGATATTGCCGCGCGCCAGTTCTTTGACGCTTTCGGTGTCCTCCTGCTCGGCCTTTGACAATCCTTGGGCGTCACTCGACCGTACCTCTGTCACGAAGTTAGGCGGCGTCACGGGCCGACAATAGCGGAATCACCGTTACTTCTACCCGCTTCTTATAGCGATCACGGTCGAACCCGAAGGTCATAGTCTCAGCGCACTCACTGCATAACCAAAAATGCTCTATTGCGACCTTTTTCTTAGCCGCACCAGACGAGCGACGGTCACTGGTTCCTCTTGGAACACGGAGAAGCATGCCATCACCTCGATGGCCGGACACTGCAGAGCACGTCAGATTTGCGCATTTCTCTAACACGTTAAGAACTCCTCGATATTTGGCCGTAGAGGGGAACTTGATGTCGAACATTTGTTCCGCACAGCGGGGTGGGAACTCCTGAGCCAACAGAGGTTCCCGGTGCTTTACCATACGCCAGAAAAAACTCCGAAACTGGTCAAAGTTGCTCACGTTTATCCCTGCAACTCATTCCCACCCAAACTTCTCGGCCCGAGGTGTTTCTAATAATAGTTTCAGAGATGGTCAATTTTGCTCAGATTCGAAAAAGCTGGGGATTTTATAAAGGATGATCACCGCGAAGTCGCAAGCAGAGCTTGTGCATTTAGGCTCCGAGGAGGAATCGTGACCATCCTAAGAAGGACGCCGGCAGCCAGACTGTCAGAAACCGAAGCCATCGAAGGTGCGAAGCTGGGCAACGGCGACTGCTTCGAAATCCTTTATGGTCTTCACAAAAGGCGTGTTTACTCGCTTTGTCTCCGCATGGTCGGCAACATTGAGGCGGCTGAGGATTTTACACAGGAAGCCTTTCTCCAACTTTATCGCAAAATTGCAAGCTTTCGCGGCGAGTCCGCGTTTTCCACTTGGCTGCATCGGGTTACCATCAACATCGTCCTCATGCACTTTCGCAAGAAGGGTCTCATTGAGGTATCTCTCGAAGAGACTCTGGGCTCCACAGAAGATGATGATCAGAAGAGGGAATTTGGTTCCGAAGATAAAGCCCTCGCTGGCTCTATTGACCGTGTGATTCTGGAACGTTTTATCGAAGGCCTTGCGCCCGGCTATCGCATTATTTTCGTGCTGCATGATATCGAAGGATATGAGCACAATGAGATTGCCGAGATGCTGGGATGTTCCATCGGCAATACCAAATCTCAACTGCACAAGGCTCGCATGAAGTTACGCGATAAGCTAAGCGTCACGCGTGCTGATGAGGTCTGTCCAAAAATAACGACAGCTCAGCAAAAAGTGACTGTGGCTGCGGGACGGCGCGCAAGAGCCGCGGCCACCGCAGCCTAAGCCTTAGGGAGGGGCTCACGTTCTTTTCCCGGCTGAGGATGTCGTGCGCGCATCGGGTCGCAAACCAAGGTTTGCGTAAGGAGAAATATGAAAACCAGCACCGAAGACAAGATGAAGGGAAGCTTCCACTAATTAAAGGGAACGATCAAGGAAAAAGTAGGCAAGGTTACGAACGACATCAAGTTGAGAATCGAAGGGAAAACTGAAAAGAACACGGGCAAAGTTCAACAGCAGATTGGCCATGCGAAGGATACCGTTGCAAAGCTGAAAGGTAAGCTGGCGGAGATCAAGAAAGCTGGATAGGTTATGCGCCCGACGATCAATTCTGACCAGTTTTCCACCGCTAGAAGATAAATACTCATTGTTCACAAGGTCCCGACTACAGAGGACCTCGCGAAGAAGAGGTTTCTATGGACCTAAGCACGCTAGATGTAATCGTGATCGCCGTCGTGGTGATTCTGGTCATCGCAGGGCTCTCCTGGCGGTACATGCGAAACAGAAAGACCGCGGCTCTGCGGCAGAAATTCGGCTCCGAATACAACCGGGCCGTGCTGGTGCATGGCTCCGAAAGAAAAGCGGAAGCAAAGCTGGAGGACCGCGAAAAACGGATTGAAAAGCTCAGCATCCGCGATCTTACCCCGATCGAACACGAACGCTTTGCAAAGCGGTGGGAGGAAGTACAGGCTCGCTTCGTAGACTCTCCCAAAGGGGCCGTCATGGAAGCCGATGACTTGGTCTCGTCTCTCATGAAGGCACGTGGCTATCCCGTCGCCGATTTCGACCAACGTGCGGACGACATCTCCGTCGACCATCCCCTGGTCGTTGAGAACTACCGCTCCGCGCACGAAACAACGATGCGCGTCGGCCGATTAGAGGCAAGTACAGATGAACTGCGAACCGCGATGATCCACTACCGCACTCTGTACGAGGAGCTCATGCAGGTTCCACCGCCTGTGGTACTGAAGATGGGGGCGTGAACTGCTAAGTGAAGTGCTAGACGGTATCAGTAATGCAGGGCGGTTGAGCGATCACGCCCTGTATGTCTGACGCAGTGTTGTCTATGCCGACAATCCCATTGCACAGCCACAACCCCAACCCTGTTCCCTTGTCGCCCTTCGCGGTGCAGAAGCGCTCAAAAAGCCGCGCGTAGTTTTCAGGATCAATACCCCTGCCCGTATCGGCCACCGACATGGCAGTGATAAAGAAGCAGAACACCGGAAACAGTACCGAGACCATCAACGCACAACCCCGTCTTCATCAACACGCAGTTGAGCTCCAGTACACGGGACTGTGAGCCCCCAGCTACTGCTTGAACTGGATTTGACAGAGTGAGCAATCTTGCTCAGACGGGTTCATGCCGACGCGGATAGCGTATGTATACCTCGCACGCTGTGCAATTTGATCAACGCAAGAGGAGCAGCGCGAAGGTGGAGAAAACAGGAGGAACCGTGAAAAAGCTCATGTTGTTCGTTGCTCTGTTCAGCCTGACCAGTCTAGGTTGGACGGAGTCCCGCCAGGAATCGACTGAGCGGCTGGATAATGCTGCCACGGTGTTGCACGAGATCATGTCTACTCCGGATAAAGGCATTCCGGAAGAGGTTCTGGACCACGCAAAGTGCTTGGCCGTAGTGCCGCATATGATTAAGGGCGGCTTCGTGTTCGGCGCGGAAAACGGCAGAGGAGTTGCTACCTGCCGGACTGATAAAGGATGGAGCTCTCCAGCGTTCTTTGCTATCACAGGCGGAAGCTGGGGATTGCAGATCGGTGTCGAAGGCGTAGACCTGGTCATGATCATCCAGAATGACAAGGGAATGGAGCGCTTGCTTTCTAGCAAGTTTCAACTTGGGGCGGATGCCTCGGCAGCAGCGGGACCGGTGGGACGTCATGCCTCCGCCGACACTGATTGGAAGCTGAATACCGAGATCCTGACCTACTCTCGTGCCAAGGGTGCCTTTGCTGGACTCACGTTGTCGGGCGCTTCAGTTCGCCGCGACGACGATTCCATGCAGGCTTTTTATGGGCGTAATGTCACGACCCGGGCCGTCCTGACGGGGAAGATCCCGGCACCAGCCGCCGCGCACTCGTTCCTCGCCGCAGTCAGGGGCGCCAAATCGCAGGCCGTAGAGGCTGATAGGTAGCAGTACCTTTGAAATGAACGTGTAAACGCGAAGAGAACATCATGCTTCGAGTGCACACGATATCGAGCGAGGGCTCATATGCTTTGGACAGTTTTCGTGATCATGTTGGTTCTGTGGCTTCTCGGCTTCAGCCTTCACATCGGCGGCAGCCTGATTCACCTTCTGCTGGTTGTCGCGGTGGTGGTCCTGATCTTCAACCTTCTGACCGGAAGCCGGCGTGCAGTGTGAAGTGGAAAATTCGAGGAGCTCAATATGGCGTCTCAGGAAAGTGCCTCGCCAATCGAAATATTGGCGAGGCGTGATGGCCGCGCGCTGACGGACGAAGAAGTACTTCCCTCGGCGCTGCGGCCGGGATCGAACACATCGCTTTCGAGCGGGATCGCGGTGATCGGAAACCATTTGCCGCGACAATGCGGAATTGCGACGTTCACGACCGACTTATGCGATGCAATCAGTGGAGAGTATAAAAGAGCTCAGCTCCTGGTCGTTGCGGTCAACGACCCAGGATCACATTACGAGTATCCCCCGCGCGTACGATTTGAGCTGCTTGAGGGCGATCCTTCCTCCTATGACGATGCCGCCGACTTTCTCAATTCCAGCAATGTTGCCGTGGTCTCTCTCCAGCATGAGTACGGCATTTATGGAGGCCCGGCCGGCGGCCTCATATCGCGGCTATTGCGGCGGCTAAAGATGCCGGTGGTGACGACTCTGCATACGGTTCTTCGCGAACCAAACCCCAATCAAGGCACTGTCATGGAAGAGGTTGTCGCGCTGTCTGATCGCCTCGTTGTCATGAGCAAACACTCTTTACGGATTCTAAAAGAAGTGTTCCATGCTCCCGAGGAAAAGATCGACCTGATTCCTCATGGCGTTCCGGACCTACAATTTGGGGATCCGGACCTGTACAAGCACTCCACGGGAACGGAAGGTAAGACGGTGCTACTCACGTTGGGCCTGCTGTCTCCGAACAAAGGGATCGAACGCGTAATTGAGGCCTTTCCCCGCATCGTCGCAGACCATCCAGACGTGGTTTATGTAATCGTAGGCGCTACCCATCCGCATATCAGGCGGCGCGAAGGCGACCACTACCGGCTTCAGTTGCAGGCGCTGGCTCGGAAACTCGGGGTGGAACGCAATGTAATCTTCCACAACAGGTTTGTGAGCCCGGAAGAGATGGCCCAGTTTGTTGGGTCGGCGGACATCTATATCACTCCTTATCCCTACGAGTCGCAGGCCGTGTCCGGCACGTTGGCGTATGCACTGGGCGCAGGCAAGGCTATCATTTCGACCCCATACTGGCATGCCGCTGAGCTGCTGGCTGATGGACGCGGAGTTCTCGTCCCGTTCGAAGATTCAGATGCTATCGCGGATGCGGCCAGAGAACTCCTCGACAATAAGGTGGCCCGCAACGCGATGCGAAAACGTGCCTACCGATATGCCCGGGAGATGGTCTGGAACAAGGCCGCAGAGTCTTACATGAGCACGTTCGTGCGTGCTTGTTCTGACCGCACTGCGTATCGCGTTCTCGAATCTGAGTGCCGAAAGAGCACCGAGCTGGTTGTTTCACGCCGACCGTCCTCTGTATCGAGTGATCGACCGAACCGAATATCCGCATAGCTGTCGAACGAGGCACTGCATGAATAGGTGACCTGCAAAAACGAACGCTGGTGGCCAAACTTGTGCGGAGTGGTCTCAGCACCAGGAACGAGCCGGAGTGCACCTCGTTCTGTAGGCTTCTGGGTTGGAAATCCGTTCCAGCTTTGCTGGGTCGAACAGAGAGGAAATCATGAGAAGAATGAGCCGAGTAGCAGCGGCCGATCAACGCCGCCGCGAAGCAGAGGTACAGTCGGGTGATAGCCAAGGATTGTCAACGACCGAGCAGGGGGACACTGAAAGCGTCGAAGAGCTGGCGGCGGATGGGCAAGCTTTCGAAGCCGCGGCAGTGAGCGGCGTGGAAGATGCCGCAGATCCAGATGTTCACGAAGTTAAGACGCGAGAAGTGCTCGAAGACGACGTGCCTCGCGAGTACGACGACCAATGAGCGGCGGTCTTGACCGCGCCTTTATACCCGCATCACCCGGGCTTCCAGAACAACTAAACCCACCGGGATCACAAGCAAGCAGCAACGAACGACACCGCGCAGGACGCACAGGCTGGCTGCGGGCAGCGGTATTAGGCGCAAACGATGGCATTCTCTCAACATCGAGTCTGATGCTCGGCGTCGCGGCTGCCCACGCGACCCACGGCAGTGTGTTGGTCACAGGAGTTGCCGGCTTGGTGGCTGGGGCTATGTCGATGGCGGCTGGTGAGTATGTGTCTGTCCACTCGCAGGCAGACACCGAAAAAGCAGACCTCAAGTTGGAGCGCGCGGAGTTGGCAAACGACAACGAAGGCGAGCACAAGGAACTGATGGCAATATACGTCGCTCGCGGCCTCGATCCATCTCTGGCGAAGCAGGTAGCCGCGCAGTTGATGGCGCATGACGCGTTCGGCGCGCACGCACGCGACGAACTCGGCATCTCCGAAACTTTTAGTGCGCGACCGATTCAAGCTGCGTTAGCATCGGCGGGCAGCTTCGCAGTAGGAGCAGTTATGCCGCTTCTGGTCACCGCCATTGCCCCGTCATCAGCTGTCATCCCTGTAATAGCCGCAACTTCGCTGGTGGTCCTCGCGCTTCTGGGAGGATTGGCGGCACGTGCGGGTGGGGCAGGTGTGATGCTCGGAGCTTTACGGGTCACTTTCTGGGGAGCCCTCGCAATGGGGTTGACCGCCGGCGTCGGGGCGCTGTTTGGAAAGGTTTCCTAATGGATTGTGCTTCTGTGTGCATGATCCTATGGAATTCCGAGACGGCGGCAATTTACTTCTTGCTCTGGTCAATTGTGACCAGTATTCAAATGCCAAGAATCCCATACTCAAGCTATGTTTGTGAGATGAACCTCGCAAACCAGGGTGAGGCAGCGTATGAATTTCCAGCGGAGTGCGATTAAGGCAAGAATAACCAAATGTGAAATCTGTGAGAATCGAGAATCCGTTAGCAAAGGACTTTGTGAAGTCTGCGCGGAGGGGATTACACGGTTGGTCAGGATTAAACTGACGGAAAACGAACATTATTTCACGGCGGCGGTGAGGGCAGCGTAGGCCTCTTGAGGTGCGGCCAACATCCGCTGCTTATCGTGAAGCACGACGCTGACCAGTGAACTGTTGACGTGCTTGCCGCCGCCGTTCTTCTACGGAACTCCCGCCAACTATTCTCCGTGCTGATCTGAGGTTCGTTGGGTTTGCAGTTGCAGAATTCTTTCACCATTTATTAAATTGATCTTCCAGATACAGCTGCCAATTCATGCCGTGATAGTTCGGCATTCGCCCCTTGAGTATCCGCGTACTGGCGCGCTGGATTGTCTCAGGAGGGGTGTAAGCGACTCCTCCGCAACCGTTGGAGAGTTTGAGTGCGGGACGGAGCGGTCGATTCCGAGATGACACCGGAGCTTAGCGAAGGCTGCAACTTGCTAGCCGTTATTACCAAGCGCAGGCATAAAAATCCAAGTCTGGTCAATCCTGCTCAGTTTTCCAGGAACTCTGGGTTCAGGATGAGTACGTCTATTGTGAAACCCGAGATTACTGTGTAGGTTCTCGGTTTCCGTCTACAAACAACGTGTGCTGATCGGCTCGTCACGCGGCCAAGAAAGTATTCGAGGGATCAATGGCTACGGCTTCGTCTCAAGCGACTCATCTTCCGCAGTCAACTAAATCCAGTACCAGTGCGTCCGGCACGGCTAGGCGGCAAGTTCTTGTTGTGGGGAGCGAATCTGCGGTACTGGACCATGTGAGGCAAGCTCTTAACCGGGATAGCCTGCAGCTTTCCTCTGTTACAAACGAGGACGCGATAATCAAACTTCGGAAAGGTGCAGCCGCTCACCTCATTTTGGTTCACGTCCCTGGGAACCACGCACTTGAGGCGTTGAGCGCACTTCGACAGGCTCGCCCCACAGTCCCTATTATTGTGTTCTCCTGCGTCCATGACTCGCGGTTCGTTGTAAAAGCTATGCAGATGGGAGCCTCCGATTATGTTCAACTCCCTTTTGACATCGATGGCCTCCAGAGCTCGGTGAAACGTTTTCTCGAGTTGGTCGGAAATGAGACCTGTGAAGAGCCGGTGCACGAGACTCCTCTTTTTGAGAACACTTCCTTCGTTTGCGCCAGTGCCAGGATGAACGAGATTCGCGGACAGTGCGCAATTCTGGCGCGCGTGGACCTGCCTATCTTGATCCTGGGAGAGAGCGGCACCGGCAAAGAGATCATCGCGCAGTACCTGCACAAAATGTCACTGCGCGCTCACCGTACGTTCTTAAAGGTAAACTGCGCCGCGATGCCGGCGGACCTGCTGGAGAGCGAACTCTTCGGCTACGAACAGGGAGCTTTCACTGGCGCGGTGCGGCCAAAGCCCGGAAAATTCGAAATTTGTAACATGGGTACGATCTTGCTCGATGAGATCGGCGAGATGCCTCCACCATTGCAATCAAAGCTCTTGCAGGTATTGCAGGACGGGACCTTCTCTCGCCTGGGCGGCCGCACGTGCATTAAGGTTGACGTAAGGGTCGTTGCCGCCACGAATATCGATATGAACGCCGCGATCGCTGCCCGTACTTTTCGTGAAGACCTCTATTACAGGCTGAACGGTTTCTCCATCCAATTGCCGCCGTTGCGGGAAAGGAAGGAAGAGATCCCGATTCTGATTCGGCACTTTATGCGCAAACTCTCAGAAAAGTATGCGCGGCAGCCGATGGTCATGTCGGAGGAGTTGCTACAGGCCTGCATGGAGCATAGTTGGCCTGGCAACCTGCGCGAACTGGAGAACTATGTGAAGCGATTTCTCGTTCTTGGTGCCGAGCAACATGTATTGGCCGAGCTGCGAAGAGCCCGTGGCAATGGGTTCACTGCGTTGCCACAGGTTAGCCCAGCTGCAAATGCACAAGGCGGCGGATTGAAGATGTTGGCTCGAAGCGCGATGGGCGAAGCCGAGACCGAAGCTATGAGTGAAGTATTGAAACGCCACAACTGGAACAGAAAACAGGCTGCGGCCGATCTGAAAATCAGTTACAAAGCCCTCTTGTATAAGATACGGCAGTACGGCCTGTCTCCAACGCATACCCCACAGCCGCTTTCCAAAGTAGCCGAAAGCCGCGGACGATGACAGAGACTGATGCATCGAAAGCCGTTAGCGAACAACATCGAGCCTTACGATATCGATGCATGGATTTCAGCGAACACAAAAACGGCAGGAACGGCTAGCCTGAAGACCGTTCAAGTTCTGGCAGGCCACAAGACCATTTCCATGACGGCTAGGTATTCCCACCTGCACCCAACACCCTTCACAGTGCCGTGGAATGTTTGGCGGTGAATGCCCAAAACATTTAGACAGCCACCAAATAAAAAGACCTCTTCGGACCAAGCAAAAAAGCCCTTTGAAGCTGAGTGGCTTTAAATCTCATAAGTGCTTTGTTTTGTGGTACCGGGAGGGGGACTTGAACCCCCACAGAACTTTCGTTCCTGCGGATTTTAAGTCCGCTGCGTCTGCCAGTTTCGCCATCCCGGCTTTAAGTTAAAGCTTCCTTTGAATGCAAAAATTGCGCCGCACCAGCGGCACCGCGGAGGTGATGTCGGGCGTCACTAGAGTGCACCACGCTTCCAGTTTCTGAACTCAAACAGTTTCGCACAACCAGCGCATCACTGCCAATGCCGCGGACCATCTCCGATCCGGAGTCGCGAAATACCAGCAATCAGGCAAGCTAGTGCGGATCATAGTTGCGGTATCCGCTATGATTCGCTCTCGGTTTTCAAGGGTGGACGAACAAAAGATCATCGGCGCCCCTCGATAAGAACGAAGGTATCGTCGATGCAAAATCTTCCATTGCTTGCCGATCCCGCCCAGATGCTGTTTGCCGCCGGAGCTGTGTTCGCGCGTATGCTCGACCGCAAGCCCGTCGATAGGGCGGCTGATCGTGCGCAACTGAATCCCCCGTTTTAGTGCCGGCCCTCCGCGCACAAAAATGCCCGGGGGTTTGCCTCCCCCCCCGGGCGAGTTGCACAGACCCACAAACAGGTTATTAGACTAGGAAGAACTCTTTGGTGATCTCGATGTACTGGTCGGCCGGAAGCAGTTTGGCGATGTCGCCGTGAGCCTTGCCGCCG
>Ga0181528_10000091_pt1 | contig 84322 bp, 72 predicted proteins | sample PEATcosm2014_Bin_47_FD_119742 | JGI IMG/M metagenome (GOLD analysis project Ga0181528, IMG submission 119742) | Peatland microbial communities from MTU Mesocosm Facility, Houghton, MI, USA - PEATcosm2014_Bin10_10_metaG | ecosystem: Environmental > Terrestrial > Soil > Wetlands > Peat | place...
AACCCGGGCGGTGAGCGTTGTCGTCAAATCGCTGGTCCGATTGGTGAGCCCCTGAGCGTCCAATTGTGTGTTACCCGTCGCTCCCGCCAGGTTCGCCAACGGTCCGGTTGCTCGCGTCACGCCCCCCAGCGCGGAGATACTGGCGTCAGTCTCGCTTTTCCGCTTCGACGAAGTTGTTCCCGACGACGACGCACTCGAGTGATCGGAGATCACCACGGTCACGAAGTCATTCAGGTTTGCGGCTCGCAAGTCGCGCGAGACGTCGGACAATCTGCCTGCCGGATCGTAGGTCGAGCCCGGCGAGAGCGGCTGCTTTTGCGGATGGGCCCTCAAATCCGCCAGAATCTTGTCGATTGGCGATGGAGCCGGGGGATTTTGCGGATTGGTCTTCTGAGATTTTGCCCAGCCCTCTCCGCGAGCGAGACTGAATGCCAAAGTCACTATCAAGCAAATCTGCAATCTCATCTTGTAACTCCGGCGACGAGAGCGCTAGCCTCGCCTTTTCCTGTAAGAAGGACCCGGATACGCTTCCCACTCTCCCTGTTCTGGACGAAAACGCTCTCGCCGCGTCGGCCAGGCTTCTCCGCGATGGCTTGGATACTCACCGATGCCCCTCCAGCCGAAGCGATGACCCGAACCGCTGCGCCCTCCTCGACTACATTGGGAGCCTTCAGCACCGCGGCTTCAATGCTGTCGCCTTTGTTTAGAGCTCGCCGCATTATGGAACCTTCGAGAGATGTCGGCTGAGCTTCCGCGCCGCGTGAGCAACCCGGCTCGGTAACCACTTCGTAATCGCTAGCACCGAGCACGTCACCCGGTTGCAGGCTGCGCGTTGCCATGAAGTGAACGGTATCCGCCTGATACCGCCCCAGAACTTTAACCCCTATCATGCGATGCGAATCGAATTCGACAGTCCCCCGCCATAAGAAACTGCAGAAACCGTCATTGACGGAGAGTAACTGAAACCCTGATGGAGGCAGCCTCAGATGTCCTTCCGGGACAAGCGATGGCTGGACAGAGGTGATGCCCTCGAGTTGCGCTTTCCCGTGGCCTTGCTGAAGCATGGCTTGAACCTCTTTCATGACGACTTCGGATTGGAGCGGATGTAGCTGTCTCTCCACACAGACACCAGCGGCTGCCAAGTTCTCGCGCGGCGATAACCCCCACTGGCGCATCTCCACCGCTGCGATCCACCGCCTCGTTCCTGGATCCGGCGTTGAAGTCAGAATTCGGTCCATCGGCAATGTTGGCGTCCGATCAACGAAAGGTAAGAACGCGGAGACTGGAACGGCGGAGCCATTGATGGCCAAACACTCCGATGCTCCTGCCTGCGCGGTCAGCACAAGGAAGAGGGCATAGGCGCCTCCGATGTTTGCTTTCAGCATCATGTTGCCCGCATGTTATTGGTCTGTTGCTGCATCTGGTCCGCCGCCGTGACGACTTTGGAGTTTGCTTCGTACGCCCTCTGGCTGACGATGAGGTTGATGAACTCCTCAACCACCGAAACGTTCGACTGTTCGAGATAGCCCTGCTGAATCGAGCCCAGGCCCTCAGTCCCCCCCGGCACCCCAACGGTGGCTGAACCTGAAGCGTCCGTTGGAACATACAGGTTGCTGCCCAGCCCATTGAGCCCCGCGGGGTTGGGGAAGTTGGCTAACTGAATCTGTCCTATCACCTGTGTGGCTGTCTGCCCTGGTAGGCTGACGCTCACGGTTCCATCCTGGGCGATTGTGACGGACTGCGCATCAGAGGGGATCGTCATTTGCGGGTCGAGCATGTCGCCTCCCGCGGTAACGATGTTGCCGTTGTTGTCGAGGTGAAACTCCCCCGACCTGGTGTATGCTGTTTCGCCCGTCGTTCGCCGGATCTGGAAAAAGCCGTTGCCCATGATCGTCATGTCCAGAGGATTGCCCGTGGACTGTGGGCTACCCTGAGAGAAAATGATTTCGTTGGATACTGGTTTGGTTCCCAGTCCCAGTTGCAGCCCGCTTGGGACATAACTCTGAGAACCCGCTGCCGCACCGGGCTGAACCATCGTTTGATAAAGCAGGTCCTGGAACTGGACCCTCCTCGCCTTGAACCCGACCGTGTTCGCGTTCGCCAGGTTGTTGGCGATATTGTCCACGTTCATTTGTTGCGCGGTCATGCCGCTGGCCGCGCTGGATAAGGCCCTTACCATAATTGCTGCTCCTTGCCTAACCGGCCACTCTGGCGACGTCTTCCACGCTGTGGCGGCTCATGTCCTCGCCGATCTGCGCCGCTTTGGTAAGCGATTCGAATTGCCTCAAAGTCTCAATCAGCCTCACTGAGGCCTCAGCCGGGCTGAGGTTCGATTGCTCTTGATATCCCTGGCGAACTTGGGCTGTAGAATCCAGTAGACCCTGGAGAGATTTTGAATCCAGTTGAAACGTGCCGCCCCCCTGTTTTTGGGACGCGGTCTCCGCCGACCAGTCGACCATCTTCAGTCGGCCAACCAACAGGCCCTGCTGCCGCACAGTGCCATCGGGATCTACGGTGACAGGCAGCGATGGATCCACCTGAATCGATTTCCCATCCGTGGTTGAGAACTCGTACCCGTTCTCTGTCAAGAGCTCCCCACCTTTTGTGATGGTGAATCTGCCGTCACGTGTGAACAGCGGTCCGTCCTCTCCATTGACCTGGAAATAGCCCTTCCCGCTCAGCGCCAAGTCTCCCGAGTTTCCGGTTAAACGCAATTCGCCTTGCGATGTGTCTGTCCAGTGGCTCTCGATAACAGGACTAAAAGGCTGAGCGACCCCGGTCCCATCGTCTTGTGCTTCCGCCGTCTCTTCTGACAGATAAAGGGAGAACTGTTCACGGTCCGCCTTAAAGCCAGGGGCGGACGTGTTGGAGAGGTTGTTGGCGAGAAGATCCAGCGACTCTAGTCGAGATCGCATTCCGGCCGCAGCGGTGATGGTGAGAGGATCCATAGACCCGTAACAGCCACTGCAATGAGCATGCCAAGTCTCGATTGCTATTAGATTGAATCACTTGGCCGTGAGTGTTCACATGTCTTCCCGTCTTGGCACATGAGACCTTCGTACGTGGTTCCATATTGGGACAATCGCCGCGCTTGTCGCCGGACACGAAGGGCAAAGGCCTTGATTCTGCGGTACATCCGGATCTGGCCAGCCAGTTGCACACCACATTGACGTGACAGTGGCAGGCGAACATCAATGCGTGACTGGAACTGCTCCCGGAGCAACCGGATCCCATCCAATTGCGTTGTCACGCGGCGTGGCCCCGGGACACTCCAGTGACACCTTCCTCAGCCTCCTCTTTCAGGACCAGATGGACTCGAGGGAGCGTGCCACGTCCGCCACCTCGACGGCCTCGGAATCAGCCGGCAGCGTTGCAGGGGCCACGCAGGAAACCTCCGCTCAGAAGCCACTCTCCCCATTGGCCGGTCCCATTTCCACTGAAACTCAAACATTGTCGAAGCGTAAGAAAGCGACCGACGACTCAGGCGCCGCCGCGCCTGCGGTCGTCGCTCAGATCATCGATTTGTCGGCCGCGGCGCGCTGGCTCCTCTCGTTGACGTGTGGTAATGGCTCGCCTGCAGCCGCTACGGCCTCTCTCGACTCGGGCGTCGATGCGGAGCTGCGGACGAAGCCGTCCGGGCAAGTGGCTGCTGCCGCCAGTCCGGCTCAGGGAGACAATGCGATTACAGATTCTGCGTCTCTCTTCGACCCGCCGGAGAATCCAACGGGGGGCGTGGACAACGCGATCAGGGGCGCAACGCTGGGAACTGTGGAGGCGGCACCCATCGCCGAACTGCGTCTCACTCCGATCGCTATTCCAGCCGCCACAAACCTGGGGACGGCCGTCCAGTCAACCCACTCGCTCACCCCGCCGTCGTCAGCCACATCTTCGACGAGGCGTCAGGAAGATTCCGCTGCCGGCCCGCAACCACAGGGTGTGAGCGGGAGGAATGCCGTCCCAGGAACGCGCGGTGGTGACCTTGACCACGGAGACGAGTCGTCGCTTGATCAGTCCGCCAGCAGTCAGCAGGCGGTCTTCGCAGCGTCCAAGAAGAAAGTAGAAACAGGCAACACACAACGAGACGAGCCCACCGCTGCCCCGGACCCTGGAGGGAGTGATCAGGGAGCGGCGACGTCACCCATCGCAACTCCGCTTGCAGAGCCCCAAAGCACACGCACGGCCACTGAAGCTCCGGCCGCAGCTTCATCTGCCTTGGAGCCGCCGCCCACGGAACCTGCCAAACCTTCCACCTCCTCGGTCGGAACTATTGAACTGCAAGTCAGAGGGGCGGACGAACAGCAGGTTGGACTTCGATTTGTGGAGCAGCAGGGGCGCGTCGAGATTCAACTGAAATCGGGTGACGTGCAAACGGCGCAAGCACTCTCTGACAACCTGGCGGGCTTGAAGACATCCTTGAACGAAAATGGGTGGAACGTGGATAGCCGGATTCAGGGCCGGCTCTCTTCTGCGGGCCAAGGATTTCAGCCCGTGGCCTCCGCCGATCAATTTGGTTCACCTCAATCGCTGCGGACGGAGCAGATTTCAATGGGCCAGATGAACCGGCAAAGCGGATCTGATTCATCCGCAGGGAAGGGGCACTCTGGTCCGCATCAGGATGGCTCGTCAAGCAGGAACGGACAGCAAGCGGAAAACGAGAATACCGGGCCGGATTCAGAGCGGCAGGGCCGACGTTCTGCCAGGGATTCCGAAGCATGGCTCGAATCCATAGAGAGCAACCTGACCCGATCCCCATCTAGACGAATCGCAACTGGAGTTACGAAATGACAATGCAAATCGCTTCCACCGCACCACCCCAAGCCGATTCGGGATCATCCTCATCAACCAGCTCGACCAGTACAGGCACCAGTGCTCTTGGGAATGAGCAGGTATTTCTGCAACTCCTCGTAGCGCAGATACAAAACCAGGACCCATTAAATCCCATGGACAGCACAACATTCATGACCCAATTAGCTCAGTTCTCAGACTTGGAGCAGCTCATCTCCCTGAATACGACCGTCAGCAATATCGGAACGGCACTGGGCGTCACGTCAGGTGCGCAGCAGAGCACGGACTCCGGCAGCACACCGACTTGACGATTTGGTCAAACAGCGCGACTCGTGAACCCTTCGTGACAATTACTGGAGACTTGTCCTGATGTTTACTTCATTTAACACTGCTCTCTCCGCTCTCAGCGCCGATACTACCGCAATCGACGTCGTCGGTAACAACTTAGCAAACCTGAATACCCCGGGGTACAAAGCGAGCGTGGTCTCCTTTAGCGACCTGGTCACCGAATCGCTAGGTGCGGGCTTGGGCGAGACACAGGTAGGCTTCGGAGTGGCAACTCCGATCACCATCCGCCAGTTCTCCCAGGGTGCGATTGAGTCGTCCAGTGGAGCCCTGGACGTTGCCATCCAAGGTGATGGCTTCCTGGTGGTGAGCGACCCCACCAGCAATGGCGGGACCCTATACACAAGGGGCGGGAGCCTGGAAGTTAACAAAGCTGGCCAGTTAGTTACTGCCACCGGTTACCAGGTGCAAGGTTGGAACGCAGTCGGCGGCGTCTTGGATACGACGACGCCTCCCACGAACATCAGTGTTCAAGCGGGATCACTCACACCGCCAACACCGACCAAAAACATCTCCCTTGACTTGAACCTCGACGCAAGTGCCGTATCAACTCCGACGCCAACGACTTTCTCCACGTCAATCACCGTTTACGATTCCCTCGGCGCTTCTCATGCGGTGTCCGTTCAGTTCACTAAAGATGCGGCAGCAGGCCAGTGGGACTATACCATGACCCTCCCAGCGTCCGACATGGCCAACGGCACAGCCGCGACGCAGTCAGGTACGCTGACATTCGATTCGAATGGAAAGCTGATCTCTCCTGCGGCGCCTAACCCGCCCACCACAACTTCACCGACTCTCACAGTGTCAGGCCTTGCCGATGGCGCATCGGATATGAGTATCGCGTGGAACTTGTATGACGCATCCAATCAGCCGTGCCTCACTAGCTACTCGCAGTCGTCTGCCATCTCTTCGAATTCGCAGGACGGGTCTGCTGCAGCCCAACTGACACACGTCGGCATCGCTGACGGCGGACAGGTCATTGCCAATTATTCCGATGGGCAGCAGGTCGTCGTCGGCCAAGTCGCCATGGCCTCCATTGTCAACCCTGAGTCGTTGATCGCAGCCGGAAACAACAACTACCAACTCAGTTCGAAGTCGGCATTACCGGCGGTCGGTCTCCCCGACACAGGAGGGAGGGGCGAGATCCTCGGAGGATCTGTCGAGAGTTCAACCGTCGACATCGCGAAAGAGTTCACCAACCTCATCGTCTATCAGCGTGCATATGAGGCAAACTCCAAGGTCATTACAACGACGGATCAATTGAGCCAAGACACCATTAATCTGATACAAGCATGACGGCAGAAGATCAGATCAGTTTGCTCGCCGATATCCCGTTGGACATCTCGGTTGAATTGGATCAGCGCATCCTCACGCTCCGGGAGGTACTCGAACTGGAAGCTGGCAGCGTTATCGGGATGCGCAGATCAGCCGGCGAGAACATTGACATTTTGATCGGTGGAATTGTTGTCGCTTTTGGCGAGATCGTAATCATTGAAAACACGATGGGCGTCAGAATCACAGACTTTAATACTGAGGACTAGTTTCGTGAGTGCTCTTGAACAGACCTTGGCTGCTCTCTTCTTCTGCGGGCTGCTGGCAATCTTGGTATGGTTGGTGCGGAAAGGCAAACTTGCCTCATTCGGATTGGCCGGCGCCCAGAGTCAGGGTGCCGGCCAACTAGAAGTGCTTGCTCGCCGCGCATTGACCTCCCAACATACGCTGCACCTCATTTCGGCAGCGGGTGAAGCGTTCCTTGTTGCTACGCACCCCCACGGCGTGGAGATTGCCCCATTACCGGCCAAACGCAGATTCAATCGCATTTCGGCAGATTTTGAAGAAAGGGAAAGCAATTGATCGATTTCCTCCTCATTGCCCCAACTAGGTTGGGGCAGGACGATCTGCTTTCATCGCTGCTGGACGGATCGTCCGGTTCCACACTACAAATCGTTGTTTTGCTAACGGCCCTCACAGTTCTCCCCGCGATCCTTGTCTCGGTGACGCCTTTCCTTCGTCTGACGGTAGTTCTGCATTTCCTTCGTCAGGCCCTTGGGACACAAAGCGTTCCGAGCAATCAAGTCCTGCTTGGCTTGTCGCTATTCCTGACAATTGTAGTGATGCAGCCAATAGCTGCGGAATCCTATCAACAAGGTTGGGTACCGTATCAGGCACACCGACTGTCAGGGGAAGAGGCGTGGGATCAGGGCACACGCCCGGTTCGCGCCTATCTGCTTCGCTTTTGCAGGGAAAAGGACCTGGCTCTCATCCTGGAGGTCACGAAAACACCCCCCCCAAAGAAACCCGACGAACTCGGCCTGAGGATTCTGGCACCCGCCTACGTACTGTCGGAACTGCGGGCTTCCTTTCAGATTGGCGCCGTTCTGTTTCTACCATTTCTGATCATCGACCTGGTCGTGGCTTCGCTCACACTTTCGATTGGGATGGTCCAACTGCCGCCGGCGATGATCTCCGCGCCGTTTAAGATTCTCCTCTTCGTTCTCGTCGATGGCTGGAGCCTTGTTGTTGGCTCCTTGCTAAAGAGCGTTAGTTAAGCCATGAATGCACAATCGGTCGTTGATCTGATCGCCGGAATGCTGTGGAGCTGCTTTTGGATCAGCCTTCCCCTCCTCGCAATCGGACTCGTGGCTGGGGTCATCATCAGCCTCCTGCAAATCGTGACTTCAATTCAGGACCCATCCTTCTCTGCGGTACCCCGACTCCTCGTTTTCTTTGCGGCCATTCTGCTGATGCTGCCATGGATGATACTTAGGCTCACCACTTACACGTCCCACCTCTTCCAGGACCTCTCCAAGTATGCCCGCTGAGGTGTTCAATACCAGCGCGTTGCTCCGAGTGGCCTCATTGGCGTTGAGGCTCTCGGCGATGCTAGCATTCCTCCCCTTGCCAGGGTTCAAGAGTCTGCCTGCGGCAACACGTGTGTTGCTCGCCCTGTCGCTTGCCGCCGTGCTGGCCGTTTCTGCACCGCCCGCCCTCTACGAGGAGCGGCTGAACTCCAACTTCTTGCTCAGGCTCTTCGCTGACCTCCTCACAGGAGTTAGCATCGGGCTCCTCTCCACGCTCGTAGTTGAAGCCTTCACGTTCAGCGGACAAGTCATTTCCGTTCAGGCTGGTTTCTCCTATGCTTCGACCATCGATCCGTTCAGTGAAGCCGATTCTGGCATTCTCCCCTCCCTCTTCAGCCTTGCGGCCAACCTCCTCCTCATGCATTCGTCTCTTTACGCCGAACTGATCAGAGCGTTGATGGCGGGGCTGCTCCGCTCTCCCGATCGGGCTCTGCTTCGAGCTCCCGAGACAGCTAGGATCCTCATCGGGTTTTCGACGCATTGTCTGGAAATTGGAATAAAGCTTGCCTTGCCCATAATCGCTTTGCTGTTTCTGGCCGATCTCTGTATCGGATTGTTCGGGCGGTTGCAGCCCCAGATCCAGTTTCTTTCAATGTCGTTCTCGCTCAAGTTGTTGGGATCGATGGCGGCAGTCGCTGCTCTGGTGCCGGCACTCCGTTGGCTTCACCAGCAGTTGTCGGTAAGCGCGGTGGATGTTTTGCATCTCTTGGCAAGGTGAGGCCAGCAAGTGTCCGAAAGCGACCAAAGAACGGAGAAAGCCACGCCTCAGCGCCTCAAAAAGGCGAGGGAGGAGGGTAAGTATCCGACCAGCAAGGAATTCGTGGCTGGTGTGCAGTTCGCCGTTTTCGTTGGGATTCTGGTCTGGGCTGCAGGTTCGTGGAGCGGTTCGCTCCTGCGAGGTACCCGTTCAATGATCCGAGCCGCATTCAATTCGGAATTCTCGGCCGGCAGCCTGAGCCGCATGACCCTTGGAGCCGCATCGCTCTGGCTGATGCCATTGGCCTTTGCCGGACTGGCCCTGGTGGCCACCGCGGTCCTCGCCCAAATGGGAGTGACCGGGTTCGGTCTTGCATCCGCCAGGATCGCTCCGGACTTCAGCCGCCTCAACCCTACGTCGAAATTGAAGGAGATGCCCGGCCGCAATCTCAGCTCCCTGGGCGAGGCAGGCATCTTTTTTGCTCTCATCAGCTACGTCGGGTGGAGAGTCTTCGCGCAATACTCGCCAGAATTCCTCAGTTTGCCTTACCGCACATTAGGCGATTCTCTCTTGTCGGTTGGAGCCGTTTTCTCTCGCCTGTTTCTACTCGCCGCACTCCTAATTCTTGCCTGGGGCGCAATCGACCTGTTCCGGCAGAAGCGGCGGCATGCCAATCAAATGAAGATGACAAAGCAGGAGGTGAGGCAAGAGTACAAGCAGAGCGAAGGAAGCCCTGAGATCAAAATGCGGATCCGGCGGCTACGTCACGAGATCTTGCGGCGGCGAATGATGGCCGAGGTACCGAAGGCCACCGCCATCGTGGTCAATCCAACCCACTACGCGGTAGCTCTCCGCTATGAGCACCTTGCGATGGCTGCCCCCAAGGTAGTTGCCATGGGTAAGAACTTCATGGCAATGCGCATCCGCGAACTGGCAAAGCAGCACCAGATTCCAATCATCGAGAATCCGCCTCTAGCCCAGGCACTTTACAAGAACTGCGAGGTTGGCCAAGAGATTCCCGCCAATCTATACAAGGCCGTCGCGGAAGTGCTCGCGTATGTCTTCAAGATCTTGAACCGGCAGACTAAATAGAGGAAGAAAACGACACAGTGGGACTTTCAGCGCCAGCAATTTCCAACTCGACGGCCGCGTCCCAGACGGCGACATCTCCACGCTCATTGAAACGGACCGAGAAGGGCGCGTCCGGCGAAAAGGGTGGGTATGCCACACGATGGGAGCATCTCGAGGTTGCGGAAATCGTCGTGCCCGTGTCCGTGTTGGGGATCCTCCTGGCGATGGTCACGCCTCTTCCGACCTTCATGCTCGACATCCTCATCAGCGCGAACATCACGCTGTCCACGGTTATCCTGCTGGTCTCAATGAACATCCGCCGCCCAGTCGAGTTCAGTGTCTTCCCGACACTCTTGCTGCTGATGACCCTCTTCCGTCTGGCGCTAAATGTTTCCTCCTCGCGACTGATCTTGCTGAATGGCGCACGCGGCACCAGCGCTGCGGGGGAGGTAATTGAGTCGTTCGGCGGATTCGTTGTCGGCGGCAGCTTTGTCATCGGCATTGTGATGTTTTTAGTGCTTATCGCAATCCAGTATGTAGTTATCAACCACGGCGCGGTCCGCATTTCAGAAGTGACTGCGAGGTTCACGCTGGACGCCCTGCCTGGTAAGCAGATGTCCATTGACGCCGACCTCAACGCGGGCCTGATTAACGAGCACGAAGCCAGGGCTCGCCGCAAGGCACTTTCCTCAGAGGCGGAGTTTTACGGAGCGATGGATGGCGCAACGCGCTTCACCCAGCGCGATGCGGTTGCCAGCATCCTGATTACAGCCATTAATATCGTGGCTGGCTTTCTGATTGGCGTCTTTCAACACGGGATGCAGCTCAGCCAAGCCCTCGAGACCTACACAGTACTCACAATTGGCGATGGGCTTGTGACGGTCATCCCGGCGCTAATGATCTCGATATCCGGCGGCCTGATCGTCACCCGTGCCAGCTCGGACAAGGATATGAGCGCCGATGTCGGCCAGCAGGTGTTCCACGCGCCTAAGCCTCTTTTCCTCGCTTCTGGCGTACTCCTTGCTATGTCCATTCTCCCGGGCATGCCCAAGATCCCATTCATCGTCTTTGGCGGCGGCGTGGGATGGATTGCTCTTAAACTCCAGCGCGCGGCGAAAGCCGCAGAGCTTGCGCTCGAGCCCGCTCCAGCCACCGCGCCAAAGGAAAACCTGGAAGCGCTGCTGCATGTTGAGCCCTTAGCAGTAGAACTCGGGCTAGGGCTTGTGAAACTCGCTGAAGGAGGAGCGAACTCTCCACTTCTGCGCAGGATCTCCGCAATTCGCAAGCAGATGACCACGGAATTGGGTTACATTCTTCCTCCCGTGCGGGTGACCGACAATCTATCCCTCAAGGCACGGGAGTACGCCGTCCTTGTCCGCGGGACCGAGGTTGCCCGTTTCGAACTTCCCCCGAACTCCGTGCTGGTCATACTGGCGCCAGATGGCAAGCCGCCGGTTCATGGGGCGGCCACGAAGGAACCAGCCTTCGGGATCGACGCTTATTGGGTACCGAACGAACACTCGGAAAGCGCCCGGGCGTCAGGGTGCACGGTCGTCGATCCGCTGAGCGTCTTGGGAACACACTTGTCCGAACTGGGCCGGCGATATACGCACGAACTGTTCACGCGGCAGGATGCCAAGCGGTTATTGGATCGCGTCGCGGAAGACAATCCACGCGCCGTGGAGGATCTCGTGCCGAAGCTGCTGCCGTTGTCCACTGTGCAGCGCGTGCTCCAAAATCTCTTGCGCGAGCGCGTTCCGATCCGGGACGGAGTCGCCATTCTCGAGAGTCTGAGCGAGGCTGCAGCCGTAACGCGCAATCCGATCCTGTTGACTGAGTACGTCAGGCAAGCGCTGCGGCGCTCGGTTGTTAAGCCATTCGTCTCCACGGACGGCAATCTTCCGGCTTTACTCGTCGAAGGCTCACTGGAGAGGGAGATTGAACAGGCTGCAGAGCACCAGGAGGCCATTTCGCACTGCAATCTCGCGCCGCATCAAGTGAGGACGGTGATCGAAGCCGCCAAAGCGTCGGTCCAGCGGCATGGCAGCTCTTTTGCGCTCCTGACGAGTGCGGGCGCGCGGTACTTTCTCCGCCAGATTCTTGAGAACCAGTTCCCGGGGATCAGCGTTCTCTCGCACGGCGAGATTCCCGCCGGCGCAAAGGTAATCGCCCTAGGAAGTTTTGGAGGAAATGCTTAATGCCAGTCCGTAAGTCCTTCTTTGCCGAGACAGTAGAAGGTGCCATCGCCGAAGCAACGCGAGAAATGGGAGCTGAGACGCTGCTTATCGATTCTCGCCGGACCGAGCCGGCGGAACGGCACCTAGGTGCATACGAGGTGATCGTGGAAGCAGATCCACCGCGATTGAAGGAATCCGCCTCAGCGGCAAGGTCGAATCGCAATGAGGATCAGCCGCCCTCGTGCTTCTCCGCTCGCAACACCTCGCGTTCGCCGGAAATGGAGCTGATCCGCCAAGAACTCTCAAGAATGCGCGATCTTCTGGCCCGCTGCGCCGTGCGGATGGGGCCGGCACTTCCAGCTGAACTGCTACCCATGGGCGTGCAGCTTTCGAATGCGGACTTCTCGCCAGCACTAGTCGAATCCCTGCTTCACACGGCGACCAACCAAGCGACCGACGGCGGCACGAAGTTGAGTGAAGCCGGACTGCAGCGGGCCATTCTGAGTGAGATTGGGAGTCGCCTGCGGGTGGACGCTGAGATCGGGGCTCCAGGAGCAGCCAGAAGAATCGCCGCTCTCGCCGGCCCAGCAGGAAGTGGCAAGACGACTACACTTGTCAAACTCGCCGTGCGGATGGGCCTGGCCAAACATAGTCCAACTCTGATAATCAGCACGGATACTTACAGGGTGGCCGCTGCTGACCAGTTGCGTGCTTATGCGGCGATCCTTGGCGTCGCGTGCGAAGTCGTCGAAACACCGGGCGCGCTTGTCCGTGCCCTGGAAGAGCATCGCACCAAAGCGACCATACTTTTGGACCTGCCAGGCATAGGTCCGCGCGAACCCGAACTCATGAACGAGTGGTCAGCCGTGATTGCGCGCCCGGAAATCGACGTTCATCTGGTGCTTCCAGCAACCATGCGATGCACGGATTTGCTCCGAACAGCACGGCGCTTCGAGCCTGTGCGGCCCTCACATCTGATCTTCACTCACCTGGACGAGACGACGTCCTGCGGTGGCATTCTCAGTCTGGCAATAGAGATTGGGAGGCCAGTGTCCTTCCTTTGTGCGGGCCAGGGCGTTCCAGAAGACATCGAGCCTGCCACACGACATGCGCTCCTACGCCTGATCGGCGCGGAACCTCTTGCGGCCGCGGCCGCCGCCGCTTGAAACATTCGAAACAGGGGTCTTATATGAATCCGTATCAGGGACAAGCGGCGGCGATAAGTGCCGAAGAGCGGGAGCATCTCATTCTGCAACACATGCCTCAAGTCAGGCTGATCGCGCGGCGCATCCACGATCGTTTGCCTGAAACGGTCAGTCTGGAGGACCTGGTTTCCACCGGCGTCGTTGGTCTAATCTCCGCAATTGACAGATATGACCCAGGCCACGGCGTAAAACTCAAGACTTACGCGGAGTATAAGATCCGCGGCGCGATACTGGACAGCCTTCGCGGGCTGGACTGGGCACCACGGCAGCAGCGGCATCGCAGTAAGCTGATTGAGGGCGCGATAGCAAAGCTAGAACAGATCCTCCATCGCTCTCCAGGCGAGGAAGAAATCGCCCGTGAACTCGGCGTTTCCCTAAAGGATTACCACGATTGGCTAACTGAGATCCGAGGGCTGAATCTAGGGAGTTTGGAGAGCCACCCCCCAGAAGAAGATGGTCGAGAACTACTGCGCTTTGTCGCCGACGATGAAGAGGCGTGGCCTTCGAGTCTGCTGGAACGCTCTGAACTGAGGCGCATCCTCGCGCAGGCGATCGCCCGCATGCCGGAGATTGAGAGAACTGTGCTGGGTCTCTACTTTCAAGAGGAACTGACTCTGCGCGAAATTGCTTCCATGGTGAGACTCCACGAATCCCGCGTCTCCCAATTGAAGACCCAGGCCATCGCGAGGCTCAGATCGTTTCTCCAGAAAAAATGGCCTATGGGACGTGGTGCAGCGGTTTAGGCAATCCCGAGGAACGGTGCGCAACAAATGACTGACTCGGTCGTAAGATGGCTCGCCGAAGAGTGGTCGGCCGCGCTTTCCAATGCGCTGTTCGCCATGACAGGAGAGCATGCGGAAACCTGCGCCGGTCCACGTGTGGAATCACCACCGGAAGGACTCGGCTGGCAGGAGAATCTGACGATTGCCGAGGGGGCGCGCGTTCTGGTGCGCCTGCCTAAAGCGGTCTGGAAAGCGGTGGGCGCGCGGATTCTTGAGGCGGCCGGCCTCGACAGTGTGGACGACGCTTCATCGAAGGACGCCTTTCTGGAAGTCGTCAGGCAGAGCCTCTCCCAAATCGCCACAAAAGTGGGTGACCGCGCAGGAGTTGAGGTCGAACTGAAGAGTGGGCGCGAGGTTACGAGCTACTCGCAAGGATTCCAGTGGCAGGAGATTTCGCTTGCCTTCGCAGGTGCATTGCCCCCCTGCGCAGTTGGCATCTCGCCTGAACTGGAAGCCGCTCTGACCAACCAAGTACAGGAGGCGCAGGCTTCGGCCGCTGCAGCGGCGCTTACTCCGCCGGGCGGCGGGACGCCTCTGGAACAACAGGTATCAGCCGTTAGCGTTCCGCGGAACTCAAAGACCCTCGATCTGTTGCTTGAAGTCGACCTCCCCATCGGAGTCTCATTCGGCAGAACACAGATGCGCCTCAAAGAGGCGCTGAAGCTCACGACCGGATCCATTGTCGAATTAAACCGCGCGGTAACAGAGCCTGTTGAGATCATTGTGAACAACTGCGTAATTGCCAGGGGAGAGGTGGTGGTTGTAGATGGCAACTATGGGGTCCGTATCTTGGAGATTGTCAGTCGCGAAGAGAGGCTGCGTACTCTATTCTAATGTCACGAACTACAAGTCTGTTGCCTAAGTGCGGGAACTTTCGCCTCGACGTTGGCGACCGACTGGGCTATGGGGGCCCCTCCAGAGAAATATCAGGGCGATCAACTCTCTATGATGACTTCTGAATTCGTTAATGCACTTACAACTCGAGAAGCAAACATGTGGATAACAGCTATTGAAAGACTGATGAACCCGTTAGTCATAGCCGTCGCCGTACTGGCTGTGGTTGCATTTCTTCAATTCCGCCTCTACATTGGGCTCCGCCACGCGGTAGAGAACATGAAGAAGGCAAATGAGGAAAAGCTCAAGGCACGCCGTGAGACCAAGGAAAGCCTACGCGCGGAGATGTTGCGCATCAGTGAAGAACTGGTAGACCTGAACCCGCCGGCAGTGCCCGCGGTGGCTATTGGGCAATCGATGAACCTCAGCCGTAGGAATCAGGTACTCCGCATGCACCTCCGGGGGGATTCGCCATCGAAGATCGCCGGCGCACTCAAGATCAGCAGGAGCGAGGTTGATCTGCTTTTGAAGGTTCACCGAACCGTGATACCCGCATCGACATGGTCGCCAACAGGAACTGCTCCGGAGAGTAGGCGAGTCGGCGTTATGCCCCTCGAACTAACCTCACTTACGCAGTCGGAAGGGTCAGTTCTGTGATTTCTGAGTCGGAGCAGATACAAGTTTTCGATTTCGGCAGCACTCCACGCTGGGCGGAGTGTAGGCCAGACCTGCCCTCTTCGCAGGAGGCGGAGAATCGGGCATTCTCCCGGTGGGCGTCTACTTGAGATTCCATGGGCGCAAGAAGGATGGCAATGAGCACTGCTGGTTCAGTCCGAACTCTTTCCGATAAACCGCGAACGCGCCCGCGGTTGCCTCCATCGGAGGTTTAGACGACGGCTGGGACGGCCAGGCTGAGCTTCTGGCGTCTGAGGCAAATGCGTACGGCCAAGGTAAGCGCAAATCGATCGAAGACAGGTAACCCCACAATCGCGGTGAAAGAAGGACACCTCCCAGTGGCCGGGCATAGGATGGAACCTTTCCCGCTCCGATGGGCGCTTACAGCTTTGAATGATTCACTTGAGACGTTCGCGACTTAGGGGCAGGCAATTGAGGATCTTCCAGCGTGACTGAAACGCTTAGCTCCTTGTGCTCGCGCATCACGGCGATGGGAATCGTTTTCTTCCCCGCGCTGCGAGCCTCACGCATGGAGTTAGTCACGTCTCGTGGCGAAGAAACATGCTCGTTGTCGACTTTTAGCAGCACGTCGCCCGCCTTCAACCCCGCCTTCTCCGCCGTGGTTCCCTTCACCACCGAACGCACTAGCACGCCGTCTTTCACACCAAAATAGGCCGCCAGTTGAGTGTTCCCCAGGGACTCGGCTTCGACGCCCAGGACAGAGTTGCGCCAGGACATCATCGCGCGCGGGATGTCTGGCAGAGGAATGCTCATTCCCGGAATCTCCGGCATCTCGGGGATTTCCGGCATCTCCGGCACTTCCACATGCAACTCCCCGGTCGAGGGGCCGAAAGCCTGCGCTCTCCGTATACCCAAAGCCACGGATATGGTCTGCTGCGCGCCGTCACGGACAATGGAGAGCTTCACGGTCCTGCCCGCAGGCGTCTCCCGGATGAACCGGACGAACTGCTCAGTTCCTTCCACTCTTTGGCCGTTATAGGAAAGAACGACGTCTCCCCGTTTGATGCCAGCCGACTCCGCCGGGCTGCCTTCATCGACCCGAATCACCTCAACGCCATATTCTTCCTTCAGGTGGAGGGCCTTCGCCCGCTCTCCGTTCACCTCGCGCACGCCCACGCCCAGAAAGGCACGCGACGGCAGACTATCTTGCACGAACACCGGGGATCCGAAGATGGCCTCAGGTGCAACCTGACCACGGCCGAGCCAGGGAGTCAGGACAAGTATCGACGTACCCAGAATTGCTCCGCGAACCAGGCGATTAGATTTCTGCATGACTTTCACCTCACTCAAATGGACGCAGCGTTTCAGCGGGGGTCTTGCCCCTCCGATGTAACATGGCGCGACGCGGCGTGTACCGCGCGAGGAGACGGAAGTTCGGGCGAGGAACTTACGATCAGTTTCGCGACACCGCAAGAAGACCACGCGGCCGTTCCGCCATCGACCGCGTGTGCTGACGATTTCGGAGCTGCCAACCCGCATACGATGCGGCGGCTATCACCCTCAGTCGATAGATGGAAGTTCTGATCAGAGAGCTGCAAGTTGTACATGCATGACCCTAGAACGTGCCCGCGGAAGCCTTCATGGCATGCAGAGCATTGACGCTCCGCTCGCGGATGTAGGGGTTTTCCTCACGCCGCAATACTTCCTGGAGCGTGCTCGCAACATCCGCGCCACGCGACTGCACCAGCAAGTCGATGGCTTGCGCTCGAATCGTCGGACTGCTGTCGTTCAGCACGACACCGGCGAGCACGACCCGCGTCTCCGTGTTCCGGGCGTAGGGCCGGAGCGCTTCCAGCGCCTTGAGACGAACTCCTGAATTCCTGTCTGTCTTCAAAGCTCCCAGCAGCGCTCTGCGAACGGTCTCATCGCCGCACCGGGCTTGGAGCAAGTCGATGGAGTCCACGCGAAGCGCGGGATCCTGATCGTTCACCGCCGCCAGCAGGAGATTGCGAACACGGGCGTCGTTTGGCTCTGTCGGGATCGCGGCCTGCCGGTTTGGTTGATAGGAAATCGGGACCTCCGCAGGCGAGACTGGATTCAACTCTTGTGCGTTGTCAGTCGCGGGCTGAGCAATGGCAGGTTGAGCCGCCGTCAATTGTGGCGCTCCCGGGCGGATCGATTTACCACCCATGAATCCAACGGCGAGAAGCGCGAGCGCGGCAGCGGGCTTCAGCCATGGCGCCGGGGACAGGTTCCGCAGCCATGCCGCCGGTGAGAATCCAGTTCGTCGCGGCGCTTCTTGCCCCAGCCGCTCCGACAGATCGCGCCGGCAGCGTGCGAGTAACTCGGGAGAGACGCTGGCCGACTGGCACTCCAGAAGTGCGTCGAGATGCTCCAGCCTTTGCCGTTCCGCCTCGCACGCCGGGCAGGATTCGAGATGCATCTCGACCGCCTCTTCATCCTCGAAGCCCAACTCGCCACAATTCAGCAGGACCAGCAGGCCTTTCGCGGTATCGCAGTTCACAGCAGACCTCCCAAGTCAGACCGCAGTTTCCGCGTGGCGCGGAAGAGACAATTCTTAGCGGCTTCTTCAGTCGTGCCCAGAGACTCGCCGATCTCCTTCAGCCGCATACCCTGAAAATGGCGCAGTTCAAATACCATGCGCTCGCGAACGGTCAACCCGGCGAGGACCTCATGAATGCGATCATGGACTTCTTTACTGAGGAGTCGGCGGTGTGGATCGGCGAAGCCGCGAGTGTCCGGGACGGAGGCCAACCGGTCGACACTCCCCTCCGCCGTCTCCACTACGGATGGCTCGGTCCTGCGGACGCGCTTGCGGCGCAGAGAATCGACGCAGAGGTTGTTGACGATGCGGTAAAGCCAGGTATGAAAGCTGCAATCAAAACGGAAACTGGGAAGGTTTCGGTAGACCCGGAGAAAGGCCTCCTGATAGACGTCGTGGGCGTCGTCTTCAGAGCGCAGCAGATTCATGGCCAGGCGCAGGACGCTGCTGTCATACTGCCGGACCAGCCGCTCAAAAGCACCGTGATCGCCGGCCTGGGCCGCGCGTATCAGCGCGTCTTCATCCATGTGGCTCCCAATTGTTGCTCGGACGGGTGCACATGAAGGCCCAGTGGCCTGGCAGGCCAGAAGTACGTTGGTAGCCAATTCTTCCTCGCCGGGGCATCTCCCCGACGAGTAGACGGTTCAGGATCGAAAACGATAGCGCCGGTTTACTCGGCAATCTCGATGTCGATGCGTTTGTTCGGCGCATCAATCGCGGTGATCTTGAAGCTTCGGATCTGTCCGGCTTTAATGCCTTCCGGCGCGCTGGCGCCTGCCCCGCCCTTCCAGCGGGAGGACAGCATGGCTGCCAGATCTGAGACGTCGGAAGCTTGTGCGGCAGTAGCCTGCGCCGAGGGCTCCTCTTTGATCTTGCAACGCGAGTGCACACCCTCTGCCAGTTCGATCTTGGCTGAGTTGCCGTGCACCTCGATGACACGGCCCATCAGGGTCTCGCCCACCGCGTGCTCGGAGATGAAGACGTCGGCCGACGTGGGTTCAAGCTGCTTCATGCTGAGGCGGATACGGCGTTTTTCCTTGTCCACTTCAACGATCGCAGCCTTGACAACCTGGCCCGGCGAGAGGGCTTCCTTGGCGTGCAGGATGCGCTTCTCGCGCGTGATGTCGCCGACGTGAATCATACCCTCGATGCCGTCGCCGAGGTCGACGAAGGCGCCGAACTGGGCCACGCTGGTCACCGGCGCCTCGACGATCGTGCCGGGCGCGAAACGGGTCTCAACAGTGTCCCAGGGATTGCCGAGCGCCTGTTTCAAACCGAGGCCAATGCGCTTGTCGTCCTTCTTGATGTCCAGAATGACAACCTCGACCATTTCGCCCAACTGAAGAATTTCGCTGGGTTTGCGCACGCGCTTAGTCCAGGACATCTCAGACAGGTGGATCAGCCCGTCGACGCCAGGAGCGATCTCCACAAAAGCGCCAAACTCAGCCAGACGGACAACCTTCCCGCGCACGCGATCGCCCGGGTTCAGGCTCTCAAGCGCCTGTGCCCACGGATCCGGGGTCAATTGCTTCAAACCGAGGGAGATCTTCCTGCTCTCGCGATTGATTTTCAGGATCTTCACCTGAAGATGCTGGCCGACGGTCAGCAGATCGGCGGGCTTTTCCACCCTCTGCCAACTCATATCGGTAACGTGCAGGAGGCCGTCGATGCCCGGCAGGATTTCGACGAAAGCGCCGAAGTCTGTCAGGCTGCGGACGCGGCCTTCTACCACGACGTCGGACTGCAGCGTCTCGAAAGCTTGTTGTTTGGCGACAGCCGCCTGCTCCTCGAGAATCCCGCGCCGGTCAATGACGACGTCGGGGCGCTCCGGGTTCGCAATATCGAGCTTCGTGATGCGGCACTCGATCGGCTGCCCGATCAGTTTCTGCAAGTCGCTCATTTCCCGCACGCCGCTCCGGGAAGCCGGGAGGAAAGCGAGCACACCGTCGGCCACTTCGACACGCAGTCCGCCCTTCACCTGCTCCTTCACAGTGCCGCTGATGGGGAGTTTGCCCTCAAACGCGGACTGGAGACCGGAGAAGTCGCGAGGCTTCTCAACGTGAATGGTCGACAGGGAGTAGTAGCCGTCGTCCGTCCTCCCGTTGATGTGCACGACGAGTTTGACGCCGGGAGCGAGACCAGGAGGCAGAGACGAAAGGTCGCCGCGGAGGACTCCCTCCATCTTGCGGCCCACGCCGACTACAATGCCGTCGTCCGATATCGAGAGGACTGTGCCCTCGATGGCGGTCTCCGGACCTTCGACGCTCTTGTGCTCTGCTTCGAACTGGCGAAGTACTTCGCCGAACGAAGACTCTTCAGTGGAGGGTGCAGACTGCTCCAGGGTATGGGGCGATTCAAGGGAATTCATGGAAACGACTCGCGAATCGCTTTCATTGTGACATAACGCATGTATAAGATGGCGGCGTGGGAACGACAGAACTCGCGAATCGCCGGTTGACATGGTTCCGCTGGCAGGATCTGGTATGGCTGCTTCTGTTCGGATCGCTGGCTGCGGTCAGCCCGCTCCAGAACTCCGCAGAGATGGAGATGCTGGCCGCGTTGGCCTTGCTCCAGATCCTTTCCCCACGCCTGCGTGCGCTGAATACCCGCACCGGCACGGCGGTCGTGATTGGCTTGAAATTGGTACTGGGATTCCTCCTGATCGGCGTAACGTACGGCATCGACTCCGACTACGCGCTGGTCCTGTTCCTGCCAATTCTGTCGGCGGCGACGACCTACGGGGCATTCGGAACCTCGCTGGTCACTCTTCTGGCCTGCGCGGCTTACCTGGTTTTCGTGCCAGTGGCGCAGGCGCAGGGGTACATATTTAAGCCGGAGGCCATTCAAAATATCCTGCTCCGCGTTCTGTTCCTGCCGCTGGCGTGTTATCTGACTTACGGGCTGGCGGAATCGAATCGCATTGAAGCTGAGCGTGCGCGCGCCGCAGCCGACGAACTCGCGCGCGCCAATGAACGATTGCGCGAGGCCGAGGCCTCCGTGCGACGCGGCGAACGGCTTGCGGCACTGGGCCAGCTTTCCGCCGGCCTGGCGCACGAACTGCGGAACCCGCTGAGCACGATCCGGACGTCCGCCGAAATGCTGACGAAGCGTTTAGAGGGCTCCAACGCCGTGGCTCAGGAACTGGCGGGCTACATTGCCAGTGAGGTGGATCGGACGAATCTGCTGGTCACGCGCTTTCTCGAATTCGCCCGGCCGCTGCAACTCCGCCTGTCTGAAGTAGATGTCCACGCTTTGCTCGATGAAGCCATCCTCAACTTTCAAAAGCAGGATCCGGCCCGCCCTCTGACCATCCACCGCGCCTATGATCCTTCTCTGCCCACCGTGCAGGGCGACGCGACGTTGCTTGAACGCGTGTTCTTTAACCTGATCCAGAATGCCGCCGATGCCTCGCCCGCCGACGGAGTGGTAACCGTGAAGACCCGCGCACTGGGCTCCAGCCTGGAGGTTGCGGTGATCGACCGCGGCAGCGGGATCCGGGCGGAGCATCGGGAACAGATTTTTAATCCTTTCTTCACAACAAAGCCCAGCGGGGTAGGTTTGGGCCTGCCCATCGCGGCTAAAATCGTAGACGAACACGGAGGCCGTATGGCCGTGCAAAGCGAGCAGAATCAAGGATCTACGTTCGTTGTCCAACTCCCCTTCCCGCAGTCCTCCGCTCGCACCAATCTCCGGTCTCAATCTTTGTAAACTCGGGGCCTGAAATTCTACCGATTTTGGAATAACTTTCATTTTCCTCCGAACTTTTCGGCGCCGGGTCCGTCTACACAAACACGGGAACGGTGCGCCCAATGGTGTCCGGTCCGTGAAAAGAGAAATGAATGAGGCAATCCAGCATGAGCATGCCCGCATTCAACAACCTCGGACGGTTAAGCGCCGTCCGTCCCACTCCCGCTGTTCCAATCCCGGAGGTTCCCAAAATGCAGCAAGTTCGCTTGACCCGCAAAGAGAGAGAGCTTCTCGCGATGCTCACTCAAAACGCTGGGCGCTGTGTCAGCCGTGAAACGTTGCTTCGCACGATTTGGCAGTATTCGGAGGGGACGCGAACCCGTACAGTGGACGTCCATGTTCAGCGCCTGCGCCGCAAGCTGGGCGCGGCAGCCGATTCTCTGAAAACAATCGTCCGCCAGGGCTATTGTTGGTTCCCTGAGCCCGAGACTTCAGGCGGATTCAGCGCGTCCTGAGCAGGCGCTCCTCCGATTGAAAGCCCGCTTGGACTGTTGCCAGATCACCCGGATGCGAGATGATAAGGGCCAGCATGGAACCTCGCATCCTCGTCGTTGAAGACGAAGAGAAGCTCCGCCGGGTGATTGTCCTCCACCTGGAGGATGCCGGTTATGAGGTGGAATCCGCCGGCGATATCTCCACCGCCCTGCGGCTGGCGGAGCGCGCCAGCCTGATCCTGACCGATATCCGGCTGCCCGCGGGTGGCGTTACTCCGCTGCTCGATGGTCTGGACCTGCTGGCCGCGATACAACGCCAGAACGCGCGCATCCCGGTGATCGTGATGACGGCTTACGGCTCCGTGGAGATCGCCGTGGAAGCGATGAAGCGCGGCGCGGCGGAGTTTCTCACCAAACCCTTTACTCTCGATCATCTGCTGACCGTGGTTCGTAAAGCGCTGGAGGTCCAGACGCTGCGCGAAGAAAACGTGCGGCTGAAGGAAGAACTGGGGCACCGCTACCGGTTCGACTCCATCGTCGCGAACAGCTCGAAAATGCAAGAGATCCTGGCCGCGGTGGCCCGCGTTTCGGCCACCCGCTCGACCGTCTTGCTGTGCGGCGAGTCCGGCGTGGGCAAGGACATGATCGCGCGCGCCATCCATCACCACTCGCCGCGCGCCTCCATGCCCTTCGTCAAGATCAACTGCACGGCCATCCCGGAAAGCCTGATGGAGAGCGAGTTGTTCGGGTACGAAAAGGGCGCCTTCACGGGCGCCGCGGCGGCCCGGGCGGGCAAGTTCGAGCAGGCCGACGGAGGCACGGTGATGCTCGACGAGATCGGCGACGTGCCACCGGCTATCCAGGTAAAACTACTCCGGGTATTACAGGAGCGTGAGTTGGAGCGTCTCGGCAGCAACAAGACCCGCTCCGTGGATGTCCGGGTCATCGCGGCGACGAACGTAGACCTGCGCCGGGCCATCGAGGAGGGCAACTTCCGCGAGGACCTCTACTACCGGCTGAATGTTTTCCCTCTGACCATCCCACCGCTGCGCGAGCGGCGCGAGGACATCCCGCCACTGGCGGAGTACTTCCTGCGCAAGTTTCGAGCAGAACTTGGGTCACCGGTCGAGCGAATTTCTCCGGAGGCCATGCGCAAGCTGGTGGATTACGACTGGCCCGGCAACGTGCGGGAGATCGAGAACGTGATCGAGCGCGGTCTGGTGCTGGCCACGAGCGACGCGCTGCAACCGGAGGATATCCGGCTTGATTTCGCTCCCCGGCGCTCTGCGCCCGCCACGAACGGCGGCAGCGGCGCTGGAGAGTTTCTGGCCGAGGGGACCACACTCGAAGAGCACGAGCGGCAGTTGATTCGCGAAGCGCTGAAGCGGGCTAACGGAAACAAGAGTCAGGCCGCGCGGCTGTTGGGACTGACGAGAAACGCCTTGCGCTACAGGCTGACGCAGATGGGGCTGGAGTAAACCGCCGCTCAGTTCGCCTGGCGCTGTGAGGCCCAGGCCTGGAACGCGGCGCCCGCGAGGACAAGTCCAGCGCCGGAAAGCGCCCAGGCGTCCATGCGCTCACCATGGATGAGCCAGGACCAGACGGGGTTCGAGACCGGTTCCAGCAGCAGGATCAGCGACGCTTCAAACGCCGGAACATGGCGCACCGCACGCGTCAATATCCAATAGGCGAAGGCGATCTGGATACAGCCGAGATACAGCACGACGGCTACGCTCGAGCCATCGACGTGCATCACGGGGAAGGCCTGCGGCAGGGAGACGAAGAAGACAATGAGGTTCCCGGCCACAACCATCGGCAAGGCGCTGCCTCCCGAGGCCCGCGCCGCGGAGCGCAATCCGGCGAGCGTGAGCGCCCACGTCACACCGGAAACCAGCGCGAGCAGGTTGCCCGCGTGCGGATTCGGCGCCGTTGCCTGCGGGGCCGCGTTGCCGCAGAAGAACAGGATCATCCCCGATACGACGAGCAGTCCCATCCAGAGGTCGGCCCGCCGCAGCTTCTCCTTCAGGAAAACCGGTCCGATCACGAGCAGGTATACCGGTGCGGAGGCCTGGAGGAACACCGCGTTGGCTGAGGTGGTGAGCTTGTTGGCATGGACGAAGAGCAGCAACGTCGCGGCATAGGCTGCCGCCGCCAGCCACGTGGAGAGCTGCCGGAGCCGGCGTGCCTCGGGCAGGATCAGCAGGAGCATGGCCGCGGCAATGCCGCTGCGAAACGCCGCGATCTGCCAGGCTGTCAACGCCGCCAATTTGATAGCGGCGCCGCCGGTGGCAAACAAGAGCGCCGTGGCCACCAGCAGCAACGCAGGGAAGATCTTGCGAGCGGGCATCTCCATTCATCTTCCCCGATGACGCGGGGCAGCCGGGCGAATGGATGCTCGCGCCAAGCAGACTCGCCAGTCTGAAGGGAGGCCGCACCGAGCGCTTCCTGGTACTCTGGAGACTGGTGTCTTCTCCTCTGAACATCCAGTTGGAGCATTATGAGGGGCCGCTGGACCTGTTGCTGGATCTGATTCGCAGACAGCAGATCAACATCTACGACATTCCGATCGCGCAGATCACCCAGCAGTACCTCGATTACCTCCACCGCGCCATGGCTCTCGATATGGAGCTATCGGCGGAGTTCGTCTACATGGCGGCGACCTTGATCCACATCAAGAGCCGCATGCTCCTGCCTCGCGATCCGGAACTGGACAAGATCGATCCGGAAGAGGATCCGCGCAAAGAGCTGGTGGACCGGCTGATCGAGCACGAGCAGTATCGATCCGCAGCGGCGATGCTGCAGGAAAAGCGGATGATCGAGGAAGCGATCTGGACCAATCCGCAGGTCCAGGGCTTCGTGCTGGATGATCAGGAGCCAGGGCTCGCGGTCAGCCTCATCGACCTGGTGAAGACGTTCCAGCAGGTGCTGGAGCGCGCCAAGCTGAGGCCGATGTATGAGGTGAGCAAGGAAGACGTCGGCGTGCCCGACATGATCCTGTTCCTGAAGCAGATGCTTTCGGCGCTGCCGAAGCGGCAGACGCTGGCGTTGGTGCCGTTGTTTGAGCGGCAGCGCTCGCGGCGGGCGATGATCTGTCTGTTCCTCGCCATCCTGGAGATGGTGAAGCAGCAGGCGATCCACCTGACGCAATCGGAAAGCTTCGGCGAGATCGAGATCCGCCGCGACGAAAGGTTCGATGAAATGCTGGCCGCGGACGAGGATGCGGCGCGCATCGAACAAGAGTATAAGAGTTAGCAACCGCAGAAATACTGAGATGGAAGAAGAGAAGCAACACGAGGCTGCCGGGCAGCCCGGGACAGAAGTATTGGCCGAAGAACGGACCTCGCCGGCGGTGTCCGTTGCGTCGCCGGCGGGTGAAGAGACCGCGCCAGCGCAGGCCGAAATTGCGCCTTTGCCTGAGGACGAGACATCGGAACCGGTCCTCGCCGGGCAGACCGAGGCAGCCACGCCGCAAAGCGAAGTGGCTCTTGCTTCCGTTTCCGAAGACGAAATCGCGGAGGACGTCCTTTCGGAAGAAGCCGGTTCAGCCGAGCCGGACGACGAACTACTGGAAGACTCGACGCAGCCTGATAGCGGCGGCTCCGATGCGGACGGTGGTTTTGACTTACAGGCGGATGAATCAACGCCTGAGACCTCGATCGGCGCTTATGAGCTGATCGGCTCGACCGAAGATCAGGCGACCGAGGCGGACACGGATGCGGCAACGTTGAAGGCGGTACTCGAAGCGATCGTTTACGTGCTTCCGGAGCCGGTGCCGGCAGCCCAGATGGCTGCGGCGCTGAACCAGCCGGTTGAACGTGTGGAGAGCATCCTCCGGGAACTGATGGACGACACCGCGAGACCGGATCGAGGCGTGTTCATCCGTGAGGTGGCAGGCGGATACCAGGTCGCCACGAAGCCGGAGCATCACGAAGCAATTCGTAACTTCGTCAAGAACCTGAAGCAGCCGTTGAAGCTCTCCAACGCGGCGCTCGAAACCCTGGCCGTGATTGCCTACAAGCAGCCTGTGACCGCGCCGGAGATCATGGAAATCCGCGGCGTCCAGGGAGTCGGCGTGCTGAAGACATTGCTCGACCGGAAGCTGATCACAACGGCGGGCCGGAAGAACGTCATCGGCAAGCCGATCCTCTACAAGACGACCAAGGAGTTCCTGACGCAGTTTGGATTGAACCGCGTTTCGGAGCTGCCGACGCTCAAGGAATTTGAAGAGATTCGCCGGCAATCGATCTCCGACGACCAGATCGAGGAGCGGCCTGAAGCACATCCGTCGGCGCCGCTGCTGCAGCAGGCCGCTGCGCTCGACAAGACGGACGACGACGCCTCCGTTGAAGAGCACACCGCCGGGACACCATCCGGCGAGACTCCGGAAGAGGCGCAGGCGCAGCTTGAGGCGCCGCCGGAAACCATGATCGAACCCGAGGCACAAGCCGAGGCCGGTCCCGAGACCGAAGCTGAATCGCAAGCCGAGGCGCCGCCCACGCCTGAATCCGGGCCGGAATCACAGGAGAACCATGGCTGAGGAACGTCTGCAGAAGATCCTGGCGCAGGCCGGGATCGCCAGCCGGCGCAAGGCCGAGCAGTTGATCGTTGAAGGCCGGGTGACGGTGAACGGCGAGGTCCTGAAAGAATTGGGCTCGAAGGCCGACCCGGAGACCGATTCCATCAAGGTGGATGGGACGCTGATCCGGCTGCCCAAACGTCACGTCTACATCGTGCTGAACAAGCCGCGTGAGGTGGTGACTACGGTCAGCGACCCGCAGGGCCGCCAAACGGTGATGCACCTGCTGAAGGGCGTGAAGGAGCGGGTCTTCCCCGTGGGGCGGCTTGACTACCGCTCCGAGGGGCTGCTGCTCCTGACCAATGACGGCGAGTTCGCCAATCGCATCACGTCTCCGACAGGCCACGTGGAGAAGGTCTACGTCGTCAAAGCGAACGGACATCTCAGCGAAGAACAGCTCGCAGCGTTTGAAGCCGGGATTCCGTTGAGTGGCAAGCGCACCGCTCCCGCGAAGATCAAGCTGATTCGGAAATCGGAAAACCCCTGGTATGAGGTGCGCCTGACGGAGGGCCGCCAGAACCAGATCCGCATCATGTTCACGCACTTTCACCGGTTGGTGGAAAAACTGCGGCGGGTGAAGATCGGGTACCTGACGCTCGGCGGACTGCCGCCGGGGATGTGGCGGTATCTGGATGCCGAAGAGGTCGAACATTTTCAGAAGCTGATTGGCCGCAGCGAGGCGGAGTCCCAACGCCGCTCGCGGAAACCGGCCGCGACGGCCGCAGAAGCCCACGGCGATGCAGCCAGGACCGAATTCCCCGTTTTGCCCAAAGAGCGCTTCCGGCGTCCCCGGTTCCAGGAACCCGAAGCGCCAGGGGCTCACGCGGAATTGCGCGGCGGAGATCGGCCCGTCACTCGACGGCCCGCGACCCCCAGGCCGGAAGCCGAACCACCTGCTGCGCCAGCGCCCAAAGCGGAGAGACCGAGTTTGCAGCGACCTTCATCTGACAGACCCGCGTCGAAGAGACCCGGCTCGCGGCCTTTCGATGGACCGAAGTCTGACCGGCCTGCGTTCCGGCGTCCCACTTCCGACAGGCCGGACACCGGCAGACCCGCCTCGAAGAGACCGGGTTCGCGGCCTTTCGATGGACCGAAGTCCGACCGGCCTGCGTTCCGGCGTCCCACTTCCGACAGGCCGGACACCGGCAGACCCGCCTCGAAGAGACCGGGTTCGCGGCCGTTCGATGGACCGAAGTCCGACCGGCCTGCGTTCCGGCGTTCCTCTTCCGACAGACCAGACACCGGCAGACCCGCCTCGAAGAGACCGGGGTCGCGGCCTTTCGATGGACCGAAGTCTGACCGACCGCCGTTCCGGCGCCCCACTTCCGACAGGCCGGACACCGGCAGACCCGCCTCGAAGAGACCGGGCTCGCGGCCGTTCGATGGACCGAAGTCTGACCGGCCTGCGTTCCGGCGTCCCACTTCCGGCAGGCCGGACACAGACAGACCCGCCTCGAAGAGACCGGGGTCGCGGCCTTTCGATGGACCGAAGTCTGACCGACCGCCGTTCCGGCGCCCCTCTTCCGACAGGCCGGACACCGGCAGACCCGCCTCGAAGCCACCGGGTTCGCGGCCTTTCGATGGACCGAAGTCTGACCGGCCGCCGTTCAAGCGTTCACCGTCCGATAGACCAGCCTCGAAGCGACCCGGCTCGCGGCCTTACGACGGGCCGAAGACCGACAGGCCCTCGTCTGACAGGCCACCGACGAGAGGACTCGGCACGCGACCAACCGGCGGGCCCAAGTCGCGCGGTCCTCGACCTGAGGGACCAGCTACCAGAGGACCTGGATCCAGGCCATCCGGCAGGCCGCCCTCCGACCGGCCCGGTTCTCGCAAACCGCCCGCTCGCAAGCCCGGCCCGCGCAGGAGAGATGACCGTTGACCCCGGAGCAGCAGATCCTTCAGATCTGCCACACGATCGCCGTGGTTGGCCTGTCTTCCAATCCTCTGCGGCCGAGCTACGAGATCGCGGAATTCATGCAGCGGCGCGGGTACCGGATCATCCCCGTGAATCCGCAAGAAGTGGAAGTGCTTGGCGAGAAGTGCTACGCGCGCTTGGAAGACATTCCTGAAAGAGTGGATTGCGTCAACGTCTTCCGCCGCCCCGAGTTCGTGCCCGCAATCGTGGATTCAGCCATTGCCATTGGAGCGAAGGCCGTCTGGCTGCAGCTCGGTATCAGCCACGACGAAGCTATCGCCCGTGCGGAAGCAGCGGGATTGCTGGCGGTGCAGGATCGCTGTCTGCTGATCGAGCACCGGAGATACTTCCGATAGAGCGCGGCGTGGTGGGGCAGGCTTTCAGCCTGCGCGGGGCTTCAGCCCCGCCCGCTCTCCGGAGAGACAGGCTGAAGTCGGTCTGCAGACTGAAGGTCTGCCCTACCACGCCCGGGCCACTCTCATCCCCGTGGGTGGCGCGGCGGGCCATCCCAACTCCCTCACGCCTCGCGGCTGTGCGCTGGCTGTGGCGAAGCGCGAGCAAGCTACGGTTCATAGAAATCGTGAAACAGCTCAACTTGAATTGGCGCTTTCGCCACCGCTTCGAAGCGCTCCTTGAACCGCTCCGTTTGGAGCGCAAAACCTAAACAGCTTTGGGGTTTCAGTTTTTGTCCTTGTGGAATCAATCATTTACAAACCAAAACCCAAACTCGTTTTGGTTTTGGTCTCCGGCGCGCATCGGCTTGCGCCTGCGCGTGCGAGCCTGCAACCCCCGCGGCGCCTGCCGCATCCGCCACACTCCCGGCGCCGCCGGGCCGCGATCCGGTATGGGCTGCAGTCACTCGGTGCGTGGCGCCGCTCCAGCGCGCCGCGAGCCGGCCACCAATTGCATCGCAGTGTTCACCCCACCGGCCAGTTGTAGACCGGGCACGTAGAATTCCGTGATCAATGCATCGTCGGTCGTCTTGAACTCGTCTGGCTTGAAGTCGAAACGAACCTGAACCCGGCTGAGCGCGGCAGCAAAAACAGCCCACCAGCGAGCCGAATTGACCGCGTCGATCTCCACCCTGCCGCGCTTGCGGGCCGAGAGCCAGCGCAGGGCCGTGAGCACGTCCTGCACGCGCGCGGCATCGTCGCTCACGTTGTAGGTCAGGAACTGGCTGTCGCCTTTGCGATCGCGGGGCTCGCGGGCTGAACCGGTCTGGAACGCGTCGATCAGCAGCACGGGGCGCTTGTCCTTCAGCCAGCCCTGCACCGCAGCCGATTTCATGGCGTTGGCAATGCCCTTGGAATCGAGGTAGAGCGCCGGATCGCCCTTGCCGTCGATGAACTGGTACGGGATGTGCTCGCCCATGCCTTTGCGGGAAAGCGAACCAGTCGCTTCAACGGTGGTGACATGGGCCGGCCACTCGACGCCGAGGACGCGCGAGAGCCAATAGCGGAGCTGCGGACGGCGCGCCGAAGAGACCGCCCGCTGCGCCTCTTCCTGCCACCAGGAGAGGATGTCAGTGCGCGACTTGGCCTGGATGTCCGCTGGCAGTTCGTGATTGCCCCAGGCGAGCATCTTCTCGTCCGGCTCGATTCGCACATCCGCCTCGGCGGGAGCGGCTGAACGGTCATAGAAGGTCTTGTTGAAGAAAGCGTACACGGCCTCGCGGCTCTCGCGGTTGTAGTTGTGCGGTGCGTCGATCTGGACCACCTCCACGTTCTGCGGCTGGCCGAATAGCCGGTAGACGGACTGGACTGCGGGGAACTCTTCCTTGGGAACATTCTTTGTCCAGTCGCCCGTTGCAGAGACGATCAGCAGCGGCTTGGGCGCGAAGAGCGAAACGATCTCGACGTTGTTCGTACCGACCCGCAGGCCTGGAGCGCTCTCGCAAACACAGCCGCCCTGCATGAGGAAGCTGACCATGTTGACTGGCGCGGCGGCCTTGACGCGATCATCCACCGCGGTCAGCACAAAAGTCTGGGTGCCGCCGCCCGAGGCTCCGGTAACGCCGATCTTCTCAGGATCCACATCGGGCAGGCTTTGCAGAAAGTCCACGACGCGAATCGAATCCCAAGTCTGAACCGCTAGCGGGTTGAAGCCCCACAGCAACTCCTGCTCGGAGCCAAAGTCGTGCGGCAGTTGGCGTGTGTCGTTGTAGCCCACCATGTCATACGCAAAGACGACGAAGCCCTGTTTAGCCAGGTTCGCCGCCAGACGTGGGCTGGAATAGGTCGGGATATCTTCGAGCCGCCCTTTTTTCCAATGGCCGTGAGGATGCAGAATCGCGGGATGCTTCTTGAGTCCATCCGTGGGGCGATAGAGATTGCCCCCGAGCCAGAAGCCGGGCATGGTTTCGAGCGCCACGGTTTCCACGGTGTAGCCGTCCTCGTCGATCTTGCCGAAATAGCGCGGGTTCAGCGGCGTGTGCGCTCTCGGCGGGAACAGAGACGCGGCCGCGCGCACCTGAGACCGCAACTGCGCCCGGCGCTCCTGCCAGGAAGACAGGGTCTCGTAGGCGGGCATTTCCATCTTGGAATTCACGTTGCGCACGACGTCGTTGCGGCGGTCCCGGCCGTAAACCGGGGAGGAGAGCATGCACGCCAGGAGCAGTGGGAGTATGATGATCAACGGCCCCCCGAGGGGATACATCGGAATACGACGGAGTCTACTCATGACGCTCACGGCGCGCAAACAGGAATCTGCCTTCCAGGCTCTTGACGGATTTGCCATTGAAGTCCCCTCCTGGGGATTCGCCAACACGGGCACACGCTTCGGGAAGTTCATCCAGGCTTCCGCGGCCACGACAACACCCGAGAAAATAGCAGACGCCGGGCAGGTGCATAAGGTCACGGGGTGCACCCCGACCGTAGCGGTTCACGTGCTGTGGGACTATCCGAACGGTATCGCGGACGTGGAAAGCCTGAACGCATACGCCAAAACGCAAGGCGTTGCGATCGGCGCTATCAATCCGAATGTCTTCCAAGACCAATGTTACAAGAACGGCTCGCTCGGCAACCCGGACCCGGAAGTGCGCCGCACCGCCCTCTCCCATATTCTCGACTGCGTTGAGATCCAGAAGAAGAGCGGCTCGCGCGATCTTTCGCTGTGGTTCGCCGACGGCACCAGCTACCCCGGAACCGGTTCGGTGCGAGCCCGCAAGAAGTGGTTTGAAGAAGGGCTCCAGATGGTGCACTCGCAGCTCAGCGGCAACATGCGAATGCTGGTGGAGTACAAGCCCTTCGAGCCCGCGTTCTACGCGACTGACATTGCCGACTGGGGCATGTCTTATGTGCTCTCGAAGAAGGCCGGCCCGAACGCCAAGGTGCTGGTCGACACCGGCCACCACTATCAAGGCCAAAACGTCGAGCAGATCGTGGCCTGGCTGCTGAGCGAGGACATGCTGGGCGGCTTCCACTTCAACGATCGCCGGTATGCGGATGACGATCTGACGCTGGGCTGCATCGACCCGTATGCCGTGTTCCGCATCTTCCACGAGATCTGCCTCTTCGAATGGGAACAGGGCAAGAAGGCGGACATCGCTTATATGGTGGACCAGAGCCACAACTTGAAGAACAAGGTTGAGGAGATGATCCAGACGGCCTGCACGGCGCAGGAGATGTATCTGAAAGCGACGTTGGTCGATCGTGAGAAGCTGGTCGCCGAGCAGGCCAAGGGCAACCTGATCGACGCCGAGGAATGCCTGCGCGAGGCCTTCTTCACCGATGTGCGCCCGTTGCTCCGCGAGTGGCGCAAGTCCAAGGGTCTGGCCGAAGAGCCGCTGGCCGCGCACCGGGCAAGCGGCTACAACGAGAAGGCCGAAGCCGAGCGCGCCGAACGCAATCGCGGCGCCGTTGCGAGCTACGCCTAAAAAGAATCTCCATGGTGGGAGATCAAGGGGCCGCTTCCCATGTGGGAACGGCCCCTTTCCCGTGGAAAGAGCGATGCGAGTTCCACTCAGGCAGACGGCGTCTGGCCGCGTCTACGCTTTGGGCTGTGGCTCACGATCCGCCTCGAAGGCCAGCCGGAGAAAAATCTTCGGTTCGAGTTCAATGCGCACCGGCAACGCGGAATCCGAATCGCGATCCCACCAGACGCTGAAATGCGTCTTGGTGCCGAGCTTCAGATTGCGGATGGTGCCTGTCATGTGAACGACGGACTTCGCGTTCGTAACGATGCCGCGTTCGCGGAGCTTTTCGCCCATCCTGGCGTCTGGCGCTGAGCTGGTTTCGAGCGAACGCTGAACGCCGCCGTAAATGAACGTCGTCCGTACCGGCGCGAAGCCGCTTTCGCGGACGCGCAGCAGCGAATACAGAAGCGTGGGGATGACGGTCTCGGGTTTGCCCGGGGATCCGCGCTCCTCGCGACGTGAAAGACAATCACCGTCAAATGACTTCTCAGCCGCGGCCGCCACCTTGCGCCAGAACCTCCAGTTGACGGCATCGCGCGAGAGAAACCGGGTAAACCGCGCCGAATAGGCGCCACGGCTCGTTTCGCCCCGCACGGCGGAGAAGAGTGCCTCCTGTTGCTTCTGGTTGAGCGCTGCACGGGCCTCCTCCAGACGCTCTTCCTGGGAGGTGCTCATAAAGCCGAAGTACTCCGCTTCGGCCAGATTGCCGGAAGATTCTACGACGGTCTCATGAATATAGCCGAGCCGGTTGAGCCCCGCCGCCTTGTCGGGCCACGATCCGGCGCCGAAGCCAAGCCGGCGCGTGCGGGAATTGGAGCCTTCCAAATCCTCCACGAAGGCGAAGCCGCTGCCAACGCCAGCTTTCGAGAAGATGGGTAAAGAAAAGAGCATGATGACCGCGTCAGCGCGGAAGTAGCGCTGGGACGCGCGTTCTCCACCACCAAAGCTGGCAAATGGCGCGGCGCGCAGCGGCGCCAGAAACAACGATTTGGTAAGAAGACTCAGCCACTCCCGGCGTGCCCAGATTCGATTGCTCATACGGATCCTCTCATCTCCTGGCCCAGCCGGTTACCGGCCGTGGAAAGGAAGTCGGGGCGAATCCGAAAACTCAGCTTGGGGCCCGAGCGCCAGTCATGCATTTCAAGGTAGAGCATCAGGCACTCGGAAGCAATGGCGGGCCAGGCAGAGCGGCGCGCCGTTTCCACTCCTGCCCGGCGCCGGGTTTCTGTTTCAGCGGACCATCATGGCGGCGCGGACGCGCCAGCCCGCTTTCAAGTTCACCGTGAAGAAGATCAGGCCCCGGAAGAACGAGCTGAACACCGCCGATTCCCAACTCCAGCGGCGGACCAGGATCTCGACTGGATGCTCGCCGGCCCTACGAAGAACGCTCAGCAGCGGCATGCCCTCCGCTGGCGGCGGAACGGCTGGAGTCAGGAGCGGGAAGCGAGGCATCGGGAAAACGACCGCACGGTGCGCGTCTACAACAACATCCCGCAGCAATGTTTAGTGGGAATGACAGACGGGCGAAACCGTCATAACATCGCGAAAAACGCCGGAAGAAAAGACCGGGGGGCCCGGCTCAGGTGGGCCCCCCGGGCATGCGAATACAGCCGCGAGGCTGCAGGAACTCAGTCGCCGGGGGCGTCCAGCCAATCGGGCCGGCGGAAGATGTCTCTAGGCCTGGAGCCGTCGGGTGGACCGATGATGCCTTCGTGCTGCATCTGGTCCAGGATGCGCGCCGCGCGTCCGTAACCCAGGCGCAGGCGCCGCTGGAGGATCGACGTGGAGGCCTTGCCCATCTCGCAAACTACGCCCACGGCGTCGCGGTAGAGCGGGTCCTCGTCACCCGCCAATTCATCTGGCTCATCCTCATCGTCGGTGGGCGGAGCAAGCAGGAACGTCTGATCGTATTCGGGAGTCGACTGCCGCTTCCAGAAATCGACGACAGCGGCGATTTCCGTCTCGGTGACAAAAGCCCCGTGCACGCGCACCAGGCGCGAGGAGCCGGGCGGCAGGAACAGCATGTCGCCTTTGCCGAGCAGGTGCTCCGCACCCATCACGTCAAGCACCGTACGGGAGTCGACGCGTGTGGCGACGCGGAAACTGATGCGTGCGGGAAAGTTCGCTTTGATCAGGCCGGTGATGACGTCCACGGAAGGCCGCTGCGTGGCCAGCACGATGTGCATGCCCACGGCGCGCGCCATCTGGGCCAGGCGGATGACGGACTCCTCGACGCCGGCGCGCTCCAGCATCATCAGGTCCGCCAACTCGTCGATGACGATGAGGATGAAGGGCAGCGGCTTCTCCGGCTCGACCGGCTCGATTGGCTCCGTCTCCGAATCGGGGAATAGCGAGAGCGGCTTGCCCTTCAGTTGCTGGATCTTCTTGTTGAACTGGTCGATGTTCCGGACGCCATAGCTCGCCAGCAGTTTCAGGCGGCGCTCCATCTCGAGAACGCCGTTGCGCAAGGCGTTCACGGCCTTCTTAGGTTCGGTGATGACAGGCGTGAGCAAATGCGGAATGCCATCGTAGATGCCGAGTTCGACGCGCTTCGGATCGACGAGAATCATGCGGACCTCGTCGGGCGTGGACTTGTAAAGCACCGACATGATGAGCGTATTCAACATCACGCTCTTGCCCGAACCCGTGGAGCCCGCAATCAGCAGGTGGGGCATCTTTTCGAGTTCGCTGACGCGGATGCGTCCGCTGATGTCCTTGCCGAGCGCGAAGGTGAGCCGCGCCGGCGCGTCGTGGAACTCGTCGGATTCGAGTATCTGGCGGAGACTGATCATCTCCCGCCGTTTGTTGGGCACTTCGATGCCGACCGTCGGCTTGCCGGGAATGCGCTCGATGAGGATTGACTCGGCCTGCAGGCCCAGGCAGAGATCCTCACTGAGCGTGGTGATTCTGGCGATTTTCACTCCCGCATCGGGCTTGAACTCGAAGGTGGTGACCACCGGACCGGGGTTGATTTGCGCAACGTTGCCAAGAACATTGAACTCCTCCAGCTTCGCCTTGATGCGAACGGCGACTTCTTTGAGCTCGGCGCTATCGTACGCCTCACGGTCTGACGGCTGGTTGAGCAGCATCGTCGAAGGCAGTTCCCAGGCGGCCGACCGGATTGTCTCCGGCCTGGGCGTCGAACGCCTGGGTTCGAATTCGCGCGGCGGTTCTTCGTCCACAATGCTGCGGATCGGGATGTCTTCTTCCCACGGGGGAGCATCGTTGGCGGCTGGCGCGGGATCGGATGACCTGGGCTCCCAGCGATTGGCAGGAAACGAGGCATGCGAGGCGGCGTCCCCGGTGACGCCCGCGGGTGCATAGTCCCCGCTGAAGTCGTCTTCGGCATAGGCTGCGAGATCGCTTTCGAGTCCAGGGGGCAAGCCTGCCGAAATGGGCTCCTGCGTCATTTCGGACTCGGGGAAGGGTTCGGAAGAGCGCCTGCTTCTGCGCGGGTCATCGGAGGCAGAAGCTGCGGAAACCCAAGCCGATGAAGCGGAGACGATGGCGTGCTCATCGCCGGCAGCTCCCGATCCTGGCTCCGCGCGGCGGCGGCGGCGAGTCGGAAGGTACGAAGCGAGCGTCGCTCCAAGATTGGGGAAGAGCCCATGCAGCGTGAAGGACGAAATGAGATACAGCGCGAGCAGCAGGAAGGTGCCCAGCAGGATGAGTGTGCCTGCCGGGTTCAGGTAGCGGGTCAACGTGGTGGCGATGAGCAGACCCGCCATTCCACCGATTTCAAAGGAGCCGTGCCAGTCGACATGCGGACCGGCGAGAGCAAAGAAGCCGCTCACCGAAACCGCGGCCAGCGCGTAACCGACTCCGCGGGAAATTGGAGGGCCTATCGGGCGAAGCTTCAAGGACCGCCACCCGGCAACCAGCAACACGACCGGCAGAAGCCAGACAGAGAGGCCCAGGCTCTGGTAGCCCAGGTCCGCCACGAAGGCGCCGACACGGCCGATCGCGTTGTGCGGAGGATCGGAAGGAGACGCCGTATTCCAGGAAGGATCGGCCGGATCGAAGGTAGCCAGCGAGAGTACAACCGCCAGGAACGCGACAAGGCACAAAATCCCCATCAGCTCCCGAACGCGCGGAATCTGGGCGAAAGATACCAATTTCATGCCGGAATTACCGGCCAGCAAGAGCCAGAGCGATTATCAGTATACCAAGGGCTAAGCGATACCAGACAAAAACCATCATCGAGTGCAGGCGGAGGAACCGCATGAGGAACGCGACAACGACGGCTCCGCTCAATCCGCTGACAATGATGCCGACCACGAACGGCATTCGCATGTCGGGCGCGATCCCGCCCGCTTTGTGCAAATCCCAAGCGGCTTTTGCGGCGGCCGCGGCGATGGTCGGCGTGGACAGCAGGAAGGAGAAGCGGGCTGCGGCTCCCCTGTTGAATCCGCGGAACAGCCCCGCGGTGATGGTGATGCCGCTCCTCGACGTACCCGGAATGACGGCAACAGCTTGGGCGCAACCGACCAGGAGAGCGTCCCACAGGCCGAGCTTGCCAATGTCCTTGTCCTGCTTGCCTGCACGTTCGGCCCACCACATCAACAGGCCGACTCCGATCAGCATGCCGCCAATCACATACATGCCCACCGGAGGTTCGCGCAGAGTGGTGTCCGCCGCCTTGTGCAAAGCCAGGCCGGCGATGCCGGCGGGCACCGTCGCAACGGCCATCAGCCAAAGCAGATTGCGATTGACCTTTAGTTCGGGATCCGAGCCGGCGTTCAACCCGAATCCCTGGCCCAGCACCTGGACCCAGTCTTTGAAGAAGTAAATAATAATCGCCACCAGCGTTCCCAGATGGAGGGCGATATCGAACGTCAGACCCGGATCTTTCCAGCCCAAAAGCCAGGGCGCGAGAGCGAGATGTCCAGAACTACTGATTGGCAGGAATTCGGTGAATCCTTGAACCAACGCGAGGATTACAGCCTGATAGAGGGGCATAATGGCAGTGTAGGCCATCGTAACGCACTCTCTTTCCCCGCGCATGACAAACACAAAAATCGTTGCCACTGTCGGGCCAGCCTGCAGCGATGCCAGGATGATCGGCCTGCTGATCGACGCCGGCGTGAACGTCTTCCGGCTGAACGCCTCACATGGCTCGGCGGAGGTGAGAGAGGGCTGGATCGATACCATCCGGAGCGAATCCCAACAGCGCGGATTGCACATCGGAATCCTTCTGGATCTGCAAGGGCCGAAGATCCGTCTGGGCAAGTTCCAGGACGGTCAGGCCACGCTCACGCCAGGTTCCGACTTCACCATCACGGTGGAAGACGTTCTTGGAAACGAGACCATCGCCTCGACAACCTACGCCGACTTCGCCAGGGATCTGAAGCCGGGCGACAGGGTTCTGCTGGCGGACGGGAGCCTGGAACTGCGCGTTCTCGACGCCGACGGCGTGCGCGCACGCTGTACCGTCGTCACGGGCGGCCTCATCAAGGACAACAAAGGCATCAACCTGCCGGGCGCTCAATTGAGCACGCCATCGCTGACGCGCAAGGACATGGCCGACCTGCAGTCAGGTCTCCGCAAGGGCATTGACATGGTGGCAATGAGCTTCGTCCGCCGGCCGAGCGACGTGCTGCGTCTGCGCCTGTTCCTCGAAGAAAAGGGCGCCAACATTCCGATCATCGCCAAGATCGAAAAGCCCGAAGCGGTCGACACGATTGGCGAGATTCTGCAGGAGAGCGACGGCGTGATGGTGGCGCGTGGCGATCTCGGCGTCGAGATGCCGATGGAGAAGGTGCCCTTCATTCAGAAGTCGATCATCGAAAAGGCCCGCCGCGCGGGCAAGTTCGTGATCACGGCCACGCAGATGATGGAATCGATGATCGAGAACCCGTTCCCCACGCGCGCCGAAGTCAGCGATGTCGCCAACGCCATTTACGACGGCACCGACGCGGTGATGCTCTCCGCCGAAACCTCGGTGGGCAAATTCCCGGTTGAGACGGTGAAGATGATGGTGCGCACGGCGGCACAGGCCGACGAGTCCGTGCGCCGCCATGGCTTCCGCGAGTTGCTGAATCGCGACTACGTCACGCACGCCGAAATCGTCGCCGACAGCGCCTACCGTGCCGCGCGTATGTCGCAGGCTACGGCAATCGTGGTCTTCAGCGCCAGCGGGTCGAGCGCGCGGCTGGTCTCGAAGTTCCGCCCACCCGTGCCGATCTTCGTCTTCACCGCCAGCGAGAACGTCGCGCGAGTCCTCAGCATCGTTTACGGGGTGCAGGCGGTGGTGGCGAAAGAGACCGCGTCCACCGACGAGATGATGGCGCAGATGGACCGCACGATGCTGGAGCGGGGCTACGTCAAGCCGCGAGATAGCGTGGTCTTCGTCGCCGGGCAGCCGATCGGCCGGCCGGGCACGACGAACCTCATGAAGTTGCACCGCATTGGCGAAGGCCGCTGAGAGTTGTGGGGCGGCGCTCCAGCGCCGCGCGGGCTCTCCAGAGCCCGCTCCGGACAAACTTGCGGGGTCTGGCCCCGGGCGGCTCTGGAGCGCCGCCCGACATTGCGCGCGCCACAGGCGCAAGCCCGCTCCAACCGGAAGCAGTGGAGAGTTTCGAAGCGCCGCGAAGACAGCTACGATAGGGAACTAAGCATGCGAACTCTGACGGCCGGCCTGTTTCTTTTTGCGGCATTCCTGCTGCCTGCTCTCGCGCAGAGGCGCGACGCGCCTCCGTCCACTCCCGGGCAATTCGACTACTACCTGCTCAGCCTGTCGTGGTCGCCCCAATACTGCATGGAGATGGGCGACGACCCAAGCGACCCGCAATGCGCGCCGGGCCGGCATTTCGGCTTCGTCGTGCACGGCTTGTGGCCGGAGAATCAACGAGGCATGAACCCGCGCACCTGTACGCCAGCGAAGGCTTTGGATCCTCAGGCAGAAAAATCGGTGCTCGACGTCATGCCCAGCCACCAGTTGATCGTCCACGAGTGGGGAGCGCACGGGACGTGCAGCGGATTGCCGCCCGCCGAGTTCTTCAAGCTGACCCGCACGGCGTGGCAAAAAGTGAAGATCCCCGCGAAGTATCAAGGTCCCAGAACCCCTCTCGTCGTGCCCGTGAACGAGTTCCGGCAAGGACTCATTGACGCCAACCCAGGGCTGAAAAGTGAAAACTTCGCGCTGTACTGCGACGACAGATTCCTGCGCGAAGTGCGCGTCTGCATGGACAAGAGCCTGAACTACCGCGCCTGCGGAGTGCGGGTCCGGGACGCCTGCGGGCTCGCGAAGATGGTTCTTGCGCCGGTAAAGTAGCCCGCTCACCCTCCTGCACCATCGGGCCGGGGCGGTCCTGGCGGAGATATACTCTCAGCCAAGCCAGTACAGAAAACTGGTCCGATCAGTCCAGGAGACCGTCCATGCCTAAGCTTCCCGCCTCAACCCGCAGACAATTCTTGAACGCCTCCGCCGGCGCGGCGCTGGCCGCGCCCGCCATCGTCGCGGCCAGCGCCCTCGGCCGGGGCGGCACGGCGGCCAGCGACCGTGTCACGGTCGGCATCATCGGCTCCGGCGGACGCGCGATGTTTGAGACCAAACAATACCCGTCGTTCGACAACGTCGAAATCGTCGCCCTCTGCGACGCGCAGGAGACGCGCCGGCTCGGCGCCAAGGCGGCTCTGGAGCAGCAGTACGCGGAGCAGCGCCCCGGCGTTCAGCGCCGCGGCATCCGCATGTACGCCGATTTCCACGAATTGCTGGCGCAGAAAGACATCGACGGCGTCTACATCGCCTCGCCCGATCACTGGCACGTCTCCATGCTGCTTCCCTCGCTGGCCGCCGGCAAGCACGTGCATTGCGAAAAGCCCCTCGGCGTCAGCGTCGAACAGGATCTGGCCGCGCGCAATGCCGCCCGCAAGTACAAGAAGATTTTCCAGTACGGCGCTGAACTTCGCTCCAACAACGAAACCCGCAAGGGCATCGAGTTGGTCGTCAACGGCCGCATCGGCAAGCTGCAAAAGATATACGTCGTGGGGCCGCCCTCGGTCTCCGGCGGCTCGGCGGTCCCGGTGATTCCGATTCCGGAAGGCTTCGACTACGACCGCTGGCTTGGTCCCGCGCCGGTCCGGCCGTTCAGCGCCGGCCGCTGCCTCACCGACAATCCCCGGTCGATCTTCAACCTCTCGGACTACACCCTCGGCAACATCGCCAACTGGGCCGCTCATCCGCTCGACCAGATGCAGCGCTGGGCCGACGCCTCCGGCCGCACGGAGCCGCCCGCGCTTTACGAGGGCTCCGGCCAGTTCCCCACCGAGGGATTCTTCGATACCGCGATCCAGTGGAACGTCCGCTGTACCTGGGCCGACGGCCTGGTGCTGGATTTCATGGATTCGAATACTTATCACGGCATGGCTGACGCGCCGCATCCCGCGGTCGAGTGGAGCATGACCGGCCCCGACGCTGCCAAGATGCCCAACGGCGCGGTCTTCGTCGGTACCGAAGGCTGGGTGATCGTCAACTACGGCAGAGTGCTGACGAGCCCCGAATCGCTCATGGGTTCGGTGATTGGATCAAACGAGGTCCATCTTCACGACTCGGCTCTCGCTACCATTCCCGAGGGCTTGCCCAAGGGGTTCCAGCAGGCGCTAACCGCCGGCCACCACCAGGATTGGGTGCGCGCTATCCGCACCGGCTCGCCGACCGTGGATGGCATCGAGAGCGCGTTCCGCTCCGACCTGATCAGCCAGCTCGCCGACCTCTGCATCCGTACCGGCGCGCCCGTTCGCTGGGACCCGGCAAAGGAAACCGTCACCGGCAACGAGATGGCCCGCATGATGATGCGACGCGCCATGCGCAGCCCCTGGGGTGTTGGATAGAAGGTCGGCCCCTGGGACCGCCGATCTCCAGATCGGCTCGGTCTGGCTCACACTTCGACCGCCGGCAACTGCAGGCCGGCCTCCGGGCACGCGAATGTGCATGGGAGTCGCCGCACACGCGGGTGATCGGAGCCGATCTGGAGATCGGCGATCCCAGGGGGCATGCTCACTTGCGCAGCAGCAGCGCCCAGTCGTTCCCATCCGGTGCGGCGGGTGATGTCCACGCGGGACCGTCCACGGTTCCGATCGGCACGATCTCGCCCGTCATCGCGCTGAACCATTCCGCCCGATACCGGCCGGGCTTCAGATCCACGGCGACTTTGCCGCCTTTGGGGAGGTAGACCGCATAGATTGCGCCCGGCTCGGCCACGCAGTACGCCCCGTTGTTGACCAGTTCATCGTGTGGCTCCGTCTTCCACCACTCGAAGCTCGTGAAGAATTCCACCATGTGCGCGTAGCCATTCAGCATCGTCGTGGTGTCGTCGCTGCGGCCGTTCATCCATCCGCCGCCCGTGTCGGGCCAGATGTTGGTCCCGCGCCGCGCGGTTTCTCCCGCCGTGCCGTATGCGCCCGCCATGGCGATTTCCCACGCCGTTCTGCGCAGCGTTTCCGCCGAGTCGCCCGGAGGTTCCGGAGCCCACCTCGGGTAGTGGTCCTCGTAGCCGTATTCCTCATTCGTTTGCGGAATAATGCGGCCCGTCTTGATCTGGATTTGACGTTCCTCCAGCATCAGAGCGTGTTGACGCCGCGACCAATCCTGGATGGACGTGAACCCGAACCAATCGGACGCGCGGTCCTGATGCTCGCGATGGACCGGATGCGTCGTCGCGAGATGCTTGTACGGATCCCAACCCTCCAGCAGCGTTCCCGTCTCGTGCGCCCACTTGTCGTCGCGGAACGAGTCCAGATCGTCCCCGAGGTCCCAAGTGACATTCGAGAACGCAGCCAGGCGCGCCGCCGCATAACGGATGTAGCGTCGTTCGTCGTCACTGCCGGGCACAGTGTGAATCATGCCATCACCGATGTCGAAGATGACGGAAACGATCATGTCCCGATCACGCGCGAACCGCAGCATGCGCTCGTACTTCTGCCAGTGCTCGACTCTGAACCGGGAGTAATCGAACCCGGGATGGTTGAAGTCGTCCGCCTTCACCGCAGGCCACGGGCTCAGGAAAACGCTGAACTCTTCGCTGTTCATCACCGGCTCGCCGTACATGGTGGAAACGCGGCCCCCTACCAACACGCGCACACGGTTGATCTTCAGGCGATGCAAGCGTTCCAGGCTGAAGTTGATGACGCGGTCGTCCCGCCAGCCTGCTAGAAAGAAAGCCGTCGTGCCGTTGAAGAAGTAGTGCTCGCCGGTTCCTTCCCAGACGAAGTGCCAGCGGTAGTTCGGATCGACGCGGATCGGCCCGCGCCGGTGGCCGTCGACGGCTTGAAACTTTCCGTCATAGCTCTTCTGCGCGCCGTGCGCGTTGTAGACGACGGAGTACGTGTAAGCTCCGGCCGAGGCTGGCATGAACCGGATGCGGAACGTGGTCCCGTCGCTGGAATCGCAGAACCCGTCGACGTTCAGCCGCTCGCTGGAACCGGCCTTGCCGAACGAGCCTGTCACCGCGGCTTCGGTGAAAGGATTCTGCACGCCGGGCGAGTCGGTGTGTATGGTGATCTCCACGTAGTCGTAAGCCTCCACGGAGGGCGACGATTGGGAAAAGGTGATCGCAGCCTGGGAGGCCCACGCGAAGCAGGCAGCCAGCACAAGACAACTCAGCACGCGTAAGAGACGTTTCATTTGACGCAATTCTACTCCCGCATCGACAGCATTCGTTTTCCTCGACTCTGATCACCCGCGGCGGGACCAGTGATCAGCACAGATCTCCCCACGACCGGCGGACCGTTCACCCCCCAGCACCGAACCGCGAACGAAGAGAGCGGTCAATGCCGGAACGGAGCCGCGACCGTCAGGGAGCGGTGGACATGGCGCGTTGCCGCTCTTCGACATTTGCGGCTCTGTGCAGGCTGTGGGTAAGCGCGATCGGGCGACGCTCCCGCTTAGCGCAGTTTCTGCCGCAGCCACTCAACGACCTTAGCCTTGTACGCCCACTGGTCGGCGTGTTGCTCCCACACGCCCATCCCGTGGATTCCTCCAACTACCGTGAACAGTTCGCACTCGCCGCCTTGAGCCTGGAGCGCTTTGCAGAAGCGCGGCGATTGCTCGTAGGGAACCAGTTGATCCTTGTCGCCATGCACCAGCAGGAACGGCGGCAGGCCTTCGCGAACCAGGTAGTAAGGGGAAACCACCCGCAGCTTTTTCTCGCCGTCCGCATCCAGCTTGTGCACTTCCGTCAGGCCGGCCACTCCCGAGTTGACGGTCTCTCCGGCATGCTCGTACAGCAGGTCGTGAGGCCCATAAAATGACACGACGGCTGCGGGCGCGATCTCCTTCGGCGCGACAATCGCGGCGTAGTCAACCAGGTATGCGCCGGCCGACTCGCCCAGCAATGCAATGCGTTTCGGATCGACCTTGTACTCGGCGGCATGCCGGTGGACCCATTGGAGCGCGCTGAGAATGTCATCGACTGGCGCGGGCAACTGCGCGGCGGGCGACAACCGGTAATCGATTGTGAACCAGGCGAAATGCGCGTCGGTCAATGGCGCGAAGATCGGCGTGATGTACATGTTCTTGTTGCCCCCGGTGAAGCCTCCGCCGTGGACAAGAATGACGGCCGGAAACGGACCCGGGCCGTCCGGGATCGATGCATCGAGACGAAGCGGCTGGTCACCGCGCCGGACATATTCGACATCCTTCGTCACCACTGCGGCGTGGACGGTGACGGCAAGCAATGCAAGAGCGGGAATCCAGCGCATAAGGCGAGTCTACCCGCATTCAGCGCACAGTGCCTCGGAAAGAGCAGCGCGCCCCGCTACCCACGTTGTGCTTACCGATTGTCTTGTGTTGCGATACGCTTATCCGCAGGCCACCCATGAACCGTCGTCACTTTGTCACCAGTCTGATCTGTACGCCGGCCGTCCTCCCCGCTGTTCAATCCAACGTCTCGCGTGTCCTCGTCGTCTTCAAGTGCCACCTCGACGTTGGCTTCACGAACACCCAGGCAGCGGTCATGCGCCGGTATTTCGACCAGCATTTCCCGAATGCCATCGAGCGTGCCGAGGCCATGCGCCATGCGGGATCCGACCGCTACGTCTGGACTACCGGCTCCTGGCTGCTTTGGGAATACCTCGAACAGGCGTCACCGGAACAGCGCCGGCGGACCGAAGCCGCCATCGCCGCCGGTGACCTCGCCTGGCACGCTCTGCCCTTCACCTGGCAAACCGAAGTGCTCGACCGGTCGATGGTCGTGGGCGGGCTGGGCTTCTCGCGTTCACTGGACCGCCGCTTCGGCCGCACGACCACTGGCGCGAAGATGACCGACGTGCCCGGCCATACGCGGTCCATCGTGCCCCCGCTGGCTGAAAATGGCATCAAGCTCCTCGATATTGGCATCAACTCCGCGAGCACTCCGCCTGACGTACCCGACCTGTTCCGGTGGCAGGAACCCAACGGCGACTCGATCGTCGTCATGTACCATCGCAAGGAGTATGGCGGAGTCGTCGAGATCCCCGGCTCCGGGCTCGCCGTCGCCATCGAAATGCGTGGTGACAATGGCGGCCCTCATTCGGTCGAGGAAATCCAAGGCATCTATCGGGACTTGCGCCGGCGCTTCCCCGGCGCGGAGATCAAAGCTTCAACTCTCACCGAAGTTGCCGACGCCGTTTATCCGTTCCGCGAAAAGCTCCCGGTTGTGCGTCAGGAGATCGGCGATACGTGGATCTACGGAGTGCCCAGCGATCCCATCAAAGTGGCAAGGTTCCGTGAAGTTTCCCGCCTCCGCGGCGAGTGGATCCGGCAAGGGCAATGGCACGCCGGAGATGCAGGCGATCTGGCGCTGCTTCGGCGGCTCCTGCTCGTTGCCGAACACACTTGGGGCACCGATACCAAGACATACCTCGACATGGATCACTACACTCCTTCGGATCTCGCGAAGGTGTTGGACACCCCGAAGTACAAGATTGTCACCGCGAGCTGGGCAGAAAAGCGTGACGACATCGATCAAGGCGTAGCCACTCTGCCCCAAGCTCAGCGCGCCCAGGCAATGCAGCGGCTTCGCGCCTTGAATCCCGTGCAGCCTTCCACGCAAGACCTGAAGCCGAGCGAGCCAGGTTCGGAGATCGAGACCACGCATTTTGTCCTCGGTCTCGATCCCAAAACCGGCGCTCTCCAGCGACTGAGATGCAAAAAGAATGGACGCGAGCTGGCTTCACCAAGCCATCTCCTCGGCCAATTCTCCTGGCAGACTTTCTCCAAGCAGGATTTCGACCGGTTCCTGGCCGCCTATGTTGTGAGCAAGGCCAAATGGGCGCCGCAGGACTTCGGCAAACCAAACATCGAGAGCTTCGGCGCCGAAAGCCGCGAGCTTTCTCCGACTCTGGCGAATGTCTGGTCCGGGCAGGATCGCGCCGGCCACCGCGTGGTCGCCGAGCTGAAAATGGCCGGCCTGAACCGCGTGTTCCTCGAATTCATCCAGCCCGCGTCCGCGCCCATCCTGTTGGTGAATCTCTCCTGGTTCGGGAAGACCGCCAACCGTCTTCCCGAGGCTGCATGGTTGAGCTTTTCCCCAGACCTGCCTGACCCGCACGGCTGGACTCTCGACAAGGTGGATCGCCCTGTCTCGCCGCTGGACGTCGTCGCCGGTGGCAGCCGCCATTTACACGCTGTTTCCAGAGGCCTCCGGTATCGTGATGCTCGCGGCGATTTCTTTCTGGACACTCTCGATGCGCCCGTCGTTGCCCTGGGCGAGAAGACGCCCCTCGGGTTCTCGAATCTCCAGCCTGATCTCGCCGCGGGCTTCCACATCAGCCTGTTCAATAACGCCTGGGGCACCAATTACCCGCAGTGGTTCGGTGAGGACATGCGCTTCCGCTTCCGTCTCGTGGTCTGAGCACGTTTGCCGGCTGCGTGGAACGACGGACTGTGTGGTGGGGCAGGCCTTCAGCCTGCGCGGGGCATTCAGCCCCGCTTCCGGATGCCGGTGAGAATCTGACATCGGAGAAAGCACTCACTTTCGTGCCCTCGTACCGCAGACGACTCCCCCACATTCACCAGATTGGCGAGCCACTGTTCGTCACTTGGCGGCTGGCTGACAGTCTGCCGGTGAACCGGTCGTTCCGCCCGGATGATCTGACGGACGGCCGAGCGTTCGTGGTCTTCGACCGGCTGCTCGATGTGGCGTGTACAGGTCCGCTCTATCTCAGACAACCTGCGCTCGCCGAAATGGTCATGCGTCATTTGGTGCGGCTGGCGCAAGACGAAGAGATGTATAGCCTGCACGCCTTTGTCGTGATGCCGAATCACGTGCACCTGCTGCTCACGCCGAACACCCCGTTTCCGCGCATAGCGAGATTGGTGAAAGGCTCGACGGCGAGGTGGGCAAATCAGCTTCTTGGCACGACAGGGAAAGCCTTCTGGCAGGACGAGTCATACGACCACCGCGTGAAGGACAGGGACGAATGATCGCGCATTCGCCGCTATATCGAACTCAATCCCGTACGCTCTGGTCTCGCGGCGACGCCGGAAAGTTACCCTTACTCCAGTGCGTCGCCGGGCTGGAGTGAGAGGCTGGTTGAGCAAAAGCGGGGCTGAACGCCCCGCGCAGGCTGAAGGCCTGCCCCACCACGCTTGCCTCGCCGCTCCAGACCTTGCTGCAACCGCTACTTCTTCGCCGTCCACTCGGTGATCCAGTCGATGAAGCTCTTGTACCAGAGCAGGCTGTTCTGGGGCTTCAATACCCAGTGGCCTTCGTCCGGGAAGACGATCAGCTTCGACGGGATCTTCTGGGCCTGCAAGGCGGTGAAGAGCTGCAACCCCTGCCCGAAGGGCACGCGGAAATCGAGTTCGCCGTGGATCACCAGCGTCGGCGTCTTGAAGTTCTTGGCGTACGCGGATGGGGACCATTTTTCGTACAGTTCGGGCTGCTCCCAGGGGAAGCCCTTGTTCTCCCAATTGGTGAACCAGAGTTCCTCGGTCGTGCCCGCCTCGCTACGCAGATCGTAGACGCCCGCGTGCGAGATCAGCGCCTTGAAACGGTCGGTATGGCCGAGAATCCAATCGACCATATATCCGCCGTAGCTTCCGCCCGCCGCCGCCATTCGCTCCGCGTCCACGTACGGCAGCTTCGCCACCGCGTCGGTTACGGCCATGATGTCGTCGTAGGCCTTGCCGCCCCAATCGCCGTTGATCTCATCGGTGAACTTCGTGCCATAACCCGTGGAGCCGCGCGGATTGGGCATCACCACGACAAACCCCGCCGCCGCGAATACCTGCGCGTTCCAGCGATAGGTCCAGGACTCGCCCCACGAGCCCTGCGGCCCGCCATGGATCGCCATCAGCACCGGGTATTTCTTCTTGGGATCAAACGCCGGCGGCTTCAGCAGGAAACTATGCACCTGCGCCCCTTCGGCGCCGATCGTCGTAAACTCTTCGAGGGGACGCAGATCGTAATGCGCCAGCAGTGCGTCGTTGAGATGAGTGACGGCAACCGGCGCGCCGCCGCCCTTCACGGCTTTGAAGATTTCCTCCGGGCCCGATCCGCTCTGCTCGCTGTAGACCAGCAGCTTGTCGTCTGCCGAAAACTGAACTTCGTCAATATGGGAACTGCCCTGCAGCAGGACTTTTGCTCCGCCGCCCGTGACAGGAAGGATCTGGACGTTCTGCCGGCCACGGTCGTCGACCATGATGGCGATGCGCTTCGAATCGGGATGCCAGGTGAAGTTGGTCACGTGGCGATCCATGTTCTCAGTGAGGATGTTGATCTGGCTGGTCTCGCGGTTGAACACGACGAGCCGCCAGCGGTCGCTCTCGTAGCCCGCGCGGACCTGCATGCGCCAGGCGATCCACTTGCCGTCAGGCGAGTACTTGGGGCTCGCGTCCGCGCCGGGACTGGTTGAGATCTTCTTCGCGTCGCCGCCCGCGATCGGCACGGTGTAGATCTCCCAGTTCGTGCTCAAGGCCTGATCTTCGTCGAGATTCGCTGCGTAAACGAGCTCATTGCCGTCCGGCGAGATCTCGTAATCGTCGCCGCCGTCAAGAGAGAACGGAGGAACATCGTACTGGAATCCGGGCGTCAGGTCGCGCACCGCGCCGCCGGTGGGCGCGACCACCATCAGGTGCTTGCGGCGCTCGCCGCGCCACTCGGTCCAATGGCGGTAGAGCAGCGTGGTGTAAATGCGGGCCTTCACCTTGCTCTTCTCCGCGGCGTCGATCTTGGCCGCGTTGCAGGCATCATCGGCGTTGCAGGAGGGGTAGACTTCGCTGACAAAAGCCAGATTCTTGCCGTCAGGACTCCACTTCACTCCGGAGGCTTCGCTAGCGAGCTTCGTTACCTGTTTGGCGTTCGCGCCGTCCGGATCCATAGTCCAGATCTGCGACGATCCGCTGCGTGTGGAAACGAATGCGAGTTGCTTGGAATCGGGCGACCAGCGGGCCGTGTCGTTGTTGCCCTCAGTGGTGATCTGCTTCGGAGCGCCACCCGCGAGCGGCGCAATCCAGGTCTGGCGCGGGCGGGTATTCTTCTCCACGTCGATGGTCGAAACCGTGAAAGCCACCCACTTCGCGTCGGGGGACATCTGTGGATCGGCGACGCGTTTGATTTGTAACAGAGCGTCGGCTGTAAACGGGGCTTTTTGGGCGGGAAGAAGCATACAGGCAAGGGCGATCGAGGCGAGCAGACGGAGCCGCATAACTTAAATTGTAGCGAGGTGGATGGTACCATGAGGGTTTCCAGAGGCAATGCGCGCGAGATTCTTGCGCCATTGCCGAGGCACTGAAAAGGTAAAGCGCATGGTTCGGCCCTACAAAGGCATCTATCCCAAAATTGCAGCTTCCGCTTACGTCGATCAGGCCTCCCAGGTGATCGGCGACGTCACGATGGGCGAGCGCGCGAGTATCTGGCCCTCGGCCGTGGCGCGCGGCGACGTGAATCGCATCGAGATCGGCGACGATTCGAACATCCAGGACGGCTCCGTGCTGCACGGCGAACTGGACCAATGGCCCGTCATCATCGGCAAGCGCGTTACAGTGGGACACATGGTCTGCCTGCACGGCTGCGTCGTCGAGGACGATTGCCTGATCGGCATCGGCGCCATCGTGCTGAACGGCGCAAGAATCGGTCGCGGTTCCGTGATCGCTGCCGGCGCCCTGGTTGCCGAAGGCGCGGAGATTCCGCCGGAGTCGATGGTGATGGGCGTTCCCGGCAAGGTGCGACGCCAACTGACGGAGGATGAAAAGGCGCGCTTCAAAGAGAATGCGCAGCGCTACATCCGCTACCGCCAGGAATACCGCGACGATCCGGTTTCCTAGACAAATCCCATGATCAAAGCTGTTCGCGGCACGCGAGATATTCTGCCCCCTGCTTCCGCCGTGTGGAACTACGTGGAGTCGGTTGCGCGTCAGGTCTTTCGCACCTACAATTACGGCGAAATCCGCACGCCGATCTTCGAATCGACCGAGCTGTTCGCGCGCGGCGTGGGCGAAGAAACCGATATCGTCTCGAAAGAGATGTACACGTGGACCGATCGCGACGACGCGTCGCTGACCTTGCGGCCCGAGAATACGGCCTCGGTGATTCGCGCGGCCATCGAGCACCGGCTCGACCAGATTCCCGGCTTGAAGAAGCTCTACTACATCGGACCGATGTTCCGTCGCGAGCGCCCGCAGAAGGGGCGTTACCGGCAGTTCTCGCAAATCGGCGCCGAGGTGATCGGCTCGGAATCGCCCATCGTCGATGCCGAACTGATCGAGATGGTGATCGAGCTGCTCACGCGCTGCGGCGTCGAAGAGCCGCACCTGATCCTCAACTCCGTCGGGTGCCCGAAGTGCCGTCCCGCGTTCATCGCGAAGCTGCGCGAGCGGCTGCAAGAAGTCAAAGGCTCGATGTGCGACGACTGCCAGCGGCGCGTGGATACGAACCCATTGCGAGTCCTCGACTGCAAGGTGCCTGAAGATCAGCCGATCATCGACAGCCTGCCTTCGATCCTCGACAATTTGGGCGAAGAATGTTCGACGCACTTCGCCCAGGTGCGCGAATTGCTGGACGTGCGCGGCATTGCCTACGAAATCCGTCCGCGGCTGGTGCGCGGGCTGGACTACTACACGAAGACCACGTTCGAAGTGGTGCACGGGGCGCTCGGTGCGCAGAATTCAGTGCTCGGCGGAGGCCGCTACGACGGGCTCGCGGAGTCGCTCGGCTCGCGCGTCGCGCTGCCGGGCATCGGCTTCTCCATTGGCGAAGATCGCCTGGTGATGACCATCGAGGAGAAGCTCGATGCGGCCGCGCTCAATCGTCTGGATCTCTACATCGTGCCGATGGGCGATGAGGCGGTGAAGCACACCGCCGTGCTCACTCGCGATCTGCGCCGCGCGGGCGTCGTGGTAGAAGTCTCCACCGATCGCAAGGTCAAGCGAGCGATGGAACTCGCCAACAAGCTGAACGCGCGGTATGCGCTGCTGCTCGGAGACAACGAGATCGCCGCGGGCGTGTACGCGCTGAAAGACATGGCCGCCGCCGAGCAGAAGAACCTGACACGGGAAGAGTTGTTCGCGGCGCTGGCTCCTCGGTCGTAGATCGGCACGCCTTCGCGGAGGACATGACTGGCGTTAATTCCCCGCTTGGGCCGTGGCCCGGGCCAGCAGATCCCGCACGCCCAATCGCTTTGCCCAAGTTGTGAGATATTCCCGATCGACGTCATGGTTGAGAGCCAGCAGGTTCTGAACGTCGGACCATTGCCGTTCGGAGACTTCTCCTCCCGCGCGATACCACTGCAATTTGGCCAGGATGATGTCTTCAAGCGAGGCGACAGGCAGTCGAAGAGTCTCCTCACCGAGGCGCAGATCCAACATCTTGGCCCGCTTCAGTTCCTCTTCGTGGAACTCAGCTCGGGCAGGAAAGAAGTCGAACTTTTCTCCCGTAATCTTGTTGATGATGTTGAATGGTCGACCTAGCGTGAGCGCGTGACGCATCGCATCCTGATCGGCGTACCAGTCAGTCCCCAGGGCCTCCGCGAGCCGGGCAGCATCCGCGGCCGGAAGCCGCACAAGCAGGTCGACATCCATCGTGGCTCGCAATACGCCCCGTGCGGATGAAGCGACGGAGCCACCGATCAGGTAAGGGATCTGAAGCTCCGCCAGTACATCCGTCAGAATTCGTAACGCGCTCGCCGTCGAATCCATATCGGCTATTTCGGATCAAGCGGCGACACCGCTTCGCCGTAGACTTTCGTAAACAACTCGTCGCCGAGTCTCTGGCGAATTGCCCGCATGCGGATCTCCTCATCGCTGGCCTCGGGGTAGCGCTGGCGCAGACCCGCCTCGGCCATTGCTTTCACCCGCGCGGAGAGCTCAAACACCCGCGCGATCTTCTCGCCCGGAGTCATTCTCCTCTGGATGTCGAGGAATACGGCCCACGCTTCGGGAGAAGTGTCGAGGGGGCGCATGTGTTCAGTATGCCAGTATGCCAACGCCGCGATTCGATAGGCTATGAGTTGTCATGCGACGCATCCTTTTTGTTCTCGCATTCTGCGCGGCGGCCTTGTCTGCCGCCGACAACTGGAAACTGGTTTGGAGTGACGAATTCAACGGAGCGAAGGCCTCCGCGCCCGACGCGCAGAAGTGGACCTACGATCTCGGCGCGGGCGGCTTTGGCAACCACGAGCTCGAGAACTACACCAACTCGCGCGAGAACTCATTCCTCGACGGCGAGGGGCATCTCGTCATTCGCGCCATCAAGACGAACGACGGCTACACCTCGGCACGGCTGAAGACGCAGGGCCTGTACTCGGTGGCGTACGGCCGCATCGCCGCGCGCCTGAAGCTGCCGAAAGGGCAGGGCATCTGGCCGGCGTGGTGGATGCTGGGCGACGATATCAAAACGGCCGGCTGGCCGAAATGCGGCGAGATCGACGTGATGGAGTTCATTGGAAAGACGCCCGGCACGGCCTATTTCACCCTGCATGGCCCTGGCTATTCGGGCGCTGGAGGACTAAGCAAGGCGGCTCCGCTGCCGGATCCCGAGGGCTTTCATACCTACGGCATCGAGTGGGCGCCGGAGTCGCTCACCTTCCTGTTGGACGACCAGCCGGTGCGCACGCTGACGCCCAAGGATCTGCCGGCTGGAACAAAGTGGGTCTACGATCATCCGCACTTCCTGCTGCTGAACCTCGCGGTGGGCGGCGGCTGGCCGGGCAATCCCGATGCGAGCACAGTGTTCCCGCAGGACTACGTGATCGACTGGGTGCGCGTCTGGCAGCGCGAGGCCAAATAGTGGCTGGGTAGCGGGCGGCCAACGGAGCAGCGGCGTGCTCCATTCAACGGCCGGAAAGCGGCATCCCAAGCCAAAACTAGAACCGTTTTGGAATTGCCGGCATTGTAATTCCGGTGTAAGCGAACGGCTGATACCTTAGAGCGTGAGGCGAGCGATGCGGGCTTCGTTTTCTGCGTCGCACAGCCCGGGTAGGTGACCTGGACATTCCGGGAAGGCCGGACAGTGAAATAGCACAAGGAGAGACAAACCGTGAGTTTGGTTTTACGGCGCAGCGGGATCCCCGCTCTGGCATTGCTCTGCGCGCTCGCGACCGCCAGCGGGGCTCAGGCTGAACATAAGACGCAAAATGTCATCTTCGTCATGTCGGATGGGCTGCGATGGCAGGAGATATTCGGCGGCGCCGATGCGCCCTTGATGACGAAAGAGAACGGCGGCGTCGAGGATATCGACGCGTTGAAGAAGGCCTACTGGCGCGATAGCACGGAAGCCCGGCGCGAAGCGCTTTTGCCATTCTTGTGGAGCGTGATCGCGCGGCAAGGTCAGATCTACGGTAACCGCCATCTCGGATCCGATTCCTTCGTAACGAACGGGATGAACTTCTCCTACCCCGGCTACAGCGAAACCCTTTGCGGCTTCCCGGACCCGAAGATCGACAGCAACGATAAGATCCCGAACCGCAATGTGACGGTGCTCGAATGGCTGCACCGTAAGCCCGCCTATCACGGCAAGGTGGCTGCGTTTGGGGCGTGGGATGCGTTTCCCGCCATCATCAACGCGGAGCGCGCCGGGTTCCCCGTGGTGGCCGGCTACGATCCGCTGACCGTCCCGCCGTTGACACCGGAGGTCAAGCTGCTGAACCAGCTCAAAGTCGACGAGCCGCATTCGATGGGCAGCGAACCCGCGGATGCGCTGACTTTCTACACAGCCCTGGAGTATCTCAAAGCGCACAAGCCGCGCGTCCTGTACCTCTCGCTCGGCGAAACCGACGAGTGGGCGCACCAGGGCAACTACACTGAGTATCTGACCGCCGCGCACCGGGCGGACGCTTACCTCAAAAAGTTGTGGGAGACTGTGCAGGCGATGCCTGAGTACAAAGGACATACAACATTGATATTCTCGCCGGACCACGGCAGGGGGGAAGCGCCGCTGGAGTGGAAAGATCACGGCCAGAAGGTGCCGGACTCCAAGTACATCTGGATGGCCTTCCTGGGGCCGGATACGCCCGCGCTGGGGGAACGGTCGAAGATTGGCGCGGTGACGCAGAACCAGATCGCAGCAACGCTGGCTGCCCTTCTGGGCGAGGATTATCGCGCGGATGTCCCGCAAGCGGGTGCGCCGATCCAGGACGTGGTGGGCCATCACTAAGGCTCAGCATGGGCAACATTGGCGCGGAGTGATCCTCAGCCAGGGCGCCGACTCAAACACCGGATGCCAGGCGGAGCGGCTGATTTGCAAAGAGGGAGGGAGGCACGAATGCCGCCCTCCCTCTCTTCTTCAGCGATGAGACCGATGAGCTATAGCAAAGACTTGATGTCGGTGTACTGCAGGCCGTGTGCTTCGGCGACGCCCTTGAACGTGCACTTGCCCTCGTAGGTATTCACGCCGAGCGCCATCGCGGAATTCGCGCGGATGGCATTCTTTACCCCTTTGGATGCAAGTTGCTGCAGGAAGGGAAAAGTGGCGTTCGTAAGTCCGTAAGTCGAGGTGTGCGGCACTGCGGCGGGCATGTTGGTAACGCAATAGTGCAGCACGTTGTCCACGTAGTACACCGGGTCGGTGTGCGTGGTGCCATGGGAGGTTTCGAAGCATCCGCCCTGGTCGATAGCCACGTCCACCATCACGGCGCCGTGTTTCATATTGGCTAGCATTTCGCGGCGAACCAGCTTGGGAGCCGAAGCGCCGGGAATGAGGACCGCGCCGATCACGAGATCGGCCGTGCGCAGGCTCTCGCTGATGGTCCAGGTATTGGAGGCCAGAGTGGTGATGCTGCCAGAGTAAATGTCATCGAGTTCCCGGAGCCTGTTCAGGTTCCGGTCGATAATGGTCACGTTCGCGCCCAGACCATTGGCGATCTTGGCTGCGTTGTGTCCGACGATGCCGCCGCCCAACACGACGACATTGGCCGGAGCGACGCCCGGAATGCCGGCGAGCAAGACTCCGCGCCCGCCATTCGGCGCTTCCAGATACTGTGCGCCCACCTGCGAGGCCATGCGTCCGGCCACCTCGCTCATCGGGATGAGGCACGGCAATGCACCGTCCTTCTCCTGGATGGTCTCGTACGCAATGCCTGTCACCTGCGCCTCAAGCAGGCTCTTGGTCAGCTCAGGCTCCGGGGCCAGGTGGAGATACGTGAACAGCGTCAGGTTCTCGCGGAAGAACCCGTACTCTGAAGGCTGCGGCTCCTTCACCTTGACAACGATCTCCGCAGCGTGCCACACGTCAGCGGCTGTGGGGGCTATACGGGCGCCGGCCTCCAGGTATTCATCGTCGGTGATGCTGGAGAGTGCGCCGGCGCGGGACTGGACAACGACTTCGTGACCAGCCTCTACGAGCGCGCTAACGCCATACGGAACAAGTCCAACCCGGGACTCGTGGTCCTTCACTTCTCGGGGAACGCCAATGATCATGGTAATCTTCCTTCCGGAGTCTGCTTCGGCTCCTCGGTCAGACCTGACGGGGGTTCCCGTTTCGGCCCAAGGCCGAGGGCAATGAGCGTCATCGAATCGAGCTTGCCTTTCCCGCTGAGGTTCTCAATCTTCTGGTCGGTCTGGAACTTCTTCAGAGCTTCCACGGTCGAAGCATCCCAGGCGCCGTTGACTTCCAGCGGGTAGCCATGGTCACTGAGCGCCTGTTGGATATCACGGATGCGTTCGGGCTCGGGCTGCTGCTGTTTATAAACGGTCTTCTGAGCACGCTTGGCTTGGGGTCTGGTTGCCGCGCGAGTAGAGCCTTTCGCGGAGCTTCGCGAAGCGCTTCCCGCCGGGCCTTTCAGGGATCCGGCGTTCTTCCCGGAGCTACTCCTGGACGAACTTTGCGCCGGGCCCTTTGCGACAGGCTTTCCTTTGGCCGTTCCAGTCGCTTTGGCTTTTCCAACCGATTTCGGAACCGCCTGCGTCTTCCCCGTTGCCTGAGATACCTTTTTTGCCGTGACGGACTTTGATGCGGCGCCCTGGGCGGCTGAAAGATTCGGCGGGGCGAAGAAGACGATAGAGGGTAGCGAAACCAGGACCAAGCACAATTTCAAACGGGGGAACTGCACGATTGCAGTCTATCAAATGCCCCTGCGAGGCGGGTTTCTGCCTTGCATTTGCCTTTCTTATCAGCGCGATATGGCCAGGCGATTTGCGCAGGGGCAGGGCGCGCACGGGCGCTTAAAGCAAACGCCCCTTGCGGCGCGAAGCCTCAAGGGGCGTGCTTTGAACAAACTTATTAACTGCGGCTATTCGGCGGGGAGGGTGCCACTGAGGTACACCCCGGTCCATTGAACCTGTCCACGGCGCTGACCGCCCGTGGGCCTCAGAACGCGGAATGCGACAGCACTCCCGGGCTTCAGCGTGGCCTGGATGCGCTTGACATCCTCGAAGCTCTTCACCGGCTGGCGGTTGAGAGAGACGATGATGTCCTTCTCCCGAATGCCGATTTCCTCGGCGAAGGATCCGTCCTCGACTGTGGTGACCTGAACGCCGCCGGGCTCTTCGAGGCTCATCTCCTTGCGCTGGTCGTCTGTGAGAGCTCGCAGGCCCATCCCGAAGCGGACCGAAGTGTTTTCATTCTTGTCGTCCGGTTCGGTCATCTGCGGGCGATGTCCGGCGAAACGCGGGTCATCCTTGAAGACCTTTTCCCGATCCCCGATGGTGACCTTCTTGTCGAGTTTCTGGCCACCACGGTCGATGGTGAGCGTGACGGTATTGCCAACGGGCGTGTCGGCAATGCGGGCGACCAGATCGTCGCCGTCCTTGACTGGCTTGCCATCCATGGCGATGACGAGGTCCTCGGCCTTGATGCCGGCCGAAGCGGCAGGCCCTCCGGGAACCGCTTCGGTGACGACGACCCCGTGATCGTAACCGAAAGCCTTAAGCATCTCGGGCTTTGGATCTCTGGGGAGTTGGATGCCGATGGAACCGCGTGTGACATGGCCGGTCTGAATGATGGAGTTGTAGACGCGAGCCGCCGTGTTGATCGGCAGAGCGAAGCCGATGCCTTCATAGCCGCCGCTTTGCGTGGCAATCATGGTGTTGATACCGACGACTTCCCCGTTGATATTGACCAGCGGGCCGCCCGAATTGCCGGGGTTGATGGCAGCGTCAGTCTGGATGAAACGCTGGAATTGCTGCGCGATGTCACGTCCCAAAGCGCTGATGATCCCGGCCGTAACCGAAGTCTGGAGGCCGAAAGGAGCGCCAACCGCAATGGCCCAGTCGCCCACCTGCACGCCGTCCGAGTTGGAGATCCTTACAGGGGTCAACGGCCGGCCAGCGTCAATCTTAATCACGGCGACATCGGTTTCGATGTCCGAGCCAATCAGTCTGGCCTTGTATTCCGTTTGGTCGTTTGTGAGCTTCACTTTGATGTGATCGGCTTCCTCGACCACGTGCAGATTGGTGAGGATGTAGCCGTTGCGGTCAACGATAAAGCCCGATCCCGAAGCCTCCTGCTTGCGAGGGGCCTGGCTGGGGCCCTGCTGGCCGAAGAACCGCCGGAACAGGTCCGCCCCACCGTCCTGATCGTCATCCTCGCTGGCATGCGGGTTGCGCTTCTTGTTGACTGTTGCTTCCTTGGGCTTCCAGTCGGTGGAGATGTACACAACCGAGGGCTCCACAAGTTTCGCGATCTTCGCGAACTCGCTGTCCAGCTTGTGGACGGAAGGGATTGTTAACGGAGTCGCGTCGGCCGCCGCCGCCTGTCCTTTGGCTGCATGGACGCCCTGAGTGAAGAGCGTGCCGATAACGATCAAGGCGCAAAAAGAGAAAATCAGCAGACTCACCGAAGGGAGCTTCTGCCTGCGAAGTCGTTCTGTCCATCTCATAGTGTTTTTGTCGAATACCTTCCAGGAAAGGAATCTCATCCCCATTATCTCGACGCGCGAAACCGCCCGGAGGTCACGCGTTCGTCTCCTTCTGTGGATGAGTTTGAGCGAAAGATGGCTTCATTTCAACCAGAAGGATGGCGCCAAAGATTAGCGCCCCGCCCCCGAGTGTCCGCAAAGACCAGGCTTCTCTCGACCAGAACCAGGCCGTCAAGGCGGCGAAAACGGGCTCGAGCGCAAAGATCAGCGAGGCCCGGCTGGCGGTGGTGCGCGTCTGAGCCCAAGTATACAGGGCGAATGACACGGCGGTGGCGAGCAGCGCCGTGACCACCAGCGCAAAGACGAGCCGGGTCGTGACGGCCAGGCGCGGCGGTTCGATCCACCAGCATCCCGCCGCCGAAAACGCCCCGACGGACAGGACCTGCCAGAGCGCGAGCGACTGATGGCAGCGGGGCGAGCTGAAGCGTTCGACCGCCACCATTTGAGCGCTGAAGGCGATGGCGCAGCCGATGGTGAGCAGATCGCCCGGGGCGGCAGCGGGATCGAGCGTAAGCACGGCGGTTCCTCCAACCGCGAGTAACGCTCCCGCACATTCGATGAGCGGCGGAACGCGTCGTTTCAGGATGGACGACAGCAACGGCACGAGGACGACGAACAAGCCCGTCAGGAACGCCGACTTGGAGGCCGCCGTAGTCCGCAACCCCGCCGTCTGTAGAGCATAACCGAGAAACAGGAAGAACCCGCATAGCAGGCCGCCGCGCCAGTGTCGGAAGAACCCGTCGAGCGAGCCGCGCTGGAGCCGGAACATACCGAGCAGCAGTAAGGTGGCGAGCGCAAATCGCAGCGCCAGAAAAACCAGCGTGGAGGCATCGGCAAGCGCCGACTTCACGACGACGAACGTAGCGCCCCAGATGAAGGAGACCGTTGCGATCGCGAGTTCCGCCCGCCAGCGTTGCAAGCCTGACGCGCTCACCCGGCCCCCGCTTCTCCGAGCATCAGGCCGAGCAGCAACAAGACTCTCCGCAGGCCGGTATCGCGCCCCTCGGGGCTGTACCATTCAGAGGTGGTGTGCGCCCCTCCGCCCTCTCCTCCGGCGCCAATGGAGAGTGCCGGCAGCCCCAGTGAGAGCGGCACGTTGGCGTCCGTTGAGGCGCAGTCGAGGGTGGCGCGAATCCCCAGTTCGGCGTCGACAGCTCGAATGCAGGACAGCAAAGGGGAGCCCGCGGGCAGAGCGCCCCACGGGCGGTTGCCCGTTTCCTTGCGCCTCGCCGTCACCCTGCCGCTGGTCGCCCGATCGTTTTCGACCAGCAGAGCGTCCCCAAGTGCTTGAGCGAGCGCCTGGGCAAGGGCTTCCAGAAGCACCGGGTCCTCCGAGCGCAGATCGACTTTCACGCGAGCCGAGGCGGGAATGGCGTTAACGGTCGTCCCGCCGTCGATCACTCCAAAGTTGTAGGCATGGCGTCCGCTTCCTCCGGAGACGGCGCGGGCCGCATAGACGTCCACGAAGGAGGCGATGGCGCGGCTCAGGGCATGTACTGGATTGGCCGTTCCGAAATCGCTCCAACTGTGGCCGCCGGGTCCACTGACGACGATCTCATAGCGCCGGCAGCCGAGCGCTTCGGCCGTAATGTGGTCCGTTGCGGGACCGTCCAGAACCAGGAAGGAGCGAATCCGGGACGCCAAAGGCGATTGGCGGCAGAGATACCGCATGCCGTTCAAATTACCATCTCCCTCTTCCCCGACATTCGCCACGAGCAGCAGTTGGGCGCTCAGCGCTTCAAAGAGCTGGAAGTCATGGAAGACTCTGGCCACGGCGAGCAGGCCCGTCAGGCCAGGGCCGTTGTCGGAGACGCCGGGGCCCGTCATCCTTCGACGATCGTCGACGCGGATATCTTCCGGGACTTGCGGCGCCAGAACCGTGTCCAGATGGGCGGTCAGAGCGACCAACGGCGCGGTAGGCGAGGCGCCGGGAAGCTGAGCCAGCACATTGCCGGCCCGATCGATTTGCGCTACCCAGCCGAGCCCGGACAGGGCGTCCCGAACCCACTCCGCCCGTCGCTGTTCGAAAAAGGTGGGAGCCGGGATCCGGCAGAGCTGAAGCTGCTGCTCGTCCAGCCAGCGCCGTCCGGCGGTCAGGCTCTGCAGGGCCGCCTGGAGTCCCGGATCGGCAAGCAACGCGCGCAGCGCGGCTATTGCCGGCGGTGGCGCCGGGCGGATTCGATTTGCGGAGTCGTCGGGGGTGGCCATCATCCCTTCCAATAAGTGTATCCACTCGCGCCTCAAGCCCGGCAGCAAGGCTCAAGAAACGGGCCGTGCCGGACGATACGAACTCATAGCGAAGCGCAGTTCCAAACTGAGGTCGCACGAAACAGAATGTTTGCAATCATCGGAATCTTAATCGTTTTTGGCGCGATCATTGGTGGCTACCTGATGGAGCACGGGAACATCATGGTCCTGGTGCAGCCGGCCGAATTGATCATCATCGGAGGGGCTGCGCTCGGGACTATCTTTGTTGCCAATCCCCTCCCCATCGTGATTGCCATGTTCAAGGGGCTGCTCGGAATTCTCAAGCCCAGCCGCTTTACCAAGAAGTTCTACCTGGAGCAGTTGAAGATGTTGAACGACATCTTCGTCTTCGCCCGGAAGAACGGAATGGCCCGGCTGGAGGCGGACGTGGACGATCCGGCCAAGAGCGCGGTGTTCAGCAAGTACCCCGGCTTTCTGAAAGACCACCATGGCCTCGCGTTCTTCTGCGACACCGTGCGCATGGCCATCTCGGCCGGCGTCGGCGCCTTCGAGCTCGATCAACTGATGGAGACGGACCTGGAAGTCCAGCACCATGAGCACGGCATCCCCATCGCCGCCGTGAACACGGTGGCTGACGCTCTTCCGGGCCTGGGCATTGTGGCGGCGGTGCTCGGCGTGTGTATCACAATGGGCGCTATCGGCGGTCCTCCCGAAGAAATCGGCCACAAGGTGGCTGCCGCGCTGGTCGGCACGTTTCTCGGCATTCTGCTCTGCTACGGCGTCCTGGGGCCGCTCGCGTCCAACATGGCCAAGAGCTGCGAAGAGGAGGGAAAGTACATGCAGTTCCTGCGAATGGGGACGCTCGCTTTCATCAAGGGCATGGCTCCGCAACTCGCGGTGGAGTTCGCCAGGCGTTCCATCCCAACGACCGTCCGGCCCTCGTTCAAAGAGACCGAAGGCGTGATCCGCGGCGGCGGTAGCGGCGGGAGCGCAGCTCCGGCTGCCTAGAGGCTGAGAGACAGCAAAGAAGGGAAGAACACAGTTGGGCTCACAACCAGTGGCTCCGATCATCGTCATCCGCAAGAAGATAAACCACGGCGGCCATCACGGCGGCGCGTGGAAAGTGGCCTACGCCGATTTCGTCACGGCGATGATGGCTCTCTTCATCGTGCTCTGGCTGCTCAGCTCGAGTGAGAAAGTCAAGAAATCGGTTGAGTCCTATTTTCAGGACCCCACCGGCACCGGCAAACTGGCGGGAACGACGATGTCGGGCAAGGGCGAAGGGCTGATGTTGAAGCCCGAGGACATGGCGAAGCTCAAGGACAGGATCGAGCAGGCCATGGAACAGTTGCCAAAGTTCGATCAGCTCAAGAGCCATGTCGCAATGACCGTAACCAACGAAGGGCTGAGAATCGAGCTACTGGAAACCGAAAAGGGCCTGTTCTTCGATAGCGGGAGCTCAAAGCTCTCTCCGCGCGGCGAAGAAATGCTGCGCATGCTGGCCGGCCAACTGAAACTACTCCCCAACAAGCTCCTGGTTGAGGGACACACGGACGCCAAACCGTACGGTTCCGAAACAGGCTACACCAACTGGGAACTCTCCGCCGACCGGGCCAACATGGCGCGGCGTGTGATGCAGGACGGCGGTGTCACTCAGGATCAGATCGCGCAGGTGCGCGGCTTCGCGGACAGGCATCTGCGCAATGCCAAAGACCCCATGGATCCCGCCAACCGTCGCGTTTCGGTGATCGTCCAATACACGGACGCGCCGGCAGCGGGAGCGCCAAAGCCCGGCGCGGAACCGGGGAAGATGGGCGAGGGCGCGAGTGACCAAGGCGGCAACGAGCCTGGCCGTGCCCCCGGGAATAAACAGAAGACCGCGCCGCCGGCGGCACAGCCTGCAGCGCACCACTAGTTCCCTGTCCATTACCGTGTCTCGCTGGCACACCTCCGCCTCACGGCCGTGGCTGCGTCTCTGAAACGGAGCCGAGACCGTCAGGGAGGGGTTGTATCGGCAGACTGTCTACTTAGGATCCACGCGCGTATTTGCTGACGTCCCGGCCTCACAGTTTACATCTCCACTAGATCGTCATATGGTACAAAGTGGAGGTCAACGGATGCCACGCAGAACGAACGCGGAGAAAGGGGGTGACTTCCTGCAAGGCACCCTCGACATGCTGATCCTGAAAACGGTGTTGCTTGCGCCGGCGCACGGACACACCATCGCGCATGTCATCGAGCAGAATTCCGCCGACGTCTTGCAAGTGGAACACGGCTCGCTCTACCCCGCCCTGTACCGCCTGGAAGAGCAGGGCCTGATCGCCTCTTTCTGGGGCACTTCGGAAAACAACCGCAAAGCGAAATACTACCGGATCACTCCGGCGGGCCGGCGTTACCTGCACCAGGAACACAGCCGCTGGGAGAGCCTGGTGCAGGCCATTCGCCAGGTGCTCGGTCCCGCGACCGAGAAGGATTGAGCTTGCGCGATGGGCTGGAGGCGCTACAAGCGGCGGACCGAACTGGATGCGGAATGCGCCCTCGAACTCGAAGCGCATCTTGCCTTTGAAGTTGAGTACTACGAAGCCCGTGGCATGACGCCCGAACAAGCCCGCACTGCTGCTCATCTCAAGCTCGGCAACGCGACCACGATCAAGGAGACGGTGTACCGTATGAACTCATTTGTATTTCTGGAAAGCTTGTGGCAGGACATCAGGTTTGGGTTCCGGCTCTTGAGGAAGAACTTAGGGTTCACTGCGGTCGCTCTGGCCTCACTCGCGCTGGGCATTGGCGCCAATGCAGCGCTGTTTCAACTTGTGAACGCGGTCCTGCTGCGCAGTCTGCCGGTACACAATGCGCAAGAATTGGTGCGCATCCATTGGAAGGGCCCCAATGTCAACAGAAACGGCAACTTCTGGGCTCGGCCGAGCGACTTCACCTACGCGCAATGGGAGGCTCTCAGCCAGAAACGGGAACCCTTCTCCGGCATGTTCGCGTGGTCGGGCACAGACTTCAATCTGGCTCCGGTCGGAGAGGTCCGGCGCGTGAAAGGGTTGTACGCGAGCGGCGATCTGTTCCAGGTGCTCGGAGTAACACCTGTGGCCGGCAGGCTCATTGGCCGGGAAGACGACCGCCGCGGCGTGGCAACGGCGGTTGCCGTGCTCAGCCACTCCTTCTGGCAGCGGGAATACGGGGGACAACCCTCGGCGATTGGCCGCACGATGATGATCGAGGGCCACCCGTTTCAGATCGTCGGCATCGCGCCCGCGTGGTTCACCGGCGTGGAAGTGGGCACGCAGTTCGACGTCGCCGTCCCACTGGCCTCCGCGCCTGTCTTGACGGGAGAAAACGTCTTGACGGGAAAAAACGTCCTGGACGATCGCCATTCCTGGTGGGTGGGCGTGTTTGCGCGGATGAGGCCAGGCGTATCGGTGCAGCAGGCCAGCGCGTATGTCGAGGCAAACACCCGCGGCATTCTGGAATCAACGCTTCATCCGGGCTGGCTCCCCGACTTCTTAAAAGACTTCCTCAAAAACAGAATGGAAGCGGTGCCTGGTGGCAACGGCCACTCCGATTTGAGGAACGATGTGGAAAAGCCTCTGTGGATGTTGCTTGCCATTGCAGGACTCGTACTCCTGATCGCGTGCGCGAATCTCGCCAACCTGATGCTGGCCCGCGCGTCGGCGCGGCAATCGGAGATCGCGATCCGTCTGTCGCTGGGCGCCTCCCGCTGGCGCGTGGTCCGGCAACTGCTCTCGGAAAGTATGCTACTGGCCATATTTGGCTGCGCGCTGGGAGCGATTCTTGCCCAGTTTCTAAGCCGATACCTGATTGTGTCATTCGGCTCCTCCCAGGATTCGCCCTTTCTGGACCTGTCGCTGGACTGGCGCACGTTCGGATTCATGCTCGCGCTCGCCGTCCTGTCGTGCCTTCTGTTCGGCCTCGTACCGGCTCTGCGCGCCACTCGCAACAGCCCGGGCGCCGCAATGAAAGCCGACGGCCGAGGCATCACCTCAACGCACGAACGCTTCGGTCTCCAGCGGATTCTTGTGGTGTCTCAGATCGCGCTCTCGCTGATTCTGGTACTTACGTCTCTGCTGTTCATCCGCAGTTTCACCAAACTGATGACGCTGGATCCAGGCTTCCGCGAGAACGGTGTCCTGGTGGTTGCGGTCGACATCACAGATCCCGAGGTCAAGAAAAAGCCGATGTCTGCCTACGACCAGATGCTGGACCGACTTCGCCACTCACCCGGGATCGATCAGGCGGCGAGAATCCAACTTGCGCCGTTGAGCGGCGGGTACTGGAATGACTCTATTCGTCTAGATGCCGCCGACCGCGACAAGAGACAGCCCGTTCCGAAGTGGAACCGCATCAGCGACGGCTACTTCCGAACAATGGGCACGACCATGTATGCCGGGCGCGATTTCGATGCCCACGACACGCTTGGCGCTCCTGAAGCGGCAATCGTCGATCAGACCTTTGCCGACCGCTACTTCCCGAAGCAAAGCCCGGTGGGACGAGTTTTTTATAATGTGCCGGAAGTGGGCGGAAAGCTGCACCAGTATCAGATCGTGGGCGTGGTCAAGCGCCTCAAATACGAGAGCCTGCAAAGCGACTTCACGCCGATGGTCTTCTTGCCAGTGGCACAGAACGATCAACCGGATTCGGGCACCAATTTCATGGTGCATTCCGATCTGCCGCTTGCCGCTGCGATCGCCACAACCCGGACAGCCTTGGAACACGTGAATCGCGGAATCACTTTAGAATTCCATTCGCTCCCGGTATTGGCTGACGACTCAATCCGTCGTGAGAGCCTGATGGCCAAGCTGTCCAGCATCTTTGGGCTGCTGGCCATCGTGCTGGCGACCATCGGGTTGTACGGAGTGAAATCCTACATCGTGGCGCAACGGCGTCACGAGATTGGCTTGCGGCTGGCGTTGGGTGCGGACCGGCCGAACATTCTGCGCATGATGCTGACGCAATCGGGCGTTATGCTCGTGGCGGGCCTGGTGGTCGGCACTCTCGTCGCGCTCGCAGCCGGACGCGCGGCTCAGTCGTTGTTGTTCGAGGTGAAAGCCAACGACCCGGCAACTTTCATTCTGGCCATCGCGGGGCTTACGCTCGTATCGTTCATCGCAAGCCTGATTCCCGCGCTCAAAGCTGCAGGCATCCCGCCCATGGCGGCGTTGCGTGAAGAGTAAGGTATGGCTCTACCGCGCGACCGGCGCAAGCAGCGCGTCTGCAACCTCGCTCCAGGCGTCGAAGGGACGGTACGGTACCGAATCCTGGTCAAAGCGCCGCGCCAGCCAGCCTCGGGCAAAGCGCAGCTCGGGCGGCACCGCGAGCGATGCCTGGAGGTCCGGCGAACCGTTGCCGGCGAAGGCGACTCGCACATAGCGGCTCTGTAAGTCTTCAACCAGCAGCCGCTTATCGACTCCGAACTCGGGGCGGAAGTAAGGCGAATCCGACGGCGCCTCCATAATGAGCCCCTGCCCCTCGACAAACCGGCCGGGACAGGCATGCACCGGCGGGGCCAAGCCCGCTTCCACCAGACCAAGCCGTTCCATAACTATGTCGATGTACCACTGGCAGCCGTTGGACACGATCACGGAGTCCCAGCCAGCCGCCGCCAGCGCTCGCAAGGCGTTCGGAGTCTTGGGATCCGGCTCCATCTGAGCGATCAGCTCTCGCATCGTGGCTTCACTGCAGCGGATGTTCGAGAAGATACCGGAAATAGCGTCGAAATGGGAGATGCGACCCGCCGCGTAAGCCGTCCAGTAGTCGGACAAGCCATCTACCAGGCCGTCACGCATCGCGAGATCGTAGAATTCCTGCCGGGTGAAAGTGCCATCGAAATCACTGACCAGACAATAGGGTGCGCATGGTGCCATCTCCTTCCAGTATCGCGAGCTTTGGTGTGTAGCGAAGCAACGACAAATGGCGTGGCAAAGCGGGTCGCGAGTCTTGTTCAATGGAAGTGTAGCGGCCTTTGCCGCAGGAGAGGATCAGCATGAGCCAGGACAACCACCCCGCCCTCAGTCCGGAACGGGAGGCACTCCGCGCGAAGCACGGCGTGCGCGCCATCTCGAGCCAGGAGGAGGGACATGACGTAAGGCATTTGCCTGCAGGTATCTACGGGTTCACCGGAGCGCCGGCCGCGCCGGAATTGCCGCTTTTTATCCACCCGATCGTGCGCTGCACGGAGGTGCACAAGACCGCGGATGGCGAGATCTACCTGATCGGCTACGTCGATCCAGCCGAGGCACAGGCGATTGAAATTGGCTTCGAGCCGGTGCGCGCCAGTCTCTACCCCGAACCGCGTGACAAGGCCACGGCGCTGATCGCGATCCCGCTGTCGCGCATCGACCGGAGACAGCCGCCGACCCGGCAAGACGGCAACCCGATGGCTGTGGAGATTGCGCCGAAAAGCTGAAATCCGCAGCCGGGCAGTTCCGTAGCGAGAACGAGAAAACTGGCGTTTTTTTGCGCAAAAAAGGCGGTTTTTCCAGAGAAAAGCCGCCTTTTTGCGAGTTCTTGCGCGGTTGCCAGAAGGCTCGCGCTCGATCCGGCACGCCGTTTACTGGGCGTGCACTATGGATACCGCCCAGTCGCCCGTGGGACCGTGGCAGACTCGGCAGCTTTCTCCCAGCGTCGAAGTGTTGCCGACCGCGTGCGAAAGCGCGGCCTGGGTGGCATGGCAAGCCGTGCAGTCCGCGGTAGTGCGGGGCATCGGGTTGATGATGCTCTGCGGCATCTTCACCGCGTTCAGCCCGACGGGCAGATTCTGCTCGGAGTTGTTCACATGGCACATTTCGCAATAGGCGATGTTGCCCGCGGCGCCGCTGGAATTCATCACCGGGTACAGAACGTTCGAAAAGTCGTTGTGGCTGCCACCGTAGCCGACGACGATGTAGCTCGCCCCGGTATAGGCCTTGACGTCGGCTCCGCCGTGGATGTGGTGAATCATGTAGCCGAAATCGACCGACTGCGGAGGCGTGGCCTTGTCTGTCGCATTCACGGCCGAGGCTCGCGTGGAAGCGTCGGTCTCGGATGGGTTGTGGCACAGCACGCACTGCTCGATGCGGTCGCGGTTGGCGCCGTGCAGCGAGAGATCCGTGTGGCAGGAGTTGCATTTATCCAGACTGACGACCTGGCGGCGCGGGGTGACGGGCGAGCCATCCACGGAGAAATTGGCCACCAGGTTATGAGCGCCATACTCGGTGCTCTGCTGGGTAACCGTGCCCGGCAGGATGACAAGCGCGCGGCGGCCTTCCAGGCCGATGGAATAAGTCCCCGTAGCGTTGGCCGGGATCGCGTGCTGGAAGGTGTAGGTGCAGTTGCCGTTGCCGTCACAACTTCCGCCCTTGGTCACGTCCTCTGAAACGTAGCCACCCGTCGTCTGATCAGCGCCGAACACGGTGTAGCCATAATCGGAGGTCGGTCCGGCCAGGACGGCGGCGAGCCGCCCGGGGGCCGTGGAAAGCTCGGTTAGCGAGATGGCTTTCCCGGCCTTGTCCTGTAGCGTAAAAGTGATGGTCGGAGCCTTGCCGGCCGCTCCGTTCTGCACCTGTAGGTTGCTGAAGATCATGCCCGGCACCCAGTACAGTTCGTCGACGATCAGGGCGGCGGGGTTGAGGTGCGCGCCCTTGATCGATGCGTCAAAGGGAAGATCGCCTTCCGCAATATGGCAAGTCGCACAGTTCGAATCGTCATTCTGGATGATGCCTTTGTGGTTCAATCCAGTGCTGAAGTTGACGTCGTCGTGGCAGGCACCGCAGCTCGCCATGCCGGGCTGGGTTAGATAGAAGGTCGCCTGCTGAGCCCCGTACTTCGGGTCATGGCAGGTTTCACAGCGCCCGTTGTCCGAGGGAAAAGCGACGGTCGAAAAGTCGGAAACCGCGCCCCCGTAGCCATAAAACTTGTAGGAACCGCCGCTTAGCACGCTGGGCAGATTCTCGCCCATGTGGATCTTGTGCACCATCGTGGGGAAAAACAGAGAGTTGCCCGAGGTCGGATCCGAAGCCGCCTTCGTGTGGCAGAGCACGCAGAGGTCGGCGCCAATGTTCTGGCCGCCGTGATAGTTCAGGTTGTAATGGCAGGAGTTGCAGGCGGCGGTCACCACGATCTGATGGATCGTCGCCGGCGTGCCACCGGCAGGAATGAAATCGAGAGTCGAAGAGGCATAGTAGATCCTGTAGCCGAAGCTGGTCAGGTCCCGGCTCGCGGAGCATCCCACGCGATGCGTCGCGGTGCCATCGAAGCCTGAAGGGGCCTTGACGCCGAAGGTATAGAGGTAATTGCCGCCAGTTGTGGGCGTCAGTGTCCCGGTCTCGTCAAACCACACCTCAGTCGCCGTTGCGCCGGTTGTCGGACTGGTGGCGGGAGTGGAGGTGTAGGAGACAAAATCGTTCGTCCCCTTGGGTATGACGGCCATGGTGCAAGCCACGGGAACCGCCGCGGGCGTAGTCGTCCCGGTCGGGTCGAGCGCAATCCCACTGCCGTCAACAATGTTGATCGTGGCGGTCATCACCCCTGAAGAGTCTATGCCCGCCGCAACCACTTTCACTGCGAGTCCGGGCCTCGCGAAGGCGAGCGACTCAGGATCCGCGGAGTGGACCGCGTTCCTCTTCGGAAAAGAACCGGGAGCGGAACCTGCGGTCAAAAGGGAAATCGCGACGAGTGCGAATAAGGCGATGAACGTGATCTGAGTCTTCCCGAGACGTGGAATGCGCATGGGACCTCCGGTCGCTGCACTGCAAGCGGCGTACCAACTCTATTAGAAGCAAAAGTGTTGCAAAATCCAACTGATTTGTGCCAGATTGCGCGGAGATTTCATTCTGACCGACCCTCAGCACCACGCACTGTGGGGCAAATTGCGCCGGGGTGGAGCGTTGTGCGCAGCTAGCCGGCCGCATTTCAGCTCGAAACGCAACACGGCTGGGAGTCGGGCCGTCACGCATGGGCGGCACTGAGCATAGTCTGAATTGACCATTCCCACCCTCAGGCAAAAGTGGAGAGAATAGGACCCAGCAGTCCCATGAGAAACCAATCCCTGATCCTGATCGGCGTGTTAGCTTGTGGCTTGACCGCCGCGGCCCAGAGCCCGAAGCCAGCGGCCCGCTGGAGCGCTGAGCGCGCCAACGCCTGGTACAAGACGCAGCCCTGGCTGGTCGGCGCCAACTACATCCCGGCCACGGCCATCAACCAGTTGGAGATGTGGCAGGCTGACACGTTTGACCCGAAGCGGATCGACCTGGAACTGGGCTGGGCGGAGAGCATCGGCATGAACACGATGCGCGTGTTCCTGCACGACCTGCTGTGGCAGCAGGATGAGGCGGGCTTCCGGAAACGCATCGACACCTTCCTGGACATCGCGGCCAAACACCACATCCGGCCGCTCTTCGTGCTGTTCGACTCCTGCTGGGATCCGAATCCAAAGCTCGGAAAGCAACATGCGCCGACGCCGGGTATCCACAACTCCGGCTGGGTGCAGAGCCCCGGCGTGAAGGCCATGCGCGATCCAGCTCAATACCCGCGCCTGGAGACATACGTCAAGGGCATAGTAGCGGCATTCGGGAAAGACCCGCGCGTCCTGGGCTGGGATCTGTGGAACGAGCCGAACAATGGCGACGGAAGCAATTACCCGGACGACGTGGGCAAGCACGACGCCACGGTCGTGCTGCTGCCAAAGGTCTTCGCCTGGGCGCGCGCGGCGCATCCCACGCAGCCGCTCACCAGCGGCGTCTGGGACGGAGACTGGTCGTCACCGGAGAAGCTCGGCGATGTCCAGCAGATCCAGCTCGAGCAATCCGACGTCGTCTCATTCCATAACTACGGGGATCCGGCCAGCTTCGAGCAGAGCATCCGATGGCTGCTGCCTTACAAGCGTCCGATCCTCTGCACCGAGTACATGGCGCGCGGCAATCAGAGTACATTCCAGGGTTCACTGCCGGTGGCAAAGAAGTACAAGGTGGCGGCCATCAATTGGGGCCTGGTGGCGGGCAAGACGCAAACTTATCTCCCATGGGATTCCTGGAAGCACCCCTACACCGACCGCGAGCCCGCCATCTGGTTCCACGAGGTCTTTAACACCGATGGCACGCCGTACCACAAGGAAGAGACGGAGTTCATCCGCGCGATCACGCGGTAAGTATGCTTGCGCTCGATCCGCGCCTCTGGGACCGCCGATCTCCAGATCGGCTGCGCCGGGCTCACACTCTGGCCGTAGGAAACTGCCAGCAGGTTTCCAGGAGCGCGAATGCGCATTCGAGTTGCCGCTTATGCGGGCAGTCGGAGCCGCTCTGGAGATCGGCGATCCCAGGGGCCGCGACCGGATAAGAGCAGGGATGACCGCGTGCGTCCCTGAGGCTTGTGGCTTTCGCGGGACCGTGGCGAAGGCGTAACGCGTAAACGACTTTTTCGTTTTACGCCTGTAAACGACAGATTCCACAGAGGAACGCGTCCAAAAAACGAAAAATCGCTTCTCGTTTGGGCATGGCTGATGCAGGCTGTCAGGACGCTGTGAGTGACAGTCCCAGGCGATACAATTCGGATTTGAGGCGGCGCATGCTGACCCAGCCCAGTATCTGGCCGTCTTCCACCATGGCCGGTGCGATGCCGCAACGCCCGATGCATTTGGACGAACTGATGCGGATGTCGTGGCGCGTGTCAGGGTGGGTGCATTGGCGCCGCAGCAATCCCAGCAGGCGGTTGGAACCTGCGTGCCGGCAGGACTCGCCACTGCAGACGACGAAAACGTGGCGGTCTGAAGCGGGTTCCGAGCCGGTCAGTTTGGGCTGAGAAGCCGCGTCAGGTGCGACAGTCCTCAATTGTGCGCTGGCTGACATGCCTCACCTCCCGCTCGCATGGAACGCGGTTCGTAGACGCAGAATGGCTCTTCGCCCTTCCAGTTGCCAGTCACGCCGTAAGACCGGGCACGGCAGCCAAGACAGACAAGTTTGAACTCGCAGCACCCGCATTTGCCTTCCAGCACGCCGGGGTCGCGCAGTTCGGCAAACAACTTGGACGATTCCCAGACTTCCTGGAACCCCTGGCGCCGCAGGTCCCCGGCTTCCAGCGGCAGATAGCCGCAGGGCTGGACCACGCCCTTATGCGAGATGAAGCAGACGCCGGATCCGGCCAGGCATCCGCGAGTCATCTGATTCAGATCGCCTGGATGGCCGCCGGGATGGCCTGAGACGGGTTGCGTGGCGCCCGGATGGCCACCCGCTTTGAGCGGGCGGGGCATCAGATCTGGAACCACTTCCCCAGCGCGGCGGGCTTCGGCGCGGCGCTGACGGGCGATGCGGTAATACTGCGGCGCGCAGGTCGCTTTCAACTCCATGCCGCTGTCCAGGCTGCGGTCGTAATACCAGTTCAGGATGCGCTCGGCGTCTTCGGCGCTCACGGACTGGTCTTCGGCAATGGTCAACCCGCAGCCGACCGGCACGAGCAGGAAGAGGTGGAAAGCGTCCACCTTCAGGCTCTTGGCTAGCTCGACCATCTCCGGAAGCTGGTGCGCATTGTGGCGGGTGACTGTGGTGTTGATCTGCGTGGAGATGCCGACGGCCTGCAGGCAGCGGATGCCGCGGATAGCCGATTCAAACGCGCCGCTGTGCCCGCGGAAGCTGTCGTGGGTGGCGCGGTCGGTCCCATCCAGGCTGATCGCGACCCGGACAATGCCGGACTCCTTGATGCGATCGGCCATCGCCTCGTCCACCAGGGTCCCGTTGGTGGCGAGAGCGACGCGAATCCCGCGCTGGTTGGCGCGTGAGGCGATCTCGAAGACGTCGCGCCGCCAAAGCGGCTCGCCGCCGCTCAGCACCAGGATGAACGGAGCATATTGCGCCAGATCGTCCACGATGCGCAAACACTCGGAGGTTGACAGGTCGTCGGGGCTCATCAGTTCCGTCGCGCTGGCGCGACAGTGAATGCAGCTCAGATTGCAGCCGGTGGTCAATTCCCAGAAAACCAACCGGGGGCGGGCTTGGACAGTCGCCGCAGGAGTCATGCCATTCCAAGGGCAATTCCCTTGCCAAATAGCATGCACCTGCATTTCAGGCACATACAGGAAAATTTCTTCCGGTTTGAGCGAAATGCCCCAAACGGGCAAAAGCGGCGTAGAGTGCTACTCGCAAGGTATGGGGGATTTGCCCCAATGTGGGATGAGATCCTTCCTGTCCGTGCGTGACTCTGGGTACTACTAGACGGCTACTGTCGAGGCATACTCTCGCATTGGGCGGAATAGTTCGGTGGTGAAGTAGCGTTCCATGCGGTCCGGGAAAACCGTGACCACCTTGGCGTCGGGTCTGTCCAGGCCTCGCAGGATCTCAACAGCGGCGCAGTAATTCAACCCGGAACTGGGCCCCACGGGGAAGCCGAGCCCGATCAGCGCGCGAGCTGTATCCAGTGCAGCCTGCCCGGCAATCTCGACCGTCCGCAGTCCCGGCAAAGCATCCTGGTTGAAGATCGTCGAGACGCACTCCATGACGCCAGGGATGCGGGAACTGAAACTGCAGCATTCGGCGTCCGCCGCACCGCTCAATTCGACGGGACGGGCCAGCACCGGGCGCACATCGCAACCGGCGCCGCGCATTCCGTTGAAAAGGCCCACGAGAGTGCCGCCGGTCCCGACGCCGCTGACGACCCAGTCAACCTCGCCCCCGGGGATCTGGTCCAGAATCTCGCGGGCCGTGTAGCGTTCATGCGCCTCGGCGTTCTCGGGATTGCTGAACTGCCGGGGCAGAAACGCCCCAGTCTCGCGGGCCAACCGCTCGGTCTCTTTGAGTGCGCCGACGATTCCTTCGGCCTGGGGAGTGAACACGAGCTCGCCACCGTAGCCGCGTATCATCAGGCCTCGCTCGGCGCTGACCCCCTCTGGCAGGACGGCGATGAAACGCAGCCCCAGTTGCGCGCAGGCGAGCGCCATGGCGATGCTGGTCGAGCCGCTGGAGGCCTCAATGACGGTATCGCCCTGCTTCAATCGGCCTTCGCGCCAGGCCTTGGTGAGGATGTAGCGGGCGATGCGGTCCTTCGTCGAGCCGCTCGGATTGAGGAATTCGAGCTTGCACCAGACCGGCGGGAGCGAGCGGTCCACCTGAACCGGAACAAGCGGAGTCGGAGCGAGACGGGAGAGATAAACGTGTCCTTCGGGCAAGTGCATGGAAGCCTCTCTATCCAGCTTACCGATTGCCCGGCCTGGGACGGAACCGCGACCGTCAGAGAGCGGTTGCATCGCCGTGATGGAAAGCTCGATTCGTTCGCTGCCCTGTGCCAGCGGTGATTGCGCACGAAAGCGCCACGGTTTGCTTGAGTTGTGAAACCGCCCTAGCGAGTTCCGGTCATCTTGTTCTTGGCGCCGTCCGGCCCGGTGGAGGTGCCTTCGAGTTTCTCGTCGGCCGCCTTCGCCGCAATCGCGTAGGTCCCATGGTCGGTCGCGACGTTGCAGGTAAAGCTATCGCCATCTACTTTGATGTCGGCGAGAGGTATGGTCATGCCGAAATCTTCGATGACTATCTGGCCGCTCCACTTGCCGTCATCCTGCCTCAGCGTGAGGACGAGTTTCAGCGGACTGCCATCGGGACCCGTTGTCGCAACCTTCCAGTCGCCAACGACCAGGGACGCCGCCGTGGCCACTTTCTCAACAACTCGCTCAGCCTCGATGGGACCCGTGTCGCCGCCGTCGGTAGTATAGCCGCCCTTCAACTTGTCGCCATCCAGAGTCATCTTCACGGTGACTGGCGTGCCGTCGTAATCCAACTTGTAGGTCAGAACGTTGTCCTTGAACTCAACGTTCTCCAACGGGACGATGCCTTCCGGGCCGCCCATTGTACCCGTGAGTTTGCCGCCTTCCTGTTTCAGGATCAGTTCAGCCTTGATTTCGTTGCCGCTGGGATCTTTGGCCACGGCATTCCATTTGCCGGCCACGTCGGCGGCGAAAGCAGAGAGAGAGATTGTGAAAGCGAGCAAGAGAGCGACTTTGCGCATGGGAACCTCTCCCGTATTGTAGCCGCGAAGGAGCGCGTAGTCGCTCAGGATTTACACTATCTCTAGTCGTGAAAGGAAGGGTGACCGTGTGACCAATCTGACTCGCCGGGACATCTTGATCGCGCCTGCGGGACTTTGCCTGACAGCGCCTGCGGCACTAGGCCTGACCGCGCCCACAGCGCTGGGTCTGGCCGAGCCCGAGCGGCCCCGCCGCGCTGTTCTGGCCGGGGCGTGGGACGAGCGCCATCTGGCGGAGGTCTTGTTACCTGCGGATCGGTGGAAGCCATTCCCCAGCTACGGGGATCGGGCTCATTGGGCGGCCATTCCGGCCAACGAGAAGCAGGCCAAGATCAAAGCCGCTGAACGAACCCTGGGCAAAAGCTGGGAGGCTGTGCCGGCGACGCTCCTGCTGGAATACCAGCGGAACGGGAGCCGCTCTCGTTATGAAGCCGCGTCATTCGCCAGACGGAAACGGCTGCGCGACCTGACTCTCGCCGAGTGCCTGGAAGGCCGCGGGCGATTCCTCGACGACGTCCTGAACGGGGTATGGCTACTCTGCGAGGAGACGTGGTGGGGCGTCCCCGCGCATCTGGGCTTGCAGAAGGCGGGCACGGGGCTGCCGGATGTTGAGGAGCCCGTCGTGGATCTGTTCGCGGCGGAGACCGCGAGTCTGCTGGCCTGGGTCGGGTGGCTGCTCGGGGATGAGTTGCAGAAGCTTTCCGCCCGCGTTCCGAGACGCCTCTACGTCGAAATCGAACGCCGGATTCTGGCGCCCTGCCGGGAACGCGACGACTTCTGGTGGATGGGGCTCGACCCGAGCCACCCGCGCGACGTGAACAACTGGAACCCGTGGATCAACTCGAACTGGCTGACGTGCGCGCTTCTCTTGGAGAAGCACGAGCGGCGTGCGGCAGTCGTACACAAGATCCTGCGCAGCCTCGACCAATTCCTGGACTCCTACGCTCCCGACGGCGGTTGTGATGAAGGGCCGGGATATTGGAATCGCGCGGGCGCATCGCTGTTCGACTGTCTCGACCTGCTGCACAGCGCGAGCGGCGGCAAGATCGACGTCTACGCCAACCCGCTGGTGCGCGAGATCGGCCGCTATATCTACCGGGTCCATGTCGCGGGCACCTACTACATCAACTTCGCCGACGCACCGGCCAAGGTGGACCTCGCGGCTGCCACGACATACGCCTACGGCCGGCGGATTGGCGACGCAAAACTCAGCGCGCAGGGGGCGTTCGCGCTGGCGCTGCAGGACCGGGACGACGACGAGGAGAGCATGGGCCGGGATCTGCGCACGCTCTTCCTGAGCGCAGAAATGCGCGGCAGTGACACGAATCCTCCGCTGGTGGGCGAGGCGTGGTTGCCCGGCATTCAAGTGCTCTCCGCGCGCCGGCGTGAAGGCTCGACCGCCGGACTGTACCTGGCGGCGCAGGGCGGCCACAACGCCGAGAGCCACAACCACAACGACGTCGGCAACTTCATCGTCTACGCGAATGGCTTGCCCGCCATTATCGACCTGGGGCCAGAGTCGTACACCGCGAAGACGTTCAGCGCGCAGCGCTACGAGATCTGGACGATGCGCTCGGCCTATCACAACTGTCCGCTGATCCGAGGCGTCGAGCAGAGCGCGGGGCGCGAGTTCGCCGCGCGCGAGGTCGACTACCGGCTCACGCCCGCGGGTCCGCGGCTCACGATGGATATCGCCGCGGCCTACCCGAAAGAGGCTGGTGCGGAGCGCTGGCTGCGCAGTTGGTTCCTCGACCGCGAAGAGAATGCCATCACCGTAGACGACGAGTGGTCGCTACGTTCGGCGAGCAAGTTGGAATTGACGCTGATGGCTGCCTCCGAACCGCGCGTCGCCGATGGCGCGATCACCATCAAGGAGCGCGTGCGCGTTGAACACGACGGCGCGTGGACGTCCGTCATTGAAGCCATCGACGTTACGGATGCCCGCTTGCGCCACGCCTGGGGAGAGCGCGTGTGGCGCATCCGGCTGACGCGCGAGAATGCACCGGCGCATGGAAAGTCGCAACTCCGGATTACGCAACTGGGGTGAATGCGGCCCGCCCGTCGTGGGGCAGACTTCAGTCTGCGGACCGGCTTGAGCCGGTCCCCAAAGCTTTCAGGGCCGTTGCGGGGCTGAAGCCCCGCGCGGGATGAATCCCGCCCCACTACGCACGCCGTGACTTTCGCGATGCGCGTTGGGGCGTACAACGCGTTTTTCCAGCAAGAACAGCTATACAACCGCTCCCTCACGGTCGCTGCTCCGTTTCGGAGATCGCGGCTCCGTCCATGTTGTGAGGTGCCTTTCTCGATAGCGGCGGGAAAATGTGGCGAAAAGCACAGCACTTCGCAAATCACCCCAAAACTCCACTAGAGAGAAAATGAGGTGCTCCAGCAGGATTTGTGCAAAAATCCATCGTTTTTCTGCCCAGGCCAGGATTGGCATCTTCCGGCGGCAAGACGCTTCGAATGCGGGTTCCTGGCAGGGGGGTGGTTGCGCCCGTATTTCAGATGTGATTGTCTGATATGCGTCAGCAGACGGACAGGAGGCTTCGTATGGCTACCGCGTCACCCACGCACTCGCTCCTCAAGCCCGAGGAGCAGGACTTCCTAGACAGTCTGATCCGCAAGCACCAGGGACAGCCGGGCATGCTCCTTGCGATCCTCGAAGCGATTCAGGAGAGGCAGCCGAACCACTATTTGCAGACTGAGGTGCTGGAGTATCTGGCGGTGCGTACGGGCATTCCCGGGTCGCAGATCTACAGCGTGGCCACGTTCTATGCCTTGTTCAACCTGCGCCCGCAGGGCGAGCACACGGTATGCATCTGCCGCGGCACGGCCTGCCACACGCGCGGATCGAGGACGCTGCTCGAACGCGTGAAGCTGCAACTCGGACTCCAGGAGGGAGGCGACGACGGCAGCGCCGACAAGATCTCAGCCACCACTTCAGACAAGAAGTTCACGTTGCGCACCGTAGCGTGCTTCGGGCAGTGCGCTCTGGCGCCTGTCGTCGAGGTGGATCACAACATCCTGAGCCACGTGAACGAGCGTGCCTTGGAGCGGGAGATCGATCACCTGAGGGAGAATCGCGATGAGGCGAATTGATGATCTGAGCAGCTTCCACGCGGCTCGCGAGGCGGGCCTGGCTAAGCTGATGCCGAGCGTGCCCCGCATCGCGGTGGGCATGGGAACGTGCGGGACAGGCAACGGCGCGGAGGCTGTGTACCATGCTTTCGCGGATCAGATCCAGGGCCGTGGCTTGGGTTACAAACTGGTTCGCACGGGATGTTTCGGCGCATGCTCCGAAGAGCCGCTGGTCAACGTCCGTCTGCCCGGCAAGCCGCTGGTCATCCTGCATCGCGTGCAGGCGAGCGATGTAACAGCCATCCTCGACGACATCGCCGCAGGGCGCATTCCCGCGGAACTCGCACTCTGCAAAATCGAGGAATGGGACCATGTCACGTCGCACGTGCAGTACGGCTGCGACTACCGGGAAATCCCCCTGTGGAACGAGATCCCGTTCTTCCAGGGCCAAAAAAAGCTGGTGCTGCGCCACTGTGGATTGATCAGCCCGCTGGATATTGAAGAGTACATCGCGGTCGGCGGCTACGAAGCGCTTTATAAAGTTCTCATTGATGGCGATCCGGAACGAGTGAATGAGCAGATCAAGCTAGCCAAACTGCGCGGACGAGGCGGCGCAGGTTACCTCACCGGGCTCAAGTGGGAGATGATGCGCAAGGCGCAATCGGGGCAGAAGTATCTCATCTGCAACGCCGACGAAGGCGACCCCGGCGCCTACATGAACCGCAACGAAATCGAGAGCGATCCGCACAGCCTGATCGAGGGCATGACGATCGGCGGATTCGTGACCGGCGCTACGGAGGGCATCCTCTACGTCCGCGCCGAATACCCGCTCGCCGTACACCGGCTGCAGCAGGCGATGGAGCAGGCCGAGGCCTGCGGGCTGCTCGGCGACAACATTCTCGGGCGTGGATTCCATTTCCGGCTGAGCATGGTGGAAGGCGCGGGCGCCTTCGTCTGCGGCGAGGAAACCGCGCTCATCCGGTCGCTGGAAGGCAAGGCCGGCAGGCCGACTCCGCGCCCGCCGTACCCCGCGCAGAAGGGCCTATACGGAAAGCCCACGAACATCAACAACGTCGAGACCTGGTACAACGTTGCGCCGATCGTGATCCGCGGCGCGAACTGGTTCCAGGAGACCGGGAGTCCGAAGAGCCCAGGTACGAAGGTATTCTCACTGGTCGGTAAGGTCCAGCGGACGGGTCTTGTGGAGATGCCGCTCGGGACGCCGCTGAAGACTTTTGTGTACGACGTCGGCGGCGGCGTGGCGCCCGGCCGGAGCGTGAAATCCGTGCAGACGGGCGGCCCGTCCGGCGGCTGCATCCCGCAGGACATGTTCGATACGCCCGTCGATTACGAAACGCTGGCGCAGCTCGGCTCCATCATGGGCTCGGGCGGCATGGTGGTGATGGACGAAGACAATTGCATGGTGGACGTTGCGCGGTTCTTCGTCGAGTTCACTCACTCTGAATCGTGCGGCAAGTGCGTGCCCTGCCGCAGCGGGCTCGACCAGTCGCTCCGTATCCTGAACAAGTTCACGTGCGGCGAAGCCACGGAGGCCGACCTGACGACGCTCGACGAGATCAGCCGCATGGTCCGCGACATGTCGCTGTGCGGACTGGGACAGACCGCGCCGAATCCGGTGCTGACCACAATCCGGCATTTCCGCAACGAGTTCGAGGACCATCTGCGGGCGAAGCGCTGCCGCGCCGGAGTCTGCGAGGATCTTGCTCTCAGTCCGTGCGAGAACTCCTGCCCGCTGCACATGAACATCCCACGCTTCCTCGAATTGCTGAAGGAAGACCGGATGGAAGACGCGTTCCTGAGCGTCATCCTCGACAACCCGCTGCCTGCATCGACAGGGCGGGTCTGCCAGCATCCTTGCGACAATCGCTGCCGCCGGGCCGGAGTGGATGACGCCGTGAACATGCGCGACGTGCACCGCTTCATAGCCGACTCCGTGTTTGCCGACGATGCGCTGTATCAGCGCGCGATGACGCGCCTGCTTGCTTGCCGCAAGCCCTCGACAAGCAAGAAGGTTGCCGTGATCGGCGCCGGGCCGACGGGTCTCGCTTGCGCTTACTACCTCGCGATGCTCGGGCACGAAGCCGTGGTGTATGAGTCGAATGCCGCCGCCGGCGGCATGCTGCGCTATGCCCTGCCCGACTACCGCCTGCCGAAGGACACGCTCGACCGCGAGATTCGAATCGTGGAAAGCGCCGGCGTGAAATTCGTCTTCAACACTGTCGTGGGCCGCGATGTGATGTTGAACGATCTCGCGGGAGACTACGACGCGGTGTTCCTGTCCATCGGGACCTGGAAGGAATCGTGGGTCTACCTGCCGGGCACCGAGCTCACCGGGGTCATTCCCGCATTGCCGTTCCTGGAAGCGGTGGCCAAGCAGCAGCCCGTCGCCGTTGGACGCAAAGTCACAGTCATCGGCGGCGGTAACGCGGCCATCGATTCGGCCAGAACGGCGCTGCGGCTCGGCGCGGACGTAACGATCCTCTACCGCCGCGAACGAAAGGACATGCCGGCGATCCCGGAGGAAACGGAAGCAGCGGAGGCCGAAGGCGCGAAGATCGTGTTCCTCGCCGCCCCGCACCGCATCGTCGGCGATGCCGAGGGTCGCGTGAAGGCGATTGAAGCCGTGAAGACACGACTCGGTGAATACGACTCCTCCGGGCGAAGACGCCCTGTGCCGACCGGAGAAGTAATCCGCTTCGCCTGCGACACGGTGGTCCTGGCCGTGGGCGAGACGGTGGATCTCGACTTCGTCAAGGCCAGCGGCCTGAAGTTGCAGGAAAACGGCAACATGCTCGAAGTCGATCGGTACTCGCTGGAAACCAGCCGCAAAAACTTCTATGCCGGCGGCGACCTGATCACGGGCGCTTCCAACGTGTCCAACGCGATGGGCTATGGAAAGAAGGCCGCGCGTAATATCGATCAACGTCTGATGGGGGAAAAGCGCTGGAAGCAGGTTTATCCAGAGTTCGAATACGCGCAATCGCCGCCGCCTCACCCGAGCGAGAGCGGCCGCCACCACGTTCGCGAAGTCGACGCCGCGGTCCGCGCGAAGACGTTTCACGAAGCTACTCTGGGCCTGACACCCGTGGAAGCAATGGAAGAGACTTGCCGGTGCCTGCGGTGCGATGTCCGCAACGGCGACTAGGGCGGGAGAGAACGGAGAGAAATAGCCATGGCAAACATGATCTCGCTCCGCATTGATGGAGAGTTGGTCCGCGTCGAAGAGGGGCACACGATTTTCCAGGCGGCCGAGGCCTCCGGGAAAGCGATTCCGGGGCTCTGCCAGATGAAGGGGCTTTCGCCGGTGGGCGCCTGCCGCTTATGCGTGGTGGAACTCGCCGGCGTCAACCGCCTGTTGCCTTCATGCACGACTCCGGCGCAGGAGGGGATGTCCGTCACGACCCAGTCAGCCCGGCTCCGGTCGTACCGCCGGATGATTGTCGAGTTGTTACTCGCGGAACGCAATCACATCTGCGCCGTCTGCGTATCGAATAACCACTGCGAGTTGCAGACTCTGGCGCAGAAGCTCGGCGTTACGCACGTCCGCTACACCTACGCTTACCGCTCATTCCCGGTGGACACGACCCATCCGCGCTTCGTACTGGACCACAACCGCTGCATCCTCTGCACACGCTGCGTGCGGGTTTGCGCCGAGATGGAGGGCGCCCATGTCTGGGATGTGGCGGGCCGCGGAGTCGGTTCGAGGCTGGTATGCGAGCTGAACCGGAACTGGGGGCAGGCTTCGTCCTGCACGAGCTGCGGGAAATGCGTGCAAGTCTGCCCGACCGGTGCACTCGCCGAGAAGGGTTGTGCGGTGGAGGAGATGATCAAGCGCGGCCAATCCATCAGCCGTCTGGCGGAATCCCGAGGAGGTGTCCTGTGAGCGAGACGGCGGTGAAAGCGCGCGTGGCGACGGCATGGTTGGACGGCTGCTCCGGCTGCCACATGTCGCTGCTCGACATCGACGAGGCTCTGGCCGCGCTCGCCGGACGCATCAGCCTCGTGTTTGGACCTCTGGTGGACGCTCAGGAGTTTCCGGAACAGGTGGACGTCACGCTTGTGGAAGGCGCCGTCAGCAGCCAGGACGACCTGCGTTTGCTGCAGACGATCCGGCAGCGCACCAAGCTATTGATCGCCTTGGGCGACTGCGCGGTGACCGGGAATGTGCCGTCCATGCGCAACGGCATCCCCGTGAAGCGGCTGCTCGAAAGCATCTACATCCAGGGCGTTACAACCGCGCCGGGTGTGCCGAAGACAGGCGTGCCCTCGCTGTTGAAGCACGCCAGTCCCCTGCATGAAAGCGTTCGGGTGGATCTGCACGTGCCCGGGTGTCCGCCGAAGGCCGAGGCGATCGCGTTCGTCCTGAAAGAATTGCTGGACGGCCGCAAGCCCGACCTGGCGGGCCAGGTGAAGTTCGGATAAGAGGCTCAAATCATGGCGCAAAACATCGTTATTCCACACGTCTCCCGCATCGAGGGCCATGCCAAGATCGCAATTCATCTGAACGATTCCGGCGAGGTGGATTCGGCTCAATTGCACGTGACGCAGGTGCGGGGCTTTGAGAAGCTCACCGAAGGGCGCCCGTATTACGAGATGCCCTCGATCACCGCTCGTATCTGCGGTATCTGTCCGGTGAGCCACCTGCTGGCCAGTTCGAAAGCCTGCGACGCCATCATGGCCGTGCGCATTCCGCCGGCGGCGAAGCTGCTGCGCGAACTTTTGCACTGCGCGCAGTTTGTTCAGTCGCATGCACTGAGCTTTTTCCATCTCTCGGCGCCGGACCTGTTGTTGGGCATGGACAGCGACCCGGCGGAGCGCAACATCCTGGGCGTGCTGGAGAAGCACCCCGATCTCGCGCGCGATGGCATCGCGCTCAGGAAGTTCGGTCAGATGGCCATCGAGCGTCTGGCGGTCGAACGAGTCCATCCGGCGTGGGTTGTGCCGGGCGGAGTTCACGCGCCGCTGCGAAGCGACCTGCGAGACGCCATCCTCGGCGAACTGCCGATCGCGCGCTCGATCGTACGCCGTACGCTCCAGATGTTCAAAGGCGTGCTGGATGGGTTCAAGGCGGAGATTGACAGCTTCGACAACGAGCCGACTGCCTACGCGGGCCTGGTCACGCGACAAGGCATGATGCACTGGTATGAAGGCGACGTCGTGTTCGTCGACGAGAACGGCGCGCCTCTCGCACGCTTTGAGGATCCGGGGGAGTACTCGAACTACATCGGCGAGGCGGCCGTTCCGTTCTCCTATCTGAAAGCGCCGTATTTCATTCCGCGGGGTTATCCGGCCGGGATCTACCGCGTGGGACCGCTGGCTCGACTGAACGTCGCCGACGTATGCGGAACGCCGCTGGCGGACGCCGAGTTGGTCGAATACCGGCAGCGTGCCGGCCATCCGGCGCAGAGTGCGTTCTACTACCACTACGCGCGTCTGATCGAAGCGCTACGCGGCGTCGAACGCATGGAGATGATCCTGCAGCACCCCGACATCCTCTCGACGCACGTGCGCGCCCGGGCGCAGGTGAATTGCCTGGAAGGCGTCGGGATCATCGAAGCGCCGCGCGGATTGCTGATTCACCATTACCAGGTCAACGAAGCTGGAGCAATCACCAAGGCTAATCTGATTGTCGCCACCGGGCACAACAATCTGGCCATGAACCACGCCGTGGAGCAGGTGGCCAAGCGATTCGTGAAGGGAGCGAAGATCGAGGAGGGCATGCTGAACCGTGTGTCCGCCGTCGTACGCGCCTTCGACCCGTGCCTGAGTTGCTCGACGCACGCTTTGGGCCAGCCAGCCTTGCAGATCGACCTGCTGTCACCGCGGGGAGAGCTGTTGGATCGCGTCGTGAACTAAGAGCCTCTTGCTTGAGTGCCGACGTCCCCGGTTTCCGCATTCGGGTCAAATCAGGGGTGGGACAGACGATCGCTCGCGTCGTCTGTCACCAAGCCCGCGCGGGGCCAACGCCCTTGGGCTTCAGCTCCCACGAGGTCGTCCTTTACCGGGTTGTCCTCCACACACTCGATCAAATCCTGGAGTTCCTGAGCGGATCGTACTGGTCCTCCCTCTCAGCAAGCGCGTGACAGACGACGCCATGCGATCGTCTGTCCCACTCACGTGGCTGTGAAGACCAAAAGCAAAAGGGCGGTCCCTTGCGGGACCGCCCTTCGCGTTTGGTTGATTGTACGTTCAGGCAGTTCTCAGAAGTAGAACTTGATGGCGGCCTGGACGATGCGGTGACCCTGCTTCTGCGTGGCTTCACCGAAGGTGTCATTCGTATTCTGGCCCAGAGCGTTGAAGTTCAGGGTCAGGTTCGTGGTGTTCGGGAACGACCACAGCGGATGGTTCAGGAAGTTATACGCGTTGAAGCGCAACTGCAACTTCTTGGATTCACCCATCTGGAAGTTCTTGAACAAGCCAAGGTCGGCGTTGACGAATGCCGGGCCGTAGAGCACGGGACCGGCGATCGGGCCGTTCACGCCGCGGACCAGGCCAGGCATCTGGTAGCAGGCTCCGTTGACGAACTGATTGCTGCCAAGGCCGGAACCAGGATTACACGTAACGCTCGGATTCAACTGCATGTCGGTGGTACCGAGTACCGATGCGTTGCTGATGCCGACATTGTTGCTGGCCAGGTAACCTGGGGCATTGACGCCGCTGGGCAGAACCATGTTCCAACTGCCGTTGCCTTCGTTCGCCGTCAGGTTCGCACCGCTCTGGTATTGAGCGATGCCAGAGAGCTGCCAGCCGTTGATGACGCCGCCCGCCATTTTGTTCTTCGTGAAGTTGCCCATCTCAACCGAATAGGCCACATTGAAGATCTGCTTGCGGTTTTGCGCGGCGACGCCGTAGTTGTTGTTGAGATTGAACTGGTCGTAGGCGCCTGAGTTCAGGATGCCCATCGTCTTGCCGAACGTATAATTGGCGTTGATGTTGTAGCGGCCCTTCGAACGTATCCAGGTCATCTGCAATGCGTTGAAGTTTTGGTAGGTGTTGTGGTTCACGATGCTGAGATCGCCGTAAACCTGGTACGGACGCAGGGCGTTCTGTGAGCCAGTGTTGGTCGGATTGGCGACATTGAACAGAGCGCCAAACGGGATCAGGTTGATGTTGTTGCCCGCGCCCGCGCTGGTGTTGATCTGGTCTTCGCTCTGGTTGCCGACATAGGCGACTTCCAGCAAGCTCGACCACGGCA
>Ga0181528_10000093_pt1 | contig 83725 bp, 87 predicted proteins | sample PEATcosm2014_Bin_47_FD_119742 | JGI IMG/M metagenome (GOLD analysis project Ga0181528, IMG submission 119742) | Peatland microbial communities from MTU Mesocosm Facility, Houghton, MI, USA - PEATcosm2014_Bin10_10_metaG | ecosystem: Environmental > Terrestrial > Soil > Wetlands > Peat | place...
ATTGATCACTCCGGTGGCCATGGAAAAGGGCTTGCGCTTCGCAATTCGCGAAGGCGGCCGTACCGTGGGCGCGGGTACGATCTCGGAAATTCTGTAGAAAGACATTTGGGTTCCCACATTCGCGAGAAGATGGCGAATGTGGGCCACCTGATTTCATTCACGCTGTATTGATAAAGAAGTCGCGGCGACTATAAGACCGCACGATCTTTGAGGGTTTAAACAGTGATTGGCAAAGAAAGAATTCGCATCCGGTTGAAGGCTTACGATTATCGCGTCCTGGATCAGTCCACGGGCGAGATCGTGGAAACGGCTCGCCGCACGGGCGCACAGATTGCCGGCCCGATTCCTCTGCCGACGGTGAAGAACAAGTACTGCGTGCTGCGTTCGCCGCACGTGGATAAAAAGTCGCGTGAGCAGTTTGAAATTCGCACTCACAAGCGTCTTCTTGATATTCTAGAACCGACGCAGCAGACAGTCGACGCATTGATGAAGCTTGATCTTCCCGCCGGTGTCGACGTCGAAATCAAGGCTTACGGTAAAGAGCACAAATAACGCGGCTTCGCGCGTAGTGCGCGAGGTCCTCACAGTGCCCCTGCGCGGCTTGAAACCAGACGCGGGCATGATGGAGAGAAACAATGTCAGTAAGTGGACTTTTAGGTAGAAAAGTGGGCATGACGCAGCTTTTCGATGACAAGGGCGACGTTCGCCCCGTCACCGTGCTGCAGGCTGGCCCCTGCGTGATCACTCAATTGAAGACCCTGTTGACCGACGGCTATGACGCCGCGCAGGTCGGCCTGGTCGAGTTTGTGAAGGACTCGCGCCTGACCAAGGCGATGAAGGGTCACTTCGAGAAGCACAATCTTCCCCCGGTGAAGTTCATGAAGGAATTTGCCGTGGTGGTGGATGAAGAGGGCGCCGACTGGAGCGTGAAGGTTGGCGACAAGATTCTGGTCGACCTGTTCGATGGCACGAAGTTTGTTGACATCACGGGCACCAGCAAGGGACGCGGCTTTGCGGGCGTTGTGAAGCGCCACAAGTTTGCCGGCGGTCCTGCGGCGCACGGCCACATGTTCCAGGTGCAGGGCTCGATCGGTGCATCGTCTTATCCCTCCCGGGTTTTCCCGGGCACTCGCATGAGCGGACACATGGGCGACGTCACGGTGACGACGCGCAATCTTCGCGTGCTGGGTGTGGACAAGGAAGAGAACCTGCTGGTGGTGGAAGGCGCGGTTCCGGGACATCGGAACGGCTACGTGGTTATCAACAAGGCGAAGAAGCCACCCAGAGAGCGTCGCGGATTCAGCGGCGAGGGTACGGCGATCAACCCGTTGAAGGCCTCCAAGCGCGCTGCCAAGGGCAAGTAAGTTCTGGTGATTCCCACATCTGCTAAATACGGCAGATGTGGGGCACCAAGCAACATAATTAAGAGAAGACCTTCCGCGGATACATATTGACGGAAGGAAACCAAAAGGCCGCCGAAGATGCGGACCTGTAAAGGAAGAGAAATGGCTACCATTGATGTAGTAAATCTGGCCGGCCAGAAAGTAGGAGAACTCGAACTCGCCGAGGAAGTATTCGGCGGGGTCAACGAGGACCTGCTCTGGGAATCGGTTCAGCACTATCGTGCGGCTCAGCGAGCCGGCACGCACGCCACGAAGAACAAGAAGCTGGTGTCCGGTTCGGGCAAGAAGCTTTGGCGTCAGAAGGGTACGGGCCGCGCCCGCGTGGGCAGCGTCCGTTCTCCTATTTGGCGGCACGGCGGCACGGTTCATGGACCTCAGCCCCGTTCGTATGATTTTGCTTTCCCGCGCAAGAAGCTGTTGGGCGCGCTGCGCTCGGCACTGGCTGCAAAGCTGCAGGACGGCAACCTGGTTGTAGTGGATTCGCTGGACCTGAAGGAAGCCAAGACCAAAGCCTTCCGCGAGGCGCTTGTTGGGTTGAAGTTCAACAAGACCGCGCTGGTGGTGGAAGCGGGCGCGAACCTGAATCCGAACCTGGAGCTTTCGACGCGCAACATCGCTGGCGTTGAGATGCTGTACGGTCCCGAGGTTCATCCTTATCACCTGCTGCGCCACGAACTGGCTGTGTTCTCGGTGGCGGCACTGGAAAAGCTGCAGAGCACGCTGAAGGCGTCGGCGCCGAAGCGCAAGGCGGAGGTGGAGAATGTCTAAGTCTCCTTACGAGATTGTCCGCAAACCCGTCATCACTGAAAAGGGATTGGGCGTCAAGGAAACCGAGAACACGCTGGTGTTCCAGGTAGCCGCGGATGCGACAAAGACGGAAATCAAGGAAGCCGTGCAAAAGGCCTTCAAAGTGAAGGTCGCCGGCGTCCGCACTGCCAACTTCCTGGGTAAGGAGCGCCGCCGGGGCAAGTTCACCGGTTTCCGCCCGGACTGGAAGAAGGCCTATGTACGGCTTGCCGAGGGCGAAAAAATGCCCGAGTACGCGCAGAACCTGTAGCGTGTACAGGTAAATGGCTCCGCGACGGGGACGGTCCGAAAGATGGACCTTCCGGTCGCAGACGCCAAGGCCGAAGCGGCCGCGAGCAGAAACGCGGCGCCTCCGGACGGGAGAACGAAACCCTATCTGTCCGGCTAAAGCGATCCTGCCAGAACATTGGCCGGGATCTGGAAGAGAAGAACTATGGCGATCAAGACATACAGACCGATCACACCGACCCTGCGGTTCAAGACCTCGCAGGTCAACGACGATCTGACGACAAACCGTCCGCACAAGCCGTTGACGGAACCGAAGAAGCGCTCAGGCGGACGCCGCAATTCGGGCGACCTGACGATCTGGCATCGCGGCGGCGGTCACAAGCGCAAGATCCGCGTGATCGACTTCAAGCGCGACAAGCAGGGAATTCCCGCGACGGTGACGACGATCGAATACGATCCGAACCGCTCTTCGCGCATTGCACTGCTGAGCTACGCCGATGGCGAGAAGCGCTACATCCTGCAGCCGGTAGGCTTGCTGGTTGGAGCGAAGATCATCAGCGGCCCCGAAGCCGACATCCTGGTAGGCAATGCTCTTCCGTTGAAGAACATTCCGGCCGGCACGATTGTGCACAACATTGAACTGAAGCCTGGCAAGGGCGCGCAGATGGCGCGTTCGGCTGGAGCGCAGGCGCAGCTGGTGGCCAAGGAGGGCGAATATGCCCTGCTGAAACTGCCTTCCGGCGAAACCCGCAAGGTTCTGGTGGATTGCATGGCGACGGTTGGCCAGGTAGGCAACACGGACCACGAGAACATCTCGCTGGGCAAGGCCGGACGCAAGCGCTGGATGGGCAAGAAGCCGGTCAACCGCGGTGTCGTTATGAATCCTGTGGATCACCCGCACGGCGGTGGCGAGGGTAAGACCTCGGGCGGCCGTAATCCGGTGACCCCGTGGGGCCAGCCGACGCGTGGTTACAAGACCCGCAACAACAAACGGACCGACAAGTTTATCGTGTCGCGTCGCGGCAAATAGGGAAGGGAATCATGGCACGTTCGACAAAAAAAGGCCCGTTTGTAGATACGCACCTTGCGGTCAAGATCGAAGGCATGAACGCGCGCAGCGAAAAGAAGGTGCTCCGCACCTGGTCGCGTCGTTCCACCATCACCCCGGACATGCTGGGACACACCATCGCGGTGCACAACGGAAGGAAGTTCATTCCGGTGTACGTCTCGGAAAACATGGTTGGTCACAAGCTCGGCGAATTCAGCTTCACGCGTACCTTCAAGGGGCACTCGGTGAAAGCTGCCGCGGAGACCTCGGCCAAGCCGGCGAGATAGCTGCGAGACGGGTTTACCGGTAATTACAAGTATGGGCGCCTGTTGAGGGCGTCCGCGAATGAGATCTGAAGGGAAGAGAACATGGAATTCACAGCGAAAGCCCGGTACATGCGGATCTCTCCGCAGAAGGCGCGCCTGGTGCTGGGCCTGATCAAGGGCAAGCGGGTGGAGACGGCGCTGAATACGCTGGCATTCACCAACAAAGGCATTGCGCCTGCGGTGTTGAAGCTGCTGCGCTCGGCGCTTGAAAACGCCAGCTACCTGAGTGCCGAAAAAGGCCTCGATGTCGATCTCGACAATCTGTATGTCAAGAACGCCATCGCCAACGAAGGTCCACGCATGAAGCGGATTCGTCCGGCGCCGATGGGCCGTGCGTACCGTTACCAGCGCCGCATGGCGCACATTGAGATCGAGCTGGCCGAGAAGAACAAGGCCGTCGAGACGAGTGATGCCGAAACTCCGGCGACGCCGGCCAAGAAGGTCGCGAAGCCTGCAGCCAAGAAGAAGGTAGCCGCCAAGAAGACCGCAGCAAAGAAGACGGCTCCCAAAAAGGCGAAGAAGTAGGCAGTCCGCAAAGTCCCACGTCTGCCGGCAACGGCGGAGTGGGAAACGGCGGGGCTCAAGGTTCACTGGATCGAGGTTGATCCAATTCAGCGATGGCGCCAAGGGTCTAGGCCCCAAGTAAGCCATGAGCAGAGAGACGAAGCAATTATGGGACAAAAAGTCCATCCTTACGGATTCCGACTCGGCTACACCAAGCCGTGGAAGTCGCGCTGGTACATGGATCGCGACTATGACAAGTTCCTGATCGAGGACATCAAGCTGAAGGCTGAGCTGAAAGACAAGCTCAAGTCGGCAGGCGTGAGCTCGATTGAAATCGAACGTCCGGGCAACAAGCTGCGCATCATCATTCGCACGGCGCGCCCGGGCATCATCATCGGCCGCAAGGGCGCCGAAATCGACAAGCTGAAGGGCGATCTGCAGAAAAAGACCGGCCGCGACGTATTTGTCGATATTCTGGAAGTTCACAAGCCGGAGCTGGATGCACAGCTGGTGGCCGAGTCGATTGCGCTGCAGTTGGAAAAGCGCGTTGGCTTCCGCCGGGCGATGCGCAAGAGCGTGGATTCGGCGCTGCGTTTTGGTTGCAAGGGCATCAAGGTTCGCGTATCGGGCCGCCTGAATGGCAACGAAATCGCGCGTTCGGAATGGTATCTGCAGGGGCGTTTGCCGCTGCACACGCTGCGTGCCGACATCGACTATGGCTTTGCCGAAGCGCACACGACCTACGGACTGATCGGGGTGAAAACCTGGGTGTACAAGGGCGAAATCCTTCCCCAGAAGCGCCGCGAACCGCAGACGGCGACCGCCGGACTATAAGCAAGCAGCCGGTGAGCTTCTCCAGACGCCAGTTCCTGGAGAGCAGCGGTAAAACCGGCAGGCGCGTTCGAAGGTTGGACGCCCAGAACTTGAACCTGGCAACTGGAAACTGCTTATGTTGATGCCGAAGAAAGTAAAGTACCGCAAGCAGCAACGCGGTCGTATGTGCGGCAAAGCCTGGCGCGGCTCCGAGTTGGCGTTTGGCGATTATGGTTTGAAGGTGATGGAGCCGGGCTGGATTACTGACCGGCAGATTGAAGCGGCTCGCGTAGCGATGACCCGTTTCATCAAGCGCGGTGGCAAGATCTGGATCCGCGTGTTCCCTGACAAGCCAGTCACCAAGAAGCCGGCCGAAACCCGTATGGGTAAGGGCAAGGGCGCACCGGATCACTGGGTCGCTGTTGTTCGTCCGGGCAAGCTGCTGTTTGAGATGGAGGGTGTATCTGTGGCGGACGCTCAGGAAGCAATGCGCCTGGCTTCGCACAAACTGCCCTTGATTACCAAGTTTGTGAAACGCGACGTTCTGGCTGCGCACTAAAAGCCGCGCGGGGATGGCGCATTTACGCCATCCCACCTTAGCCGCGAAAACAGCGGCGAAGGTGGGGCACCCAAGAGTGTTGCTGTTATCACATTTAATCCGACGCCGGCGGTCAAACTCCGCCGGGGGTGAAGAGAAGAGACAATGAATTCGGAAAAGATTCGAAACCTAACAGATGCCGAGTTGGCTCATCAGAAGACCGAACTCAGCGAAGAGCTCTTCAAGCTCAAGTTCCAGTTGAAGATGGGACAGACCGAGAGCTTGAAGAAGATGCGTGGATTGAAGAAGGACATTGCCCGGGTGCTGACCATTCAGCGCGAAAAGCAACTGGCCGCAGCCAAGAGCGGAACGGAGACCAAGTAGCCATGGTAGAAGAGACGAATACCGAGAAAACCGCGGGACAGCGCAAAGTCCTGGTTGGCCAGGTCGTTTCGACCAAGATGGCTAAGACGATTGTGGTCGAGGTGAACCGTCAGCGAGCTCACCCAATGTACCGCCGCGTGGTCAAGCGCTCCAAGAAGTTCTACGCGCACGATGAAGAGCAGACGGCACGGACGGGCGATTTTGTCCGCATCGAAGAGACTCGTCCGCTGAGCAAGCTGAAGCGCTGGAAGCTGAAGGAAATCGTAAAGCGCTCGGCGCTTGCAACCGCCGCGATTGCCGCTGAACAGGCAGCCGCCGCATTGAAAACGCCGGAACAGGCCAGCTAGTCGCTGTCGTCGTAGACGACTGAAGGAGATTGCATCATGGCAGTGTTTATGAGGTCCATCCTCGAGGTGGCCGACAACAGCGGAGCCCGGAAGTTGCAGATGATTCTGCCGATTGGCGGATCAACGGGCGTTCGCGCCCGCATCGGCGACGTGGTGACGGCTGCGGTGAAGGAAGCTTCGCCCGACGGCACGGTGAAAAAGGGTACAGTTGTGAAGTGCGTGATTGTGCGTACCCGCAAGGAAACCCGCCGCCGCGACGGTTCGTACATTCGCTTCGACACCAACGCCGCGGTACTGATCAACGCTGACGGCGAGCCGGTTGGAACGCGTGTGTTCGGTCCTGTTGCCCGCGAACTTCGCGAGAAGAAGTTCTTGAAGATCGTATCCCTGGCCCCGGAAGTTATCTAGATCTCAGGGGCGGCTGCAGCGGCCGCCCCCGGGAGCTCCTTCTGGAGCGGCCCAATAAGCTGATAAGGTTTTGAGAGGAAGACATGGCAACCGTTGATATCCGCCGAAACGACACCGTGAAGGTGATTGCCGGCCGCGACAAGGGCAAGGAAGGTCGCGTGCTGCGCGTGAACCCCGGGACAGGCAAAGTGCTGGTTGAGCACGTCAGCATTGTGAAGAAGAACGTGCGTCCGAATCCGCAGAAGCAGATCAAGGGCGGCATCGCCGAGCAGGAATCGCCGATTTCACTCAGCAACGTTTTGCTGGTGTGCGGCACCTGTGGCCCGGTCCGTCTGCGTCACGAAGTGAGGGGCGACAAGAAAGTTCGCGTCTGCGCCAAGTGCGGCACCACGCTCGACAAAGAGAAGTAATCACCCCGAAGCGGCAGACGCCGCTTCAATTGACCACCTCACGTAACGGTAACCACTCCGGGACCGTGAGAGAAAGCGAAACAGAACCATGGCAGAGAAGAAAGACGCAAAAGCAAAGCAGCCGGCGAAGCAGCAGCCCAAGAAAGCCAAGGGCGAAGTTGCGGAAGCTCCCGAACAGGGATCGAAGCCAGCGCGCCCGAAGCTGAATAATGCCGCATCGGCCCGCCTGCGCAAGCGCTATTACGATGAGATGCGCCCCGCGCTGTTGAAAGAGCTGGGCCTGACGAACGTGATGGCCGCTCCTCGACTGGAGAAGGTCGTCATCAATATGGGCGTTGGCGAAGCTACCCAGAACGCCAAGATCCTGGATCCGGCCGTAGCCGAGCTGGCGCAGATCACCGGTCAGAAGCCGGTGGTGACCAAGGCAAAGAAATCCATCGCGGCCTTCAAGGTTCGCGAGGGCATGCCGATTGGCTGCATGGTGACTTTGCGCGGCGACCGCATGTACGAATTTCTGGACCGCCTGATGAACGTTGCGCTGCCTCGTGTGCGCGACTTCCGCGGCGTTCCTTCCAAGTCCTTTGACGGACGCGGAAACTACACACTGGGTCTGCGCGATCAGTTGATCTTCCCGGAGATCGACTACTCGAAGGTAGAGCACCAGAAGGGCATGAACATCACCATTGTGACCACGGCGACCAACGACGAACACGCCCGCGCGTTGCTGAAGGCGATGGGAATGCCGTTCCGCCTGCCTGGCACCAACTAGGTTCCTGCTTTCCGCCGGAGCGATCCGGCGGAGAGACGGTTGCAAGTCAAAAAGTTGTAAGACGCACCTTCGGGTGCGAGATGCAAGCGCACTCCATAGAGTGCGAGAGATAAAGGAAACGATGGCCAGAACATCCAGCATCGCCAAGGACAACAAGAAGCCCAAGTTCTCTTCGCGTCAGCACAACCGTTGCAAACTGTGCGGACGTCCCCGCGCTTATCTGCGCAAGTTCGGCCTTTGCAGGCTGTGCTTCCGCAGCTATGCACTGCGCGGTGAGATTCCTGGGGTTTGTAAGTCGTCCTGGTAGACGAGCAAGAACCCTGACCTGCGGGGGTGATCCCCGCACAGAGGCTGGCACGTGGTCCGAACAGGACCGTCCCGGAATACGGGAATAGAACGTCGCCGCAGGTTCTTTCCACTGCCGCTCCGGTGAAACGGAGCAACTGGCGCAAGCCGGTGCAGTATTGCGCAAGGCCAGCACGCGCAAGAAAGAGAACGGGCGTACGCAATCAGGAGATGGAACATGAGCTTTACCGATCCCGTGGCAGACTTTCTTACCAGGATCCGCAATGGCATCAAGGCCCGGCACCAGAAGGTCGATGCACCGGCTTCCAAGCTGAAGCTGGAAATTGCCCGCGTTCTGAAGGAAGAGGGCTACCTCGCCAACTACAAGGCGACCGAAGAAGACGGCAAGAAGATCGTGCGGGTGTACATCAAGTACAACGCTGATAACGTTGCCGCGATCACCAACATTACGCGCATTTCGCGCCCCGGTTGCCGTGTGTACGTCAATCGCAACGAGATTCCCCGCGTTCTCGGCGGCCTGGGCATTGTTGTCCTGACCACTCCGAAGGGCGTTCGCAGTGGCAAGCAGGCCCGCAGAGAAGGCGTGGGCGGCGAAGTGATCTGCCAGGTTTACTAACAGCACGAGCCTAGAGGTCGGGTACGCGGCGTGAAGCGCCGCTCCGGTCGCTGACGCTTGGAGCAGACGAGGCTGGATGAATCCAGTCCGGAAGCCCACCGCAAAGGGTTGCGGCGGTGCAGGAGAGAGTAATGTCAAGAATCGGTAAGAAACCAATTCCGCTTCCCAAGGGTGTGAGCTACACCGTGGAAGGCAATGTAATCACCGTGAAGGGTCCCAAGGGCACCGTCACCAACCATCTTCCCGGCGGCGTTACGCTGGAGACGGAAGACGGCGTTCTGCTGGTCAAGCGCGAGGACGATTCCAAGGCTGCAGTACACGGCCTGGTGCGCGCGCTGGTCAACAACGCTGTGGTTGGCGTCACCACCGGCTGGACTCGCGACCTGGAGATTGTTGGCATCGGCTATCGCGCGGAAATGAAAGGCAAGGGAATTGTTGTGTTCTCCCTCGGCTTCTCACATCCGATCGAGTATCCGTTGCCGACCGGCGTCGAGATGACGATTGACCCCAAGATGACCAAGCTGACCTTGAGCGGCATCGACCGGCAGAAATTGGGCCAGGTCGCTGCTGAAATGCGTTCGCTGCGTCCACCCGACCCATACAAGCAGAAGGGTGTGCGTTACGCTGGCGAGAAGCTGAAGAAGAAGGTCGGCAAGACGGGCGCCAAGTAAATTTGCGGTGTTTCCCACATTCGCCAAAAGACGGCGGATGTGGGACACCAAAAAGGCCCCACTCAACGACAAGAGCGTTGAATGGGCCACCCACAAAGTGGGTGCACACGTAGAGGTTCGCCGGACGAGAATCCGACGGACGTCCGCACAACCCTGGCGAAGGTGATTCGCTAGGACAGACCGGTCCCCGGTATAGAACCCGGGACGAAGGCCGGAGCGAAGGACAGAGAGCATGCTGAACAAGAGTTCAAAGAACGTGACGCGGGAGAAGATCCATACAAGGATCCGCAAGAAGCTCGCGGGCACCACGGAGCGCCCGCGGCTGAACGTATACCGTTCGGTCAACCACATTTACGTGCAACTGATTGACGATGCCAAGCACTCGACCCTAGTTTCTGCCAGCTCCCTGGAGCAGGGCAAGGATGGGGATAGCAAGAAGCACATTGCCGGCGGCAACATTGCCTCTGCCAAGCAGGTTGGCAAGCTGATTGCCGAGCGCGCCAAGGCCAAGGGCATTGAGTCCGTGGTCTTCGATCGCGGCGGGTATCTGTATCACGGCCGTATCAAGGCCGTTGCCGATGCTGCCCGTGAAGGCGGCCTGAAGTTTTAGTCCGGCTCGGTGGCGGGTACGGGCTTACGCCCTCCGGCTGCGGACGCTAGGCGCAACAGAGTAAGCGGGCGAGGTGCAAACCGTTAGTCCGCAAGATTTCGGAAGCCGCTAACGCGGTCTCCAGGAGAATCGACAGCAAATGGCAATCGTCAAGAGAAAGCTCGATGCCGGCAATTACAACCTGAAAGATCAGGTTGTCAATATTAACCGCGTGACCAAAGTGGTCAAGGGCGGTAAGAACATGTCGTTTGCGGCACTGGTCGTGATCGGCGACCCGGCGACCGGGGTGGTTGGTTATGGTTCGGGCAAGGCGAAGGAAGTTCCCCAGGCAATTCGCAAGGGAATTGAATCGGCCAAGAAGAACCTGATCAAGGTGAACCTCACGCAGACTTCGATTCCGCACATCTCGCTGGGCCGTTATGGCTCGGGCCGGGTGCTGCTGAAGCCCGCACCGGAAGGCACCGGCGTCATCGCCGGAGGCGCTGTCCGTGCGGTGATGACTTCGGTAGGCATTCAGAATGTGCTGACCAAATCCATCGGCACGACGAACCCGCATAACGTCATCAAGGCCACGTTTGACGCGCTGAAGAAGCTGCGCGACCGTGCTGAAGTGGCGGCGAATCGCGGCAAGTCCGTGGAGGAGCTCTAAACCATGCCACGTTCACGCAATAAGACTCCCAAAGTGCAGGCTGCGGCCGGCACGCGGCTGAAGCTGAAGTGGGTGATCTCCCAGAACTGCACGCCGGCCAAACAGCGGCTGGTGATCAAGGGACTGGGCTTTACCCACCTGAACCAGGTCATCGAACGCGAGGATACCCTCTCGATTCGTGGCATGGTGGCCAAGGTGCCGCACCTGATCCACATTGTGGGCGAGTAGCTCTCACTCTGGATCTCGAACCGAGTCGCTTGGGTAACACCAAGCGGCGCTAGGAAACAGCCCGCTCGCCGCGGGGAACACTGCGGGGATATCCACCGCAAGATGTTCGGCTGTCACAGACGGCCCAAAAGCATGTCTGGCACCATGCAAGGGACAACAAAATGAATCTCACAACGATTCGCAAGCCGGCAAAGGCGAACGAGAACCGTAAGCGGGTAGGCCGCGGTATGGGCTCCGGTATGGGCAAGACATCGACCCGCGGACATAAGGGACAGCGTTCGCGCTCAGGCTCGCGCAGCATGCGCGGTTTTGAGGGCGGCCAGATGCCTCTGCATCGCCGTTTGCCGAAGCGCGGCTTCGTCAATATTTTCAAGAAGGAATTTCAGGTAGTGAACCTGTCGCGGCTGGCTGAGCTGGGCGTGACGGATCTGACGCCGGAAGTCCTGTATGAACTGGGCGTGATCAGCAAGAAGACTGGGCTGATCAAGGTTCTGGGCGTTGGGGAATTGACCTCGGCTCTGACCGTGTACGCTCACAAATTCAGCGAGACGGCACAGCAGAAGATCACCGCTGCAGGCGGCAAGGCTGAGCTCCTGGTAGTCAAGCAGCCGGCGGCCATCAAGCGCGGTAAGAAGTAAGTTCACCGAAAAGCCCGCCTGCAGCGAACAGGCGGGCTGGACCGGTTTCCCCGGTGGGGAATCGCGGCCCGAACAGCATAGGCACAGAGGCCCTCTTACCATGTTCGAGAAGCTGGCGAACATTTTCAAAATTCCGGACCTGCGCAAGCGTGTACTGTTCACGCTTGGTCTGCTTGCCGTCTACCGCATCGGCGGTCACCTGCCGACGCCGGGCATCGATCCTGCAGCGCTGGCTCGCCTGATGAACAATGCGGGCGGCGGACTGCTTGGCTTTGTGGATCTGTTCAGTGGCGGCAACCTGCGCCGGCTGACGATCTTCGCCCTGGGCATCATGCCCTACATTACCGCCTCCATTATTCTGCAGTTGCTGACCGTGGTTTACGAACCGCTGGCCCGTCTGCAGAAGGAAGGCGAGCTCGGACGCAAGAAGATCACGCAGTGGACTCGTTACCTGACCGTGATCCTCAGCGCCATGCAGTCGTTTGGCATTGCGATGATGTTGCTGCGCGGCATGGGCGGCGAGCAACTGGTTCGCAATCCGGGCGTCGGCTTTGTGCTGATGACCATGCTGACACTGACGACCGGCACCACGTTCATCATGTGGCTGGGCGAACAGATCACGCAGCGCGGCATCGGCAACGGCATGTCCCTGATCATCTTTACCGGCATCGTGGTGGGCTTGCCCCGCGCGGTGATCGAACTGTTCCAGAAGGCAACCAGCGGCGGCGCACTCGGGCCGATCGGCATTGTGTTGCTGCTGGCGATCATGGTGGTGGTGGTTGCGTTCATCGTTTTCGTGGAACGCAGCGAGCGCCGGATTCCGGTGCAGTACGCCAAGCGGGTGGTTGGACGTAAGGTGATGGGCGGACAATCGACCCATTTGCCTCTGCGCGTCAACTCCGGCGGCGTGATGCCGGTCATCTTTGCCAGCTCGGTGCTAACCCTGCCGCAGACGGTGGGCTACACCTTGCAGAGCAACAAGTACTTTGGCCCGTTCTTTGGCGGCCTGAGCAAGGCCCTGGGCTGGGGTGAACCGCTGCATACGTTCCTGTACGCGGTGGGCATCCTGTTCTTCGCTTACTTCTATGTGTCCATCGTCTTCAATCCAAAGGACGTTAGCGACAACATGCAGAAGTACGGCGGGTTCATTCCTGGCATTCGCCCGGGCGTGCGCACAAGCAACTACATCAACGATGTGCTTACCCGCATCACCCTGGTCGGCGCTTTGTACCTGATTATTATTTCGCTGATCCCAGAGTGGATGATTGCTGGTATTCACCTGAACAATTTGCCGGTATGGATGGGTGGCAGCCTGTTTGACCGCCTTCCGAACTGGATTCTGCACGGTCTGAATGTGAACTTCTACTTTGGTGGAACTTCACTGCTGATTGTGGTTGGCGTTGCGATGGACACGGTGAACCAGATCGAGTCGCAACTCATCATGCGTCACTACGAGGGCTTTACGCCAAAAAGTGGTCGCATCAGAGGCCGCAGAGCGTGGTAAAGTACGTACCCTCGGCTTAGCAGTAATGCTGTATTCGGAGGTTACGCGCGATGCACACTGTGGCAGTCCCGGTAAGAGTAATGAAACCTAAGGAAGTCGTTGTCGGCCCGGTGGTCCTTCTTGGACCGCCCGGAGCCGGCAAGGGAACACAAGCGAAGAGGATCTCGGAGCACTACGGGATTCCGCAGATTTCGACCGGCGACACCCTGCGCGACAATATCAACCGGGGTACGGAAATTGGCAAGCAGGCCGAAGCACTGATGGAGCGTGGGGAACTTGTTCCTGACGAACTGGTGGAGCGGATGGTGGCCGAACGCCTGGCCGAACCGGATTGCGCGCGAGGGTTCATCCTGGACGGTTTTCCGAGAACGGTGAAGCAGGCGGAGTGGCTTGATAAGCACCTCGCGGGCGCTAAGCGGTTGGTTGTGATCCAATTAGCGGTGGAGTATACTAAGTTATTGGGAAGGCTCACCGGTCGGCGTACGTGCCCCACATGCGGGCGCATCTACAACGCGAACACCAGTCAGCGAGCGAAAGTCGAGGGCATCTGCGACGTCGACGGATCGGCTCTTGTGACTCGCAAAGACGACCGCGATGACGTCATCAGTCAACGATTGAAAAACTACCGGAGGCAAACGCTTCCGATGGTGAATTACTACGGACGAAAGAACCGCCTGATCGAGATTGACGGCGCAGCGGATCTGGATGTGATCACGGCGGCAGCCGTTAAGGCAATTGAAAATGGCGATCGTATGTAAGTCTGCCGGCGAGATTGAAAAGATGCGGCGTAGCGGCCACATTGTTCGCCAGGTGTTAGACGTGGTAACGGCCCTTGTAGCTCCGGGTGTAAGCACGATGGACCTGGAGAGGGCTGCAGAAAAGAAGATTCGGGATTTGGGCGCAAAGCCCGCGTTCAAAGGATATTACGACTATCCCTGCGTGCTTTGCGTTTCGATCAATCAGGAAGTTGTGCACGGCATTCCTTCGGATAAGCGCAAGCTGGCCGAGGGAGATATTGTGTCGATCGACTGCGGTGTAGTGCTGGACGGCTACTACGGCGACTCGGCAGTGACAGTCCCGGTGGGCACCATCAGTGAAGAGGTTCGTAAGCTGATGGATGTGACCGAACAGTCGCTGCATAAAGGCATCGCAGAGGCCAAGGCGGGAAACCGGCTGGGCGATATTGGAGCGGCCGTGCAGGAGTATGTAGAGGCCGCCGGATTCAGTGTGGTACGCGAGTTTGTAGGGCACGGAATTGGAACCAAGCTGCATGAGGATCCTCAGGTGCCGAACTACGGAGTGCGCGACCACGGTCTCAAACTTCGCGAAGGCATGGTGATCGCGATTGAGCCGATGGTAAACGCGGGCGGAGCATCGGTTCGCGTGCTGGACGATAAGTGGACGGCGGTAACCGAGGACGGCAGGCCCAGCGCACACTTTGAGCACTGCGTCGCCATCACCAAAGACGGTCCATTGATTTTGACCGATTAGCTCCGGTGCCAGGCGCGGTGGCTGGAAACTGGAAATTGAGATTGAGGTTGGATGAGTAAGGAAGACGCAATTGAAGTAATGGCAATGGTGATTGAACCACTGCCCAATGCGATGTTTCGGGTTAAGCTTGAGAATGACCACGAAGTGCTGGCGCACGTTTCGGGCAAGATGCGCAAGAACTTCATTCGAATTCTTCCAGGTGACCGCGTGGCCGTAGAGCTATCCCCATACGACCTGAACCGCGGGCGCATTGTGTACCGCTACAAGTAGCGGAAAAGTTCGCGCAACCCGCAAGGCCATAAAACGGCTGGCGGGCATTTGCGTGTTTGCAGTAAAGGGTCGCAAGGCCCTGTTGAAGGCCTTTTCACTCGTGTAGTTTGCGGCGGGAATGGCAATTGCGTCCGGGCGTTGATTGGAACGCAGGACGAGTTGAGGAAGTGGGAAATGAAGGTTCGTGCTTCGGTAAAGAAAATTTGCGACAAGTGCAAGGTTATCCATCGCCACGGTGTGGTGCGGGTGATTTGCGAAAACTCGAAACATAAGCAGCGCCAGGGCTAAAACCCGGTCTGCTCAACCAGGAGTAGGACACAGACATGGCACGTATTGCAGGCGTAGATCTGCCCCGCAACAAACAGGCACGCATCGCGCTCACTTATATCTACGGAATTGGCCAGCCCCGCGCCGTCAGGATTCTTGGCGCAGCCGAGGTCGATCCGCTCAAGAAGATCCAGGACCTGAGCGAAGAAGAAGTGAACCGCGTTCGTCAGGTGATCGAGAACGAAGGCCAGGTTGAAGGCGACCTGCGCAAAGAAATCTCGCTTCACATTAAGCGGCTCATTGAAATTGGCTCTTATCGCGGCAACCGTCACCGTCGCAGCTTGCCTGTCCGCGGACAGCGCACGCACACCAACGCACGTACTCGCAAGGGTCCGCGCAAGGGCACAGTGGCTGGTAAGAAGAAGGCGACGAAGTAATATCGCTGGCCGCAAGGTCGCGTCTTTCCGCTGGCCGCCTCCGTCGGCAGGTATGGAAAGCGCTTACTGGTAACCCCAGAACAGGAATAGAGAACGGAATATGGCAAAAGCAGCTGGCGCCGGCGCTTCCGCGACGGATAAGAAGAACAAGAACAAGAAGTTCAAGAAGAAGGAACGCAAACACATTCCCCACGGGATTGTGATGATTACTGCATCCTTCAACAACACCATCGTCACCATCAGCGATCCCTCGGGTAACGTGATTTCCTGGAAGAGCTCCGGCTCTTTGGGTTTCCGCGGCTCACGCAAGGGAACGCCATTTGCCGCTCAGCAAGCCGCGATGAATGCCGCCAACACGGCGCGCGATCACGGTCTGCGTAGCGTAGACGTACGCGTTTCAGGTCCGGGTTCGGGCCGTGAATCGGCGATTCGTGCACTGGCCGCCGCTGGAGTCGAAGTCCGCACCATCAAGGACGTGACCCCGGTTCCGCACAACGGCTGCCGTCCGCCGAAGAAGCGCCGCGTTTGATCGCAGTTGTGTAGCCGCCCCCGAGTGGCGGCGCCCCGGCAAGGCAACGGGCTTGTGCCGGACGACAAAGATTTGAGCGGGATTGAAAGGATTCCAACTCCTGTAAACCGCTCCCAGACTGAAGGAGATATAAGTTGGCTCGCTATAAAGACGCAGTATGCCGCCTTTGCCGCCGTGAGGGCACCAAGCTGTTCCTCAAGGGCGCAAAGTGTTTCATGGAAAAGTGTCCGGTGGAGAAGCGCAACTTTGCCCCTGGCCAGCATGGCAAGGATCGCAAAGCGAAGATCGTCGGATACGGTCTGCAGCTCCGCGAAAAACAGAAGGCGAAGCGCATGTATTTTGCGCAGGAAAGCCAGTTCCGCAACTACTTCGAGAAGGCCGCTCGCGCGAAGGGCGTCACCGGCGAAATCCTCTTGCAGCAGCTTGAGCGCCGTCTTGATTCAGTTGTTTACCGCCTTGGCTTCGCCGTTGCGCGCCGTCAGGCTCGCCAGCTCGTGCGCCACGGCCACATCGCGGTGAACGGACGCAAGGTCAATATTCCTTCCTTCCAGGTCAACGTGGGGGAAGAGATCGCAATTCGCGAGAGCAGCAAGAAACTGGTGATTCTGGAAGGCGCGAAGGAATTTGCTTCGCACCAGACAGCGCCTACCTGGCTCGAGATTGATCGCGACAACTACAAGGGACGGGTGCTTTCATTGCCCCGTCGCGAAGACATCAACCTGCCCGTCAACGAGCAGCTCATCGTCGAACTTTACAGCAAGTAGTTCTGTAGAGTGCCCCGGTGTTGTCAAGCAACCTAATTACCGCGGCACGGACCTCAACCCGTGCCGCATCACCCTGTCTCGGACCAGATCCGCCTGCGAAGGCAAGCCGTCGCAGTGCCAAACGGACCGAAGAAAGAGGAGAAACGAATGCTCTGGAAGGGTTTTCAAAAGCCTAAGCGCCTAGCGATGGATTCCGAATCGCTGACTGACAAGTATGGTCACTTCTGGGCGCAGCCATTCGAGCGCGGATTCGGCACCACGATCGGCAATGCGCTGCGGCGCGTGCTGCTTTCCTCGATTGAGGGCGCAGCCATCACCGCGGTCAAGATCGAGGGCGTGCTGCACGAATTCCAATCGATTCCCGGTGTCGTCGAAGATGCCACCGACATCATTCTTAACCTGAAACAGATTCCGTTCAAACTGGCCGGAGATGCGCCGAAGATGATCTACCTGCGCGCCGACCAGCCAGGCGTGATCACCAGCGGCATGATTGAAGCCGACGGCGACGTAGAGGTTCTGGATAAGGACGTTTACATCTGCACGGTGAGCGAAGGCGGCAAGATCGACATGGAGCTGAGGCTGAAAAAAGGCCGCGGTTACGTTTCGGCCGACAAGAACTTCGACGAGGATCTGGGACTTGGTTTCATTCCCATCGACTCGGTGCACTCGCCGGTGCGCAAGGTGAACTACTCGGTGGAGGCCGCACGTCTGGGCCAGATCACCGATTACGACAAGCTTGCCCTGGAAGTGTGGACCAACGGATCGGTAACGCCTCCGGATGCGATTGGACTTGCGGCAAAGCTGCTGAAGGACCACATGAACATCTTCATCAACTTTGAAGAGGAAGTGGAAGCAGCCGGAGTTTCGGCCGATAACAAGCCGGAGATCCGCAACGAGAATCTGAATCGCTCGGTGGAAGAGCTCGAACTCAGCGTGCGCAGCTACAACTGCCTGAAGAACGCCAACATTCAGACGATCGGCGAGCTGGTCTGCAAGACCGAAGCCGAAATGCTGAAGACGAAAAATTTCGGCCGCAAGTCGCTCAACGAGATCAAGGAAATCCTTGCTTCGATGGGCCTCGGACTCGGCATGAAGATTGACGAGCACGGCAACGCGGTCGCCACCAGTCAGTCAACGATGGGCAGCAGCTTGCCGCCTTCGTTCGGCTCTGGAGACACCAACCCGGGTTTCTAAGTTTGTGCGGAAGGCGCTGCGAAGTGTCTTACGCAACTCTCCACGGCCTGGCCGGGGAGTTAAGTTCAGCCGGAATGTCAGCGGCTCCGGCGATATCAAGGATTGAGTCATGCGTCATCGTGTAGCAGGTTGGAAACTAGGCCGGAACACATCGCACCGGCGCGCTTTGCTGCGGAATCTTGTCACCTCTTTGATCATTGAAGAGCGGATTGAGACGACCGTCACCAAGGCCAAGGCAATGAAGTCCCACGTCGAGAAGATGATCACGCTCGGCAAAAAGGGTGGAGTTGCAAACCGTCGCCTGGCCGCGTCATACCTCATGACGCCGGAAGCTGTCGATAAGCTGTTCAACACCGTTGGCCCTCGCTTCGGCGACCGGGCGGGCGGATATACGCGCATCATCCTGACCGGATTCCGCAAGGGAGACGGCGGAGCCAAGGCGTTCATCGAGATTCTCGGCAGCGAGAAGATTGTGGACGAGAAGCGCGAAAAGCGTGCTGAGCTCCGTGCCAAGCGTGCCGAAGAGACGCGCAAAGCCATGGAAGAGCAGCAGGGGCCTGCACCTGAAGGCGGCGAAGAGCCAAAGGCGTAGTTCCAAGAAATCGTCGCCTCGTCCCGGGCCAAATGGCCGGGGAGTTTGGAGACAACGATCATGCGCGTCCTCACGGGCGCGCATTTTCTTGCACTCGTGGATGCCAGTCGTGCGGCGACGAGCGGGTTTGCCACAAGCTGATGAGGAATCGGCTAAGATGACAAGGTGAATACCCCCGTGAACTCTCTCGACATTGATTCGCTCTTCCGCCAAATACTGAAACCAGCACTGGGATGTACCGAACCGGTTGCGGTGGCATTGGCCTCTGCAGCGGCGGCGCGGGCAGCGGCGGGTTGGACGCCAGAGGCAGGCGAGCGCGGAGTTTCCAAAGGAGAGCTGCGCGGGCTGCGGGTGCGAGTGAGTCGCAACATCTTCAAGAACACATTCGCCATCCTGATTCCGAACTCGGGAGGGCACAAGGGAATCCTGATGTCGGCGGCCTTGGGAGTGGCTTGCGATCCGCGTGAGGGCATGAACATCTTCGCCAAGCTCGACGAGGCACAGGTGAGCGCCGCAGAAGCGCTGGTGCAAAGTGGCAGAGTGCAGGTGGAGATCGTGGCCGATGCGCCGTCAGAGTTGTACATCGACGTAGAGGCCGAGTACGCAGAGGGTAGTGGTGGATGCGTGATACGCGACGAGCATTCGAACATCGCGTGCGTGCGTCGGAACGGCCAGATCGTATACGGCGCAACTGAAGCTCATGAAGAGGGTGCGGCTTCCGCTGAGTTGGTGGCGCTGAAGGCGATGACGCTGGCGGAGGTAGTCGGGTTGGTGGATGAACTGCCGGAGAGCGTGCTGGCCCTGCTGCGCGCGACGGCGGAGATGAATGTGGCGGCCTGCAAGATCGGACTGACGCGTCCCATGGGAATTGGCGCAGGCTACTTCGGGACAGTGGACGAGGACGTCAACAGCTTCTCGCAGCACCTCGCAAGCTTGACCGCCGCAGGAAGCGATGCGCGCATGTCTGGATATGCCCTGGAGATCATGACCTCGGCGGGTTCGGGCAATCAGGGAATCATCGCGACCATTCCTGTGGTGACCTATGCGAAGGCTCACAAGGTGGAGGAGCGGCGTATGCTGCAGGCGCTCGCGCTCTCGCATCTGGTGACCATGTACATGACCTGCTACATCGGGTATCTCTCGGCATTGTGCGGAGTGGCGATCAAAGCGGGCATCGGAGCGTCCTGTGGTGTGACTTACGCGATGGGCGGCGCGGCGAAGGAAGTGGAGCGGGCAGTCAAAATCATGGCGGCAACGCTGACAGGAATGATCTGCGACGGAGCAAAGATCGGCTGCGCGCTCAAGGTGAGCAACGCGTCCGAGATGGCAGTTCGGAGCGCGGAGCTTGCCATGCGCAAGGCCGAGGTTCCGGACGACAACGGGATTGTGGCACCGACGGCCGAGGGGACTATCCGCAACCTGGCGGAGCTGGGCCGCTCGATGGAAAGCGTAGACCAGAAAATTATCGAAATTATGATGAAGAAGCTGGGCTCCTCTGCCGCGCAGGGCTAAAGCCGTCGACGGTGAGAGCCTCACAGCTACCACGTGCTCTGAACGGACTCGGCGACCGCCGAGGAGCGCCGCCGGCACGAATTTCCGGGTGTACCATAACCTCCATGGAACGCAATGAATCAGGCATGAGCACGATGGACGCCGTCGCCGGCGCAAGCCGCGGCGTGTATTCCTTTTACCTGGCAGGAGAGTGGCTCACCTCGGCGCAGGTGATTGACGTAACTTCTCCGTTCGACCAGCGCGTGGTGGGACGCGTTTCGCTGGCGGCTCCCGAACACGTGGAGCAGGCGATTGACGCGGCGGCGAAATCGTTTGCAGTGACGCGGAAACTGGCGGCCTATGAGCGGCAGCGCGCGCTGGCCAAGGTTGCCGCCGAGTTGACGGAGCGCAATGAAGAGTTCGCGCAATGCATTTCGGCAGAGGCGGGCAAGCCGATTCGCACGGCGCGCGGCGAAGTTGAGCGCGCAGCGTTCTGCTTCCAATATGCGGCAGAAGAGACCACGCGACTGACGGGCGAGGTGCTGCCCTTGGACGCGCAGGCGGCGAGCGCCAACCGTTTGGGATTGCTGAGGCGGGTGGCACTGGGTCCGGTGTCAGGCATCACGCCGTTCAACTTTCCCCTTAATTTGGTGGCGCACAAGATCGCTCCGGCGATGGCCGCAGGCTGCTCAATTGTGCTGAAGCCCGCGACGAAAACTCCCATGGTGGCGCTGATGCTGGCGGACGTGATTGCGCGCTCTGGCTATCCGAAAGAAGCGGTCAGCATTCTGCCGATGACCACCGAGAGCGCGGCACCGCTGATTGAGGATGAGCGCTTCAAGCTGTTCACCTTCACGGGATCATCGGCGGCAGGCTGGGCGATGAAGGCTCGGGCGGGAAAGAAGCGAGTGGCGCTGGAACTGGGCGGAAACGCCGGATGCATTGTGCACTCAGACGCCGACGTGGACAAGGCCGCGGCGCGCTGTGTGAGCGGAGGCTTCGCTTTCGCCGGACAGAGCTGCATCAGTGTGCAACGCATCCTGGTAGAGCGCTCGATCTTCGCCGTGTTTGTGGAGAAGCTGGCGGCGGCTGTGCAGAAGCTGAGAGTGGGCGATCCCGGCGAGGAGTCCACCGACGTGGGGCCGATGATTCGACTCGCCGATGCCGAGCGGGCCGAACAGTGGATTGCCGAAGCCGTGGCCGGAGGCGCGAAGGTGGTTTGCGGCGGCACGCGCAAGGGGACGCTGCTGGCTCCCACGGTGCTGACCGGCACCAAGGAAACACAGAAGGTGAACTGCCAGGAGATCTTCGCTCCGGTGGTGACCGTAGAAGCCTACGACGATTTCGGCGAGGCGCTGGCAAAGGTGAACCGCTCGCCGTATGGCTTGCAGGCGGGAGTCTTCACCCAGGACATCACCCGGCTGATGCGGGCATACGAAGAGCTGGAAGTGGGAGCGGTGATCGCAGGCGACGTGCCTACGTTCCGCATCGACCACATGCCGTATGGCGGAGTGAAGGATTCGGGGATTGGACGCGAAGGCATTCGGTTTACGATCGAAGAGATGACGGAGCCGAAGCTGCTCGTGATCTCGTAGGGGAACATAGGGCAGGATGAAAACTCCACCGCGAGGTGGAGTTTTCTTTTGCGTGCTGTCGTGAGGTTAAGGAGTGGGGCTTGTGATAGTGAGTCAAAAGTACTGTTTCCTACAACAATCGTGGAACTCCGGTCGTGATGCGGCGTAAAGTGCTGACAGAGGAACGATTGAGAACATGAAGAGGCGAATTGTCATCGGAGCATGCACGCTTCTGACGCTGGCAATATTGGCCTGGGGTTACTTGCAGTTTGGGTGGATGTTCTACCGCTACCACAGCGCCGCGTGCAAACAACGGGGTGAGGCATTCAACTTGCGGGTCGAGAACTTGAAGCGCGATGCAAGCGAGAGGCTTAGAATCGGTGCCCCGAAAGAAGATGTAATTCGGTTCTACAAGGAGAACGGCTTTCCGATCTCGTTGTATGGAGACGAGTATGTAGGGACGATTGCCATTGACGGGTGTGCTCCTGCTGGTTGCGGCACCGATGCCGCTTTCATTTACCTTAGTGTCAAAGCTGCTAGCACCGGGGCGGTTGCTGGTGAGCCAATGGTAGAGGCGGGTTATAGGAATTGTCTGTAGGGGAAGCAACCTTGACGTGGATACCGGACGGAAAATCGCCTAGTAACTCACAATCTCGAAATATCGCAACGGCGGAAGCATACTCGGCGCCCATCGCGACCTCTTAGTGGCGGCCTGATCCTATATCCGAATTGCGTGAGTACTCCATGTCACTCGCAATCTGTGCGGAAATCGCAGCTCCCCAGAAGCGCTCTACGAGATGATAGGCAAGGTCGAGTGAGGACGTGACTCCGCCACAGGTGACAACATCTCCGTCATCGACGACGCGTGCCTCTATAACTTTGGCTGAGGTTGCGCGCAGGTCCGCGATTGCTGCGTGGTGGGTGATTGCGGAGTGCCCATCCAGCAGCCCAGCGGCGGCCAGTGCCATGGTTCCCGTGCAGACTCCGGCGACAATCGTCCCTTGCGAATGCAGTCTGGCGATGCGTTCGGCTAACGGGCCGTGCTCGATCTCAAAGCGTATACCACGGGGAGAATGGCTGGCCCAACCGCCTCCGGGAACAATGACCAGGTCGCAGGTATCCTCGAGGACGCCGTCTGGTACTATGCGCAGACCATAAGCCGCAGTCACCTGTTCACAGGGAGTGAGAGTCACCAGGCGAACGTCGATTTCCTTTACGAGACGGGCGGCGCGGCGAAAAACCTCAAGAGGGCCGATGAAGTCGATTTCGTCGGCGCCATCGAAGGCCAGAATGCGAATGCGCATGAATCCCCCGGGATGAGTGGGTTCTGAACTGGCCATCTTACAATGGGCGAAGCAATGTGCGCTGGGTCACTGCAAAGCGCGGCGAAGGGCGATGAAATGTTCCATGGGTAAAAGGACCGCCGCGCAAGTTAACGGTGCGTGGCCTGGAGGCGTCCGATGAAACGCATTCTGTTTGCAATGTTCGTTGTGCTGGTGTTGCTGAGCTTGGTGCCGCTCTGTGCAGCGCAGAGCAAGGCGCAGGCAGCAGTGAATGAGGCCGTGGCCATCACGGATGAGATCACGCCGCCGCGGCTGAAGGAAGTAGCCAGCCCGGACTACACGGAAGAAGCCAAGAAGAAGAAAATCGAAGGCACAGTCACCATTGCGATCGTCGTCGACAAAAAGGGCGACGTCGTGGATGCCAAGGTGGTCAAAGGGCTCGGCCATGGGCTCGATGAAAACGCCGTCGTCGCCGTGAAGGAATGGAAGTATAAGCCGGCGGAAAAAGACGGCACTCCGATCGCGGTGAAGATGGAAGTGACGGTGGAATTCTTCCTGCCGATAGGCTGAAATTGAAATTGCACGTGAAGGGCGTGGCCGATGGCCGCGCCCTTTCGTTTATGCCGGTCATTTGAATCGCGAGTTAATAGTTGAGATTATTTTTCAAATCGGGAAAACGTTTATGTAGCTACTTTTTACACAGCTAAAAGTGCACTCTATTGGATTGTTGCTGCATCTCATTGCTTAAGTCATGTTTTGCACTATCGCACGCAGATTTATGAAGGTCGTTTCCGCCACCGAAACGGGGCCAGAGGCAGGATGTGGAGAGGGTTCAGCAACTCGAAAGCAGAGGACGAGCCGCAATGTACAACAACAAGAGGTGGGGCGGGGAGTGGAATATCCTTCCGAGGCGGCACCGCGCCAGGTGCGGTCTCAACATGAGCGGGTAAGATTTTCATATCCGCAGGTCCAGAGTTCGAAAGCTCCTGTTATAATCCGAAGTTCTCGTGACAGCAGTCACAAATTGTGCGTTCAGCAATCACACACGACGGTGAGGTTGGAAAACAGCAGCCGGGAGGGAACAATCCCGCGAAGTTTTCTTCCTCCCGATTCAGTCCGGAGATCGCATTTCCGGCAGGAATGTAACGGATAGTTTCCAACCATGGCGCAGATTTTTCATCGTAGTGCCAACTCGATTGCAAAGGCATCCATCCTGGGCGGACTGATCCTGGTGGTGGGTCTACTGTGGGCGGCGTTGCAGTTGCAGCGTTCGCCCTATTTCACGTATGCGGGCGTCGCGCGGCCGCAGCCGGTCCCATTTCCCCACCAGCATCACGTGGCCGGGCTGGGTATTGATTGCCGGTACTGCCACACGACGGTGGAGGTTTCCGGCTTTGCGGGCGTTCCTCCGACCAAGACGTGCATGAACTGCCATTCGCAGATCTGGACGGCGGCTCCCATGCTTGAGCCGGTGCGCGAAAGCTATCGCACCGGGCGCAGCCTGAGCTGGACGCGAGCCAACGATCTGCCGGACTTTGCGTACTTTGACCACAGCATTCACGTAACCAAGGGAGTTGGCTGCAACAGTTGCCATGGCCGCGTGGACAAGATGGGGCTGATGTACAACCAGGCTTCGCTGCAGATGGAGTGGTGCATCAACTGCCATCGCGCGCCGGAGAAGAATCTGCGGCCGCATTACGTGAAGCAGGACCCGAAGAATCCGGCAACGCTGGGCGACCAGATTTACAACATGGCCTACGAGCAGCCTTCCGAAGCGCATCCGGTCACCATTCGCGAAGGGGACGCGTACAAGACGTTCACCAGCCAGGAGGGGCCTGAAGGATTGGGCACCTACCTGGTGAAGGCGAACCAGGTGCGCTCACCACGCGACATTACCAGTTGCAGTACCTGCCACCGCTAAGCCGCGCAGAGCGGCGAAGGCGGAGCACCCGAAGTACAGAGAATCTGACGAGTGGAATCGAAGCGAATGGATAACGTGCAGAAAACTGGAATCGGGGATGTGTGTCCCGGCAAGAAAGACAAAGTGCTGGAGCTGGCGGCTGTCCGCGAGAAGCTGAGTGAAGCGCGCGGGCCGCGGTATTGGCGGACTCTGGACGAGCTGGCGCAAACTCCTGAGTTTGAGGAGATGATGCACCGGGAATTTCCGAAGCACGCTTCGGAATGGACCGACAATAGCTCACGCCGCGACTTCATGAAGATCATGGGCGCCTCGCTGGCGCTGGCCGGATTGAGTGCCTGCACCAAGCAGCCGCTCGAACCTATCGTCCCGTACGTGAAGCAGCCGAACAACCTGGTGCTCGGCAAACCCTTGTTCTACGCCACGGCCATGCCGCTGGGAGTTTATGGCACGGGCCTTCTGGTGGAAAGCCACGAAGGTCGGCCTACCAAGATCGAAGGCAATCCGCAGCATCCTTCCTCGCTGGGCGGAACGGACGTCTTCACCCAAGCGAGCGTGCTGGGGATGTATGACCCGGACCGCTCGCAGATCAATACCTATCTGGGCGAGACTCGCAGCTGGCCCGAAGTGCTGCAGAATCTGCGTGGAGTGGTGAAGGCAGAAAAGGCAAATGGCGGCGCAGGATTGCGCGTGCTGAGCGGCGCGACTTCCTCGCCCTCGTTTGTGGCGCAGATGCAGGCGTTCCTCAAGGTGTATCCGCAGGCCAAGTGGTATCAGTGGGAGGCTGTGAACCGCGACAACGTTTACGCGGGCGCGCAGATGGCCTTCGGTCAACCGGTAGAGACCGTGTACGACTTCTCGAAGGCGAAGATTGTGCTTTCTCTCGACGGAGACTTCCTCTCTTCGGGCTTCCCGGGATTCCACAAATACACGCGCGGATTCTCGCAACGGCGGCGGCCGGAGTTGAAAGAAGAAATGCTGCGCTTCTACGCCGTGGAGAGCGCTCCAACCAACACCTCTGCGAAGGCCGACCATCGGCTGCACGTGAAGGCCAGTGAGGTTGAGCCGTTCGCTCGGGCACTTGCTTCGGCCTTGGGCGTGGGGCAATCAGGCGGACAGTTCGCAGCCTCGCAGCAGAAATTTGCTGCAGCGCTGGTGAAGGACCTGCACGCGCACAAAGGCGAGGTGCTCATCATCGTGGGCGACGCGCAGACTCCGGCGACGCACGCGCTGGCACATGCCATGAACGCTGCTCTGGGCGCGGTTGGCAAGACGGTGAGCTACACCGATCCGGTCGACCCGTTTGCGGCCTCTCCAAAGGTTGAGCAGCTTCGGCAGCTTACTGCGGAGATGAACAGCGGCAAGGTGCAGACCTTGGTGGTGCTCAATAGCAATCCGATCTACGACGCGCCTTGGGATTTCGATTTCTACAATGCGTTCAACAAGGTTCCGCTGCGCGTGCACATGGGGCTTTACCAGGACGAGACATCGAAGTACTGTCACTGGCACTTGAATGCGACTCACTACCTGGAACAGTGGGGCGACACGCGCACGTTTGACGGCACGGTGAGCTTCATTCAGCCGCTGATTTCGCCGCTCTACAGCGGACATAGCGAGAGCGAACTGATCGAGTTCCTGACCAACGAAGATGAAGCGACCAGCTACATGCTGACGCAGCGCTACTGGCAGACGCAACACTCAGGCTTGGACTTTCAGAAGTGGTGGGATCGCTCGCTGCACGATGGATTCGTAGCGAACTCAGCACCAGCGGCGAAGAATGTCTCGGCCAAGGGCGCGATTCCAGTGGCTCCGTCAACGGCGGGTGGACTGGAAGTAATCTTCCGTCGCGACGCTACAACCTACGACGGACGCTTCGCCAACAATGGCTGGCTACAAGAGACTCCGAAGCCGATGACGCAAGTCTGCTGGGACAATCCCGTGCTGATGAGCGTGGCCACCGGCAAGAAGCTGAATCTCAAGAGTGAGGACGAAGTTGAGTTGGAGCTGAATGGCCGCAAGGTAAAGGGCGCAATCTGGCTGACGCCGGGGCACCCGGATGACGCAGTGACCGTGGGCTTGGGGTATGGCCGCACGCTGGCGGGCCGGGTTGGTTCTGGGGTTGGCTTCAGCGGATACGCGCTGCGCTCGTCGCAGGCAATGTGGTTTGCCGGCGGGTTGAAGCTGACCGCAACAGGCGGCCATTACGGGCTGGCTTCTCCGCAGGGCCATCAGACGATGGAGGGCCGGGCGATTGTGCGCGCGGCGACCCTGGAAGACTTCATCAAGAGTCCCGGCTTTGCGCACGAGATGGTGGAGGCTCCCGCAGCGGGGCTGACCATGTACGCGCCATACGAGTACAAGGATCACAAGTGGGGCATGGCGATCGACCTGAACTCCTGCGTGGGTTGCAAGACCTGCACGGTGGCCTGCCAGGCAGAGAACAACATCGCCGTGGTGGGTAAGGATCAGGTGAAGCGTGGCCGCCATATGAACTGGCTGCGCATCGATAACTATCATGAGGGCTCACCGGAGAATCCGAATACGTACTTCCAGCCGGTTCCTTGCATGCAGTGTGAGAACGCTCCGTGCGAGGTGGTTTGTCCAACGGGAGCGACATCGCACTCCACGGAAGGCCTGAATGACATGGTGTACAACCGCTGCGTGGGCACGCGCTACTGTTCCAACAACTGTCCATACAAGGTGCGCCGCTTCAACTTCCTGCTGTTCTCAGATTTCGAAACGCCGCAGTTGAAATTCCAGCGCAATCCGGATGTTTCGGTGCGCAGCCGCGGCGTGATGGAGAAGTGCACCTACTGCGTGCAGCGCATTACGCACGCCAGGATCAATGCCGAAGAGCAGAACCGGAAGGTTTCGGATGGCGAAGTCATGACGGCTTGCCAGCAGGCGTGTCCTGCTGAGGCCATCATCTTTGGCGACATGAACGACCCGGGCAGCCGCGTTTCGAAGCTGAAGGCTTCGCAGCGGAATTACGGATTGCTCGAAGAACTCAACACGCGCCCGCGGACCACGTACATGGCTGCGGTGCGGAACCCGAATCCTGAGTTGGAGTCGTAGAGGATCATGGAACAAGTTCCTGAGACTAAAGCTTCCGCCACGCTAGAACGGCTCCTGCCAGGGCAGTCGCCCGTTCTCACGCCCGGGCACACGCTGGAGACGATCACTGACAAGATTGTATCGATCGTACTGCGGCGCCCGGTCACGCTGGGATGGGTGGGAGGCTTCGCCCTCTTCTTCGGCCTGATGAACCTGCTGCTGTTCGCCATGGCGTACCTGTTCTTCCGCGGCGTCGGCATCTGGGGCATCAACATTCCCGTGGGCTGGGGCTTCGCCATTGTGAACTTTGTCTGGTGGGTCGGCATTGGCCACGCGGGCACGCTGATTTCGGCGATTCTGCTACTGCTGAAGCAGGGCTGGCGCAACTCGATCAACCGCTTTGCCGAGGCGATGACGCTGTTCGCGGTGGCTTGCGCGGGCGTGTTTCCGCTGATCCACACTGGTCGCCCCTGGCTGGCCTACTGGCTGTTCCCGTATCCCAACACGATGGGCGTGTGGCCGCAGTTCCGCAGCCCGCTGCTGTGGGACGTTTTCGCGGTTTCGACCTATGCGACAATCTCGGCGCTGTTCTGGTACGTGGGACTGATTCCTGATCTTGCGACCTTCCGCGACTCCGCGACGAACCCGGTGGCGAAGACAATTTACGGATTGCTGGCGATGGGCTGGAGAGGCTCGGCCCGGCACTGGAAGCGCTACGAGAGCGCGTACCTTCTGCTTGCCGGACTGGCAACGCCACTGGTGCTCTCCGTGCACACGGTGGTGTCCTTCGACTTCGCAATTTCAATTATTCCCGGCTGGCACACCACGGTCTTTCCACCGTACTTTGTGGCGGGCGCGATCTACTCGGGCTTTGCGATGGTGCTGGTGCTGGCCATTCCGATTCGCAGATTCTACGGCGTGCAGGACATGATGACTCTGCGCCATCTGGACAACGCCGCCAAGGTGATGCTGGGTACCGGCTTGATTGTGGCCTACGGCTACATGATGGAAGCGTTCTACGCCTACTACTCCGGCAACGCGTATGAGTTGTTCATGTTCAAGAACCGCGCGCTGGGGCCGATGGCGTGGTCGTACTGGTGCCTGATCCTGTTCAACATCCTGATCCCGCAGATGCTGTGGATTCGCAAGGTGCGTCTGAATCCGGGATTGCTGTTCTGTGCTTCGCTGGTGATTCTGCTGGGCATGTGGCTGGAGCGCTTTGTCATCGTCGTAACCAGTCTGCATCGCGACTTCCTGCCGTCGTCGTGGGGCATGTATGTGGCCACGCGCTGGGATTACGCGGTGTTTGCCGGAACGCTCGGATTGTTCTTCTCCGCAATGTTCCTGTTCATACGACTGATGCCGATGATCACGATCTTCGAAATGCGCATGTTGCTGCCGCAGGCCAAACTGAGCGAGGAGGTATCCGCCCATGACTGAGCCGTTGCTGCACGGAGTGATTGCTGAATATGTGACACCGGACGGGTTGGTGGAAGCCTGTAAGAAAGCTCACGCCGCCGGGTATCGCCGCATGGACGCCTACTCGCCTTATCCGCTGGAAGAAGCCGCGGACGCTATTGGCTTTGAGAAAACGCGGGTTCCGCTGCTGACCTTGTGCGGAGGCATTCTGGGCGGCCTGAGCGGATACGGCTTGCAGTACTGGACCAACCTCTCTGCGTATCCCATGAACATTGGCGGACGGCCTCTGCACTCGTGGCCTTCGTTCATCATCATCACTTTCGAGATGACGATTCTGTTTGCGGGCATCACCGCAGTGGTGGGGATGCTGACCCTGAACGGATTGCCGCAGCCCTATCACCCGATCTTCAACCATCCACGATTTACTGCCGCCAGCCGTGACCGCTTCTTCCTCTGCATTGAAGCGGCTGACGCCAAGTTCGATCTGAATGAGACAACACGATTTTTGCAGGCGACGGATGCAGTGGATGTTGCGGAGGTCGCTGACTAACTCATGGCAAACGACACGATGACCCGGAAGATTGCAGGCAAGACCCTGGCGCGGACGGCAATGCTGTTGCTGGCTGCGGCGGGCCTCTCGTTGCTTTCCGCGTGCAGAGAAGACATGCAGAACCAGCCGAAGTTTATTCCGCTGCGCGAGAACACTTTTTATCAGGATGGACGCTCGGCGCGTCCCACGCTGGAGGGCACGATCGCGCGCGGACAATTGCAAGACGACCCTCTGCTCTACACCGGCAAGGTGGACGGTAAGGAAGGGACCCAGCTTCCGTTTGCCATGACCGGCAAAGATCTGGAGCGCGGTCGCGAGCGCTACAACATCTACTGCTCGCCTTGCCATTCGCAGCTTGGCGACGGCAATGGAATGATCGTGCAGCGCGGCTTCAAGAAGCCTCCTTCGTATTACGAACCGCGTCTGCTGCAGGCTCCCGTGGGACATTTCTTCAACGTGATGACCAACGGCTGGGGCGCGATGGGCGATTACTCGGCGCAGGTTCCAGTGGCGGACCGCTGGCGCATTGCGGCCTACATTCGCGCGCTGCAACTTTCGCAGACAGCCAAGAGCGGCGATGTCGCGACTGGCCAGCAGTTGGCAAATCACGGACCGCTGCCGATGGGCGCGGTGGCCCAGGGCGCGGCGGAACAGAATGCAGAACACGGCGACGCAATCAAGACGGAGGCGAAGTAGATGAGTTCGACGACCTATCCCGCTTCCTATCGTTTCAACCCGCCGTCGGCAACGGCCTCGCTCTCTACGCGCTGGTTGATGATTGGCGCAGTTGCGGCGATTGCCTCCGTGGCTGGAGCATTCATCTCCACGCAGCAATTCTTCCGCGGCTATTTGATCGGCTACATGCTGGTGCTCGGATTCTCGTTGGGCTCGCTGGCCTTGCTGATGCTGGGCCATCTGACGGGCGGCAACTGGTGGATGATCGGGCGCAGGGTGATGGAGGCAGCAATCGGAAACCTTCCGCTGCTGACCTTGCTGTTCATCCCAATCTGGCTGGGGCGGCATAGCCTGTACATCTGGCTGGACCCCGCATACGTGGCGACGCATCCCTCAGTGGCAGCGAAGGGCGCGTACCTGAATGACAGCTTCTGGACCATTCGTGCCGTGATCTACTTCGCCATCTGGAACCTGTGGGCGTTTGCCTTGCGCAGCGGCTCGCTGAAGCAGGACGGCGACAATTCGCCCAAGGTTTGGGAAAAGCTGAAGGTTTGGTCGGCGCCGGGGCTGCTGGTCTTTGGCCTGACGATCACGCTGGCCTCCACCGATTGGGTGATGTCGCTGGATCCGGCCTGGTATTCAACCATTTTCGGCATGTTCTTCATGATCAGCGAAATGCTTTCGGTGATGGCGCTAATGATCGTGATCCTGTGCTCGATGCGCGAGTTCGCACCCTACGACAAAATTCTCGGACCCGACAAGCTGCACGATTACGGCAAGCTGATGCTAGCCTTCACCATGGTGTGGGCATACTTCAGCTTCTCGCAGTGGCTCATCATCTGGGCAGGAAATTTGCCGGAAGAGATCACCTGGTACCTGGACCGCATTCATGGCGGATGGCAGACGGTGGCGCTGGCGCTGGTGTTCCTGCAATTTGCGTTGCCATTCCTGCTGCTGCTTTCGCGTGAGTTGAAACGCGACGCGCGCAAGTTGGTTCCGGTGGCGCTGCTGGTGCTGGTGATGCGCTACGTCGATCTCTACTGGCTCGTGGCACCGAATCCATTTCCGGGCACCAGTGCAGAAACTCATCACCTGACCTATCACTGGACGTATCTGGCGGCACCTCTTGCGCTGGTAAGCATCTGGCTGGGGATGTTCTTCTGGCAACTCAGCAAGCGGCCTCTGCTGGTGGTGACCGAGCCAATGTTGCCGCGTCTGTGGGAGCAAAGCCATGGCCACTAATCATCATGGACACGGAAGCGATGACGCCGGTAACGCAAGCGTCACCTATGACCGGAGCGATCTCGGCGCTCGCGGCATCTTGATCTTTTTCCTCGTGCTGGCGGTGTTTGCTGTATGCATTCACCTGGCGGTGCTGGGGATGTGGGTTGGGTTGAGTAAGGTGGCCGATAAGCACGATCCGGAATTGAGCCCTCTGGCTCCGCATACGGTTACGCCGCGCGTGGGAGTGCTGATGAACACGGCCAACGTCAACGTGCAGCAGTTTCCTGAGCCGCGCCTGCAAAGCGATGACACCGGCGACATGACGCGATTCCTGCAAAAGGAAACAGACGCCCTGACCGCCGAGCCCTGGCAGGACGCACAGGGCAATGTGCATCTGCCGATTGAGCAGGCCATGCAGGTGACAGCCGGGCGACTGGCGGTGCGCACGGGCGGCACCGCCCCAGTGAATTATCCGGGCGCTGGCAGCGAGGTTTCGCATCCTGCCGCACAGCTCGAAGAAAGTGCGAAGCCGGAGAACGCGACGCCCTCGGAAGCCGAGGCTCCCGCTACGAAATAACAACCGCGACAACTTCGCGGAGACAGAAGACGAAATGTTGTGGAACAGAACAATTCGAGGAGTGGCAGTGAGCCTGGTGCTGGCAGCATCGCTTTGTGCGACGGCCAGCGCGCAGTACTTCACTCCGCCTGAGACGAAGACGGTTGCGCCTCCAGGACTGGAGGGCGTGGGCATTGACCAACACCTCAACGAGCAGGTGCCTCTGAACCTGACGTTCAAGGATGAGCAGGGCAAGACGGTAAAGCTGGGCGACTACTTCCATGATGGACGCCCGGTGATCTTGAACCTGGTGTACTTCCAGTGCCCCATGCTGTGCACGGAAGTGCTGAACGGATTGACTTCGGCACTGCGGGTGATTCGCTTTGTGCCCGGCAAGGAATTTGAAGTGGTCACGCTGAGCATTGATCCGCGCGAAACACCGGCGCTTGCGGCCAACAAGAAGCAGATGTACCTGAAGAAGCTGGGCAATCCGGAGGCTGGCAAGGGCTGGCATTTCCTGACCGGCGATCAGGCGCAGATTTCCGAGCTGGCCAACGCCGTGGGCTTCCACTATCGCTATGACCCGAAGCTCGGCCAGTTCGCGCACGCTGCAGGAATCATGCTGATCACGCCTTCAGGCAAGGTTTCTCAGTACTACTACGGGGTTGAGTATTCAGCCAAGGACATGCGTCTCGGCATTGTGGAAGCTTCGCAAAACAAGATTGGATCCTTGGCTGACCAGGTTCTGCTGTACTGCTATCACTACGATCCGAGCACCGGAAAATATGGTGCGACGATTACCAACATCATTCGGCTGGCCGGCCTCGCCACGGTGATCGTGCTGGGCAGCACTCTCGTACTGCTGTTTCGCCAAGAGAAGCACAATACCGGAATCGGAACAGGACGGGCATAAATCGATATGTGGTCAAATCTGCCACTTTTTCCGGCGCGCGCAAGCACCATGGCCGGACACGTTGACGCACTGTACTTCGCCCTGGTGGCGATGGCGGCCTTTTTCACCTTTCTGGTCTCGGCGCTGATCCTGTTCTTTGCCATTCGCTACCGCAAGGAGCGCAGTCCGGAGGCGACGCAGATCCACGGTTCAACGGCCCTGGAACTTCTGTGGACAGGCATCCCGCTGGGCATTGTGATGATCATCTTTGTATGGTCGTCCGTCATCTTCTTCATGCAGACGCGGCCGCCCAAGGGGGCGATGGAGGTCTACACCGTCGGCAAGCAGTGGATGTGGAAGTTCCAGCATACGGAAGGGCAGCGCGAGATCAACGAACTGCACGTGCCCGCGGGCCGCGACGTGCGCATGATCATGACCTCGCAGGACACGATCCACAGCTTCTACGTTCCGGCCTTCCGCATCAAGGCAGACGTGTTGCCGGGGCGCTACACGTCCACCTGGTTCCGGGCCACTACGCCAGGACGCTATCACCTGTTCTGTGCCGAGTATTGCGGCACGCAGCACTCCGGCATGGTGGGAGAAGTCATCGTCATGGAGCCCGCCGATTATGACCGCTGGGCTTCGGGCGGAGTGGATGGATCGCTGGCCTCGGCGGGTGAGAAGAGCTTTCAGCAGTACGGCTGCTCGATGTGCCATCGCGCCGATGCTGCCGGACGCGGACCGAATTTGATTGGAGTCTTTGGCAGGCCAGTGCTGCTGGATGACGGACGCACGGTGACTGCCGACGAGAGTTATGTGCGTGAATCAATTCTGAATCCGGGAGCAAAGATTGCCAGCGGCTTCAAGAACATCATGCCCACCTTTGAAGGCCAGCTCAGTGAAGAGGAAGTGATCGGGCTGGTGGCTTATGTGAAGGCCCTCGGGAATGGAACAGCAAACCTGCCCATTCCCGTGAGCGAACCAAATTCGGGTGACTATCCGGTGGCTCCGAAGGCTGAAGGATCAGCCGCCAAGAGCGACAAGACAGCAACTCCGGCGGGCAGAGCAACGCAGTCGACGCCGGTGAAGCCGGAAGCAAAGCCGTAGGGGAATCAATATGGAAACAGCTAGCCAGACCATAGAACCGAAGACGAACTACCTGAACGCGGACTACGGGGTCAAGTCGTGGTTGCTGACCACGGACCACAAACGCATTGCGATCCTGTACTTGATTTCGATCACCGCGTTTTTCTTCCTCGGCGGCTTCTTCGCCATGCTGATCCGCCTGGAGTTGCTGACTCCAGCGGGCGACCTGGTGCTCTCCGACACGTACAACAAGCTGTTCACCATGCATGGCGTGGTGATGATCTTCCTGTTCCTGGTGCCCTCGATCCCGGCGGTGTTCGGCAACTTCCTTGTGCCCATGATGATTGGCGCAAAGGATCTGGCCTTCCCCAAGCTCAACCTGGCGAGCTGGTACATCTTCATCCTGGGCGGCGCGTTCATCCTGTATTCGATCCTCACCGGAGGCTTGGACACCGGCTGGACGTTCTACACGCCATACTCGACGACGTACTCCAATACGAACGTGATCTCGGCAGCGATTGGCGTGTTCATCGCCGGCTTCTCCTCGATCTTTACAGGATTGAACATCATCGTTACGGTGCACCGTATGAGAGCTCCGGGCCTGACGTGGAAGCGGTTGCCGCTGTTTATCTGGGCGCACTACGCCACCTCGGTAGTTATGGTGCTGGGCACGCCGGTTCTGGCCATCACGATTGTGCTGGTGGCGCTGGAACGGCTCTTCCATTTCGGAATCTTTGACGCGCGGCTGGGTGGCGATCCGCTGCTCTTCCAGCATTTGTTCTGGTTCTATTCGCATCCGGCGGTTTACATCATGATCCTGCCGAGCATGGGTGTAATGAGCGAAGTGATTGCCTGCTTCTCGCGCAAGCGTCCGTTCGGATATGACTTCATCGCCATGTCTTCGGTGGCGATTGCGGTGCTCGGGTTTCTGGTGTGGGCACACCATATGTACGTGGCGGGAATCTCGACCTACGCGGCGATGATCTTCTCCATGCTCACGTTCTTCGTGGCAATCCCATCGGCGGTGAAAGTCTTCAACTGGACGGCGACGCTCTACAAGGGCTCGATTACTTTCCAGACGCCCATGCTGTACGCATTCGCGTTCATCGGACTGTTCACCATCGGCGGGCTGACCGGAGTATTCCTTGGCGCAGTCGCAATCGACTTGCACGTTACCGACACATACTTTGTGGTGGCGCACTTCCATTACGTCATGGTGGGCGGCGGAGTAACGGGCTTCCTGTGTGCACTGCATTTCTGGTGGCCCAAGATGACGGGCAAGATGTATCCCGAAGCGTTTGCCAAGTTGAGCGCGGTGCTGGTGTTTGTCGGTTTCAATCTGACGTTCTTCCCGCAATTTCTGCTTGGCTACATGGGCATGCCACGCCGCTACCACGCGTATCCGCCGGAGTTCCAGGTGCTCAACGTGCTGTCCACCGCAGGCGCATCGATTCTTGCTGTCGGCTTCCTGATGCCGATGATCTACTTTGCCTGGAGCCTGAAATACGGCGACGAAGCGGGCCCGAATCCGTATCATGCAGCGGGCCTGGAATGGCAGACCGCCTCTCCCCCGACTACGTTCAACTTTGAAGAGACGCCGGTCGTAACCTGGGAAGCTTACAACTACGACGAGATCGACAGAACTGCCAAGGGGGTTGAAGTTGCCGGATAGCGAGCTTGCGGTACACAACCTGAAGCACCACTTTGCTGACCTCGATCAGCAAAAGGCAACCTCCACGTTCGGGATGTGGCTCTTCCTGGTCACGGAGATAATGTTCTTTGGCGGCATGTTTGCCGCGTACCTGATCTACCGTCTCAGCTACTACAACGCGTGGGTGGCTGGCAGCCAAACCATGGAGATTGAATTGGGCGCCATCAACACGGCGGTGCTCATCTGCTCATCGCTGACCATGGTGCTGGCCGTGCACTTCGCCAAGCTTGGCAATCGCAAGATGACTGCGCTGTGCCTCATCCTGACGCTGGTTCTCGGATTCGTGTTTCTGGGCGTCAAGGGCGTCGAGTATCACGGCCACTGGCTTCATCATGAAGTGCCGGGCCTGAACTTCCACTTCGAGCACACGGGCAATTACGATCCGCGCCAGGTCTCAATGTTCTTCTCGCTTTACTTTGCAATGACCGGAATGCACGCGGTGCACATGATCATTGGCGCAGGTCTGCTGACCTGGCTGCTGATTGCCAACGCGCGCGGACGCTTCACGCCGGAGTACAACACTCCAGTGGAGATGGTCGGCCTGTACTGGCACTTCGTCGACTTAGTCTGGATCTACCTTTTCCCGCTGCTCTACTTGATCAGCCGCACCCACAACGGTTAGGAGACGAGAGAAATGACTGAACACGCACACCCTACCGTCAAAACATTCGTCAGCGTGTGGGTCGCGCTGCTGGTGCTGACCGCCATAACCGTGTTTGTGGCCACCCTCGACCTCGGTCCGTTCAACGCGATCGTGGCGCTGACGATTGCAACCATCAAGGCGCTGCTGGTGCTGTTGTTCTTCATGGAACTGCGCTACTCCACGGCGCTGACCAAGGTCGCAGTGATTGCCGCGGTGTTCTTCTTCTTCCTGCTGGCGGGGCTTACGCTCTCGGACTACATGACCCGCGGCTGGAGCTCGTACATCAACCCATTTCACTAAAGAGATCTGCAGATTTCGCAAAGGGAGAGCCATGGCTCTCCCTTTGTTCTTGCGGCCTTTTCGCAATGTAGAGAATCCCGCGGCGCTGCTCCAAAGCCGATGAAACGTCCTGTTGCATTTCCAACCCGATTGGAATGAAATGTTACAACCGCGTGAAAACAACTCTCCGGGTGTTCCCGCCGGCGCAGCGGCTGAATACAATGAAGACGATGAAACCCCTAATTTTCGTCGTGGAAGATGAAGCCGATATTGCCCGGCTGGTAAAGCATCACCTGGAAGCGGCTGGTTTCAACGTGCGGACTTTTTCTACCGCACCGATGGTGATTCCGGATGCCGAGCGTGAGAAGCCAGCGTTGTTCCTGCTAGACATCATGATTCCCGGCGGCGATGGTTTTGAGTTGTGCCGGCGCATCCGGCAGAACTCGGCCATTGCCATGACTCCTGTGATCTTCCTCACGGCGAAAACCAGTGAGAGCGATCGCGTGCTCGGCCTGGAGCTGGGCGCGGACGATTACGTGGGCAAGCCGTTCAGTCCGCGCGAATTGATTGCGCGCGTCAAGGCTGTGCTGCGGCGCTTCGAGCGCCCACTCGCGCCGGAAGTGATCAGCACCGGCGACATTGAGATTGATAGCAGCGCGATGATTTTGAAAGTTTCCGGAAAACAGGTGGCGACCACGGCCACGGAGTTTCGCCTGCTGGAGTACATGGCGCGGCATCCGGGAAGAGTTTTTACGCGCGACCAACTGCTTGACGCCGTCTGGCGTGACACCGCCTACGTGACACCGCGCTCGGTGGACGTCTACGTGCGGCGCATCCGCGAGAAGATTGAGAAGGATGCCGAGGAGCCGCAATATTTGCGTACGGTGCGCGGAGCAGGGTATCGCTTCGAGGCTTTTAAGTGAAGAATCGAATTTTCTTCAAACTGGTTTTTGTTTTCACGCTGGTCATTGCAGCTGCAACACTGACGTTGGATATTGCAATCACGCACGCCTGGCAGAATTCGCTCAGGCAGCAGATTGAGAGCAACCTCCGGCAGAAGACTGCCATGTTCGTCCTCCGTCTTTCCTCTGCGCCACTTTCCTCCACAGATCTGAAGCCTCTCGTAAAAAGCATCGCGGAGTCCTCTGGCGCGCGCGCCACGGTGATCGACAGCCAGGGGCTCGTGCTGGCCGATAGCGACGCCAACGCCGAGTCGATGGAGAATCACGCTCGCCGCCCTGAATTCCAGGCAGCGCTGGCGGGACGGAGCGGCATGGACACGCGCCTCAGCCACACGCTGGGCGCGGAGTTCCTGTACATTGCGCAGCCCCTGCCCGGAGGAGGAGCGGTGCGGTTGGCCGTGCCGCTGAGCGTCATCGCTGACACGAACCACAAGATCATGCGCTCCCTGGCCTATGCCTCCGCCCTGGCGTGCTTCATTGCCATTGTGCTGGCGGCGTGGGCCTCGCGCAGCGTAAGCGCACGCCTGGAGAGAATTCTTGCGTTTGCCGGAAAGATTGCCGAAGGTGATTTTTCGGCTCGCCTGGCCGAGCACCAGAACGATGAGATTGGCCGCGTGGCCATTGCGCTGGACGCGACCGCCCGAAAGTTGCAGAAGAGCTTTCAGGAGCTGGAAGCCAGCCGCAGCGAACTCGAAGCCGTGCTGAATAGCATGCAGGAGCCCGTCATCGCCATCACCAGCGATGGCCGCGCGCAATGGGCAAACCGGTGCATGGAGATGCTGACCCCGACCGGCGTGCGCTTGGGTCAACCCGTGGTGCAGACGGTGCGCGATCCAAACTTTCTCGCCGCCGTGCAAGGCGCGGTGCAAGACAATCAACTGGTCACGGCGCGGATCAACAGTTTTGTTCCGGGCCGCGTTTTCTCCGCAACCGTGGCACCCATGCCTTCACGCGGGCTGGTAGCTGTGCTGCATGATCTGACTGACGCAGAGAGCATAGAGACCACGCGCCGTGATTTCATCGCCAACGTTTCGCACGAATTGCGCACGCCGCTCACTTCCATCCAGGGCTACGCCGAGACCCTGCTGGATGGCGTGAATTCCGAAGAGACGCAGCGCGACTTCCTTGAGATCATCCGCAAGAACGCCTCGCGCATGACGCGCCTCACCGAGGACCTGCTGATCCTGGCGCGGGTGGAGTCTGGCGACAAAAAAATACAACGACGCGCGGTTTCCCCGGTCGAGCTGCTGCGTGACGCTTCGGATTATTTCCGCGATCATCGCGGCGACTCTGGCATGACTCTGGACGTGGTGAACGAAGCGCTCAAACTGGTTTCAGCCGATCGCGACGCCGTCTTCCAGGTGTTCTCAAACCTCATCGACAACGCAAGCAAATACGCATCGCAAGGCGGACGCATTTTGATTGGCGCGCATGATGTCGAAGGCTTCGTGCAGTTCTACGTGCGCGACTTCGGCCCAGGCATCGCGAGCGAGCATCTGCCGCGTCTTTTCGAGCGATTCTACCGCGTGGACAAGGCGCGTTCGCGCGAGAGCGGCGGCACCGGACTCGGCCTGTCGATCGCCAAGCACATCATCCTTGCGCACGGCGGCAAGATCTCTGCTGAAAGTGAACTGAACCACGGCTGCACATTCGTCTTCTCGATCCCAGAAGCACGCTCCCTCTCTGACTAGGCCGGGATCGCGGGGGAGCATTCGGCAACCCGGCCATGCGCTCATTCCAGCGGTGGCAGTAAATCATGCACTAACTCTGAAGTCGTTCTATCTGCAACAGATTCACGGAATATTCACGCACTCCTCTTTTCTCCGAAACACAAGACTTCTAGGATTGAACCAATGACTTGGGGTAGGGGCAGGTCGTCTGCAGTCCTTCAGGGCGGGCCTCTCGCCATTTTCCGCGCATTTATCGTTCTAAGGAGTTGAAATCATGGGCGAGCCAAACGAGCAAGTTAGTCCTGGATCGCACCTGCTCGAACTCACACTCGATGCATTCCGCGTAGCTCACCGCGCGGCAGCCGCCGCAGCCGAAAGCATGGCCACCTCTTCTAAATCTTTGTTTGAAGAGGTCCGTCAGCATGAGCGCGAACTCGACTCGCTCGATCGCGACATCGACGATCTTGTCACCACCACCATCACGCGAGTGAGCGACGAGGAAGCCAGAACCCTTCTGGCCTGCATGAAGTTCGGAATCTCCCTCGAGCGTATTGGCGATCTGCTGCTCAGCTTCGTCAACCGCGCGGAAAACGTGGCCCGGCACGCGGAGCACGATGACATTCGCGACCTGACCGTGATGAGTTCGCAACTGGAGAAAATGCTGGGGGACGTGGAAGCCGCTTTCCGCACGCGGTCACTGGATAAAGCCGTGAATGTGCTCCGTGCAGACACGGAGATCGACCGCCTGCGCAACGTAATCACCTTCCGGCACCTTGAACCGGCAGAAGGTCTGCGGCGCTTGGACAGCTTCCACGTGCTCTTCATGGCACAGGAGATCGAGCGCGCGGGCGATCACGTAAAGAACATGGCGGAAGAAGTCTGCCACCTGGTCAGCGGACGCACCGTGCGCCATGTGCTCCGTGCCTATGACCGTCCGGTCGAACAGCTTTTCCTCGACCACGTGAAGAGCAAGCAGTGAGCCAGGCTCCTGGCGCGCTTCTGTAACCGGAAATTCACATGTCCTTAACAATGCAGTAATCGTGCAAACCAGATACTTGGAATTGAGATTCAGGAGGAATAAAACTGTGACTCGTACCTTGAAGCTATTGGTGTGTGCACTCGTATTGTGCATCACCGCCTCCGCGCAGTCGTTGAATGGCGCGGGCGCAACCTTTCCAAATCCGATCTACCAGAAGTGGTTTACCGAGTACAGTTCCGCTCACAAAGGCGTTCAGATCAACTATCAGTCGCTTGGTTCGGGCGCGGGCATCCGCCAGTTGATTGCCGGCACGGTTGATTTCGGAGCCTCTGACGGTCCCATGACCGATGAGCAGCTTGCCCAGGCACACCAGAAGGTTCTGCATATCCCGACCGTTCTCGGAGCAGTGGTCCCGGCCTACAACATTCCCGGTGTTAAGCAGGAACTAAAGTTCACCCCGGAAATCCTCGCCGGAATCTTTTTGGGAAAGATCAATAACTGGAGCGACGGAAACATCGCCAAGGCGAATCCGGGCGTGAAGTTTCCCAACATTCCCATCGTCGTCGTGCATCGTTCAGACGGTTCGGGAACCACGTACATCTTCACCGACTACCTTTCCAAAGTGAGCCCGGAATGGAACTCGACGGTTGGTAAGAACACCAGCGTGAAGTGGCCGGTTGGTCTGGGCGGCAAGGGTAATGAAGGAATCGCCGGACAAGTTCGCCAGATGGATGGCGCCATCGGGTACGTCGAACTGATCTACGCCGTGCAGAACAACATCAGCTACGGGGTGGTTCGCAACAAGAGCGGCAACTACATTAAGGCCTCGCTGGAGTCCACCACCGCCGCCGCTGCTGCTGCGGCTGCCAAAATGCCTGATGACTACCGCGTCTCCATCACCAACCCAGACGGCAAGAACGCGTATCCGATCGCGAGCTTCACCTGGTTGCTGATTCCCCAGCAGTCGAAGGACGCCTCGAAGGGCAAGGTTCTACGCGACTTCGTGGATTGGATGCTGAAAGATGGCCAGAGCCAGGTCGCCGCGCTCAGCTATGCTCCGCTGCCGAAAGAAGTCGTTAAGAAGCTGAAGGTAACGATCGCGACCATCCACTAGACATTTGGCGTCAGCGCGGGGAGGTTCCTCGCGCTCGCGCTTTTCCGGGAAAGCAGAAAAGACGGATGGAGTCTGATTCGAGAGAAAGAACGTATTTCACAGGTGGCTTCATTTCCCATAGAGTGCAAACGGTTTCAGTGCATTCTTAACTCTGTTGAACCAAGCGGGTCAGTGCGGATTAAAGTCCGCAACGGCGCGCCTTCCGGGGCCGGAAGCGAACGAACCTTCGCAATCATTAACTAATGTGGTTCGCCAGAAAGCACTTGGTCAGGGGAATTCAGTGCGGCCTACAAAGTTGGACTTTGCCGTCACCGAGTCTAGAAAACGATCGTCGAAGTGCAGTTTCTCCCTCCAGAATTGGAAGCGGCAACTGCACAAAACATCGTCATTTTCCAAGATACATTGCTCTTTTCTCTTCCTCCCCGGAGACTCTTGCCATAAAATCATCCAGCTATTTGGTACGGCTGGATTACCAGTGTCTGTGGATCGAATCCTCAGATAGAGATTTTTCAACACCTGATCTTGAGTCCTGTCGCAGTCAGGCAGGAATGCAAGAAGTGAAACTTTGGAGCGACGAGACATGAGGAACTTCCAAAAATTGGTAGCGGTACTTGCGCTATCTGGATTGTGCTTTGCAATGCCCGCCCCTTCCGACAGCGGTGCTCCGAAAAAGAGCACGAAGCATCATGCTGCTGTGAAGAAGGACATGACTGCCGAACAGCTGAAGGATCTGAAGCAGCAAATGGAGCAGCAGCAGGCGGCGACGCAGCAGTTGCAGGAGCAACTGAAGCAGACTCAGCAGCAGTTGCAGCAGACTCAGCAGCAACTGTCCCAGGCCCAGGCAACCGCGAACGCCGCGAATGCCAAGGCCGCAACGGTTGAGACCAACACCAACGTGCAGGTGCAGAAAGTTCAGTCCGATCTAACCGATGTAAAGACTGCGCTGAGCACCACCGACGCGACCGCGAACAAGGCCGTGAAGGAAGTTGGCGAACTGCAGCATCCGGCGAGCATCGCCTACAAGGGCATTCGTCTCACCCCGGGCGGCTTCCTCGAAGAGACCGAGTACTGGAGATCGCACGCGACCCTTTCGGATCAGGCGACTCCCTTTAACGGCATTCCGCTGGGCGGCTTTGCTGGCGGCAACCCTGCCTCTACTGGCGTACCGGCTACCCAGTCCGCTTACAACCCGTACCTCACTGAGTACGGCATGACCGCTCGCGATACTCGTATCACGCTGCGTGCCGATGCCGACGCAGGCAAGACCAAGCTGACCGGCTATTACGAAATGGACTTCTTCGGAACCAGCCCGACGGCTAACCTGAGCCAGACCACGAGCTTTACACCGCGTATCCGCCAGGGATGGGGCCGCGCGAAGTTTGCCAATGGCTGGACCATCACCGGCGGCCAGATGTGGTCATTGATCACCTTGAACCGCAAGGGCGTGGATTCGGATAACTCGAATCTGTGGATCCCGAACATCATCGAAGCTCAGTACTCGGTCGGTTATGACTGGGCGCGTTTCGCTGAACTTCGCATCGGAAAGCAGATTGGCAAGAATCTGGCCGTTGCATTTGCGTTGGATAACCCGGCTTACCTGAACACCGGTGCCACCAACACAACGGGCACGGTTGCCGGCTTGACTTCGTTGGGTAATGGCTTGCTGGGCAACAGCCTGGTCAGCACCTGCTCGACCTCAGGCGGCGTAACCACGACAGTTGGCGGCGTAACTACCACCACTCCTGTTGTCACCTCTTGCACCAACACCCCGACCTACTCCACCAACCTGGCTCCGGACATGATCGTCAAGTTGGCTTATGACGATCCGAAGATCGGCCACTATGAAGTCAAGGCCATTGGCCGCCTCTTCCGTGACCGTGCAGTCTCCACTGTCAGCTCCACGAACGTGATCACCCCCGGCTGGAACAACACCGGAGTTGGCGGCGGCGTTGGCGCCGGCGCGATCATTCCTGTGGTGCCCGGCAAGGTTGACTTCCTGGCCCAGGGATTGTGGGGCAAGGGCATCAGCCGTTACGAGGATTCCGGTCAGTATGATTTCGTGGTCAAGTCGACCCCGGATCACAACATGATTCCTCTGAAGAGCTTCAGCATTTTGACGGGTTTTGAAACCCACCCGAACAAGAAGACTGAACTCGACCTGCTCTTCGGTGACGAGTACTACTACAGAGACCTGTATAAGAACACCGCTGGTGCACTTGCCGGTTACGGTGCGTACACGGCTAACAACGGCGCCTGCGGTTATGAGAGCGCTGCTGTAGCAGTCGCTTCCGGCGCTGGCGATGCTTGCACGGGCAACAACAAGAACCTGTGGAACGTGAAGCTCTACGGTTACTACGATATGTACAAGGGACCGATGGGCACGCTCCGCTACGGCGCGGAAGTTGATTACGTCGAACGTCAGACCTGGTCTGGCGCCAACGGAATAGCTCCGAAGGGCAACGAGAAGACGGCCTTCACGACCATGCGTTACATCTTCCCGTAAACCGCTGCACAACATTCCTGACCGCAAGGTTGGGAGGACAAAAAACAGACTGGCGCGAATCGAAAGGTTCGCGTCAGTTTTTTGTGCGCAAGAAACGTCGATCATGGCCGGTGTCCTCGAGTGCACGATTGACCAGAACGGCAATCGTGCGAAAGCCAGATTGTTACTGTTCAGGCAATCGTCCACGCGAGTTATAAAGAGATTCACTGAGTGGTAACCCCCTGGGTCGCAACGATTAATCGAAGAGTACATCGTGCACCGCAGCTGGGGCATTTCCATTCATCTTCTATTAACATGGCTCTGATAGCGTCAGATAGTGAGCGTCAGCCCTAATCCTGAGTTCCGTCCCATTCTGCGCTTCCAGACTCCGGTGGCCTCTGTACCCGGAGCTTCTGCGGAGCTCGCGGAAGTACCACGTATCGAGCTGCACAGCAGCCGGGTGAGCAAGTACCTGGATGTGTTGTTTCGCTACTCTCTTCTGATCTGCTCGATTTCAATTATTGCGGTGATGGCGCTGTTCTTTTATGAGCTGACTTCGCGCTCAAAACTTTCCATCGCAAAATTTGGTTTTCATTTTTTCACGGGTGACACGTGGGATCCGGTCTCGGGTGATTTTGGCGCGATGCCGTTCATCTACGGAACGCTCGTTTCTTCGCTGGTAGCGCTGGTTCTGGCGGTTCCGCTGGCAGTGGGCGTGAGCGTGTTCGTGACAGAGTTGTGTCCGCGTTTCTTGCGCGGCATCATCTCGTTCACCGTGGAGTTGCTGGCGGCGATTCCTTCGGTCATCTACGGCCTATGGGGAATCTTTGTGCTGGCGCCGCTGCTGCGGACGTACGTGGAGCCGTGGCTGGCGAAGACGCTTGGCTGGACGGGATTGTTCACCGGGCCAGCGTATGGAATTGGAATGCTGGCGGCGGGCATCATCCTGGCGATCATGATTATTCCGATCATCGCGTCGATCACTCGCGAGGTGTTGGTCGCCGTTCCGCAGAGTCAGCGCGAAGCCGTGCTGGCCCTGGGCGCAACACGCTGGGAGATGGTTCGGATGGCGGTACTGCGCAATGCGCGAGCCGGCATCATGGGCGGAGTGATTCTGGGATTGGGCCGCGCCATCGGCGAGACGATGGCGGTCACGATGCTGATTGGCAATCGGCCCGAGGTTGCGAAGTCGCTGTTCGCACCGGGCTACACCATGGCCTCGGTGATTGCCAACGAGTTCTCAGAAGCGACGGACGATTTGTACTTGAGCGCGCTGGTAGAGATTGGACTGGTGTTGTTGATTGTGACCGTCGTGGTAAACGCGTGCGCGCGCCTGCTGGTGTGGTCCATTACGCGTGGAAATCCTGCGAGGAACAATGGCTAGCCTCTCTCGTCCGCTGAGTGTCTGGCGGCGTTTCACCAACATATGTTTCATCAGCTTTTCAGGGGTGGCGGCGTTCCTGGTGCTGGCTCCGCTGGCGGCCATCTTCGGCTACCTGGTTTACAAGGGAATCGGCTCGATCACCTGGTCTTTCCTGACCCACACTCCGCGGCCGGTGGGCGAACCGGGCGGAGGCATGGCCAACGCGATTGTCGGCTCCATGATGATTCTTGGGCTGGGATCGCTGATTGGCGTACCACTGGGAATCGGCTCGGGGATTTACATGGCGGAGTTCGGCAAGGGCCGCTACGTGACGTTTGTGCGCTTTACAGCCGATGTGCTGAACGGGGTTCCATCGATTGTGGTTGGCATTGCGGCGTACGCGCTGGTGGTGCTGCCACAGCAACATTTTTCGGCGCTCTCCGGCGGCGTCGCGTTGGGGATCATGATGATTCCGACGATTGCGCGCACCACGGAAGAGATGCTGCTGATGGTGCCGAACACGATTCGCGAAGCAGCGCTGGCCTTGGGCATTCCGCAGTGGCGGACGACCCTGCAGGTGACACTGCGTACGGCATCGAAGGGCGTAATCACCGGCGCGATGCTGGCGTTTGCCAGAGTGGCGGGCGAGACGGCTCCTCTGCTGTTCACCGCATTCGGCAACCAGTTCTGGAATCTCAATCCCAACCAGCCGACAGCGGCGCTGCCAATTCAAATTTTCGCCTATGCAATTTCGCCCTTTGACGAGTGGCACCGGCAGGCGTGGGCAGGCGCATTAATACTGATTGTCTTAATTGTTGTTGCGGTTTCTGCGGTGCGGGTTGTGACCAGCCGCGGAAGCATGGCGAATAACGCATAGCGAGAAGATGAGCAACAACCCCCACCTTCTGACCTGAGACGCGGGCAGCAGTGCGGGGCATACTGCAAGGAGCCTCCTCGAATGGGAGTCGGAATCGAAGTGAAGGATCTGAACGCCTGGTTTGGCAAGGCGCAGATTCTCAAAGAAATCAACATCAAGGTGGGCGCCAACGCTGTGACGGCCGTGATCGGTCCGTCTGGCTGCGGCAAGTCCACGTTCATTCGCTGTCTGAACCGGATGCATGAAACGAATCCGGAGGCGCGGCTGACGGGCTCCGTGCAAGTTGGGGACATTGACGTTTACAAGCCGGGCACGGACGCCGTGGATGTGCGTCGCCGCATCGGCATGGTCTTCCAGAAGCCGAACCCGTTTCCAACAATGTCGATTTACGACAACGTGGCAGCAGGGCTGCGGCTGAACGGCTACAACAAGCGCCATGAGCTGGACGTTGCAGTAGAGAGTTCGCTGCGCATGGCGGCGCTGTGGGACGAAGTGAAGGACGTGCTGAAGAAGAAGTCAGGCTCATCGCTCTCCGGCGGCCAGCAACAGAGGCTGTGCATTGCGCGAGCCCTGGCCGTGCAGCCGGAGTTGCTGCTGATGGATGAACCGGCCAGCGCACTGGATCCGATTTCGACAGGAAAGATTGAAGAACTGATCTTTCAACTGAAAGCGCAATACACAGTCGTGATTGTGACGCACAATATGCAGCAGGCGGCTCGCGTGGCCGACCACACCGGCTTCTTCCTGATGGGGAAGCTGATTGAGTACGACAAGACGGAGAAGATCTTTACCACGCCCACTGACAAACGGACGGAAGATTACATTACGGGAAGGTTTGGATGATGCGCACTCGCTTTCAGCTAGGGCTGGATGAACTAAGGGAACGGTTGCTTGAGATGGGCGGAATGGCCGAGGCCGCTATTGAACTAGCGGCGGAGTCGTATCGCAAGCGCGATGGCCGCTTGGCGCAGCAGGTCTTTGAGCGCGAGAAGATGATCAATGACAGCGAACGTGTCATCGACGAGATGGCGGTGGATCTGCTCGCCATGCAGCAGCCAATGGCAACCGATCTGCGCTTTGTGCTGGCAGTGCTGAAGATCAACTCAGACCTGGAGCGTGTGGGCGACTTGGCGGTGAACATTGCGCAGCGCTCGCTGGACCTGGTGCAGGAACCAGAGGTGCAGATTCCGGTGGACATCGCGCGGATGACGACAGCGGTTTCCACGATGGTGCGGCGCGCACTGGAGTCGTTCCTGTCGGCAAAGTCGGATGTGGCGCAGGCTGTGCTGGAGATGGACTCGATTGTGGACCGGATGAAAGACGAGGCGTTCATCAACCTGGTGGCACAGATGAGAAACGATCCCGATCGAGTTCGCGCCTATTTGGACGTACTACTAATCACGCGAAGCCTTGAGCGAATAGCCGATCACGCGACGAACATTGCCGAGGATGTGATCTTCTGGGTGAGTGGCGCTGACGTGCGCCACAACGTTCGTTTCAGCCAGGAGCCAGACGCCGATGCTCCGCCGCGGAATTAGAACTAAGGCACACGGCAAATCCGACGTCTCATGAGGGTGCTCTGGAGGGAAATTTCTCGCAAAATGAGGGCGATGGAGTCGTCGTAAAGGCGACATGAACCTATTTCGATTACGATGTAAGTGATTGAAAAATCGTTTATTTATCGTGAAAATAAATAAGTAACTTACTAAAGTACTGTCATATTCCAGAAATGTTCTAGCATTCTCCCATGAAACCGTGCACACTTTCCTAGCCGACCCCCCGGGCGAATGACATATGATCACTGACCTTAATACGTATCGGGGAAGTCTCCCGCGAGCAGTAGTCTATCTCTACGGCAACTTGCCTGTAGAGAGATGTCATGAAACTCGCGATGCGTATTGTTATTGCTGCAGCTCTGATTCTTGGATCCGTTTATTCGACTCAATTTGTTCCGGCCGGCACGCACACAATGATGGCAAGCGGCGATCCAGCTCCTGGCTGCCCGCCCGCAGGTTGCAGAGGCGGCGGCGTAAACCAGTAAGACAATCAGGCCACTGCCTAGTGCAGGTTGGCCTATGAGTTTTCAATACCAACCAGTCACGTTCTGCGTGTGGGGGCTGTTGTGTGTCCTGCAGCTTTACCTGGCGGGTGTGCTTTGCTTTGGGCAGAATCATGGTCCGCGGAAATATCCTGCGTTCCGTGCCTTTGTGTATTATTGCGCGTTTAAATCGCCGGTGCTTTATGCGATCTCCGTCTTTGGTCCTTATGCCGCCTATTGGTGGAGCTATTGGACTACGGAGCTCGTTTCGGCGTGTCTGTTGGGTTGTTTGCTTTATGAGCTCTGGTATGAGCTCTTCCGTCCGGCGTGGGCAATTCCCCGGTCGGTGATTCGTACGTTCGTAACTGCAGTGGTAGCTGTGGCCACATCTGCAGTCGTCATTGGCGTATCGATCCCCTCAACCTATCCAGATCTGCTCATGGTGTTGACGCTGACTTCAGCGCGCACGGTTGCCCTGATCACCACCGCGGCGACAATTCTCATTGCGGTGTTTGGAGGTTACTACGGCGCACACTGGCGTTCCCGTGTGTACGGTCTTGCGCTTGGCCTCATGTTTCAGGGTGTTGTCAATTCAGCCATAACCATTGCCGGGGCCGCGGTGAACGGGCCGCCTCCGGATCTTTTCCGTGCATTGGCCCCTTTCTCCGCCAGCATCTGTGTATCCGTGTGGATTTATTACTTCTCGAGGGCTGAAAACCGCGCCCTGGCCATTTATGACGCTGACGTAAGCAAGATCCTTGGTAAGCGCACTACAGCAGAGGCACTGCATGACTAGCAAAGAAACGATTGCGGTACTCCACGATCTCATTGACTCTTACATCGCTTTAAATGAAGAGCAGATCCTGAACACGAGTCTTCCCGAGCTGTTACGTGCCAAACATGACCTCTCGGTCATGAGCTTCTTCGCTGATGCTGACCTATACATCTCCGATCCTGCACATGCACGCGTACTGGAAGCACTCCAGGGTGCGGCCCGCAAGAACTGCATGTTGGGAACTGCGGCCATTAACCGAATTCTCATTCCCGACCGGATCGCTTTGTTCCAGGATGAGGCGAGGAAGTATGCGGCCACGGTGTGGTCGGCGTATCAGGAACTCACTAGCGTTCTTCGCGATACGTGCGAACTGGTGCATCCGGATTTGATGCGGCATTGTAATGAGTGGGGCGGGTAGAAGTCGGAGATATCAACCGCTGCTATTAAGCGGAGTCGAGTGAGCACGCGCCAGCACGCTTTGATTAGCAATTTGTGCGGAATTCCGGTCACACGTCTGCAAGACCCATCAACGTTATGAATGATTGCGCAGCAACGGCGTGAGCTGAATTGCGGGCTCGACCATTCACCCAGGAAACAACGTTTAGGCGGGTCCAGAGGCGAGGAATGCTTTGAGGTTCTCGCACTGGCAGGCGGCGCGGTAGACAGCGCATCCATAGCAGTCACCAGGCTGACAACAGGCGTGGTTGATCCAGCAAGGCTCGATGGCGGCAGAGATGATGCTGCAATCGCGCTTGCGGACAACGCCACACTCGCGAATATCCCAACAGGGAAGCAGCGCCAGCAGGCGACGGATTCCTGCGAAGTTGAGACGAGCCTCACGGACGAGGCGAATGACCGTAGCAATCCAGGGATAATCGCGTTCGGTGAAGTAACGGGTGCCCTTGGCAGACTTCAGGGGAATGACCAGTCCCTCACGTTCATAGAGCCGCAGCAGGTCCACGGAAACTCCGAAGTAGCGGGCGACCTCACCAATCTTGATGCGCTTGAGCGGTTCGGTACGAGGCTGAGGTGTTGAGTTCAAACCGGAGACGGAGTTCAGCGCACTAAAATCACTCATAACTACGAAACTCCCATTCAAAGTGCAGCAGTAATAAAGAAAGCAAGCTGAGGGCCAATCTATTCCGGCTGGGGAAATGCATGAACAAACGTTTCACAATCAGCAGGTTGCGCCATTGTCTCCGACAGGTTTGGTTTCTGGAGCAGGAAGGCAAGAAACGGGGAAATGCCCCACCTGAGTCGCGATATGGCTCACTTTGCGGGCGGGGGGCGGGCGGACGAAGCAGGGGTGACCGAGCGCACAGACATCCAGCAGAGGGTGCGTCATTCTTCGAAGCCGGATCACGTGAGACGGCCTGAACGGAATCAGTGTGGCTGGAGTGTTCCGGCTGGCGCGGGCCGTCCTTTGTCCTACGCACAGCAGAGGCAGATGGAGGCACGGATATGAATTCGACTCCGAATATTCTTGCAATCGATCCCGGTTCAACCTCGACGAAGATCGCGCTCTATCGCGACTCGGAGGCGCTGTTGGAGCGCTGTTTGCGGCATGACAAAGCAGAGCTGACGGCGTGCGGCCCGGATATGTTGTCGCAACTCGATCTGCGATTGAAAAGCATTGACAGCGAGCTGGAGGCAATCGGGATGCGGCTGGACGGCATTGAAGCCGTTGTGGGTCGCGGTGGCCTGCTGCATCCGGTGGCGGGTGGAACGTACCGGGTAAACGACGAGATGCTGGAGGAGCTGCGACGGGCCGAGCGCGGCGATCACGCGGCGAACTTGGGAGCGTTTCTGGCAGAGGCCTTTGCGCGAAGAATCGGCGTGCCTGCCTACATCGTGGACCCGGTCTCGGTGGACGAGTGGGTGGGGATTGCGCGGCTCTCGGGATGCGCGGCGCTGGACCGACCGTGCCTTTCCCATGCTCTGAACTCAAAGGCCATTGCGCGCCGGTATGCGGCGGAGGCGGGAAAACCCTACGAAGACCTGCTGCTGGTGGTGGCGCACCTGGGCAGTGGACACACGATAAGCGCGCACGCTTCCGGGCGGATGATTGACGCGACCAACTCTCGCGAAGAGGGAGCTTTCTCCAGCGAGCGTGCGGGCTCGGTTCCGGCCGTGGAACTGGTGCGGCTGTGCTACAGCGGACGCTTCACTCGCAAAGAAATGGAGACCATGCTGACGCGCTCGGGCGGACTGATCGGTTATCTGGGTACGAGTGATCTGTCTGAGGTGGAGCGCCGCATGGACCAAGGCGATGAGCGCGCGGGGCTGGTCTTCCGCGCCATGGCCTACCAGATTGCCAAGGAAATCGGCGCGATGGCATGCGTGCTGCACGGGAGGGTGGATGCGATCCTCCTGACGGGCGGAATGGCACACAGCACGCGGCTGTGCTCGGCGATCAGCGAACGCGTGGGATGGATTGCTCCGATGAAAATCTATGCGGGAGAAGATGAGTTGCGCGCACTGGCCGCAGGTGCCTTACGCGTCATTCGACGCGAAGAGCCAGCACGGGAGTTCGACGGGAAGGTGCCGGCTATGGTGGGGGTGTAATTCAGTAAATCAGCTAACTCCGCGTTCGTTTAAGAAGCGGCTGTAAGCCTTGTCGCTTTTCAGGATGTGGGCCTTGAGCCAGGACTGCAGAAAGAGCAGCAGCGAAGCCGGCACGTCTGTCTTAGAGACACGAAAATCCTCTGTGTACTTCGCAATGTTGCGCACAAACGCTTCGTGCTCGACCCGGTGAGTTGCCAGATCGGGGAAGTCATACTGCGCCATTAGCGACTCTTCGGCCTCGAAGTGGGTTGTCGCGTACTGGATCAACTTCTGCAAGACGCCATGCATGATTTCCGTACCGTGGCCGACCACGAGCCCATCCTGCAACTCGTTAATGGTGTCGAACAAAAATTGGTGCTGACGGTCAAGGGCAGCAATATTGACGCTGTAGATCTCGGACCAATGAAGCACCGGAGCGGTATCGATCATGGCTTGACCTCTCTGCAGTTTCCTTTACCACACAATCTTATGTGGGTTCGACATGGCGGTTCAACCAGAGAGCGTCGCTATCACAAGAGAGTGTGACAACCCACGCCGATAAATTGATATTGATCGATGTATTGGCGCAGGCCAGAGGTGACGCAAAAAGTCCTGCCCATTGCGGGCAGGACGGGATTTTCTTGATTACTTCAAGCTGACCACCAGCACCTCGAACGATCCGGGGAGCATGGCGGGGCGGGGATGAGGCTGCGCTTCGGTAGGAGCAGGCGCGGGACCGAATTTCGCGGTTACGAGATAAATGGTGTGCGAGGCAGGATCGAGGGTCATGGTTCGCGCGCCGGCTGCGGTGGAGACCGTTTGCACGACGGTGTACTTGTCGGGCGAATCCTGGTGCGCGACGGTGAGTGTGCCTTCACCATTGGAGCTGAATACGAGATGCGCGTTGGGGTCGAAGCCGGCGGCGTCGGGGTGCTTGCCAATGGGCACAGTCGCCACCAGTTTGCCGGAAGTGGAATCGACGACGGTCATCACCTGGTTGCCGCAGACGGAGAAGAGGCGGTTGTTCTTGGCGTCAATGGCGAGGCCGCTGGGCTCTTCGCATCCCTTGAGGGGCCAGGTGGCGGCGACCGCGAGCTTCTTCACGTCGATGGCGGTGAGCTCGTTCTTGTCTTCAATGTTGACGAAGATGCGGCCGCGCTCGTCAGATGCGGCGAATTCGGGCTTGCCGCTGAGCGGGATGGTGGCAACGGCCACGCCCTTCACGGGATCGATGGCGGTGGCGTCATTGCTGCGTCCGTTGAAGGCGAATAGAAGATGCGAGGCGGGATCGTAGAGGAGGGCATCGGGATTGCCTCCGGCCTTGACTTCGGACTTCTTCTGCAATGTTTTGAGATCGAAGATGGTGACCGTGTTGGCGCGACCGTTGCTGGTGGCTCCGAGGCCAAGATCGGGGGCCAGAGCCACTCCGTGCACGCCTGCTGTGTCAGGAATATCGCCGAGAGACTTGCCGGAAGCCGCATCAAGCACCATCACATGAGTGCCTCGCGTGATGAACAGGCGGTTGGACGTGGCGTCATAGGCGAGGTAGTCCCAGCCACCATCTCCAGCGACGGCGAAGCGGTTGGCAAGCTGATACTTGGGAGCATCGGCGGCCATGGCGAAGGCGGCTCCGACGAGAACGAGGATGAGCAGGAGGTTGAACTTCGATTTCATAGATAGCTCCGGTGGTGGGTGCGAAGGGATCGCGACTGAAAGCATAGCGCACGGCGCGCGGGAAGGGAAAAAACTCAGGTGGAACGCTGACGGGAAATACGGCTTCCTGCGCATGGAAGAAACGCAGCTGATGGCGCAAGCTAGGGCTAGAGTGCTGCGTTTGGACTACATCTCGTGCGTGCTGACCATTGCGTCAACCCTGCTCGTGGGGCGCAGGATGTGGCAAGGGTGGCTGGTGGCCGGAGCCAACAGCCTGATCATCTGCTGGATCGGGATGCGGACGACTCAGACCGGGTTCATTCCGGCAAACTTGTTCTGCCTCGCGATCTACTCCTACAACATTGTGCGTTGGCGGAATCCGCTGCGGACAAGGCAGTTGGCCGGGACGAAACTGCGCGAAGGGCTGACGCTCGACGGCAACGATGTGGTAAGAGTAAGGAATGCCGACGCCGGGGCACACTGAGCAGGAAACGGGCACGTCGAAGACCTCTCCCGGGACCGCGCCGAACTCAACTCCAAATTACTTTGCCGATGCCGCAGCAGCGGAGCGCTATCACCGTGCTCGGCCGCTTTACCACACCGCCGTGGTGCGGTGGATCTGCGAGGCGACGGGAGGCGGGCACTTCAGGCGCGTGCTCGACGTTGGCTGCGGCTCAGGACACTCCACGGTGGCGCTGCGAGCCATGGCTGACGAGGTCGTCGGCGTAGACGCTTCCGAGGGAATGCTGGAGCAAGCGCAGGCCGCGAAGGGGATTCGTTACGAGCTTGGTCGAGCTGAGGAGTTGAACTTCGCGAATGGCGCGTTTGAGCTGGTGACCGTGGGCTCGGCATTGCATTGGTTTGCGCGGGATCGCTTCTACGCCGCGTGCAGGAGAGTGCTGGCCGAAGACGGCGCGCTGGTGGTTTACAACGACCACTTCACGGCACACATGCAAGGCGTGGTGAAGTGCAAGCAATGGATGCGCACCCGGTTTGTAAAACGCTTTCCGCGGCCGCGCGGGATGCGTGACATTGATGAAAGCGAGGCCGTGCAAGGCGGCTTCGAGGTGAAGCAGCGCGGTTCGTTCTCACACGTGGTGAGCTTCACGCGGGCGCAGTTTGTGGCCTACCTGATGACCCGCAGCAGCACGCTGGCATCCATTGATTCCGGACGCGAGACGGCGGACTCTGTGGCAGATTGGCTGAACAACGAACTGGCTGCAATTGTGCCCGCGGATGCAGGGGGTGAGTTCGTTTTCAAGTGCAACCTCTGGCTGCTGCGCCGAATTGAAGATGAGGTTCCGCGGACACTCCAAAGTAATATTCCTCCGAAAAGATAACGTATCTCCCCTTCACATTTTGTGCTAATGTTTGGCCGCAATCCAGAGCTGAATATTTTGCTTGCGCTAACTCTGGTTGGTCCGCGCCATATTCAGTTTGAGTGCCGAGGATGCAATGTCATGCGGCACTGGTATCCATGGTGTCTCGCTGGAAAGCGCTGCCGGGACTCTGCGCGACGTTAACGCAAGTGCCACCGAACACAATCTTCCCAGCCACACCGACCCGTAGCTTCAGCTTCGCCGAATCTTATTTCGCGCGGAACTGTGGGACGTAGGCAGTCGGGCCCCCTGAAGTTATGTAGTCACACCTGGACTTGGTTGGTGCAAAGGAGCGCCTTATGCGTAAGTCTTGCGTTGCCGTTTCCTTCCTCGCATTACTCCTCCTCACATTTATGACAGCCTGCGGCGGCGGCAGCGCCCCGATATCGGTGGCGATCGCTCAGCCTGGTGCCACTTCGATTCCTGCGGGTTCTGCGGCCGTGACCCTGACGGCGAATGTTGCCCATGATTCCAAGAGCGGTGGTGTTAGCTGGTCATTGGCGCCAGTGAGCGGCTGCGGCGTACTGAGCAACACGAGCACGACAAGCGCCACTTACACTCCGCCCGCGAATACGATTACCGCCGATTGCACGGCGACGATTACGGCAGCCTCGGTTGACGACTCAACCAAGACCACGACGCTTGTATTGACGATGAAAGCGATCACGGTTTCGGTCGCTTCCAGTGCGGGCAGCACGACGACATTTGGCTCCGGAGCGGCTGCGGTTACGTTGACTGCGACGTTGAACAATGAAGCCACGGGCTCGACGGATTCGGTGACGTGGAATCTGGTGGCGAGTGGGAGCCAACCTGGTGTCACACGCAGGGGCACGCGCTCAGCCCGTCCAGCCGTTGTTTCGGAGACGTGCGGAACACTGGTTCCAAGTGATAGCAACCCGCTGGTGGCGACCTATACGCCGCCTGCCGCGGTGCCTGGCACCGGTTGCACGGCGACAATTACGGCCGCCTCCAAAGCGAACGGAAATCTTTCCACCAAGGCCTACACGGTGAACGCGATTGTGCTCGCGATCACATCGCCGACAGCTCCGGTGACGGAGTACGCAGACAAGGGCGCGATCAGCCTGACCTCGACAATCACCAACGACGGAGCCAGCGCAGGCGTTACCTGGGCACTGGCGGCAGGAAGCTGCGGCACGCTGGTGCAGTCCGGCACATCGGCCCTATACACACCGCCTGCCTCGCCCGCGGCGCAGTGCGGCGCGGTGGCGACAGTGAGTTCGGTGACCGACCCATCGAAGACGCTGACAGCACCGGCCATCACGATTAATCCGAACATTACAGTTGCCTTCAATCCAGCTCCGCCGACCGCGATGAGTGAAGGCTCGCGCTTGTCAATTACGGTGAGCATTGCGAATGACTTGAGCACCGGCGGCGTCAACTGGACGGTGAATCCGGCGACGGGTTGTGGTTCGCTTTCGAGTGCCGCCCTGAACGGTGTGACGTACACGGCCGGACCTGCTCTGACGGGGAACTGCACAGCAGTGATCAAGGCCACCTCTGTGACAGATAGTCTGCAATCGGTCTCGGCAAGCATCGCGATTACCGCAACGGGTGTAAGCATTACCAGCCCGACGAGCGCGCAGCAGGTAGCCAATAGTGCAGTGGTGCCGCTCACGGCCACAATCAGTGATGATGGCAGCGGCGGCGGCATTTCCTGGGCGATTGCACCGCCGGCGGGCTGCGGCATCCTGTCGTCAACTTCGGGCGCGGCGATCAACTACACGGCTCCTGCAGAGGCGAATCTGCCAAAGGCCTGTACGGCGATGATCACGGCGTCTTCCACGTATGACTCAACCAAGACGGCAGGACCTGTGTCGATCACGGCGAACCCGATTGCGATAAGCGCGATCACCTCGCCTGGAATTACCTTCCCGGCCACGGTGGGACAGGCTTCACAGGCGCTTGCCCTCACAGCCTCAGTCAGCTATGACCCGGCCCCAAACATCGGCTGGAACATCGTTCCGAATGACAACTCATGTGGCTCGTTGGGATCAAGCGTCATGAATGGCAATTCCTCGACGGCGCCTTTCCTGCCGCCTTCCACGGTAACGTCGAAGTGCACGGCGACAATCTCTGCGATCGACGCGGCCGATACCTCGAAGAGTTCGTCAGCGCAGATCACGGTTGTGCCGCTGACAGTGACGATCACCACACCGGCGACCAGCCCAGTCAGCGTGAATGAAGGCTCCACGCAACCGCTGGTAGCAACGGTTCTGGGTGACGTGGCGAATGCAGGCATAACGTGGGCTCTGAACCCGACCACCTGCGGCACGCTCTCGACGACCGCCGCGGTTTCATCGGGAACATCAGTCACCTTCACGGCACCGGCACCTACGGTTGCTGCGTGCTCGGTCACTGCGACGGCCACTTCGGTGAGTGACCATACGAAGACTGCGAATGTGACGCTGAATGTGGTGCCGCCCGCGATCTCGGTGAGCTTCACGAATCCGGGGCCGTGGAACATGGACGCCTCGAACAGCAACGGCAACAGCACGATCCAGGTTGGAGCCGCGGTCACCAACGACATTGGCAACCAGGGAGTGAACTGGCAATCCAACAACTCGTGCGCAACGCTCACGCCTTCCGGCACCGGCAATCTGTCGCTGACCATCACGGCGGTGCAGGACAGCACGTTGAACACAGGCACGAATTGCACGATGACCGTCACCGCAGTCTCGGCGGCTGACTCGACAAAGAATGCGCAGACCACGCTCACAGTGACTCCAATCTCGGTCAACATCACTCCGGGAGGAAATCAGAGCTATTCGCAGGGCGCGGGCAACGTGAACTTCACCGCAGTGGCGAATAACGATGCGCTGGGGTATCCGGCAACGGGTGCTTCGGGCGTGACGTGGAGCCTGAGCAACACGAATGGTTGCGGCTCGCTGAGCAATAACACCACGACCAGTGTGACGTACGTTGTGCCAACGTCGGTTTCCTCGACGTGCACGACTCAGCTGGTGGCGACCTCGGTTGCCGACGGCACAAAGTCGAACTTCGATACGATCTCGGTGTACCCGCCGGGACCGGCGTTAACGATTGATCCGACGCAGGGTGGAAACAAGTCGCAGTACTACGGTGTGCAGAATCAGGGCTTCCAGCTCTCATTGAATGTGAATGGCGGAACACCGCCGTACACGTTTACCACGGCCTCTGGCGCCATTCCGCCGGGAATGTCGTATTCATCCTCGACCGCGTCCTATGCGTCGAATTCGCTGGTGGGCGCACCCACAGCGTCAGGTGCCTACACGTTCACGGTGAAGGTGACGGACGCGGCCAACAACACTGCCACCAGTCCGTCGGTGAGCCTTAACGTCAACGCAGGGCCGAACCATCAGCATGACTCCTACCTTAACGGGCGCTACGTCTGCCTGACGAAGGGCTACGAGGACGCCACACAGACTACGGCAGCGTTCCCGTGGACTGCGTTGGCCAGCGTGCCGATGACAGGAACCAGCACGTTTACGGGCGGGATCAGCGACCTGGTGACGGGGGGCGGAAGTTATCCAGGAATTCTGGCTTCCACAACCGAAACGGGTACGGTGAACATCGGCTCTGACAACCACGGCATCATGACTCTCACTACGTCGGGAACTGGAGCCAGCCTCACGACCACATGGGCAGTGAGGCTGAACAACCTGGCCGGACCGACAGCAACCGAAGTCCACGGCATCGAGATTGATGACGTGGGTACTTCGCCTTCAACCCAACACGCGGAAGTCAGCTGCTATCTGGCAACGGCCTCGGCGTTCACATCAACCACCGTTAATGGACACAGTTTTGCGTTTGGCATTGGCGGTGTGGGCAACAATGGTTCCAAGACCAGCGTTGGGATGATCTCTTTCACCAGTGGTGGTGCCGCCAGCGGTGTAGCGGATACTTTGAAGAATGACGGCACGTATAGCAACAGCACGATCTCCGGCAGCATTGCCAGCGGCCCGGATGCAACCACAGGACGGATGAAAGTGACGTTGGGAAAATCGGGAACCATCACCGACGACCTGATCGTCTACTTGATTGACACCAACCGCGCAGTAGCGGTGCTTGTCGGCGACCCAAGCGTAGGCACGGACGGCATGCAGTCCGGCAACATGCGTACGCAGAAGCAGACAACTTACAGCAACGCGAACTTTAACGGCCCCTTCGTGGCCTACTATCACTCGACCGAGTACTCATCGGGTTCGGTGATTGACTACAACTCGAGCCTGATACAGGGCAAGGGAGACGGGTCAACGGGTGTCACGATCAACGTTAATTATCAGGATCAGGCGAACGTGACGTCCTCTGGAAACGGCAGCGGAAGTCTGACGGGTGGCGTACTTGCCCCTCCGATGTCGGTACCTTTGACAGTAGGAAGCAACGGCCGGGCAGTTTACCAGCCGACCGGCAACACTGCGTTTACCTCCATCTACTTCTACCTGTATGACAACAACTCCGCGTTCATCATGGATGGAACCGAGGGCTTGGGCGTGGGCTGGGTGGACCCGCAGACGGCAACTACCAGCACAAACCCGGCAGGAAGCTACCTTATGTACGACCTGCCAGCCTCGGATCCGAATACGGACGATAATCAGAACCAGCTGACGCTCTCGGGTGGCACCATAACCGGAACTGGCGATTCGGCAAACCAGAACTGGTTTGAATGGAACCAGCCCATCAATCAGGGCGGCGGTACGCTGACCTACACCGGACCAACCACGTTCGACCTGCTCTCGATTGGGAACTCGGGCAAGCCAACGGATTGCATCCTGATTACGGCGGTGAAAGCCGCCTGCATCTCTGCAGACGACAACCCGAATATCAACATTATGGTGCAGTAAGAACGCATCGGCCTAACCCGGAAGCCCCGCCGCAAGGTGGGGCTTCTTCTTGCCATAAAGTGGGATGTGCGTGGGCTTCCGAGATGCCTTAAAATAGATAACAAGAATGTGTTCGGGCGGATCTCCGGACGCAGGAAGTGCCGGCCCTGCCGGGGTGGAAATTTCTGTTCATGACAATTGCTCCTCTGAATGTGATGTCGCTGGTCAGCTCGATCGTAGGTGCGATCGCGGTGATGATATGGCGGGTGCGGGAATCGCGTACCGCGGTCTCAGCGAGGAAGATCATCATTCCTCCGCTTGGTATGGCGACGGGATTCATGATGTTCGTGGTGCCGGCCTTCCGGGTCCCGTGGAATTGGGCGGGCATCGCATTCCTGTGCGGAGCGGTCGGGTTGGCTTATCCGCTGCTCCGGACCTCGCGGTTGGTACGCGAGGGCGATAGGGTGATGGCGCAGCGCTCGCACGCCTTCTTCGCGGTAATCATTCTGCTGGCTGGAATCAGGGTGGCCGCGCGCGGCTATCTGGACACGGTGCTCAGCGTGCAACAAACGGCGGCGCTATTCTTCATCCTGGCCTTCGGCATGATCCTGCGCTGGCGCGCTCATATGTTCCTGCAATATCGCGCGCTGGTCAGCGAGCCCCCTGCTTCCTAAGCGAGCGCGGCTCGCCACTCTTCGAACAACCTTCTGAACACGCATAAGGGCTGCTTGTAAGAGCAGCTCTTGTCGCAGAGCCCTCGCATCGAGCACGCGATTTGTTTCCGATTGATGAGCAATGCAATACAGACTGAATCGCGACTAGCGGCGATCCTAGCGACTGCAGCAGGAGGATTCCATGAACCCAACGAAGCCAGAAACCCCGAGTACAACGCCAGAGACCGACGTCCTGCATTTTGAAAACAACAGCAAGCTCTCAGCCGCAGAGATTGCCAAGGCGGTAGCACACCACAATCATCACCACTCGGGCAAAGCTCCAGAGGAAACAGCTTCCCCGAAGTCGAAGCCGGCGAACAAGAAAAGCTAGCGCGATTGGCGATGCGTCGGATGTTTTGATTTCGGAAAATTTGGAGGCGCGGGGCGGAATCGAACCGCCGAATAAAGGTTTTGCAGACCTCTGCCTTACCACTTGGCTACCGCGCCATCAAAAGCTTGTAATACGGGGAAGCTGGGAGCCCAGCGTCCTTTCAAGGCAAACCCTCGCGCGGCGGCGAGGGTTTTGAAATTCTGGAGCGGGAGACGGGATTTGAACCCGCGACTTCGACCTTGGCAAGGTCGCACTCTACCACTGAGTTACTCCCGCTCGACTGATTCATCTTAGACAATGGCGCGCAGGCATGTCAAACCGTGCACCCGGCTAACCTGTGGATTCTCCGCGTATTTAGCGGATACGCGAAATACCCTAGTGGGTTGCGCCCGTCCACTGCGGGTCCTTATCAGGCGAGACTACCTGGCCATCACGGAAGTGCAGCATGCGATTGCCGTACTGCGCCGCCTCCGGGTTGTGAGTAATCATTAGCACGGTCTGGCCCAGCTCGCGGTTGGAACGTTGCAGCATTTCCAGCACGGCGACAGAGTTCTCGGTATCAAGGTTTCCGGTGGGCTCGTCGGCCAACACGATGGCTGGTTTGTTGATGAGCGCACGGGCCAACGCCACACGCTGTTGCTCGCCGCCGCTCAGCTCGCTGGGACGGTGGTCCAGGCGCTTGGCAATGCCGAGCAGTTCGGTGATATTGCGGAAGTGGTCGGGATCGTCAATAGCGGCGTCGCCGGCAATGTCGAGCGCAATGCGGATGTTGTCGCGCGCGGTGAGCGTAGGCAGCAGGTTGAACTTCTGGAAGACGAAGCCAATCTTCCGGCGCCGCAGGTGGGTGCGCTCGGAATCCGAGGCTTGGGCAAAGTCCGTGCCATCGATTAGCACTCGACCGGAATCGGCCTGTGCCAGTCCCCCGAGGATGTAGAAAAGCGTGGACTTGCCGCTGCCCGAAGGGCCGACCACGCTGAGGAACTCTCCGCGCTCGACGGAAAAAGAAACGCCCCGCACGGCGTGCACGTCTACCTTGCCAATGCGATAGGTTTTGCTGACATTTTCGACTTGAATGATGGCTGACATGGGTTGATGGAGTACTTTCGGGATTGGTGTGTCCGTCGTTATCACCGCCGGGAGAAACGCCCGGCTACTTCGCCGGATACACCTTCCGAGATTCCGGTCTAGTCCATCTTACACGAGCGGCAGGGCGGCGTTCCGGCGCAGAAAAGGCGGCAAAGCGAAAAGCTCGCCTGCCGCCTGTTCCCAAACAGAGCCGCTCTACCAGGCCGTGAGAGTCAGTTTGTCGATCCAAACATCGTAGTTGATGTGGCTGCCGACTTCATCCATCTGGAAGGCAACGTTGAGTTCGCCACCGCCAGCGGCACGCGAGCCGCCGTACTTGTTCACATAGGACTTCTTGCCGTTGAAGGTGACGGCGATGAAGTGCGTCTGGCCGTTCACGCGCTCGAACTCCCACGTCAGGTGGTTCCACGTATAGGTTGGGGGAGCCGAGCAGGCAATGCCGGTGTGCATCCAGTACGCGCTCGCAGTATTCCAAACGTCAAACTGCTTGGCCGCAACGTTGCATTGTGTGCCGAAGATGTAACGTCTTCCCCCCACGTTCTGGTTGGTGTCAAACTCCAGAGCCTGCACGGCGCCTGCGTTCTTGTAATAGAAGTAAACGTCGTAGGTGAAGTGGGAGACGTTGGCGTTTGCGCCTAGCTCCTTCCACCACAGGGCGTCGCCGTACGGAGTGCTTCCGCCAATCCAGAAGTGGGCTGCATGACCGTCCATGGAAGGCGAGCTGACATATTGGCTCAGCGAATAGGGCACCGTCGGACCATTGCCGCCTGCTCCGGCGCACGCGCCGCAACTGGACCATCCGGAGATCGAGTTTACGTTCGCGTAGGTCGTGGCGCCGCTTGGAGTGGCAGTGCTTCCAGTGGATGTGGCGCCAACATTGATGGTGATGGAGCCTGACTTCGCATATTCGCCGTGACTGTCCCACGACTGAACAATAAGGGTGTGAGTGCCGCTCGCGACGGCGACCGCATCATTGAGAGAGGACGCGCTTTTCTGGTCGCTCAACTTGCCGTCCACGTACACCTGCATTGTTGTGACTGGATACGACATGGACGCTGAAGCCACCACCTGAACGGGCGACGACACGGTTTGTCCTGACGTAGGCGATGAAATGCCGACACCGGCAAATGCGGTTGTAGCGAATAGAATTGTGATTGCGGTGGTTTCCAGCAGTCTCTTCAAACCAACCCCCAAGGAAAAACGCTTAGATTTGCTTAACTGAGGCGAGACTACGGGTAGGGCTAAGCTGGATATAGCCGCCAAAAGACCTAGTAATACGAAGGTTTTTACCTTAGACGATCTAAGGTCGTCACCCGATTTTAAGAGTACGTGAATGAGGTGAGACACTGGCGAGTAATTCACCTTATCACGAATGCCGGCGCAGGCCCCCAACCTCTAGAGGCATTTCGACTCCGGATGCAAGTTCATCCTTGCAGGACAGGACTGATTAGCAGGCTGTGGCCCGGGGTTCGGGTGGATGAGTAGCTCGACGAGGCCCACGGCGTTTCACCAGCAGGAGGCGAATACTCTCCAGCAGTTCAGCCGGTTGGTAGCTCCCTTTTCTCAGCAGAAGTTCAGCCGGAGCATCCGTGTGAAAGGTGCGCATCTGTCCGCTTAGCAGCACGACGGGAAGCTCTGGGGAAAGCTTCTTGACCGAGTACGCCAGTTCACCGCCTCCAACATCGGGCAGGTCCACGCTACTCAGTACCAGATCCACGCCGCCAAGTCGAAAAAGTTCCAGCGCACCAATTGCCGTGTTGGAGGCCAGTACCCGGTAACCGCGAGTTTCCAGCATGAGCCTGAGGATTGAAAGACTGTGATCATCATCCACGCAAAGGATCGTCTTCTTCAACGTCATCGTTCGGGGCTCAATTTCTCCTGCGATCCGGAATGCATGGATTTCGCGACGTGGCGCATCGGCAGGTGTGGCGAATGCAGAATCGTACGGGCAAGAACCCTTCCTGACAAGTGACAACTCTGCCAATTACCGATCGGTCATGACGCAAGAATGTTGCATGCGCTGAAAGCCATTGAAAGCAAATGTGCGGCTGTTTATCGTAACGCAAACTCGCCGTGCGCAATCTCTGTCACCCCGCCACCCACGCGCACGTCAGTTACGCCATTGGCGATTTTACGGGCGCGAATTTGCAGGAAGCTGGGCCTTCCAATCTCGAGTCCCTGCTCGATCATGCCGCGCGCTTCGCTGTCGAGTACGCCGTGTTGCACCGCCCACGCTGTACAACAACCCGCGGCCGATCCGGTGGCAGGATCTTCTCCGTTATAGAACTGCATGCGGGCGTGCAGGGTGGCTCCCGCGGTTTCCGTCTGGCGAGAAACAAAGTAGAAGAACTTGCCGCCGCGTTCGCGCGCAAAGGCGGTTGCGGCCTTCTGGTCCACACGCAACTCGTGCATGGCGGCAAGCGAATGGATCGGCACAATAGTGAACGGCATTCCGGTGGAGACCGTCTGAATCGGCAGCGAGCGGTCGAAGTGGCCGAGCGGCACCCCGGTGGCCTGCGAGATCACCTCTGGCGAATACACCTCACCAAACTCCGGATCGCGCTGTCGCATTTCTCCCGTAAGGCGGCCATCGCTTCCGGATGTAAACGTCACGGGAATCTTGCCGACGTTCAACTCCAACTCCACTGTTGGCTCGCCGCGCTGATGATTCAGATACCAGGCGGTCCCGAGCGTGGGATGTCCGGCGAAGGGAAGTTCTTCCTGCACGGTGAAGATGCGCACGCGGATGCCGTGCTCGCGCTCTACAGTGGCTTCGCGCGGCAGAATAAACGTGGTCTCGGAGAGGTTGGTTTCCTTGGCAATGGCCTGCATCTCAGCATCGCTGAGGCTGCGCGCATCGGTCACGACTGCAAGCTGATTGCCTTCCAATGCGTTGTGGGTGAACACGTCGAGCAGTACGTAGGGAAATCGCCGCATGGCAGTCTGCACCTTTCGTCGAAGCAATCACAGAAAGGATCAAGAATACATTGCAAGGCGATGTTAGTGAACGGAGAGGCTCACCGTGCGATTTTCGGCTCACCACATCGCAGGGAAGAACTGTACGAGGCGGGGAACGAGGCGGCAGATTTCGTCGAGCGCACGGCTGGCGGATTCGCTCAGGGCGGAGGCATGATCGCCTCCCTGCAGCTCAAACGACGCACACACGCCGGTGACGAGCATGGCATGGGGAGCGCGCCCGTAGAGGGTCTGGGAAAGCTCCAGCAGCGCCGCCGGTTTCACGTGATGAGTAAGGCTTGCGGCATCGCCTGCAGAAGGCAGGAGGCGCTCCAGTTGCACAGTCCCGGGCTCGCCCTCGCTGGCTGCGTCAATGAAGATAGCTAAATCGCAAGCTGCCATCTGCCCGGCCAGTTCAGGGCCAAGCTGATGGCAGCTCACAAACTCCGCCTCGGGCAGCAGCGCACGCAACCGTTCAATGGCTAGCGGCCCTAGCGCGTCATCGCCGCGCAGGGTGTTCCCGTAACCAATCAGCAGCGCGCGCGGCAACCCGGGTTACCTGCGCATCCGGTCCACAATTTCGCCATCGGCAGAGAGCAACTGGATGTCCAGTGCCATCTCTCCGGCGGCGTGGGTGGAGCAGCTCAGGCATGGGTCAAAGGCGCGGACCACGGCTTCCACGCGATTCAACATGCCCTGTTCCAGCTTCTTGCCTTTTACGAACTGCCGCGCCACCTGCAGCACTCCATGGTTGATGGCGAGGTTGTTGTGTCCGGTAGCGATCACCAGGTTGGCTGATTCGATCAGTCCATTCTGGTCGATCTTGTAGTGGTGAATCAGCGTTCCGCGCGGTGCCTCCAGAATGCCGACGCCCTCGAACTTGTTGGGCGAAGCGTGGGCGCGTACGTTTGTGCCCAGAATCTCCGGATCGTTCAACAAGGTCTCCATGCGTTCCACAGAGAAGAGGATTTCGATGAGGCGGGCGTAGTGGTAGTAGAACGAGCTGAGCACCGAGTGACGCTCCAACTCGCGGAATTCCGCCAGCTCTTCATCGGCCTGCGCCGTGCCAGCCGACTGGCACATATTGAGCCGAGCCAGCGGTCCTACACGGTAGATTCCGTCTTTCAGTCCGAGCGGCTTGAAGTACGTGGACTTGAGATAGGAATCGTCATTGCAGGATTCGCCAATGTAGTTCTGGTAGTCGGCGCCCTCAATGTGATCGGCAACAACGTTCAGGTTGGAATCAATAAAGCGCAGCCAGCCGTTGTAGGCCGAGAACTCATTCGTGTCATTGGCCATCGCCAGGAACATGGATGGGAAGTTGGCGAACGAGCGAACCTCGGCGCGGAAGTTTTCAATCTGGCCCTTGAACCATTGCAGCGCACTGCGCGTAATGCGCAGGGCTTCGGGGATCTCGGCCAGAATGGCATCGCGCTGCTCAGCCTGCAGAGGATGACTGACGCCGCCGGGCACAATCCATCCAGGATGGATGCGTTTGCCGCCCAGCATTTCAATCACACGCTGACCGAACTGGCGCAGCTTGATGCCGTCGCGAGCCATTTGCGGGTACTTGCGCACTACGCCCATGATGTTGCGCTCTTCCGGGTCTGCATCCATGCCGAGCAGAAAGTCCGGCGCGGAGAGATAGAAGAAGCTGAGCGCGTGCGATTGCGTGATCTGCGCCAGGTTCATGATGCGGCGCAGCTTTTCGGCGGTCTCCGGAATGCGTACGGCCATGATGTCATCGCAGGCTTTGCTGGAGGCCAGCAGGTGACTGGTGGGACAGATGCCGCAGATGCGCGCCATGAGCGCGGGCATCTCGGTGAAGGGGCGGCCCTCGCAGAGCTTTTCAAAGCCGCGCACCTGGGTCACATGGAAACGCGCGTCCAGTACGTCACCATGATCGTCCAGTTGAATGGTGACCTTGGAGTGGCCTTCGATGCGAGTGATGGGATCGATCGTGATTGTCGGCATATGGTTCTATGCTCCAAAGCGCGCGGTCAGAGCAAGCTCTGGCATGCGCCCTTCCAGCAGTTCGCTGATGGCCAGGAAAATGTTGTCGGCGGAGGGTGGGCAGCCGGGCAGAAAGATGTCGATGTCCACCACTTCGTGCAGCGGCATCACGCGTTCCAGCAACTTCGGCACAATCTTGCTCGGTACCTGCTTGTTGATGGTTGCGTTCTCGTCATAAACCCGGTGCATAACACTGTCGAGTGAAAACACGGTGCGCATGGATGGAATGTTTCCCGTCACGGCGCAGTCGCCAAGAGAGATGATCAGCTTCGAGCGTTTGCGGATCAGCTTGATCTTGTGCAAGTCGTCTTCGCTGCTGATCGAGCCCTCCACCAGGGTTACGTCCACGTTCTCAGGAAACTCCTTGGCATCTACCAGCGGGCTGTATACGAGGTCGATCTTCTCTTCCAGCAAGATCAGCTTTTCGTCGATGTCGAGCAGAGACATATGGCAGCCCGAGCAGCCATCCAGCCAGACGGTTGCGACGCGTACTTTAGGGGCTTTGGCTTTCGTCATCTTCCTACCTCCCGCATCATGTTCAAGTAAGGCAGGAACGTGCGGCGCTTCAGCATCTCGCCTGCGGCCTGGCCCTTTTCACTCAGCGCGCCGGTAGGACACACCTGCACGCATTTGCCGCAGCCAGTACAACTTTCACTTTCACCCCAGGGACGGTTCAGGTCGGTGATGACCCGCGCCTTGGTGCCGCGTCCCATCAGGTCCCAGGTATGCGCGCCTTCAATTTCTGCGCAGACGCGGATACATCGCGTGCACAGGATGCAGCGGTTATGGTCGGCGATGAAACGAGGATGCGAGGCGTCCACATGGGAATGCGGATGAATGTATGGCATGGTGATGTGGTTGACGCCGAGCTTCTGCGCCAGCGCCTGCAGATCGCAATGTCCGTTGGTCACGCAGACCGAGCAGATGTGATTGCGCTCGCTGAACAACATCTCCAGGGTCAGCTTGCGATACTCGGCCAGCCGCTCGGAGTTCACCGTGACTTCCATGCCCTCCTGCACTTTGGTGACGCAGGCAGGCTGGAGTTTGTTGTTTCCCTTCACCTCAACCATGCACATTCGGCAGGCGCCAATGTTGCTGAGGCCCGAGAGACGGCAGAGCGTCGGAATAAAGATTCCATACTCTTCCGCTACCTCCAGAATGGTCTGATCGGAGCGGCCGCCGCACTCGAGGTTTTCAATGATCAGGGTGCAGATCTCAATCGTAGGTTTGTTCATACGCCCACCTCCGCTTCCTCTTCGACCTTGACCGGGTGACAGATTCCGGCCGGACAACGCCCTTCTTCAATGTGCGCGCGATACTCGTCCATGAAGTAGCGCAGGGTAGTCAGTGTGGGATTGGGAGCAGTCTGGCCGAGTCCGCAGAGACTGGCGGCTTTCACCATACCGGTCAACCGGTGCAGCAGGTCGAGATCCTTGCTGCCTGCTTTGCCTTCGGAGATGCGCTCCAGGATGTTGTGCATTTGGGTGGTGCCCACGCGGCAGGGAACACATTTGCCGCAGGACTCAGACATGCAGAAGTCCATGAAGAACTTGGCAACGTCCACCATGCAGGAGGTTTCGTCCATTACGATCATGCCGCCGGAGCCCATGATGGAGCCGACACTGGCCAGCGAATCGTAATCGACGGGAATATCCAGGAACTGCTCAGGAACGCAGCCGCCCGAAGGTCCGCCTGACTGCACAGCTTTGAACTTGCGTCCTTCCGGGATTCCGCCGCCGAGTTTGAAGATGATGTCGCGCAGCGTAATGCCCATGGGGACTTCAATCAGGCCGGTGTTGTTGACTCTTCCAGCGAGCGCGAACACCTTGGTGCCTTTGCTCTTATCCGTACCAATGGAGGCGTACCAATCTCCGCCGCGGCGGATGATGGGCGCGATGTTGGCGAAAGTTTCCACGTTGTTGATCAGCGTGGGCGCGTTCCACAAGCCTGACTGCGCAGGGAACGGAGGCCGTGGCCGCGGAGTTCCGCGTCCACCTTCAATGGAGGCGATGAGTGCGGTTTCTTCTCCGCAGACAAAGGCGCCGGCACCAAGCCGAATCTCGACCTTGAAGTCGAAATGGGTATCGCCAATGTTCATGCCCAGCAGGCCGTTGCTCTCCGCCTGGCGGATGGCGATGCGCAGGCGTTTGACGGCCAGCGGATACTCAGCGCGGCAGTAGATGAAGCCCTTGTTCGCACCTACGGCGTACGCGGCAATCGCCATGCCTTCCAGCACACGATGCGGATCGCTTTCAAGCACGCTGCGATCCATGAATGCACCGGGATCGCCTTCATCGGCATTGCAGATGACATACTTCTGCGTGCCGCTTGCTTTGTAAACAGTGGTCCACTTCAAGCCTGTTGGGAATCCGGCTCCGCCACGTCCGCGCAGACCACTCTTGGTGACCTGCTCAATCACACCCAGCGGTTTCAGCTTGGTGATGACGTGGAACAGCGCTTCATAGCCGTCTGCGGCAATGTAGTCTTCAATGCGCTCAGGATCGATTTCGCCCGAGTTCTCCAGCACAATCTTTTTCTGCCCGGTAAAGAAGTCAAGCTGGCTGTCCATCACAATCGCTGGCGGAGCAGGCTTGTCGTCCATCACCGTATCAATGATTGCGGAGGCGTCGGCGGGAGTGACGGCCTGGAACATTTTCTCGTTGGTGTCGGCGGCCACCAGTGGTCCGGCGGCGCACAGTCCCATGCAGCCTACGCCCTTCACCTTGCAGCAGGTCTCCAGACCGCGCTGTTTGAGTTCACTCTCCAACTGCGTCTTTACCTGGTCGGCGTTGGCGGAAAGGCATCCGGCCGCAACACAGACCTTGATGACGTGGTCGTAACGGTTTTCACTTTCCTTAGTTTGAGCGGCAATGTTTGCGAGATCGTCCTGGTTCATTTGGACTCCTCCACAACGAGACTTTCGCTCTCTAGCTCTTCTGGATCCAGGAAGGCGCGAACGCGCTTCTTGATGCTTTCTGTAGTGATCTTGCCGGCCACCTGTCCGTCAAAGACAACGGCCGGAGCCAATCCGCAAGATCCCAGACAGCGAGCCGTCAGCAGTGACAGGTTGCCGTCCTTGGTGGTTTCGCCCTGCTTGATTTTGGCCGCCTCGGACACTGCATTCAGCAACATGCTGGCGCCCTTGATGTGGCAGGCCGTGCCGGTGCAGACCACGCAGGTGTGCTTCCCCGGCGGTTTCATGGTGAAGAAATGGTAGAAGGTGGCTACGCCGTAGACCTTGCTGTAAGGCACGCGCAGCGAGACCGCAACATACTTGAGGGCATCGTCGGTCAGGAATCCAAACGTCTCCTGTACCGTGTGCAACACCTCGATCAGTGCGAAAGGCTCATGACCGTGACGCCGCATCATGCCGTCAACGATCTTCCACCGCTTGTCTTCGGAGGGAGGTGAAACTGGTTTTGCTGTGGGTAGCATCCCTTGCTCCTCGGTCCTTCTTTAATCGAGTACGCCGCCCCTGCGGGCTTTCGCAGTCCGAGTGGTTTCAGTTTGGAGCGGGAGACGATTCAAAGAGTTTGCAAAAAACGACGGTTCCCGGGGCTCCACTGCACACCCGAAAATCCGCCACGGTTGGTCTCATATGAGTCCGTACTGTATGAATAAATTGCCCGTGCAACCGATGGGCCAACTTCCCATCATCCATGAGAGTCTATGCGCGGGACACGTGTCGGGCTGTGATATCGCTCACTTGCAGTTGTGTCGCCTTGGCCTCTGTGATGCCTTGCAGAGCAGCAAAAAGCCGGATGACGTTGCATCCGGCTTCTTGAGGAAAATTGGAGATTGGCTCAGCAGATCCTGGGCAATTGTTCTCCGCTCAGCATGTCGATAATGCGGGTGGTTCCAATGCGGCTTTTCATCTTGACCAGGCCTCCGCGCTCTCCCGTGACCCGGCCAATTTCCACCGCTCCTGCCGTGTTCGGACTCCCACGCAGCAACTCCAGGGCCTTAGCCGCCTCGTTTTCCGGGACAAAGACGATCATGCGTCCCTCGTTGGCCAGGTAAAGAGGGTCGAAGCCCAGCACCTCGCAGGCTCCGGCAACATCGTCGCGCACGGGAATCTTCAGCTCGTCAATCAGGATTTGAAGCCCGGTGGCTTCGGCAATCTCAATCAGCGTTGTTCCCAGTCCGCCGCGCGTCAGGTCGCGCAGGCAGTGGACGCCGACTTTGCCGTCCATCAGCGCCTGCACCGCCAGGTTCAGCGGAGCACAGTCGCTCTCAATCTTCGACTCAAACTCCAACCCTTGGCGCATGGCCATGATGGCGATGCCGTGGCGGCCTACGTCGCCCGAGAGCAGCACTACGTCTCCGGCCTTTACGCTGGCTGGAGCAATCGTCAGATCATGCTCAATCAGTCCCACGCCTGCGGTGTTGATGAAGATGCCGTCGCCCTTGCCACGATCCACCACCTTGGTGTCGCCCGTGACAAGTTGCACGCCAGCCACTTCCGCCGCCTGCTTCAGGCTCTGCACCACTGCCCAGAGTGTCTCCATCGGCAGGCCTTCTTCCAGAATGAAGCCGCAGCTCAAATACATGGGCCGCGCGCCGCACATCGAAAGATCGTTGACCGTGCCGTTGATGGCCAGCGAGCCAATGTCGCCGCCGGGAAAAAAGAGCGGATTGACCACGTAGGAATCCGTTGTGAAGGCCAGCCGAGCGCCGCCCAGGGAGAACACCGCGCCATCATGCCGCGTCTCCAGCAGCGGGCTCTTGAAGGCGGGCAGAATCATCTTCTCAATCAGTTGATGCATCAACTTGCCGCCGCCGCCATGTGCCAGCGTCACCGTGGGATAGTCGGTGATTGGCAGTGGACACGTCAGCGTAAAGTCCTTAATCGCGCTCATCCGTTATACCTCTCCCTTGGCGCCCGCGGAGGTCAGCGCAGCGCCGGCGGCCAGTTCAGCACGCCGATACCTATAATATGCGGCGCACGCGCCTTCGTTCGAGACCATGGGAGCGCCCAGCGGTTTTTCCGGCGTACACTGCTTGCCAAACGCCGAGCACTCGTGCGGCTTCTTCTGCCCCTGCATGATCAATCCGCTGATGCACAAAGGGCTCTCTTCCGCCGTGTAGCCACTCACATCGAAGCGCAATTCGGCGTCGAACTCGGCGTACTCCGGACGCAGACCCAACCCGCTCATGCCAATCTCGCCAATGCCGCGCCACTTGCGGTTTACCACGGTGAACACTTCCTTGATGTAGTGCTGCGCCGGATGATTGCCGCCCTCGGTCACCGCCCGCGTGTACTGGTTCTCCACCACGTGGCGTCCTTCTTCGAGCTGCGCTACGCACATGGCAATGCCTTGCAGAATGTCGAGCGGCTCAAAGCCCGTCACCACAATGGGGACCTTGTACTTGGCCGCGATCGGAATGTACTCGTCATAGCCCATGATGGCGCAGACGTGTCCTGCGGCGAGGAAGCCCTGCACGCGATTGGTCTCCGAGCCGAGAATCGCTTCCATCGCCGGAGGCACCAGCACGTGCGAAACCAGCACGGAGAAGTTCTTGATCCCCTGCTGCTTCGCCTGATAGACGGCCATGGCGTGCGCCGGAGCCGTGGTCTCAAAGCCGACGGCGAAGAACACAACTTCCTTCGTCGGATTCTCCTTGGCAATCTTCAGCGCGTCCAGCGGCGAGTAAAGAATGCGTACGTCGCCTCCGCGCGCCTTGATGCCGAACAAGTCCACTTCGCTGCCGGGCACGCGCAGCATGTCTCCGAAGGAGCAGAAGATCACGTTCTTGCGCTCGGCAATCTGCACTGCTTTGTCGATCAGCTCAAGCGGCGTGACGCACACCGGGCAGCCCGGTCCGTGCACCAGCTCGATCTCCTTCGGCAGCAGTTCATCCAGCCCAAATTTCACGATGGCGTGGGTCTGTCCGCCGCAGATCTCCATGATCGTCCATGGATGCCTGGTGGTCCTGCGAATCTCGTGCGCATAGCCCTGGGCCGCGTGCGCGTCGCGATACTCTGATGAATACTTCACTGCTTAACTCCTGGATCGTCCGGTGAGAGCTCCGCGAGTTCGCCGAGTTCGCCCATCTCCTTCAGATATCCGAAAACTTTGCCGGCCTCTTCCTCGTCCACCACGCTAATGGCGAAGCCCACGTGCACGAGCACATACTCGCCCACCTTCGCCTCTGGAACGTAAGCCAGATTCACTTCCTTGAGCACGCCGCCAAAATCCACGCGGGCCTGCCGTGCCAAATCCTCACCCATAACGCTAATGATCTTTCCCGGCACTGCTAAACACATTTCTGCTCCCTCGCGCTTTCTTCGAATCTCAATTGCCGTGCTGCCGCCACCACCTGCCCCAGCGCAATGCCTCCGTCGTTGGGAGGAATCCTCTGGTGCCAATATACCTTTACGCCATCGGCCTCTAGCCGAGTCACCGTCAACTCTGTGAGCAGCCGGTTCTGGAAGCATCCGCCACTCAGCACCACGGGAAGCCCCGAGTGCTCAGACGCCATGCGCGCGATCATCGCTGCCAGCGTGTTGTGGAACTTGCGAGCCATCCGCTCTGGCGCAATACCGCCCGCTACTTCCATGAGGATCTCTTCCACCATCGGCGTGCATGCAATTTCTGGCGTTAAACTGCTGTTGGAATCAAGCAGCGCGAAGCTGTACACGCCGTCATCGTCGCTCTCCGCCGCCAGCCACTCCAACTCCATCGCAGCCTGCCCTTCATAGCGCGATACCTGACGTACTCCGATCAGCGAAGCCACGCCATCGAACAAACGCCCGGCGCTCGATGTCCACGGACTATTCAGCCGTTGCTTCATCATCTGCGTCACGAGCTTACGCTCCGTCGCCGTGAAGGCCTGCACTGAATGAAATTCTTTGCGCTCCAGTGCCTCCTCGCCGTACGCCCGCAGCAGCAGGCTCAGCCCGCATCGCCGCGGCTCACGCACCGCGCGTTCGCTTCCCGGCAGTTGGAACGTCGCAAGCCGCGCAGCCCGCGTATATCCATATTCGTCAATCTTCAGGAACTCGCCGCCCCACACGGTTCCATCCGGACCCCATCCGCTGCCGTCCCAGCTCACGCCCAGCGCAGGAGCCTGCACCCCGTTCTCCGCCATGCAGGCCAGCGCGTGCGCATAATGATGCTGCACGCGAATCGGCGACTTGCACACCCGCTCGGCATATTCCGTGGAAATGTAGTTCGGATGCAGATCACAGGCCACCGCCTCAGGCGTTACGTCGTAAAGCGATTCAAGGCTCTCCACCACGCGCTCAAAAGCGGCACTGGCCTGTTCGGTTTCCAGATCGCCGATGTGCTGGCTCACAAACACCTGACGTCCCACGGCAAGCGCAACCGTATTCTTCTGGTGCGCGCCGACGCCGAGCACGCGCGGCATCTCCGCCCCCAGCATTACAGGCAGTGGAGCAAAGCCACGCGCGCGGCGCATCACCATCTCGCGCGAGGCCATCACGCGCACAATCGAATCATCTACATGGCGCAGGATGGGACGGTCATGCACCAGCAGCAGGTCGGCGATTCCGCGGAGGCGCTCAACCGCCTCGTGCTCATCAATGCAGATCGGCTCATCGCTCAAGTTGCCGCTAGTGGCCACCACGGCAAATCCCAACTCGCGCATCAGCAGATGATGCAGCGGCGTGTAGGGCACCATCGCCCCCAGCATCGGATTCCCCGGCGCAACCGAAGCGGCAAGTTCCGCCCCTGCGCCCTGCCTGCGCCGCAACAATACAATCGGCGACTCCGGCGAGCGCAGCAGGCGCTCTTCCAGCGGCGTGATCTCACACTCCCGCAGCAGATATTCCACCGACGGGGCCATCAGCGCGAACGGTTTTTCCTCGCGATGCTTCCGCTCGCGCAGGGTGTGCACGGCCTCATCGTTGCGCCCATCCACCATCAGGTGAAAGCCGCCCAATCCCTTCACGCCGACGATTTTCCCCGCCTTGATCGCCGCCGCAGCTTCTCTCAGCGCACTCTCACGTTGGGCTGCCACCGTGCCATCCATCTTCCAGAGTTGCAGCTGCGGGCCGCACTCCGGACACGCATTGGGTTGCGCATGAAACCGGCGATTCGTGGGGTCGGTGTATTCCCGTGCACACTCGGCACACATGGTGAACTTCTTCATCGTGGTGTGCGGACGGTCGTAAGGCAGCGACTCAATGATGGTGTAGCGCGGACCGCAGTTGGTGCAGTTGGTAAAGGCGTATCCGAAGCGGCGATTCTGCGGATCGAAGATTTCGTGCAGGCACTCCGGACAGGTCGCAACGTCGGGCATCACCAGAGCAGTCTTTTCGCCGCCTTCGCTTTTCCGAATCTCGAATCCGACGTAGCCCACTGGATCCGCGAAGCTGCTCTCAAGGCTTTGGATGAAGGATATGGCTGGCTTTTCGCGCTCCACTCGCAGCAGAAATCCGTCGAGCTTTTCGCGCGGGCCTTCCACTTCCACGAACACGCCGCGTGCTGTGTTGTTGACCCAGCCATTCAGTCCCAGCTCTGAGGCCAGTCGGTAAATGAACGGACGGAAGCCCACGCCCTGCACCGCGCCGCGGATGGTCATTTTTAGCCGCGCCGCTGGATGCTGGCCTTGTGAGGCGTCAACCACGCTCTGGTCTGCAGTCGCCAAACTTCCTCGATTCCTGAACAGCCGCGAGTGTGCGCCTACTCTGCCTGGCAGCGTCAATTTTCAGAGTTACTGCCGGGGGAGGCGCACCGTCACATACCCTTGTGATGATACCTCACGGCGCTTGGCCTCTGCTCGTCCCCGCGCGGGTGGTAAAATTACGGCAGGCTCCGGTTTGCCAGGAGCGGATTTCCCCTCATGACAACTTCATCCGCCACACAATTTACGCCCGTTCCCATGCTTGACCTGAAGCGGCAGTATGCCACCATTCGCGAACAGGTGCGCGCCGCCATCGACCAGGTCTGCGAATCGCAGTCGCTCGTGCTGGGCGAAGAGGTCGCTGCCTTTGAGCGCGAAACCTCGTCTTACCTCGGCGCTGCCTCCACGGTTGGCTGCTCATCAGGTACAGACGCCCTTTGGTTGGCCCTCGCCGGAGTTGGCGTCGGCGCCGGGGACAGCTTTGTGACCACGCCGTTCACCTTTTTTGCCTCGGCCAGTTCCATCACGCGCTGCGGAGCGCGTCCGGTATTTGCGGACATCGATCCCGCGACCTTCAATCTTTCCGCCCCGGCGGTGGAACAGGCCATTGCATCGCAGCGACCCGCAAATCTGAAGGGCATCATGCCGGTTCACCTCTACGGCCAGTGTGTGGATGCCGACGCATTGGACGCGGTTGCCGCCGCTCACAAGCTGCTGATTGTGGAAGACGCCGCGCAAGCCTTCGGAGCCACTTGGAAGGGGCGCCACGCAGGAGCCCTCGGGCTTTCGGCGGCTTTCAGCTTTTATCCCACGAAGAATCTCAGTGCCTTTGGCGATGCCGGGGCTGCCACCTCCACCTCTGCCGAGGTAGGCGAGCACATGAAGCGCCTGCGCAATCACGGATCGGCGCGCCGCTATTATCACGAAGAGATTGGCTGGAACGCGCGCATGGATGCTATTCAGGGTGCAGTGCTGCGCATCAAGCTGCGCCACATTGACCAGTGGAACCAGCGCCGCGCCGAGATTGCCGCCAACTATGACAGCATGCTGCAGCAGGCAGGGTTAACGGGCGCACGCGGAACATCGACACATGTCGATGCGTCGCATCCCGTGGCTCTGCCCACCACTGCCCCTGAGGCGAAACACATCTTTCACCAGTACGTCATCCGAACCCGTCGCCGCGACGAGCTACGCGAGTTCCTGGCGGCGCGCAAGATCAGCTCTGAGATTTACTATCCCGTGCCGCTGCACCTGCAGCAATGTTTCGCCTACCTCGGCTACAAGGCGGGAGACTTTCCTGAGTCTGAGCGCGCGTGTTCGGAAGTGCTGGCCCTGCCCATCTTCCCAGAGCTTACGGAAGCCGAGCAGAAGCTGGTGGTAGCGGCGATTGCGGAGTTTTACTCGAAATAGTGAAGCTGAATTCCGCGAGAATACAAGAGCTGCTTCTGAATCCCGAAGCAGCTTTCTTTTGCGGACAAAAGCGGCTGTTCCGTGCTCAGGGTAATTACGCGGCTTTCGCGATTTTTCGTAGATGCGTGGCCAGCATGCGATAGCGCGAGTAGTCGCGTTCAAGCAGTGCCTGATCAAACTCGCCCTGCATGGCTAATGCGGCCATCTTGCACCAGCCTAGCCGGAAGATTGAGTACGCCAGGACGTAGACGGAGAGCCGCCCGCGAATCTCATCGCCGCTGCGCGCCTCGTACGCGGAGATAAAGCGCTCGCGCACCTGCCCCAGCATTTCCCACTCTACGATGGCTCCGGCAACGTCCCAGGCAATGTCGCACGGACCAGGGAAGAAGTGGTTGTCGCCATGGCTTGCGGCGTCCAGTTTGAGCAGCCTGCCATCGCTGGTGCGCAGCCACTCGTGCGGCATCATTCGTGCATCGCAAACCGTAAGGTGAGCAACCTCCAGCCGAGACTCGTCTGGACTCAGTTCTTCGTCAAACTCGGATTGCCAGTTCCAGCGCAGCATCTTTTCCAGCTCCGGCGTTTGCTGCACCTCGCTGGCAAATGCCATCACACGCCACGCCAGGTATTCCGCCATGCGCTCAATCAACTCAGGGGAGCGGTCGCCGAGGGTCAACATGCGTCCGGGTAGTAGTTCATACCGCCCGAAACCACGGCTGTTGCCAAGATAACGCGGCGAGAAACCACGTCCGGCTAACAGGAGGGCTCGCTCGCCCGCCTCCTCGCCATAGTGTCCAAAGCCTTCGAACTTGAAGATGCTGCGCGCGTCGGCTGCAATGAACTTGGCGGGCTCCAGCGGTGCCCACGTGGCGGGCGTGTCCTCTGCCTCGCAGGTGAAATGCCTGCGCCACGTACCTCCAGAGAGGCTTTCGCCTGCATCCTCCGGCAACAGCGGCGCGTTTTGTACGCAGTGATATTCATATCGCCAGCGCGCTGCTGCGTTCTCCGCGCGTAAGTTTGCAGGGTCAATCTCGCGAGTGCCAAGCAGATGAATGCGCCCGCTCTCCACCCCGAATTCTGTCAGCGCTTCGGCCACAGCGAGAAACGACGAACCGCTGATTCCAGGACCTTCGTCAACCACCAGAAAATCCGCGTCACTCGAGCCGGAGATCCACTCGAGCAACGAATCATCGGCTTCGAGCTTGCGATCGTAAGGATGTCCGGTGGGGCGCACCGTCATGCGCTGGCACTCAATACCTCTCAGGCACAGGGCAGCGCAGGCCACCGCGCTCAGTGTGACGCCAATACTGCGGATGCCCAGCACATTCGTATGCTGGCCCAGCGGCAGCGATTCCACCAGCGCTGCCAATTTGCGCGGATGCAGCGCGTAATAGGCAAAGCCCTCCTGCACGGCAACCGGATAGGTCAACGGAGCGGAGGTTCGTTCAGCCAATTGCAAGATCGATGAAAGTGAATATTTCTCGCCACTCAGCAGCGCCCGCGCCATTGCGTCTGTAATCTGCGCAGCCAGCGCGGCAGAATCATCCCCCGCCTCACCGCAGCCCGGAGCATCCAGCAGCGCGCACTCCAGCTCTCCGGCTGCAACCAGCGCCAGCAGCGCGAGATCCTCGGTGCGACCTCGCGGGGCCATGCCCCAGCGGCAAAGTGCGCCGCTTAGCGAGGCGAGCAGCTCCGTTCCGCTCACCATGCGGCGCCCGTCGCGGAATACGTACATGTTCCACCCAGAGTTGCTCATGGCTTTATCAGGCGCCGCGGGAACGCGTTACAGGATTACGCAGCTTTCTTCTTTTGACCGCGGGGCGAACGTGAGATGTCGCCTTCCTTGTCGATGAAGTAGAGAAACTGGTTGTCACGCTCGACGGCGCGCTCCACCAGAATCGTCGTTTCGCCCTCGCCGCTCTTCGGCTTGTTGCACACATTGCCCTCGCCATCAATGAAGTACAAGAACTTCTTGTAATCACGATGGAGGTCCAGTTTCTTGATCTTCTCAGCCATGGCGGCATTCCTCCTCGTACAAGAGATAGGATTCGCTTTGGCCCTGCAAGGATGGTTTGCCCAGAGAGAAGCTTTTGGCGGCTTTTTAGGCTAGCAACTCTCAATGTGCGCGCTGGATAACAGTCAGCAACTCTGGATTGTTAAATTCTGGGTCAGCGTTTCTGCCGGTGGCTGCCGGGTCTGGCCTTGGCGGCCTTTTGGCCCGCAGCCGAATTCTTCTTCTCCGGCTCGTCGGGAGAGTGGGCGGCTTGTTGCGCTACCTCGCCGGGGGCCAGCACCTGGCGCACGATGTTGCCAATTACACGGTACTTGCGCTCGCTGACGGTGCCATCTGCATTCTGCTTGCGAATGGTGAACACCGGCATGACGCCCTCCTTGCCGAAGTCCTCGGTTGAGACCTTGGCCGGGAAGTAGCCGATGATGTAGTGCTCGCGATAGCCGGTCTCATAGCGGTGCCGTTTGAGATTCCAGGTGAAGACCCTTACTTGGTTAAAGTCGTAGGGAATTCCGTCCTTGTTGTCATTGAGCAACACGAGATATTGCGCGACTGCGCCCTTCTCCTCGTCCTGCACGGTGTTCAGCACAAAGGCCGCCTGGATGCGCTGGCCTTCGGCGTACTGTGCCACGTCGAGCGGAATGTCGAGATCGACCATGTGCGCCAGTACCCAGCCGACGCGACCTTGTTGATCGCGCACCAGCCACCAGTCATCCATCGGCTTGGGCTTTGGTTCTTCAGCTTGCGCCGGAGCGGGAGTGGGAGTCGCGGGTTTCGGAGCGGCCTTTTGCGGTACCGCCGAAGTGGGTGCCGCAGGCAGAGCCGCAGCGGGGCGTGAGGACTTCTTCTTCGGCGAAGCCTTGAGCTGCTCTCCGGTGGCTTTGGCGAGCGCAGCCGCTTTCTTTGCGGCGATTTCTTCCGGTGTGGCGCGCCCGGTGGTGGAGCGCTTGAGAACATCCACCTTGGAACTTTCAGGAAGCTGATAGAGGGTATCGGTCTCGCGGCCAGGGGTGACGTGCATGTTCAGCTCAACGCGCGTGATGCCCTTGCCCTCCACAGGCGTGGTGCGATTGTCTTTCGCCAGTTGCTGAAACTGATCGTAGGTCTCGCGCGGAACCAGCGCGCGGAGTTCGATCCAGCCTTCTACTTTCTGATCGGTACGCACGCGAACGAAGCGCTTCTGGCGCTCGAGAACTTCTACGCGGTCCCCGTTCTTTACGGTGCCAACGCGGTTGTAAACCGTGGCCACGTGGTCACGCAGATTGGCTTGCGGGGCGGAAACGTACATGACTTCGCCGCTGCCGACGGGGCCAGAATGCTTGCAGGAAGCGCAAAACAATACGAACAGCAGCGCGAATGTGCAGCAGAGGCGCATGGAGAGCGGGCGAAAACGATGATTCAACGGGTGCAAGGGATTCTCTTTGACTGAAACTCCACTATAAACCAGCGCAGGGGAACTCAGGAACGATTTACTGTTCGGTGAATCGTTGGAATGCGGAATGTAACGAAGTAGTTAATCTTTGGAGCGAGACGGAAAAGGATTGGCGAGGGAGTATACATCGAGCCCGAAACGATTATCTGGGAGGTAAATGGTTCACCCGGCCGGGGCGAGTTGGCCCGGGCCGGGTGAGAAGGAGCTATTCGTCGCCGAAGTGAATTCCGACGGAGCGGGCGGTGTTGACCAGCTCGCCCTTGGGATCGACGGCTTTCATTTTGCCGATGGCCTCGGCGATATCGACGAACTCGATCTTGCCGCCGCGCAGGGCGACCATTTTGAGAAAGCCGCGCTGGGCGATGAGGTCCACCGCGGCCACGCCGAAGCGAGTGCTGAGGATTCGGTCATAAGGCGAGGGCGAACCGCCGCGCTGGGTGTGGCCGAGCACGGTGACGCGCACTTCCTTTTGAGCGCCTTCTGCGATGGCTTCACCAATCAGGTTGCCGACACTGATGCCCTTGGGGATGGAGCCGTAATGCTTGATGCAGTTCTGGCGGATCTCCTCGGGAACCTGCACGCCTTCGGCGAGAGAGATGATGGTGTACTTCTTGCCGAAGATGTGGCGCTGGCTGATGTAAGAACAAACGCTTTCGACTGAGAACGGAATTTCAGGGACGAGGATGACGTGAGCGCCGCCGGCGATACCGGCGTGCAGGGCGATCCATCCGGCGTCGCGGCCCATGACCTCGACGATCATGACGCGATGGTGCGACTCGGCGGTGGTGTGGATGCGGTCGATGGCGTCGGTAGCGACGTGGATGGCCGAGTCAAAGCCGAAGGTAACGTCGGTGGCGGAGAGATCGTTGTCGATGGTCTTGGGGACACCGACGACGGGCAAGCCCTTGGCTGCCAGATCGAGGCCGATCTTCTGGGTGCCGTCACCGCCAATGACGATCAGTGCGTCGAGGCCGATGGCCTTGGCGTTCTTGATGACCTCGCCGGAGAAATCACGCACGGTCTCCACGCCGTCATTGCTGACGCGGTAGGCGAAAGGATTACCCCGGTTGGTGGTTCCGAGGATGGTTCCGCCGCGAGGCAGGATGCCGCTGACATCGTTGAGCATGAGCGGGCGGCTTTTCTCAGGCCAGATGAGGCCGTCAAAGCCGTCGCGGATGCCCACGACGTCAAAGCGATATTTGAGGATGGCAGTTTTGACGGCGGCGCGGATGACCGCATTGAGACCGGGACAGTCTCCTCCGCCGGTGCAGATGCCGATTTTTCTGATCTCAGACATTCACAAGCCCTTTGTATGATTGCGGATTTTTATCAATAAAGAATCAGTGAAATTGTATATCAGGCGCATTGCTGAAGGGAGAATGCGGGGGCCGGAAGCGGGATGGGAACCCGGAATGGAAAGAGATGCGGCGCCGGGAACGGCGCCGCATGAAAACTGAAGATGCAAAAGTCTATGCCACGGTGAATGTGTAGGTGCCGGTAGCTGTTCCGCCCGAGAAAGTGGCAGTGGCCGTGATGATGAACGTGGAGCCGACGGTCGCCGTGCTCAGCACACTAACGAATCCGGAGGTACTCACGGTTGCGATGGAGGGAGCGTTGGTGCTCCAGGTGACATACGGAGTGAAGTCGAAGTTGGAGTTCCCATTGAGAATTCCTGCCGCAGATAATTGGAATCCAGCACCAATGGCGGGAGTGGATTCTCCGGAGGGGAAGCCGAGGGTGAGCGAGGTTGGCGCGGTTCCGGTATAGGTCAGCACCGTGCAGGTGCCGCTCTGCCCGCCATTGGTGGCAGTGATGGTAGCGGTCTTGTTGGCGGCGGTTCCGACGGCGGTGACAGATCCAGCGTTGGTCACAGTGAAGTCGGCGGTATCACTGCTGGTCCAGGTGAAACCGGTGGAGACAGTGGAGCCACCGACGGTGGTGGCCGTGGCGGTTACGGTGGCGCTATCTCCGGCTACCGCAGGCGGGCCGGTTTGCGCAGCTTTCAGGATGAGCGCCGTGGGGCTGACGGTGACGGATTGGATGGAACTGTCTGAGACCCAGAAATCGGAGCATCCCGCGCAGAGCAGAATCAGCGGAAGCACGGCAAACAATGTGAGTGTACGTCGAACAACCGGGCGGCCTAGCGGGGACATGAGTTCCTCCAAAGCGCCATTGTATTGCTTTTTGGCCCCGGGCGAGTAGGGAGGAAAGCGCTGGAACGAAAAATCACAAGCAGGGACAAAGGCGAGGCGGAGTCTGGGCGGTAACCCGTTGTCGGGCGAACTCCATGAGATCAAGGGAGGGTCACAAAAAAATGCCCGATGTCCGGGCGTCCTTCATCCCCGGTCCACACCCGCCGGAGCGGATGCCTACCACAACTTGAATGTCCATTAGTACAATTACTTAGTTTTATTTTTGTGACCTTAAGTGTCATTACGTAGTTACCAAATAGTGGCAAAATTCGCTTGCTAGATTGATGCGCATGGCGAATGAAACTCTCTTGTCCGACATAAAATGTTGATTCTAATCATTAAAATAAATGTAGAAGGCAATCTGGAGATTAGGTTACCGAGATGGTTACCTAATTGCTTTGTCATAGGGCAGGTCGGTTTTATTTGACCCCGATCATCGTTTTCGGTGACCACTCTATTTCCCGAGAGTATGCAATGCAAAAGCAGAAGGGCTTCTCACTCATCGAGCTACTTATCGTCGTAGCGATCATCCTGATCATCGCGGCTATTGCCATCCCAAACCTGCTCCGTTCGCGCATAGCAGCAAACGAGGCATCTGCCGTGGGATCGTTGCGTTCGATCAACACTGCGGAAGTGACATATTCATCGACGTACCCGCTCAACGGGTTCGCTCCTGATCTGATGACCCTCGGACCGGGTTCCAGCGCAGGAAACACTACTGCGAATTCCACAAATGCAATTCTGCTGGATGGCGTTCTGGGATGCTCGACGGGCACCAGCAGCACGGGCTGCGTGAAGAGCGGGTACACGTTCATTCTTTCTGGCCCTGCTCCCACCGCGACCACTCCGAGCCCCACCTACCAGTCGAATGCTAACCCGGTCACGGTTGACCAGACCGGCAAGCGCTTCTTCTACAGCGATGCATCTGGCGTAATTCGTTACAACGCGACCGTCAGCGCCGTTTCAACAGACAGTCCGCTGCAGTAGGAATCGTATCTTTATCCACATTTGCCAATGAGTGGCAGATGCGAGGTTTGATCCAGAAAAATCCCCACCCTCGGGTGGGGATTCTTGTTGAAGAGCGGCCAGCGGTCAGGGCAGCATTTTGCCAGTCTTGAGGTAGCGCTCGTGGAAGCCGTGGGCTTCGGCGAGGATGTGGGGCGTGTGCATGCCGGTTCCGTTTTTCTGGGCGCGTTCAAAGTAGTCCTTGAGCAACGGCTTGAAGTCATCAGCC
>Ga0181528_10000094_pt1 | contig 83485 bp, 68 predicted proteins | sample PEATcosm2014_Bin_47_FD_119742 | JGI IMG/M metagenome (GOLD analysis project Ga0181528, IMG submission 119742) | Peatland microbial communities from MTU Mesocosm Facility, Houghton, MI, USA - PEATcosm2014_Bin10_10_metaG | ecosystem: Environmental > Terrestrial > Soil > Wetlands > Peat | place...
ACGACAAGCTGCGCGCCAACGCTCCGGTGGAAAATATGTTTCCCGGTCATGACACGAAGATGCTGACGGATTTTCCCAAGGTAGCCGAAGACGTCACGCAGTTGGCCTGAAATCTCGCTCAGGTCTGGTGGCCCACATCTGCCGCAGTCAGCAGATGTGGGATCGCGCCATACAGCGTTGCCGCTACCTACGTTGAGTAGTCCGCGTTGATATGTACGTACTCGACCGTCAGATCGCAGGTGAGGAACTCCAGCGAACTCTTGCCGCGCCCTAGTTCCACCTTGATCCCGTACTCACGCTGCTTCAGATACTCGTGGGCCTGCTGGACATCGAAGGGATGCGCCATGCCTCCCTTGCAGAGCTGTTGCGGACCAAAGAAAATGTTGATCTTCGCTGGATCGACGGCGATTCCGCTCTTGCCGACGGATGACAGAATGCGTCCCCAGTTCGGATCGCACCCGGCCCAAGCGGTTTTCACCAGCGGAGAGTTTGCAATCGAGCAGGCAATGGTTCGCGCCTCGGCCATCGATTTTGCGCCCCTGATCTGCAATCGAACAAGATGCCCTGCGCCTTCGCCATCGCGAATAATCTGTTCGGCCAACGAGGCACAGACGCCGCGCAGCGCCTCCGCAAACTTCTTAGTCACGCTGCCGAGTTTCACCTTGCTCGCGCCCGAGGCAAGCAGCAGAACCGTGTCATTGGTCGAGGTATCGCCATCCACCGAGATGGCGTTGAACGAGATGTCTACCGCTGCCTTCAACGCGGACTGCAACTCCTTCGGCTCCGCATCCAGATCGGTGAATACGTACACCAGCATGGTCGCCATGTTGGGATGGATCATGCCCGATCCCTTGCATACTCCCGCGATGTGTACTGTCTTCTTGCCTGCCGCAAATTCGGCGGAAGCAAGCTTCATGCGCGTGTCCGTGGTCATGATGGCGGTGGCAAAAGACTTCAGCGCATCGACGCCATCGGCGCGCGCCTCGACCACCGCAGGCACGGCGGCAACCAACTTCGCTACGGGCAGCGGTACGCCGATGATTCCGGTTGACGACGGAATGACGAACTGCGGCGCAGCCTCCAGGGCAACACCCAGGGCGGCGCAGCTTTGCTCGGCAACCGTGATTCCCGGAGCCCCGGTGGCGCAATTGGCGTTACCCGCATTGACCAAGACTGCACGCACGCGTCCCTTGTTCTTGCGCAGGTGGGCGCGGCCCACTTCGACCGGCGCGGCCACCACGCGGTTGCGCGTGAACATTGCCGCCGCAGAGGCGCCCAGCGGAGCTTCCGCCAAGGCAAGGTCGGGGCGTCCGCTGGCCTTGATACCGGCCTTCACGGCCGACCACATGAATCCAAGAGGGAGAAATACTGGTTCGTCCGGTCCGTGCAGATTCATCTTTCGATTTTCACCAGCGGCTGTCTGATGCGTAGCTGCAGTTTCGCCGGACGAGGCAGAATCGCAAATTGCGGCAACTCGCCGCGATACATCGCCACCTCGTCACACTCGTGCAGCTTGGGACAGTTCGCACAATCTTTATAAATTTTGTCGGGCAATTCTTCGCGTTTTGCTTCGGCAAATCCCAGGTGCGCAAAAAATTCCGGGATTCGCGTAAACAGGCAGACGCAGTGTACATGATGCAATTCGGCTTCTTCCAGCAGGGCGTCCACCAACATGCGTCCAGCGCCCGCGCCTTTGAATCTTGGCCACACGGCAATGGAGCGGATCTCAGCAAGATGCATGCCGTAGAGGTGCAGCGCGCCGCAGCCCAGCAGGGTATCGCCCTCCACAATGACGGTGAAGTCGCGAATGTTCTCGCAGATTTCGGCCAGCGACCTCGGCAAAAGCGTACCGTCGCCGGAGAAATCCGCGATCAAGTCGCGAAGATTCTCCGCATCGGGCAGAACCGCTTTACGCGTGTACATTCGCCGCCCCGGATTTTTGCAATTCCCTCACCCGCTGCTCCATTGCGGCCAACGCTTCGGCAACCTTTGCGCGCGCCGTACCGCCGGTTACATCATGGCAGTCCAACACCGCTTCCAGGGTTACGTTCGCATAAAAATCATCACCGAAGGCTTCGCTGATGGAACGCAGATCGGCAATCGCCATCTCATGAAGTTCGAGACTTTGCTCCATCCCGAGGCGTACGGCTCTACCAATGATTTCATGAGCGCGACGGAAAGGCACGCCCTTGCCAACAAGGTATGTGGCAGCGGCCATGGCATTCATGTAGCCCGAGGTTGCGGCCTCAGCCATATGATCGAAGTCGAACTGCACGTCGCGCATGAAACCCGTGGCGACCCGCAGCATCATGCGCACGGTTTCGGCTACGACGAAGACAGGCTCCTGCGTCTCCTGCATGTCTTTGTTATAGGCGAGAGGAAGGCCCTTGAGGGTGATGAGCAACTGCTGCGCCGCAGACATCACGCGGGCAGACTTGCCGCGAATCAACTCCAGGCTGTCGGGATTCTGCTTCTGCGGCATTGCACTCGAACCCGTCGAGTAGCTCTCCGGCAGATGTACGAATCCATACTCCAAGGTTGAGAAGAGAATGAACTCTTCGGCCCAACGGCTCAGGTGCATAGAGAGGATCGACAGAACCTGGGCGAACTCGATGGCGAAGTCACGGTCACTGGTTGCGTCCAAGCTGTTTGGCGTGGGAGCGGTGAAGCTCAACTCCCCGGCCACCATTTCGCGATCCAACGCCAAGGTCGCTCCGGCAATGGCCCCGGAGCCGAGGGGACAGAAGTTCAGGCGCTTGCGGCAGTCGCACAGGCGACCGGCATCGCGCAAAAACATCTCGCAATAGGCGAGCAACCAATGCGCCACCAATACGGGTTCAGCCCTCTGCAGATGCGTGTAAGACGGCATGGCCGCCGTGCCCGCCTGGTTCGCGCGCAACGTGATTGTGCTAACCAGGTCACATAGCAGGCCAGCAATCTCGTCACACGACGTGCGCACGAATAAGCGCAGGTCGGTCGCGATCTGCTCATTGCGACTGCGTCCAGCATGGAGCTTGAGCGCGGTCTCGCCGATGATTTGCTGCAATTGTTTTTCGACGAAGTGGTGAACGTCCTCAGCCTCTTCGTCGTCCAGCAACTGCTCTGCTGATACGGCCAGAGTCTCCAGCCCATTGACCATGGTTGCGTATTCGGCACCGGAAAGAACACCAGCCGCGAGCAGAGCTTTCGCGTGCGCGCGGCTGGCTAGAATCTCTTCCTGGATGAGGCGCTGATCAAAAGGAAACGACCTTTGCCATTGTTCAAATTCAGGATCGAGCGGCTGCCTGAACCGCCCGGACCACATCTTCACTTTGTCACCTCAACAGCGTTTTTCTTCTTCTTCGCGTTCAACACGCGAGCCCGCGCGGGCAGCGCCAGAATCTTGATGAATCCGGCTGCGTCCTTTTGATCGTAACTGTCGCCCATGGTGAAAGACGACAGGTCGGCGTTGAACAGCGAGTGCTCAGATTGACGGCTGCTGATGCCAACGTTGCCTTTGTAGAGCGAAAGTTTCACGGTGCCGGTTATCTCCTCCTGGGTGGAGGCGACAAAAGCGTCGAGCGAGGCGCGCAGCGGCGTGAACCAGAGACCGTTGTAGACGATTTCCGCATACTTGAGGCCGACGTGCTGCTTGAAGTGCGATAGCTCGCGATCCAGACAGAGCGCCTCCAACTCCCGATGCGCCAACAGCAGCAAAGTACCACCGGGAGTCTCATAACAGCCGCGCGACTTCATTCCGACGAAGCGATTCTCAACCAGGTCGATGCGTCCAATTGCGTTGCGCGCACCGATTTCATTCAGCAGTTCGAGCAACTGGACGGCAGGCAGCGCCTGTCCATTCACCGAAACCGGAGCACCGTGATCGAAGCCGATCTCGACTTCTTCGACGCGATCAGGAGCAGTTTGCGGAGAGTTTGAAATCTGCCAGGTCGTATCCAGCGGCGGATTTGCAGGGTCTTCCAGTTCGCCGCCTTCGTGCGAGATGTGCCAGATATTACGGTCGCGCGAGTGAATCTTGGTGCGGCTGGCAACGATAGGAATATTGCGGGCTTCGGCGTAATCGATGCAGTCTTCGCGCGATTTCAGGGTCCACTCACGCCACGGAGCGATGATCTGCAACTCCGGCGCAATGGCCTGGAACGCGTGCTCGAAACGAACCTGGTCGTTCCCTTTTCCCGTGCAGCCATGGGCAACGGCCTCAGCGCCTTCGGCCAGTGCGATTTCCACCTGGTACTTGGCAATGATGGGACGCGCCATCGAAGTTCCCAATAAGTATTTGTGCTCATACACGGCGCCCGCTTGCAGGCACTTCCAGACGTACTCGGTGAGAAACTCTTCGCGCAGATCCTTCACCACGACTTTGGATGCGCCGGTCTTGATTGCCTTGGCGGCAACCTCATTCATGTCATCGCCCTGTCCCACGTCGGCCACAAAAGCAATCACGTCGCAATCGTAGTTTTCTTTGAGCCACGGGATAATGATCGAAGTATCAAGACCGCCCGAATATGCCAGTACAACCTTCTTCTTAGACATTAAAACTCCTCGTCGGGAAGCGGCTGGCGCCTCCCAATAATTGCAGAAGGATCGCCTTCTGAATGTGCAGACGGTTCTCCGCCTGGTCAAATACCACGGACGCGGGCGAGTCAATTACCGCCGCTTCCACTTCTTCGCCGCGATGTGCCGGCAGGCAATGCATAAATACAGCCCCCGGGCCGGCGTTTGCAAATAATTCGGGAGTTACCTTGAAGGGCTTGAAGATCCGCGCGCGCTCCGCGATCTCGGATTCCTGTCCCATGCTGGCCCAGACGTCGGTGTACACCGCGTCGGCGCCCTTCACAGCTTCTACCGGATCATTAACCACCTGGATCGTCGCGCCGGTTTCGGCCGCTATCTCAAGTGCATCCTTCAGAACTTCGGCACTTGGCTCGAAGCCCTTGGGAGTTGCAACCGTGATATGGCTACCGAACAACGCGGCTCCAAGCATCAACGAGTGCGCTACGTTGTTACCGTCGCCCACATACGTCAGGTGAACCTTGGTGAGGTCGCCGAATTGTTCGCGCAAGGTTAAAAAGTCCGCCAGTGCCTGGCAAGGATGCTCGTAGTCGCTCAGGGCGTTGATCACCGGAATCGACGAGAAGCGGGCCAACTCGGTGACCGTCTTGTGCTCAAAGGTGCGCAACACCATCGCGTCTACCCAGCGCTCCAGGTTATGCGCCATGTCGCTGAGCGGTTCGCGCTCGCCGATACGCGAGGTCAACTGGTCTACGAACATCGCGTGTCCGCCGAGCGAGTAAATACCCGACTCAAAGGTGAGCCTGGTGCGGAACGAGGGCTTTTCGAAGAAAAGCACAATCTGCTTTCCGGCCAGGGCCGAGCGGAAATCCGCTGGGCGCGCCTTCACCAGCGTCGCCAGTTCCAGAAGGCTCTCGCCTCCAACCGGAGTTAAATCGCTCATCGCGGTAAGATCGCTCAGGATCGGCGGGATGCCGGGGTTGTCAACTACATCGTTTTCCACTGGGTGTGTTGCCATGGTCTTGTCCTCCAGGACTTCTAGTTCCGGATCGAAATCCGGGGACTTCAATTCGCGCCGCTCGCTAGTGCCTTGGGGAGTCTCCGCCGAGGGCTGCACTTGGTTGCAGGCGCAGCGTCGCCAGATGACGCGCAGGAGGACAGAATTTGATCAAGCGCATGGACTACTACTTCTACTTGCTTCTTCGTTACGATGAACGGCGGCAAAAAGCGCAGCACCTTTTCATGTGTCCGATTGATGATGATCTTGTGGTCGAGCATCGTTTTCTGCACGGCCTTGGCTAGGTCAGCAGAATCCAACTCCACTCCCACCATTAATCCGATGCCGCGCACATCGACGATGCAGCCATGGCGAGTATCCAGTTGTTGGAGCAAGTCGAGAAAGTACCCGCCAACTTCCTTCACGTGAGCCAGAATCTTCTGGTCCTCGAACACCTTCAGCACTTCGAGCGCTACCGCACAGGACAGCGGACCGCCGCCGAAAGTGGTGCCGTGCATCCCCGGATGAATCGCCTTAGCCACGTCCTCCGTGAGCAGAATCGCACCTAATGGGAGACCCGCGGCCAGCGGCTTTGCCACGGTGACAACGTCTGGTTTCACGCCGTAATACTGGTAGGCGAACATCTTTCCAGTGCGCCCCAGGCCGCACTGAATCTCGTCGAGTAGCAACAGTGCGCCACTCTTTTTCGTCAGCTCGCGGGCAGTCTTGAGGAACTCGCGGCTGACCGGATGAATGCCGCCTTCGCCTTGAATCGGCTCAATGCAGACAGCGCATACGTCGTCGTCGAACTTCTGTTTCAGATCGTCCACGTCATTAAACTTCACAAAGGTCACGCCAGGCATCACCGGGGCGAACGGCAGGCGGTACTTCTCGGTATGCGTGGTCGCCACCGAACCCATGGTCCGTCCGTGAAATGAGTTCTCAAGCGCCAGAAACTTGGTGCGTTTCGTCAGCCCCTTACTGCTCGCTACGACGCGCGCAAACTTAAGCGCGCCCTCCCAGGCTTCCGTGCCACTATTGGAAAAGAACACCCGATCGAGGCCCGAAAGCTTCGCCAACTTCTGCGCCAGCGCCGAAGGAAATTCGGTGTAGAACAAGTTCGACACATGAACCAGCTTGCCTGCCTGCTGCCTGATCACCTTGGTGATCGCCGGATGCGAATAGCCCAAGGCCATCACTCCGATTCCGCTCAGGAAGTCAAGGTACTTCTCACCATCGTCGTCATAGAGGTATGCGCCCTTGCCATGGGTCAGCAATACCGGATGCCGGTCGTAGGTGTGGAGCATGTATTTCTCTTCCAATTTCAGAACTTTACTCAAACTCACGACGCCATTACCTCCGTACCGCTTTCAATTTTTGTCTGGTAAAAAGCCGGGAGCATATCCGCTTCCAGTGCAGGCAGAATGCGGACCCGATGCACTCCTGAGCGCAGGGCGTCCTGGCAGGCTTCCAGCTTTGGAAGCATTCCGCCGGCTATCACGGCGCTCTTCACCAATTTTGGAATGTCACTTACCGAAAGCCACCGGATGACCGTGCCATCGGCGCCTTTGACCCCTGCCACGTCGGTCAGAAAAATCAATGCATTCGCCTGGCATCCGGTAGCGCATGCCGAAGCCATCTGGTCGGCGTTCACGTTGTAGTACTCTCCGTCGGAACCAAGCGCAAGGCTGGAAATCACCGGAATTCCATCGTTAGCCCAGATTGCCTCGATCCAGCGGGAATCGACCGAGCTGATCTCGCCGACAAAACCGAGGTCGGTACCGTTGGTCTTCTTCTTGCGAGCCAGAAACGCCGCGCCATCGCCGCCGCATAACCCGACCGCAGCCTGGCCCGTAGCGGTGATCGCAGCCACAAGCTGCTTGTTCACGCGCCCGGCCAACACCATCAGGGCCACGTCGCGAGTATCGGAATCGGTAACGCGCAGTCCGTTAATAAAAGTTGATTTCTTGCCCATTAGCGCCAGCGTCTGGGTTAGTGCCTTGCCACCGCCATGCACCACTGCAACCTTGTGCCCTTCGGCGGCGAGGTCGGCAACGGCCTGCGCGCATTTCTTCAGCAGCGCCTTATCCTCCAGCGCCGCGCCACCAATCTTCACTACGAGCTTCATCATCAGAATCCTTCTTTCTCGCTCCACCCAAACATTACGTTCAGGTTCTGGAGCGCCTGGCCAGCAGCGCCCTTCATCAGGTTGTCCAGGCAAGACACCACGATGAGTCGCTTTCCATCCGGGGCCAGTTGAAACCCCACATCGCAATAATTTGTGCGCACCGAGTATTGAATCTGCGGCAGCTTGCCATGCTCAAAAATCCGTACCCATTGAGCGCCGCCGTAGAACTCGCGCAACACGGCTTCGATTTCGTTCGAGGTAACGGGCCGGTTTAGGCCTAGATAGATCGTCGAAAGAATGCCGCGTGGAATCGGCAATAAGTGTGGGGTAAAGATGAGTTCGTCAGCATGTAGTCCCGCCTGTTCCAGAATTTCGCCTGTGTGACGATGTCCAAAAACCGAATATGCCGAAAAATTATCGGCGGCCTCGACAAAATGCGTCTTCTGCGTGGGTTTCTTGCCCGCCCCGGAGACGCCCGACTTGCAATCGCAGATCACGCCCCGCGCCGTATCCACCAACCCTGAGCGCACCAGCGGAGTTAGTGGAACGATTACCGAGGTCGCATAGCATCCCGGATTTGCCACGAGCTTTGCGCCGCGAATCTGGTCGCGATGCAGCTCAGGTAATCCGTAAACCGCGCTCTGGTCCAACTCCGCCGCAAGCGCCGCATCGCGATCCGTAAAACCGTACACCGCGCGATTGGCCGCTTCCTTGAGCCGCCACGCGCCGCTCAGGTCAACGATCCTCAGTCCCCTCGCAAGAGCTTCGGGCACCAACTCCCGCGAAAGCTCATGCGGTGTTGCCAGGAACAATACGTCAACTCCGCGCGACTTCAGCAGCTCCCACGAAAACGGCTCCAGAGGATAGCTTTTATTGCCCGAAAGCTCCGGATAGTGGCTCTCGAGCGGCTGTGCCTGTGCCTCACGCGACAAAAACAGCGGAGTCGCCACTTTCGGATGACGAAGCAATAACCTCGCCAACTCGAATCCCGCATATCCGGTCGCGCCCATGACCGCGGTCTGCAGCTTGGCCGCGCTCACTGCATCATTCCTTTGACGCGAAGTGAAATCCTGTGAGCGTTCTTTTTGTTCTGCGAAATTACCAGGATCGTATCGTCTCCACCGACCGTGCCTACGATCTCTGCCCAGCCTTCCGAATCAATCGCCGCCGCCACGGGCTGCGCCGAGCCGGTCGCGGTTTTAATTACCAGCAAATTTTGAGCCTCGCGTACTTCCGTCACAAACTCGCGAACCAGGCGGCCTGCCGAGTGCAATCCCGGCTCCGCCTGCTGATCGCCATGCGAAACGCTGTAGCCGTCAGGCGTCTTGACTAGCGCGAGTTCATTGATATCCCGCGACACGGTGGCCTGGGTCACGTCAAAGCCCTGACGCAAGAGCAGCTTGCGTAATTGTTCCTGGTTCTCAACAGTCCCCTGCTGTACCAGGTCCAAAATCAGGTTTTGACGCGACAACTTCGACATAGGATTTCCAGTGAGCATTATTATTCAGATGACCGTATAAGTATGCATCTTTCATGCAGGGCGCGTCAAACTTTTTTGCCATGAACTTTCGCCTTTTCGCCCGCGTTTCGGCGCAAGGATCGCGCAAAAACGCTTGGGCGGCCCGCAGGCCGCCCAAGCGTGCATAAACATTGATTCCGGATCAGTTCGGAACCTCGGCCCTTACCCGCGCGTTTCTACTCCGAGCCACCAGCCAGAGCATGTAGCCGACCGTGGCCAATCCGCCCACAAAGAGAAACAGGAATATCACGATCACGCCTAATTGCGGACGCACCGCTAAGGCTCCCAGGCTTACATAAGGTTTCAGATAGGCCAACCGCAGCAAGTAGCGAAGGCAAACCATCAGGAACAGGGTGAGCAGCGACACGCCAAAACCGGCATGAACCAGAGGCCCGGGCTTCTCCGCAAGGCTGCCGAGCAATACCAGAAGGACCGCGCAGACCACAGACATCAAGGCCAGCCCAAAAACCGCGCCCGTCAGCGGATCGCGCAGAAGAGACATCGCAATCTGTCGAGGAATCGCCAGCAGAAGCCACATTCCGAACAGGAACTGCAGCCCACTGCAGGCCGCGAATACCATGGCCGAACGCTGCACTATCCACCGCCCATATTCCGCATCCACCTTCATCCTGCGCATGCCGAGGTGCGCCAATATGGCCGAGAACAGGGCTATCGCGCCGTTGACGATATGCAGGTAACGCGGAACCAGACTGTGGTCGCCGAGATTCAAATTCCATCCGTTCGGATGAGCCCTATACATCTGTAACCAGCGCTCAGGGCTCTGCATGAGGGTCATGTTGTTGACGAAAATGAAGGCTATACCGAGCAGCACGCACACCGAGATCGCCAGCACGCATCCAGCGATTCCCTTGCCCTTCTCCGCCGTGTAGGAGAAGTAATAAAAGCCGTAGTAGGCCACCATCACCAGCGGAATCACCGACAGCCAAAGAGCGCCGATCAGGATGGAACTCGTATATAGAAAATTACCGAAAAGCACCTGAACGAACAGCAGCGCGGCGACTCCCAGAGTCACCGTGAAAGCCAGAAAGCTCGGCAGCATGGCGGCAAGTTCACGGGCCAATCGGCGTGAGAATGGATGCTCCGAGTGGCGGCCACGCAGATAGTTCCACAGGGCCCAGATGCCACCTCCAAGGGCGGAGTTCATGGCCGCTACGTGCAGGGTAAACACCACCAGCAGCAGCGCCGTGAATAGCCACACTGGCCCGGGGAGCGGCAACGGATCGACGTGAGGGATCGGAAGGGTCTGCACTAGCGCACCTCCTGGCGAGGCAGGGCTGGCCGGGCCAACTGGGAACGGGTAGTGCCGGTCGGCATCTCCGCCGGAGCAGCCTTTTGCGACAGCGGCGCGTTTGCCTCGTGCGAAATGTAGAAAGCCAGCGCCTGCGCCTGGTCATCCGGCGCGTTGAAATTTGGCATGTCGCTGTTGATCGAGCCCAGTACCGGGAAAATCTCCTGCACCTGGCTGGCGGATTGCTTCTCGAAGGTACCGCGCAGAGGACGGAAGTTTCCGTTGACGGTGTGGCAGTGTCCGCAGCGAGCGGCGAACACCTTCTCGCCAACTTCCAGGCGATTTGCATCCGTGATATTGAGTTTCCAAGGCGGATTCAGCGAAGCAAGATAGCGTCCCAGGGCTTTTCGGTCGTCTTCATTCCCCGCGTAGGGAGGCATGGTTCCGCGCAGCATGTGAATATGTTGCAGAATGTCGGCCGCGAACTCAGCGTCCCAACCATCCACGCGCCGATTCATGCCGCGATATCCATGTGCGGCATGGCAGCTCCCACACTGGAGGTGGAAGAGATTCTCGCCGTAAGCCGCGCTTGCCGTGTCGGTAGTAAGAAGAAAATTCGCCGTATGGCTAACTCCCTTCGCTTGCAGGGACTCCACCTGCGCGGCGCGCAGATCGTTCGCGTAGATCACCTGGTCAATCACCCATGGCTTGCGGACAAATTCACGCAGATACTCACCGGCGCCAATCATTCCCAACCCGCACACCACGAGCAACGCCACCACGGGAGGCCGCATCCAGCGCGGCTTCCAGACACCGCACACCAAGGCTATCGCCATGGCCAGCAGCGTAAAGCTCACGCCGCCGCGAACCGCGTGGCGTACTCCGGTCAGCACTCCATTCAGATACAACTGCGAAAACTTTGGAATCCGCTCAAAGTACCACCATAGCGAAAGTGGCAGGACCATTCCTCCCACCATCATCCAGAGCGCGGCCCAGCGTGCCACCCGTTCGCGCCCCTCGTGCCTGGGCAACGTAATGTAGCCAAAGATGCCTGCCAGAATAAAGCTCACTGCCGTTCGGGCCACGAGGGAGGGCAGGAAGGTTGGATTAAACATCCCGTCCCAGAAGCTTTGAGTCTCAATCCAGCGCCCCGGGGTCAGCATAAACGTGAGAATGCCGTTGATTACGAACAGGCTCATCCAAGCCGCAACAAAGTAGATCCAGCCGACAATAAGGTGGTCGCGGGCGGGCAGGCTATCCCAAGTTTTGGCGTAGATGATCGCTGCCGCGATCTCGACAAAAAAGAAGACCCACTCGATTGCCCAGGCCCACACAAATGTGTGGATAAGCGACGATGTCGCCTCCGGACTGACCAGCCCAATGGTGAACCAGATGCCGACACCGCTGATTGCGCCAAAAACCAATGTGAGGAGGGCAAAAAAAGTGGAGTGGCGGCGGCAGTAGTCGAGCAGCGCCGCATCTTTCTTGCGTCGCGCGAAGCTCTCGGTGACGACGAGAAAGAAACCGCCCCCGACCGCAAAGTGCGAGACAAAGACGTGCAGTACCGCGACCAGGGCTATCAACATACCGCCCGGAATCGCGAGTTGCCAGTGTGGATAGTTCAAGGGTCAGTCTCCGGCAAAGGCGAACGAATCTTCTGTATCTTCCACCCCGAGCCGCATTCAAAGCAAATTCGAAAGCAACTTGGAATCCCGCGAGCCGATTCATCCCAGGACGGAAACGCCGGGATGAATCGCTTTCTTCTCGCAGATCGATGCAGCGCTTGAAGAAGCGCCTCTTTCGCAGGTTAAGACTGAATCTAGAAATCTAGCTCTTGAAGTAATCCGCGTTCTTCTTGGCTGCGTCGAGTTTATCGGCGGGCAGCTCTTCCGCGGCGAAGATCGAGTTGGTGGGGCACTCCGCGGCGCAGGCACCGCAATCCATGCACTCCTCGGGATTGATATAGAGCTGGGTCGCCGCTTCGTAGGTCGCGTCACTGGCAGCCGGATGAATTGCCTCGGAAGGACAAGAATCCAAACAGAGATTATCTTTCTTGCAAGTATCAGTGATTACGTAAGCCATTAAAGTTCTCCTTAGCGCAACTCCGGGTTCAACATATCTGGATTGAGGGATCGATCCCCGCGCGCAAATCGATCATAACGGATTGGGGCGCTAGTGGCTCTGTGATTTCAGTCACTTTTCTCTTCGATTTGAGGCAAAATTTAGTTGGATCATCGCCTGAAGCACTTCCGAAGCGAGTCCCGAAGCACGCAAATTACGCAAGGAAAGCGCGTCGTGACGCTTGGCCAGCCGGATCCCATTCTCGTCCGTCACTAACGCGCAGTGGTAGTGTTCCGGAATGGGAAATTTCAGTGCCCGTTGCAGCAAAATCTGCCGTGCGGTCGAACGCAGAAGATCCGCGCCCCGCACTACCTCGCTCACCTGCATTGCGGCATCGTCCACAACGACGGCTAACTGGTAGGCTGGAACGTCGTCGCGCCGCCACACCACAAAATCGCCGAAATCGCGACCAGCCTCGAATGCTTGCGGCCCCATGCTGCGATCCATAAACTCGATGCGTTCGCCATCGGGAACGCGAAAGCGCCAGTTCACGCCGCCGGGAGCCACGGCAGCCAACCGCTTGCCCCGGCAGGTCCCGGGATAGAGCGGCTCATCATTGTCGTCATGAGGCGCGCTGGCCGACTCCGCCAGTTCTTTACGCGAGCAAGAGCACGGATAGATCCATCCTCCGCTGAGCAGTTTTCGCCATGCATCGAGGTAGAATTCACGCCGCTCGCTCTGGGCATAGGGGCCAAATGGACCACCTACATCCGGGCCCTCCTGCCATGAAATCCCGAACCAGCGCAAGTCCTCCAGTATGGCCTTTGCAAACTCGGGACGGCAGCGCTGCGTATCCAGGTCTTCATTGCGGAAAATGAGGAGGCCTTGATGCTCCCGCGCCCGCTCAAACGCCCGCCAAAACGTGCGAGCATGACCGAGATGCAAGTATCCGGTGGGCGAAGGAGCAATGCGTCCACGATATTTCCCGGCTGTTTCCATCGCCGTAATTCTATCGCGATGCGGAAATCCTCAGACAGTTGGATCAAGCTTCCCCGACGACCTTGCGCGCTTCGCCGACCGCGCTCAGTATCCCGGCAAACGAATCGATCGCGAACAACTTCTTGTGAATCTCATCCACCTTTACGGTGGTTTTCAACACCTCGGCAACGTTGAAGTCCCGAATCTCGCAGCCGCCTGAGAGCACGTTCGTGCATTCCGCCTGCGATGATGCGACACCCGAGCCATATACTTTGATTGCTCCGTCTTGCCTGATCAGGCCGAATTCAAACGTGTACCAATATAGGCGGCCCATAAGTTCGAGCTTCTCCTCGTTTTCCATGGAGACGCATACGCGCCCGTACTCCGCCACGGCATCGGCAAAGCCCTGCTCGGCAAACATCGGGAGATGGCCAAGCGCGTCGTGCAGAATGTCAGGCTCGGGCGTGTAGTCCATTGACTCGCGGCTGCGCAGCCAGGTGGTGGTTGGGAACTGCCGCGCCGCCAGCATCTCAAAAAATGCGCGCGACGGCATGAAGCCCGAAACCGGCTGCACCCGCCACCCCGTACGCTTTGCCAGCCGCTCGCTTATCTGCGGCAGATGGGGAATGCGACGCTGCTCAAGACCAAGCGCATGCCAGCCTTCCAGGTATTCGCGGCAGGCGCACTGCTCCAATTGCGCCATGCGCCGCTGCACCAACTCGCTCCACAGTAGATGTTGGTCGGCTGTATATTTTGTGTAATCCTGCTCAATCAAGAACGGTTTCGCCGCAACTAGCCCGGTATCATCCAAGATTCGCATTGGGCACCTCACGCCTTCCCCAGTGAGTCGGGGATGATATCTGAGATGCCGAAGCGGAACAATAGGAACAACTTATCGGGGAGAATGCCCGAAGGCGCGTGCCATTCCGCGCCAAACTTGTTAGGCTGTTTTGCGGAGACTCGCCCATGTCTAATTTCAACGATCAACCTGAGATTCGTATTCAGAATTCCGACGATTATCGCGAAGGCTATGCCAACAGCGTACAGGTCCGCATGAGTGTGTGGGATTTCTTTCTCGCCTTCGGAAAAGCTTTACCGGGGAATGGCCCCGGCATCGATCTGCTCAATTTTCAAGGAATCTACTTGAGTCCGCAACAGGCCAAGGCTCTGTCGCTCATGTTGCAGCAGAATGTAGCGAACTACGAGCAGACATTCGGCGAGGTCAAGCTCGATCCGCAATTTGTGCAAAACGGCCCCATCCACTAGGCCATGCCCCGGAAGACTCCGCACCCTCCCTCCGGTGCCTCGCTGGCCCCGGCCCTGCTGGGTTTCGGCGCCATATTTGCCGCGCTCTGGTTGATCCACCTTCCGCTGCTCCGCTTGCCTTATTTCTGGGATGAAGCGGGATATTTTATTCCGGCGGCACGCGACATTCTGCTCACCGGCGATCTCATCCCGCACACCACGCTCTCCAATGCCCATCCCCCGCTGGTGATGCTGTGGCTGGCACTCTGCTGGAAGCTGACGGCCTACTCGCCGCTGGTTACCCGCACGGCCATGCTGCTGGTGGCCGCCTTCGGATTCACCGCACTCTGGCTGCTGGGGCGGCGCGTGGCCAGCACGCCGGTAGCAACGGCGACCGTGGTGCTCACCGCGCTCTCGCCAACCGTCTTTTCGCAGTCCGCCATGGCTCAATTGGATATCGCCGCCTTTGCGCTTGTGCTTTGGACTTTGTATTCGCACATCGCGGGCCGACGCTGGCAGGCGATTCTTTTTGCAGCCCTGGCCGCCGTGGCGAAAGAAACTACGGTGGCCGTTACCCTTACCCTGTTCGGCGCCGACCTGCTGGGCTGGTGCGCCTACCGCTGGTGGCCGACGGTGGCCGCCAAGTGGTGCCTGCCGCGACGCACCCTGTTGCAGTGTGGCGCATGGCTGCTGGCTCTGCTGCCGCTGATAGGCTGGTACGCATACCACTTCCACCGCACTGGGCATGTCTTTGGCAATCCGGACTATCTGCGCTACAACGTGGGAGCCACCTTGACTCCGCTGCGAATTCTGTTCGCGGGGTTGATGCGTCTGTGGCATGCCGCCGGATACATGAATCTGTTTGTGCTCACCTCGGCGGCGCAGCTGCTGGCGTGGGATGCGAGGCGGCAATCTCACATTCGCCAAGAGACGGCGGATGTGAGCCACCAGGTGATCGCCTCGAACGTGCAATTGCTACTGGTTCTCATAGTGCTGGCGCAGGCGGCAGAGTTCTCCGTGGTGGGCGGAGCTCTGCTGGCGCGCTACATGATCCCGGCAATTCCACTGGTTATTCTGCTGGCGGTAGATGTTTTGCGAAGGCACGCGCCGCAATGGCAATGGTGGGTAGCCGGGTGCGCCGCCGCATTTCTGGCCGCGCTGTTCTTCAATCCCCCGTGGTTCATCTCGCCGGAGGACAACCTGACTTGGACGCAGTATGTGCGTATGCATCAGCAGGCCGCGCGCTACGTCGAGCGGCACTACCCGCAAGACCGCATTCTTACCGCCTGGACGGCTTCGGACGAATTAAATCGGCCCTTCCTCGGCTACGTCGCCAAGCCGCTGAGCGTCGTGCGCTTGGAAAACTTCAGCGCCGAAGAAATTCTACGCGCGCAGCAGCAACCGGAGAGCTTCGACGTGGTAGTGGCGTTCTCCACGAAGTACGAGCCGCCGCGCAGCCTCTTCCAGCGAATTCCCGGCTGGACTTACCTGCAAACCCGGTATTTCGACTTCCATCAGGATCTGCCCGCAGCGACAATTGCAAGGATGCTGCATGGGCGTATCGTCTGGCAGGAGGCAACTACGGGTGAGTGGATTGCCGTGATCGAAATCGACAAGATAAGAAATGCGAAGATCAGGTTTCAAGGTTTCAAAGTTACGCATGACTGACTGAGAGGGAGTGTTGCTTTGATTGTTGCTGGAGTGATGAGCGGAACCTCCGCCGATGGCGTGGACGTGGCCTTGGTACGGCTGACGGGGCGGCGCTTCCGGACGCGCTTTGAGTTGATCTCGTATCGTGCGTTTGCCTACCCTGCGGCGGTACGCGAGGCCGTTCTCTCGGCGATGAATGCCCAATCGATTGCCGTGAGCGAACTGGCGCGATTGAACTTTCTACTGGCGGAGATTTATGCCGGCTGCGTGCGCCAGACAATCGCACAAGCTGGCGTTCCGTGCGAGCTGGTGGGCTGCCACGGACAGACGATTTATCACCAGGGCACGCCGGCAAAATATCTGGGGAGCAACATCGCCTGCACGTGGCAAATTGGCGACGGCTCGGTATTGGCCACGCGGCTGGGGATTCCAGTGGTGAGCGATTTTCGTCCATCGGATATGGCTGCAGGAGGCTTGGGCGCACCGCTGGTTCCCTTCCTCGACTTCCTGGTATTTCGCCATGCCCGGCGCGGACGCATCGTGCAGAACGTCGGAGGGATCGGCAACCTGACGGCGATTCCGGCAGCGGCGCGTGCTGAACAGGTGCGCGCCTTCGATACCGGTCCCGGCAACATGGTGATTGATGCGGTTTGCGAGAAGCTCTTTGGAAAAGCGTTTGACGACGAAGGCCAGTTGGCCGCAAAGGGGCATGTGCTTAGGGAGGTGCTCGCCGCACGGATGAAAGACCCGTTCTTCCGGCGCACGGGACCGCGCACGGCAGGGCGCGAGGAGTTTGGTCGCGAGTACGTGCGCGAGTTTTTGAAGCAGTGCGGACGCGCTGACAAGTTCGACGTCCTCGCAACGGCGACGGCGCTCACGGCACGCTCGATCGGCATGGCCGTGCGAAGGCTCTCAAAGCAGGATCGGTATCACGATCTGTTTGTCTCCGGCGGAGGCACACGCAACCTGGCGTTGATGGAGATGATTCGCGAGGAAGTGGAAGAGCTCGGCATCGAGGTGTCGACTACCGATGCGGCAGGAGTACCGTCGGCGGCGAAAGAGGCCATCGCGTTCGCGGTGCTTGCCTATCAGACCTGGCATCGCGAAGCTGCGAACGTTCCCGGAGCGACGGGTGCGGAGCACGAGGTGATTCTGGGTAAGGTGAGTTATGTGTAACTGGCCAGTGACTCAGGGCGAGACCGCTAGCGGGGCGACAAGCCACATCCGCCAAAAGCGGGCAGATATGGGGCACCTATTCTTGCCGTCTGCCATCGCCCAAGGAGCAGAACAAGAACAAAGGCAACTACCCCGCCCTAGCCAAAAGAAGGCTAGAACGGGGCACCCTCATGAGTTCCTCTCTTCGTGTCCTCATGGGTTACTCTTTACATTACTTTGTACGGTGATGGTGCTTGCGCTTTGTGGCTGCACGCGGAACAGGCCGGATGCGAATACGGCAGTGATGCTGATTGAGAGTTCGCCTTTGAACCTCGACCCGAGAATCGGCACGGACGCCCAGTCAGAGCGGATTGGCGAGTTGATCTTTGAGGGATTGGTGCGGCGGGGTGAAAATTTTGAGTTGAAACCTCGATTGGCCGAGAGCTGGGAGATTCCCGATCCTCTCACCTATATCTTTCATTTGCGGCACGATGTGCGCTTCCACGATGGGCGGGCGATGACCTCAGCCGACGTGAAATGGACGCTGGATTCGCTGCTGAGCGGAAAACTGCGCTCGGCCAAGAGCAGCGCCTACCGTTATGTGGATTGGGTAGAGGCCCCGGACGATTTCACGCTGGTGATTCGCTTGAAGGAGCCCTACGCCGGGATGCTATGGAACTTGTCGGACGGGGCGCTGGGAGTCGTTCCCAACGGTGCGGGAGAGGAACTTGCACGGCATCCGATTGGCACGGGGCCGTTTCGTTTCGTCTCCGAGACTCCGGATCGCGAAGTGGTGATCGAGCGGAACGAGCAGTACTGGGGAAAACGGGCGGGGTTGGCGCGGGTACGCTTCAACATTGTCCCGGACGCGACGACGCGGGCGCTGGAGTTGCGCAAGGGCTCGGCGGATGTTGAGATCAACGCCTTGTCTGGGGATACGGTTCAGGCCCTGCAACGTATGCCGCAGCTTGTGGTGGAGCGTGCGCCGGGAACAAGTTACCAATATTTTGCGATGAACTTGCGCGATCCTATCCTGAAGAACGTGTTGGTACGGCAGGCGCTGGCCTATGCGATTGACCGCGAGACGCTGATTCACTATCTGTGGCATGACATGGCTCGACCTGCGAACAGCGTCCTTCCTCCGCAGCATTGGGCGTACGATGCGAACGCGAAAAGCTACCCCCATGACGCGGACCAAGCTCGCAAGCTGTTGGACGAGGCCGGATACCGCCCGGGCGCGGACGGCGTGCGCTTCCACCTGACGATGAAAACCTCGACCGACGAGACGACACGGTTGCTCTGCGCCGTGCTGCAACAGCAGTTGCGCGAGGTCGGAATTGCGCTGGACATCCGCAGCTTTGAGTTTGCGACATTCTACGCCGACGTTGTGAAGGGCGCGTTCCAGGTGTATTCGCTGCGCTGGGTGGGAGGCAGCAACCAGGATCCCGATGTGTTTGAGAACGTGTTTGACAGCACGAGCTTTGCTCCTAAGAGAGCGAACCGCGGGCACTACTCAAATCCGGAGGTGGATGCGCTGATTGCCGAAGGCCGGCGCAGCGTTGATGAAACAAAACGGGTAGCCGCGTACAGACGGATTCAGGAGATTCTCAATCAAGAGCTGCCGTATGTGAATTTGTGGTGGTCAGACGATGTACTTGTGCACACGCGCCGTTTGGAAAACGTACAACTTACGGCGGCCGGAAATTATGATTTCCTGCGAGATGCGACGCTGTCCCATTGATGCGCGGCGTTCTCAAGAATTTAACCTTACAAGGGTTCCGGCGACCTCCGGATTGAGATAGAATGAACCCAATAAACGGGGATAAATGCCAAAATTTGAAGAATGCCTGCAGCGGCTCGAAGTGATCGTCAAAGAGATGGAGAAGGGCGATTTGCCTCTTGAACAGTCGTTGAAGCTCTTTGAAGAGGGCGTTGCGCTATCGGGCTCCTGCCGAAAAGAACTGGAAGAGGCTGAAGGAAAGATCGAACTCCTCTTGAAGCAAGATGGAAAGATGAAGACGGAAGCATTCGGCGAGAGCAAGGAAAACACGTTAGCGAAGTAAGGCAAGCCGGACAAGTCCTATCCGCAGCAAGAACTAAATCAACCTCTTTCCGACCCGCCACGACGGAAGGCGCACTCAGTAATGGGAGGGATATGCCGTCTCCTACAGTTGTAATTGCCCAGAACGATCCGTGCATTGCGCAGGAATTGGCGAATAGCCTTAGTGCGCACTTTGCCCGCGTTACCATGGCGAAAAATGCGATGGAACTACACACCATGCTGCTGCGCAATGAAGCGCGAGTGGCAGTGCTCGATCTGGAATTAGTGACCCTGGTTGAAGTAAACACACTTGCACGCACTTTTGAGGATTTAGTGGTTGTATGCACACATCGCTCGCCGGACGAGCGGATGTGGATGGCCGCGCTGAAATCTGGAGCAGTTGAATTTTGCCACCCTGAGGATCTTCGCTCCATCCTTCGCGCAGCCCGCACGGGGGCGAAGCAACGCCTGGTGCCCGCGGCATAACGTTGGAGTGGACTTCCGCAGCCCTGCATCAGCGCAGGGCTTTTTACTTGGATGGATGGAACCTCTGTCCGGTTTTGCAACCTCCCAAGGCCTTTTCTTGTTTCGGAGCACTGGCATCCGATGTATCGGCGCTGTTACACTTTGGAGCGTCCATGCTGAAAGAAACTTTGCTCCAAGGTCAGAAGATGGCGGACGCCGCACTGGAACGATTGTTGCCGGCGGCTACGCAATATCCGAGTTCCATCCACCAGGCGATGCGCCACAGCGTATTCGCCGGAGGCAAGCGCCTGCGTCCCATTCTGTGTATGGAGTCGGCGCGGATGGTGAGCGGTGCACTGCCGGAAGGCATCGATGAACTGGGAGCGGCGATCGAAATGCTGCATACGTATTCCCTAGTGCATGACGATCTGCCGGCACTTGACAACGACGATCTTCGACGCGGCCGGCCTACGTGTCACAAGGCTTTCGGCGAGGCCACGGCGATTCTGGCCGGGGATGCCCTTCAGACACAGGCTTACGAAGTGATGGCCCGATTGAAATGTCCAGCCGAGGCGCGGGTGCGGATTGTGGAGGAGCTGGCGCACGGCACCGGGACCATAGAGGGCATGATCGGCGGACAAGTGGTCGACTTGGAGTCCGAACACGTACAGCCCGATTTGCCAACGCTGGAATACATTCACCGCGCCAAGACAGGCGCGCTGATCGTCTCTTCCCTGCTTACGGGCTGCTATTTTGTGGGCGCGAAAACCGTCGAGGTGCAGCGGGTACGCGAATTCGGACGGGCCGCGGGATTGGCCTTCCAGATCGCCGATGACATTCTGGATGTGACCCAAACCAGCGAACAGTTAGGCAAAACCGCAGGTAAGGATCAAGCGGCAGAGAAGGTGACGTATCCGGCGCTGTTTGGGCTTGCTAAGGCAGAGGAGATGGCGGCACAACTGATCCGCACGGCATGCTCGTCGTTGGACAGCTTTGGCGAACGGGCCGACACACTCAAGGAAATTGCGCGCTATCTGGTGGAACGAAAAAAATAGGATTCTGCCCTGTCCGCAAGAACAGCGGACAATGATGGGACACCAGAAAAAATTGCGAGGGACGACTGTATAGGTTCCCTAACACCTGCTTCGTTCAGGATGCCCCCCTTCATCTTCCACTTTTTTCATTTTCCAACACTGGCGGAACCACGCTAGCGCAGCAGGATGGAGAGAATATCCGAACGTGTTTCCCGGCTCCCGTCTGCCGATACAAAAGTGGAAGCTGCAGCGAAAAAGAGTACGGAAATACAGACCAGCAGGAAGGCGACGGCGACCGGAACAAAACGCGCTGAGAGAGCCCGTGGCATGAGGAATATAAGACAATAAATCCGCGCGCTTGTCTTGTAACGAAAGGTGAAGTTTTGTAATCCTCTACGAGGCCGCTACAGCGGCCAATTTCCGTGCCGCTCCATGTAGTTGCGCAACAGATCAAGCGCGCCGATTGCACTCTGGTGCTTGCCCGTCACGGTCAACGCCTCGATCACGCATGGTCCACGAAGGTGGCGGGCATTATGCAGCGCTTCAGTGGCGACCCGATAGGCCGCGATGGCGTCATTTGCTGCCACGCTGAAAACTGGAATCCCAAACTCTGCAGGGAGTGTCCGCAGATCAAGCGTCTGACGCCGGCCCGGCGTCAGAGTGTTCGCCACCAGGAAGAGGATCGAAAGCTTGTGCCGTGCCGCGAAGCTGAAGACTCGGCGGTAATCCTCTTGCGGGTCCAATTTGCCCGCGCAGACCAGTGCAGTCGCCGTTGCATCGCTCAGTAGCGCCGCGATCGCCGAGAGTGTGGCCGCGGCCAGCCGGCCTCCGTTGACGGCGGAGCTTTCGACTTGCACGGCCTTGGCCGTCTTGCTCACAGGACGCGGACCTGGCGCAGGGTAGGCGAGCATAACTGGATCCTTCACGCCGATGGCCAGACGGAGCGCGATTTCCGCGACTTCGATGCCGCTTGCGGTATCTGGCGTGGAAGGCTTCAGAGCTTCTAGCGCCTTGTACATCTGCCGCTGGGACGCGGCAGGCACCAAGGAAAAGCGTTCAATTTGTCCGGCGTTCTCGGGAGCTTTAACTGATTTTGTGGTAGGCATTTGTGCTCGGCTCATTCTAACTGAAGCCGCTTGGCTTAACGCAACCCGGCAAATTCTTTTTGCGGAGACTTTTCAACACAAGTGTGGAAATGCCGGTGAGAAACTGCAGGCACGTTGTGATTTGTCCAGTATTCATGCGGTATTCTCCACTCTGCACTAAACGCGGTGCGGCCCCGATCAAATAGATTGCCATTGCACTTAGCGGCGCGATGTGCCTCTCGCGATGTTTTCAACACAAGTGTGGAAATGCCGGTGAGAAACCCTGTTTGGCGCGCGAAACAGCCGGTGTTCATGGGCTTTTTTCCATTCTGCACCCTCCGCGGTGCCACTTTGAAAATCCTTCATCCCGGATTAGCGGCCACGAGGCTTTACAATTGCGAAGCGCCTCGGAGAAACGAAGTCCTTGAAAAAGCGAATTGACATTTTACTGGTAGAGCGAGGATTGGTGCCTTCGCGCGAACGCGCCCAGGCCATGATTCTGGCCGGTCGCGTGCTTGTCGACGAACAGAAGATTCAGAAGTCGGGGCACGCCGTCGCCGATGATTGCGTCGTTCGGATGCTTGGCAGCGATCTGCGCTATGTCAGTCGAGGCGGTCTCAAGTTGGAAGCTGCGATCACTCATTGGAAGATCGCGCTCGGGGGTGCGGTGTGCATGGATGTGGGCGCATCCACCGGCGGCTTCACCGACTGTATGTTGCAGCACGGCGCGGCCAGCGTGCTTGCCGTTGATACCGGATATGGCCAGATCGATGCACGCTTTCGCGCGGACCCCCGGGTGCGCCTGCTGGAGAAGACCAACGCGCGTTATCTTGAGGCGCAGCAAGTTCCCGAGATCGTCGAGTTCATCTCCATGGATGTCTCGTTTATTTCCGCGACACAGGTTCTGCCCGCCGTGCTCGACGCGGCATTTGGAAGCAAGCCGCAAAGTCGTCGCGAGCTGGTTTTGCTTATCAAGCCACAATTTGAAGTAGGCCGCGAGCTGGTCGGCAAAGGCGGAATCGTGCGCAACGAGCAGGCGCAGCTTGGAGCCGTCGCCAAGGTTCGTGGAGCGGTTGACGCGCTAGGCGGCGAGGGAACAGAAATCATAGACTCGCCCATCCTGGGCACCGAAGGAAATCGCGAGTTTTTATTGCACACGCGCTTCCCATCTGCCTCGGCCCTCTATCCTGAAATCTCTGAAGTGGAGTACAAATAAATTGTGAAGATTGCTGCAATCGTCTCAAAACCTGCAAAGCCTGAACTCACCGCGATTGTTCCCGAAGCGCTGCGCTGGCTTACCGCGCATAACTATCGGGTGTATGTAGATGACCAGACTGCGGTCTACTGTCCCCACGAATTTGTGGTGCCTCGTGGCGAAATTGCGCAGTATAAGCCCGAGTTCGTGCTGGTGCTTGGCGGCGATGGAACCCTGCTCTCGGCGGCGCGCGCCATTGGTCCCGCGGAGATTCCTCTACTGGCCGTGAACCTTGGTTCGCTCGGCTTTCTTACCGAGGTGCGCCTGCAAGATCTCTATTCCACATTGTCTGCCGTGGTCGAGGGCCAATGCCCGGTCGAGTCGCGTTCTCTGCTTGACTGCCGGCTTGTCCGCGCCGGGCGGGAGATTGCTCATTACCATGGGCTCAACGATGCCGTGATCAAGAGCACGGTGGCGCGGTTGATCGGCTTCGCGCTCTGCATCAATGACGTGCCTGTCGTGGAATACCAGGCCGATGGCGTGATCGTGGCCACGCCGACGGGTTCCACTGCATATTCGCTGGCAGCCGGAGGTCCGGTGCTGATTCCGAGCGTCGAGGCTATTCTGCTTACGCCTATTTGCCCGCACTCGCTGACTCATCGTCCGCTTGTAGTCGGCGATGGAGACCGCATCTCCGTACGCTTGGACAGCGGCGCCGATGGCGTGCTTAGCGTCGATGGACAGGTCGGAATGCCGGTAGTCCACGGGGATGTGATCGAGTGCCGGAAGGCCGATTACCGGGTGAATCTCTTGCGCATGCAGCGGCCATTTTTTGATATTTTGCGCAGCAGGCTACAGTGGGGCCAGCGCTAACCGCGTTTTCAGAGTAGGTGTGTCCCGAGGGGGCCCCATATTTGCCGTAGTTAGCAAATGTGGGGTCGCCACCAATCCCGCAACCCCCTTAGGGGCTGTCGCAGTGATCCTCGCGGGTGGATTGCAGCGGGTTCGTGATTTCGATTACGCACATTTCCTGGTAGAGCCAGAAGTTGGCTTCTATTTCGCAGCGCCGCGAGCAGAACACAATCGCGCTGCCCCGAGGCATCACGGCCTGTCCAAGCCGTCCCCCGCACCATGTGCATACTGTCAGCGTGCCTTCGTCCGGTAGAAAAGGTTCGGGTACCATCGTGTGACCAGAGTAGTCATTCGACTCACCACGCGCAATCCGTCAATACGCTTAACTCCCCTGAGATTTCGCGGTTGGCTTCGTGCATTTTGGGGCGGTGCTTGGCACACAAGCCACAGAGTGGGACAGCACCAACTCTGTGCTATCCGCCTCAGGCGAAAGCTTGATTTAGGTCAGGGGCTAGGCTGCGGCGAGGTCAGGGGTGCGCGAGGATTTCAGCCCTGACTTGACGGCTTCGCGGCTCTTCACCGGGAGAGAGAGATACAGAGCCTTGAGGTCGGCGAGCAACTGGCGAACTTCTTCACGGGTTACGAACGTCTTGGCGTCGGTCATGTTTTGAGTACCTCCTGTTTCCTGCTAATACACTGTGAGGGTACGAAAGGTCTTGATATGAGTCAAATGAATCAATTTCATCATAATCATGAATGGACGGCATGATTAATCCCCCGCCTGTTTATTTTCTATTTGAAGGCTAAGATGCGATTCTTGTGGATTACCAGGATTGTCACTAGGAGGGCGAGGCCATGATCTTCAATCCAGCACATCCCGGAGAAGTCTTGAGGGACTATCTGGGCGAGATGACTGTTGCAGAAGCGGCCACACGTCTGGGCGTGACCCGCGCACACTTGTCGCGAATTTTGAACGGGCGGGCCGGGGTATCGGCTGCAATGTCGCTGCGGCTCTCGGCGGCGCTTGGTACATCGGTCGAGTTCTGGCTGAAGATGCAGATGCAGTATGACCTGTGGCAGGCTCAGAAGAAGAAACAACCGAAGATTCGCCCGTTCCCGCATGTTGCGAAGTTAAGAGAACTGGCATCGGCTTGACTGCCACCCACATCTGCTGACTACGGCAGATCTGGGCCACCAGCGAACTTTCCGCGCTGAGCTACCGTTCAGTGGAGATTTATATTTCCCCGCGAATCATATCCTCGACGCTCTCGCGTTTGCGCACGAGCTGCACTTTCTTTCCTTCCACCAGAACCTCCGCTGCGCGACCGCGCGTGTTGTAGTTGGAGGAAAGACTCATCCCGTATGCTCCCGCATCCAGAATCGCCAGCAGGTCGCCGGAAGCCACTGGTGGCATATCGCGCTCGCGGGCGAAGAAGTCTCCGGTCTCGCACACTGGTCCCACCACGTCCATCACTCCGCTCATGGTTTCAGCGGAGCTTTTGCGCGGGGTTGCCGGAACAATCTCATGATGTGCGCCATAAAGCGAAGGACGCACCAGATCGTTCATTGCGGCATCGACCACGAGGAATTGCTTGCCACCGTTCTCCTTGGCGTATAGCGTGCGCGTAAGCAGCGCGCCTGCCGCGGCTACAATCGAGCGCCCCGGCTCCAGCAGCAGATGCAGTCCCGTGCGCCGCAGAGGCTTCGTCAGCGCCGCAGCATAGGCCTTTACGCTGCGCTCAAACTCCACGCCGCTTGGTTCGCCGCCCTTCGAATGCTGGTAGCGAATGCCAAGCCCGCCGCCTGCGTCTACAAAGCTGATGTTCAGGCCGTCGGCGGTCAAGTCGCGCACCAGGCCGAGCACGCGCTCCATTGTTTCTGCAAAGGGCTTCACGTCGGTGATCTGCGATCCGATGTGTACGCTCACACCTACTGGGTCCAGATACCTGTAGCTAGTGGCTTTGTGATACAGTTCGCGGGCCTTGGCAATGGGTACGCCAAATTTATGCTGACGCAATCCGGTGCTGATGTAGGGATGGGTCTCGGCTTTCACGTCGGGATTCACCCGGAAGGCGATGCGCGCAGTCTTCTTCAGCTTTGCGGCTCGCGCGCCCAGTAGCGCAAGTTCGGCTTCGCTCTCTACGTTGAAGAGCAGTATCCCAGCTTCGAGTGCCGCATCCATCTCAGCGGCGGTTTTGCCGACGCCTGAGAAGACAACTCCAGCCGCCGCATTCCTGCCTGCGCGCATTACGCGTTGCAACTCGCCGCCGCTGACCACGTCAAAGCCGCAGCCCAGCGATGCCAGTAGCCGCAGTAGCGACAGGTTTGAGTTTGCCTTCACGGAGTAGCAGATAGTGTGCGACTGTTTCTCAAACGCACGCTCAAACGCAGCTACGCGCTTTCGTATTGCCGTGGCCGAGTAAACATAGAGGGGCGTGCCAAAACGTTTCGCGAGGCGCTCCACTTCCACTTCTTCGCAGCACAGAGTTCGGCGCGAACCACTGCCGATATAGGTAAAAGCTGGGGGACGCTCCTCGGGGGAGCCTTTGCGAATGGTCACTTCTTTTTTTTCGTTTCCTTGATTTTCAACACTGCGACCGTCTGGTCGTCGAACGCTTCTACATTGCCCACAAACGCATTCACGTGCTCAAACACGGCGTCCACAATTTCGAGTGCGGAGCCTTTGCGATGGCTCTCCAGCACGCGAGCCAACCGCTTCATGCCAAATTCCACGCCCGCATCATTCAGCGCTTCCGGAATGCCATCGCTGAAGAATAGAAAAACATCGCCGGGGTGCGCGCGAAACTTAACTTCATCGTACTCTGCCGTCTGGAACAGGCCAAGCGGAAGCCCGCTGATATCGATCAATTCGGCTTTGCCATCTTTTCCGCAGCGGTATGGGTAGGGCAGACCGGAGTTTGCGATGCGCACCGTCATGTCGCGATCGTTCCACAGCGCATAAATGATGGAAACAAACTGCGCCGCGATGGGACGCTCGGCGAGCGACAGGTTGACTCCCGCGAGCATCTCTGCCGCGCCTGGCTCTTCCGCGGCGTGGGATTGCAGAATTCCGCTTACCAGTGCCTCGTAGATGGCCGCCGGCGCGCCTTTCCCGCTTACATCGCCAATGGCGAGCGCGGTGAGATCCGTTCCGGTATAGGGAACGTAGTCATAAAAATCGCCGCCAATCCGGCGAGCCGGAACCGATCTCGCCGCCACCTCTGCTTTGTGTAGCTCCGGAATCTCTTGAGGAAGCAGACGATACTGCAACTCTCGCGCCAACAGCAGATCCTTTTCCAGCCGCAACTCCTGACGCTCAATTTTCTCGTAGAGCCGCGCGTTCTCAATTGAGATTGCAATCTGCGCCGCCAGGGTCTTCACCATGCGGGCGTGCTCAGGGGTAAAGTAACTGCGGCGCGTATGCTCAAGATCAAGCACGCCAATCACTTCGCCCTTGAGGACCAATGGCACGCACAACTCGCTCATGGTTTCGGGATTCAACGGAAGATAGCGGTCATCTTTGGTAACGTCCGGAACCACAACGGACAAGTTCTGCTCCGCCGCGTAGCCCACCAGCCCGCGCCCCACCGGAATGTCGCGCTTGATTTGTACGTTCTCCTTGAAGCGAAGCGAGAAACGGTGCTGCAACTTTGTCCGCTTGGCATTCAACAGAAGAATGGAGAACATCTGGTAATCCATCAGCCGCAACAGTAGCTCACCGATGCGCTCGAAGAGTTGGTCGAGGTTCAGAATCGAAGTAAGCTCGCGGCTGATTTCATTGAGCAACACAAGCTGCTTGGCCTGCCGCGCCACGCGCGTGTAGAGGCGTGCGTTCTCCACGCCAATGGCGACCCGCGATGCAATCAACATCAGGACGCTGCGATGTTCTTCCGTGAAAAAGCTGCTCTCCGAGGCCTCAACGTCGATGACCCCAATGACATGGCCCTTCACAATCAGCGGCACCGCCAGTTCAGAGAGAACCTTGACTCCGCTGGAAATGTACACGGGATCCTGAAGCACGTTGTTTACCAGGACGGCCTCTCCGCGCAGGGCCGCCATCCCGGTAATTCCCGATCCGACTTTCACGCGAATGCGGTCGGCTGCCTCTGGCGAGTGCCCGACCTGGAAGCGAATGCGAAGCTCCTGTCGCCGCTCGTTGAGCAGCAAGATTGCAAAAACGTCGTACTTGATGAGTCGCTTCACGAGCTCGGCGACCCGGCGCATCAGCGTTTCGAGATCGAGCGTCGTGTTGACGGCGTCGGCCACTTCGAGGAGAAAAGTCTCCATCGGGGCCGATGCCGTCTCGTTTTGTTCTTCGGTTTGAATTTCGTTTGCCATTGCAAATTCCAGGATGGCACAGCCCACGCAGAATTCAGCCGCACCGCACCCCGGATTCTATCATCGCCATCATCGATTCCGAGGCGCACCTTGCAGTGAAGCGAAGCATCAGATTCAGCAATAGCGGCCACCATAGCAAGAGAGACAACATAGCAATCCCGAATTCATGCAATTCGTGGATGAAGTGAAGCGCAACGTTTGCGAGATTCTTGCAGAGACTCTGCGCGGGATGAAGGCTACGGGTAAACACTTCTTGCCGATTCAACGATAAGAACCGCAAGAGTATGTTCTATTGTCAATCTGTTGGCAGCTCTGCCCTTGCCGCGTATGTGCTTCTGCGCATAAGCTTCCGTGATGTAGTTTCGCTCGCCCGAGACGATAACCAGTGGAAAGAGCCGGAGCCGCAACTGGCATCCGATTCCAGTAGTGAGGAAAAGAGCGCTGCGCAAGAGAGAAAGAGAAGAGGAAACAGAATGACACCAACCTACTTGACCTGGCTTGGTCACTCAACATTCAAAATTGAATCTCCCGAAGGTAAAACCTTTCTCATTGATCCTTGGATCACGCAAAACCCACTCTGTCCGCCGTCGGAAAAGGAACAATCCAAGGTGGACGTGCTTCTATGTACTCACGGCCATGGCGACCACATCGGCGATGCCGTGGCCATCTGCCGCAAGCTTCAGCCTGCCGTGGTGGGAATCTACGAGCTGGTCTCGTGGCTTGGCAGCAAGGGCGCCAGGAACATCTTAGGCATGAACAAAGGCGGCACGCAGGAGGTGGCGGGGGTGAAGATCACCATGGTTCATGCGGTCCATTCCTGCGGCATTCAGGAGGAGGACGGCTCGTTCGTTTATGGCGGCGAGGCCTGTGGCTATGTCCTCGAATTCAGCAGCGGGCTTAAGATCTATCATGCCGGGGATACCGCGGTCTTCAGTGACATGCAGATCATCCACGACCTATACCGGCCTGACATAGCCTTGCTCCCGGTAGGCGACCACTTCACGATGGGCATCCGCGAAGCAGAGTACGCGTGCAATCTGCTGAAACCTCGCGTAGTCGTCCCCATGCACTTCGGAACCTTCCCTGTGCTTACGGGGAATCCCCACGATCTTTCCCCCATTGCCCGGAAACAGAACTTCGAGCTTTGGGAGATGCATCCTGGGGTGCGTCGCGAAGTTAGCCTTAACTTGCAAGCCGTTTAGCAACCATATTTCGTGGGTTCTGGCCGCCGGTGCCCCATTTCCGCCTGTCTTTTGGTGGAAGTGGGGTAGTTCACCTTGCTTTTCGTTTTTCTGACGTTACTCTTAGGCCGTCTCCTAACCCTGGAAGTTGAAAGTTCATAAAATTTCGGACCCGCGCCAGTCGCGATTTTGCTCTGGTTTTCCACCGCACACGGTCTCCACCCTTCTCTTAGATTTTCCGCGAATCTGGACTGGAGAGAACCTTCCCCACATCGCGTTTAGCCCTGTATTTATGCGCTCAAGATCAATTCTCCAACCCAAGGTGACTAGCTTTTTGCCCTGCGGCTTTGTGCCTTATCTGGATGCACCTGCACAAAAGGTAAGGCACCGGCCTGTGGACGGGCTGCACTCGATTGAAAACAAAGCGCTTAAAATCAGCAATGTTTTCTTGACTCTTTTTCTGGTTGCGGTACAACAAGCTCGTTCTTTGACAGTTTCCAAAGTTTTCCCGGTTGGTGGTGAGTCCGGGGCTCAAACGAGCTCACTTAGGCCATCGACGGACTTGGAAGTCATCAGCGAATCTGGCAACGGCAGTTGCTGGAAACCAGGGACGGCGGTCCCGCGACGCGAAGGTGAAAGCCTTTGCATCTCCTTCTTGGCACGGCGGTGTGGAGAAGGAATCAAGTCTGGCGCCCGCAAGGCGACAGGGCCTGAGCCGCGTAAGCTGTTCAGGTGCTCGATAGCCGCAAGACTATTGGGCCGCGCGCCGGACGCAATCCGGCGCAAATGGGCGGTCAGTTCGCACTGACTTGCCCGACGGCTTGCCAGCCGCGAACTGGCAGGCCTGCTGATGGACGACATCCGACGATGAAGCCTTCGAGGGGCCGCAAGGGTCTATAGCGAGCCGCTGGTTGAGGCGAACAAGAGACTGTGAAAGGCGAGATAGAATCCCGAGGAACGGATCGGTTTGCCCGATTGGTCGGTAAGCCCGGAGCCCGAACCGGGGCCGCACGTGGCCGCCAGCCTAATAAGCTGGAAGCAACGAGAGCAGGTCTGGTAAGGGTCTAACGCAAGCTGCTGGTCGAGGTGAATGGGTTCGCAACCCTCGGGATTCGTTTGTCCATAAATATCCCTCTCATTCTAAGAAAAATCCGTTAACGGCAGGCCTTGAGTTGGCGTGTTCCACGCCGATGCGGTCTTGTGTCTTCGAATATTTTCTTTCCGCAGGCTGGGATTCTTCCCTTCGGTCAGAATGACACCTATTACACAGACACTCAGCCCATGCAAGAAGAGCGGCCATGGCAGCCGGCAAACCAAAAGCCGCCCATTCCGGAGCGGCGGGAGCCAACCAGGCCCTCTATTGGTAGATGGATATCTGGCTGGCGGGTGGCTTCAGGCGGACTACGATCTCCCGTTGCGGCTCGTTCACTTCAATGTCGTCGCCGTAGGTTTGCAGGTTGCGCGCGATCACTTGCAAGCGCAATTTGCCATAAGGGATGTCATCGATGCGGGCCTTCCCGTCGGTGTCAGTCTTGAGCTGGAAGCCCTCGTCCTCCTGGCTGCCGTCCTTGCGAAGAGGATGTATCACCACACTGGCATTCTTGATGGGCTTGCCGCTGGAATCCCTGAGAATGACAAAACTGAGGGCGCAGAACTGTTCCGGGGGCTTCTTCTTCTTTTCTCCCGCGCACAGGCACACCGGCATAATGAGCAACAAAGCTACGAGAGCAGTAAGTCGCGTGGACAGGGTCTTCGTCATGATTCCCTCTATGTGTTAGCCGAGAGTAGGCCTGAATCCGCGCCTGCTCCCGAGTGGGTCCATTGTAAGCGCACGCCGACGCGGCGCAAACAGGGGCATGGGGGCGGACCTTCCGCGTTCGCCTCCCCAGAAACGGGATACTGATTGCATTGGCCGCGCCCCACCACAGTCGCAGGGCGATCCGGCTCGCTTTCCGCTCCAGCCTTCAACGCTCGATACTGTGCTGTCTTGCTCAGACTTGAACGTTTCCGGCATGAGAGAGTGCCCAAGTGGAGTTCTTCTCCCGATATCTTCCCCAGGAGCAATTATGCCGAAAAGATCGTATTTCACTATCCTGACCCTGGCAGCCGCAGTCTTCTTCGTTACGCTTGCCGGATGCAAGAAGGCTGACACGGCAGATGCTGGTGCCCAACCTCCCACGGCGCAGACCGACAACCTGGCCCCAACCGACGGGACACAACAAACCAGCGCCAACGATCAACAACAGGCCGCGCCGACAGAACGCGCCTCGCAAAACCGGCGTGCCAATGCCGACTATGACGACTCAATCGACGACAACCAAGACAGCGGCTACGGCCAGCCCTTGCTTCAGGCACAAGAGCCCCCACCAGAATTGCCGGAATATTCGCAGCCTGAATGCCCCGGCGATGGCTATCTCTGGACGCCCGGATATTGGAGCTATGCACCCGGGGGTTACTACTGGGTCCCTGGCGCCTGGGCGCAACCGCCTGAAGTGGGCTATCTGTGGACCCCTGGATATTGGGGATTTTATGGCGGCAGGTATCGTTATCACTATGGTTCATGGGGTCAATACGTCGGCTACTACGGCGGCATTAACTATGGATTCGGCTATGGCGGAACCGGCTACGAGGGCGGGTACTGGAGCGGACGCCGCTTCAACTACAACCGGACCGTCAACAATGTGAATATCACAAACGTCAACGTCTATAACCGCACCATCACGAACACCAGCACTAGCAGGGTTAGCTACAACGGGGCTGGAGGCATCACGCGACGGCCTCTGCCGGCGGAAACGGCCGCAATGCATGGGCAGCGAATTCCTCCGATGAACACCCAGCTACAGCACCAACACGAAGCAGCACAGAACCACCAGCAGTTTGCCTCGGTGAATCGAGGCCGTCCGGCCATTCTGGCGGCGACAAAGCCGATTGCAGTAGGCAAGCCGATCGCCCCAATCATTCCGGCACGCCCAACTCCACAGCCGCGGCAACAAGAGCAGCAACAGCAGCGCGCCCAGCAACAGGCGCAACCACAAGAACGGCAACATACACAACCGCAGGCGGAACAGCACGCCCAGGCACAGGAACAGCAGCACGCTCAACCGCAGGCGCAGCAGCACGCTCAACCGCAGGCGCAGCAGCACGCGCAGCCGCAAGAACGGCCACATGCCCAGCCGCAACAGCAGCACGCTCAACCACAGGCACAGCAGCACGCGCAGCCGCAGGAACGGCCACATGCCCAGCCACAACAGCAGCGCGCTCAACCGCAGGCGCAGCAGCACGCGCAGCCGCAGGAACGGCCACATGCCCAGCCACAACAGCAGCGCGCTCAACCGCAGCCGCAGCAGCACGCTCAGGCACAGGAACGGCCACATGCCCAGCCACAACAGCAGCGCGCTCAACCGCAGGCACAGCAGCACGTTCAGCCGCAAGAACGGCCTGCTCCTGAAGAGAAGAAGAAGTAATAGTTATGGTGTTTTGGATGGGCTGCGTTCTGGGACTGGCCCACCGACCGACATTTTCAGCTCTGGAAGTATGAAATATGAGTGAATTACGCTCAAGTGCTTGACATCGGTTAGGCGGAAGGGATAAATTAGCACTCGTCTGGCAGGAGTGCTAATAATCCTTTACGGACCTAGCTCTGCCAACGTCAGTAGGTGCGGCAACCGCCGCAAAAAGTTCTTCTCAATCCCGAAAGGAGTTCCGAGAATGGCCGTAAAGCAGGCAATTACCACTAAGCTTACACCATTGCATGACCGTATCGTCGTTAGCCGTATCGCTGAGGCAGAGACGTCTCGCGGCGGCATTATTATTCCTGACACCGCAAAAGACAAGCCGCAGGAAGGCGAAGTGATCGCCGTGGGTAAGGGCAAGTCGAACGATGAAGGCAAAGTATTCCCCTTGGCAGTGAAGGCGGGCGACCGCATCCTGTTCGGGAAGTATGCAGGCACGGAAATCAAGATCGACGGCGAAGAGCTGCTGATCATGCGCGAGGAAGAAGTCCTCGGCATTCTCGAGAAGTAGTCTGGCGGCGGCCCTTGCCGCCATTTGAATTTTGATCCATCAGCCGCACAGACCTGCGCGCTGAGGCATTCAGTACTTTCGAAGGAGCTTTTAACCATGGCAAAACAGATTGTTCACGGTGAGGATTCCCGTCAGGCGATTCTCCGCGGCGTAAATACCCTGGCAGACGTAGTCAAGGTCACGCTCGGACCGAAGGGTCGCAACGTCGTTATTGAGAAGAAGTTTGGTTCGCCACTCATTACCAAAGATGGCGTGACCGTGGCGAAGGAAGTTGAGCTGAAAGACTCGCTCGAGAACATGGGCGCGCAGATGGTGAAGGAAGTGGCCAGCAAGACCAGCGACATCGCCGGAGACGGCACCACAACCGCGACCGTTCTGGCCCAGTCGATTTTCCGCGAGGGCGTCAAGACCGTCGCTGCCGGTGCCAATCCAATGGCGCTGAAGCGCGGCATCGAGAAGGCCATCGTCGCTGTCAACGGTTCGGTGGACAAAGAAGGCGTACGCATCCCGGGCGCGCTCGATAAGCTGAGCAAGCCGGTGGACCGCGAAGAGCTGATTGCCCAGGTGGGCACCATCTCGGCCAACAATGACGAGACCATCGGCCACATCATCGCGGAAGCGATGAAGAAGGTCGGCAAGGACGGCGTCATCACCGTGGAAGAAGCCAAGACGATGGAAACCCAGTTGGAAGTGGTCGAAGGCATGCAGTTCGACCGCGGCTACCTGTCGCCTTACTTCGTAACCGACGCAGAGCGCATGGAAGCCGTGCTCGAAAACGCCGTCATTCTGATCCACGAAAAGAAAATCAGCAGCATGAAAGATCTTCTGCCGCTGCTCGAGCAGGTTGCCAAGAGCGGCCGTCCGCTGGTCATCATCGCCGAAGACATCGACGGTGAAGCGCTGGCCACCCTGGTGGTCAACAAGCTACGCGGCACGCTGAACGTGGCTGCTGTCAAGGCTCCTGGCTTTGGTGATCGCCGCAAGGCTATGCTGCAGGACATCGCGACTCTGACCGGCGGCAAGGCCATCACGGAAGATCTTGGCCTGAAGCTGGAAAACCTTACGATTGCCGATCTTGGCCAGGCCAAGAAGGTCACTATCGACAAGGACAACACGACGATCGTCGAGGGTAACGGCAAGCCTGAGGACATTTCCGGCCGCGTAAAGGAAATTCGCGCCCAGATCGAAAAGACCACCAGCGACTATGACCGCGAGAAGCTCCAGGAACGTCTGGCGAAGCTCGTGGGCGGCGTTGCGGTGATCAAGGTCGGAGCAGCCACCGAGACCGAAATGAAGGAAAAGAAGGCTCGCGTGGAAGACGCTATGCACGCAACCCGCGCTGCGGTCGAAGAAGGTATCGTCCCGGGCGGCGGAGTTGCATTGATCCGCTGCATTCCTGCCGTAGAAGCCCTGAAGCTGCAGGGTGACGAGCAGATCGGCGCCAACATCGTGAAGCGTGCCCTGGAAGAGCCACTACGCCAGATCGTCGCCAACGCCGGCGAAGAGGGTGCAGTCATCATCGGCAAGATCCGCGACAACAAGGATCTGGCTTATGGCTACAACGCGCAGACCGGTGAATTTGTTGATCTGGTGAAGGCCGGCGTCATCGACCCGACCAAAGTAACGCGCACCGCCCTGCAGAATGCAGGTTCGATTGCGGCCCTGATGCTAACCACCGAGGCCCTGATCGCGGAAATTCCGGACCCTAAGCCGGAAGCTCCGATGCCTCACGGCGGCGGCGGCATGGGCGGCATGTACTAAACTCCTGCAGACCAGGATACGGCCTTGCGCGAAAGCGCAGGGCTCATCTGCCGACAAGGCTCCCGCATTTGCGGGAGCCTTGTTGCGTCAGGAGCGAACACTGGCGACGTCCACTCAATTCAGATAACATTCCCCAGATAAGGAGAGTTCCATGAAGAAGATGCTCACATTCGTGATTCTGGGTATTCTATGCTCGATTCCCGCGATGGCCGCCACAACCGTGACTGGCATGGTCACAGACGACATGTGCGGACGGAAGCACATGATGCCCGGTAAGACGGATGCCGAGTGTACCCGCGCTTGCGTAAAGGCAGGGGCAAAATTTGCCATCGCCGCCGACGGAAAGGTTTATATTCTCGCGGGCAAGACCTCTGAGGTAGATGCGCTGGCTGGCAGGAAAGCTACTGTGGTCGGCGAACTCAAGGGCAACACGCTAACCATCAGTGCGATCGCCGCAGCGAAGTAGTTCAAGAGCTGGAGCTTGTTGCCGATAATATTAGCGTGATGAGAGTCGGCGCGCTGTTTTGCGGCGATAAATCGCAGGAGTTTTGCCACTCGTTACTTGACACTCCAGCGTGGCTCCGTTATCGTAAATGGAACTCGAACATGCGAATTACCAACACATCCCGGATAACAACAACAGGCACAATTACATGCCTGGAGCCGGGCGCATGTGAGTTCCGCGAAGAGATCAGATAAGACAAACTGATTCGCACCCTTCAAGAACCCATCGTCCGGCAGACGATGGGTTCTTTGTTTTGCGCCATATTATTAATTAGGAGCCACTAATGATTGTGATGAAATTTGGCGGGAGCTCGGTACAGGACGCCACCGCCATCAGGCGGGTGGCCTCGATTGTAGCGTCGCGGCTCGCAGAGCAGCCGCTAGTGGTTGTGAGCGCCATGGGCGGAGTGACCGATGGATTGGTGCAGGTTGCCGATGCCGCGGAGCGCTGCGAATCGAGCCGCGCCCTTGAAGTGTTGGAGGGCATCCGCCAAAGGCATATTCTGGCCTCCGTGGAAATGCTGAACGCAGCGGAGGCTTCCGCATTTACGCTGAAGCTGGACGCACGTCTTGCCGAAGCGACCGCCCTGGTGGCGGAGATTGTAGAGCAAGAGTCAGCCACCGCCTCGCAACGCTCCCACATGCTGACCTTCGGCGAAGTGCTTTCAAGCGAGTTGGTGGCGGCGGCCTTCAATGCGCTCGGAGTTCCTTCGGCACACGCCGACGCGCGAAATCTTATAGTCACGAACGCCCGACATCCGGTCGCATCGCCGCTCGCCAGTCCCACCCGTGCGAAACTTCTGGAAGCAATCCCCGCGCTGCTGGAGCAGAAATTGGTTCCGGTTCTAGGCGGATTCATTGCGTCGAGCGAGTCTGGCGAAGTCACGACCCTTGGCCGCGGCGGCTCGGACTATTCCGCAGCCATCATTGGCGCGGCGCTCATGGCCGAGCGCATCGAGATATGGACGGACGTCAGCGGTATTTTGACGACAGATCCGCGCATCTGTCCCAAGGCACAGCGGATCGCGGAAATCAGCTTCCATGAAGCTACCGAGCTTGCCTGCTTCGGCGCAAAGGTATTGCACCCCGCGACCTTGCTACCAGCCATTGAACATGACATTCCGGTCGCCGTTCTCAACTCGCATAAACCCAACGAAGCGGGCACCATCATTCGCGCCGTCGCCGCGCAGGGTCCGTCGTCATTTCGGGCCATCGCCGTCAAGCGAAACATTGCAGTATTCAACGTGCGCGCCCCAAGCCATATTGAATCACTGCGCTTTCTGGACGACTTATTCAGCCTGTTGCGCTGGCATCATTTGCAGAGCGAGATTGTCGCCATCTCCGGAGCATCCGCCTCCGTTGCGGTGGAAGGAAGCGGGGAGTTGGCAAATCTTACCGGAGAGTTGGAAGCGCTGGGCGAAGTCGATCTGCAGCTGGAAATGGCTATTATCTGCCTGGTCGGAGAGGATATTCGCGGGCGAGTTGGTATAGCCTCAGAGGTGTTTGGCATTCTCGCTGGCGCGGGCATTAACATTCGCATGATTGCGCAGGGATCGTCTGAAATCAGCGTGAGCTTCGCGGTGGAAGAAAAGGATGCGGTCAGAGCGGTGCAGCAGTTACATCGCCACCTCTTTGAGCTGCCATCGGCCACGCACTCGATCGCTACACCCGCTGCGCCGCGCAAAATTGCGCAAGCATAACTTTTTCTCGAGGAATGGAGAAACAGATTGTCTACTACTACTGCATTCGATCAGGCTTCCCCCGCGCCGGTTCACGCGCTGAAGGTTGCCCTTCTGGGGTTTGGCACCGTAGGCAGCGCGGTGGCGCGCATCCTCTGCGATCAGCCTGAAGATTCGCCCCTCAAATTGACACAGGTCTTCAATCGCAACGTTGCCAAGAAGAAGGTTGATTGGATCCCTGAAGACGTTCGCTGGTCAAGCGATATTGAGCAGGTGCTGGCCTCCGATGCGGACATAGTCGTGGAGCTGGTTGGCGGCGTGGACCCTGCGCACGATTGGATATCCCGTGCGCTCTCCTCGGGAAAGTCCGTGGTTACGGCAAACAAGAAACTGATCGCGCAGCATGGACCTCGACTGAGCGATCTGGCGCGCGAACACGGAGGAGCTCTTTTCTTTGGGGCCTCGGTCGCCGGCGGCGTTCCGGTAATCGATGCACTGCAAGAGGGCCTGGCCGGAGATCAACTCTACAAAGTCTGCGGCATCCTGAATGGAACCTGTAACTACATTCTGACCAAGGTTGAGCGCGAGGGAGTTTCCTTCGAAGCTGCGCTCAAGGGAGCACAGGGCGCCGGTTTCGCCGAAGCCGATCCGACTGACGACGTGGATGGCTACGATGCACGCTCAAAGCTCGTGATTCTCTCGCGCATCGGCCTCAAGGCGGTGGTGCAGCCCGAGCAGATTCCATGCACATCGATACGCAGCATCGGCGCGGTTGACTTCACCTACGCGCACGACCTTGGATGCACGATTCGCCAGATCTCGCGCGCCGAGCGCCGCGACGGAAATATCTACGCGTCGGTACAGCCAGCCCTAGTCCCAATTGAATCTCCAATGGCGCACATCACCGGCAGCTTGAATCTCGTTCTATCCAGTGGCAAGTATGGCGGGCAAACCGCGTTCAGCGGGCACGGCGCGGGTGGACACTCGACAGCGGTGGCGGTGGTCAGCGATCTGCTGGACATAGCCCGCGGACGCTGCGGTTGCAAAGTGCGTCAATACGTGAAAGCCGATGTGCTGCCCGTAAGCGGAAACTTCGCCTCTGAATATTATCTGCGCTTCACTGTGCGCGACCGCCCGGGAATTGTCGCCGCGATTGCGAACGTGCTGGCGGCACACCGCGTGAATATCGATGCTCTGCTGCAGAAACCCGGATTTCCTAAAGGCGCGCTGCCATTTGTAGTCACGCTTGAGGAGTGTCCGGCTGAGCAACTGGATGCGGCCATGCGCGATATTCGAAAACTCGATTTCATGGTTCAGGCACCGTTGACCATGCCAATTCTTACGAAGGAGCTCTAATGCAACTCCGCTGTTTCGATCCAAAATGTGCAACCAAGTTTGAATTACACGCACCTGTACTGGCCTGCCCTACCTGCGGAGGACTGCTCGAAGTTGACCTCGACGGCCTGCCGGTCGTGGCTTCGGAGATGAAGGAAGTGTGGAGCGAGCGCCGTCGATCGCGCGATCCCCGCGACATCAGCGGAGTCTGGCGCTATCGCGAGTTTCTTCCCAGCTATCCGGCAAACGAAATCGTGAGTCTCGGCGAGGGCAACACTCCTCTCGTTCGCGGACACAAAATTGCCGCGTGGGCGGGAGTCTCCGACCTGCAAATTAAACACCTTGGATGGAATCCGACTGGCTGCTTTAAGGACCTTGGGATGACCGTGGGCATGACCGAGGCGGTGCATACCGGAGCACAGGTTGTGGCTTGCGCGTCCACGGGGAACACGGCTGCATCGCTCGCCGCCTATGCCGCGCGAGCAGGTCTCACCGGTCGCGTCTATCTTCCCGCGGGACAAGTGTCGTTGAATAAACTCGCGCAGGCGCTCGACTTCGGCGCAGAGGTTGTGGAGGTTGAAGGCAGTTTCGATGACGCACTAAATACCCTGCTGGCAAAAACTGGCGAAGGAATCTATTTTCTTAACTCGATCAATCCGTTCCGCATTGAAGGCCAGAAGACGACGATGTTCGAACTCATGGATCAGCTTAATTGGAAGGCACCCGACTACCTCGTCGTCCCCGGCGGCAACCTGGGCAATTCGGCTGCATTTGCCAAGGCGTTTGACGAATTGCTGCACTACGGATTTATCGACAAGGCTCCGCGCATGATCGTGGTGCAGGCTGCGGGAGCGAATCCATTCGCCCAACTTTGGCGCGACGGCGCAGAGGAACTCACCCCGGTAGCGGAGCCAGAGACAATCGCGACCGCGATCCGCATCGGCAACCCGCGCTCGTGGAAGAAGTCGCTGCGAGGAGTTAGAAACACGGGCGGGCAGATACTCGACGTAACGGACGAAGAAATTGCCGAAGCAAAATCCGTGATCGGACGCGATGGCATCGGCTGCGAACCAGCCTCTGCCGCGACCCTCGCCGGACTGCGTAAGCTGCGCGCAAGCAACGCGATTCCGGAGAATGCGAGCGTGGTCGCAATCCTCACCGGCCACGTTTTGAAAGATACAAATTTCATCATCCGCACTCATCAGCGGGAGGAAGCACATGCGCACTAATGAAGATGAAATTGTCATCCGCGTCCCTGGTTCCATTGCCAATCTGGGACCTGGCTTTGACACACTCGCCGTTGCAGTTCAACTTTATCTCACGCTACGAGTACATCTGCTGCCGGGTGAAGGCGAGTTGCACTTTGAATTCATGAACCAGCGGCTCGATGGCGAGAACTACATTGAACGCTCACTTCGATTCATCGCCGCGCGCCATGGTTTCCCGATTCCATCGCTCGACGTAAAAGTGGAAAGCGATATTCCCATGAAAGGCGGTCTGGGCAGCAGTGCCGCCGCCACCGTGGCTGGTCTGCGATTGTTTGAAGCCCTGGCAGGCGCGCTCGACGAGCAGGAACTGTTGACCACGGCTTGCGAGTTGGAGGGGCATCCAGACAACATTGCAGCAGCGTTGCTGGGTGGACTTACGGTGAGCTGCGAAGTTCCGGGCGCACTGCGCGTGCTGCGCGCAACGTGGCCGGAGTCGCTGGCGATTGTGGTTGTAACGCCGGAGCAACATCTGGCGACCAAGGCATCGCGCGCCGTGCTGCCGGATATGATCTCGCGCGCCGACGCAATCTTCAATGTTCAACGCGTTGCATTCTTGTTGGAAGCACTGCGTCTGGCCGACTTCGCAATGCTGCGCGAGGCACTCGAAGACCGTCTGCATCAGCCCTACCGCGCCGCGATTGTTCCCGGGTTGAAAGAGGCGCTGGAACTGCGTCACCCAAGTCTGCTTGGAGTCTGCCTCAGCGGCGCCGGACCTTCCGTAGTGGCAATGGCACAGTATGATCTCGACAAGGTAAGCGCGCTTCTGGCAGAGATTTACACTCGTAAATCCATTCCATTTCACATTAAGACCTTACTGGTGCATCCAACCAATGGAAAGGCGGAGGCTGCGGGATTGCACGCACGTAGTTGTTGCGTGGAATCCGGCGGCTGGAAAGCGTAGGAAGAGCAACCCCAAAAGCAAAAAAGACCATTGCAGAGTTGGAGGGTATTGCTTCCCACCTTGGCCGCGCAAAACCGGCGCGTCGAAGGTGGGGCACCCGTCAGTGCTTATCCTTCCAACCTTGAATTTCCTGCACGCGATGTTTTAACGCAATGAAAAGGACGGCCCGAGATCCGTCCTTTTTATTGCATGTATCTACGGCAGGTCAGGCACCTACAGCTTTCGCCGCGCTCAGGTATGCATTGACATAGCCAGCGGTGGTCCGGCCTTCAGAGATGGCCCACACTACCAGCGACTGTCCGCGCCGCATATCTCCAGCGGCAAAGACACCTTCTACCGATGTCATGCGGTGTTCATTGGTAGCTACGTTGCCGCGCCCATCGAGAGCGACCCCGAGTTGCTCCAGCATGCCGCCACGCACCGGGCCGGTGAAACCCATCGCCAGCAGCACAAGATCAGCCTCGATCATTGTCTCCGTTCCGGGAACCGGTTCGAACTTTGGCGGCGGACCGACTTGCACGGCTTGCAGACGCGCTACGTTTCCATCGGCATCGCCCTCGAAATAGAGAGTATTCAAACTCCACTCGCGGGTACCGCCCTCCTCGTGCGCGCTCTCGGTCCGAAGTTGCAGCGGCCACAAGGGCCACGGCGTTTTCTCCGAGCGCGTCTCCGGCGGTTTGGGCATGATCTCAAACTGCCGGACACTGGCCGCTCCCTGGCGCAAACTGGTGCCCAGGCAATCCGCTCCCGTGTCGCCGCCGCCGATAATGACTACCTTCTTTCCGGTGGCAAGAATTGTGGATTCGGGAGGCACCGTATCGCCCAGCACACGCTTGGTCTGCTGCGGAAGGAATTCCATGGCAAAGTGTATGCCGTTCAACTCACGGCCCGGAACCTTGAGATCGCGCGGCCCCTCGGAACCGCCAGCCAGGATGATGGCGTCAAAGTCTTTGCGCAACTGCGCTACGTCCACGTTTACGCCCACGTGCGCATTGGTCACAAACTTCACGCCCTCGGCCTCCATCTGCGCGAGACGCCGGTCGATGACGTGTTTTTCAAGCTTGAAATTTGGAATACCGTAGCGTAACAGGCCGCCGATGCGGTCCGCTTTTTCATAGACCGTTACGTCGTGTCCGGCGCGGCATAGCTGCTGCGCAGATGCCAGACCTGCCGGACCTGAGCCAATCACGGCGACCTTCTTGCCGCTCTTTTCCAGCGCGGGCTCGGGAAGAATCCATCCCTCTTCCCATCCCCTTTCGACAATGGTCTTTTCAATCTGCTTGATGGTGACGGGGGGCTGGTTGATTCCGAGTACGCACGCGGCCTCGCAAGGAGCGGGACAGATGCGTCCAGTGAACTCCGGGAAATTATTGGTGGAATGCAAACGCCGCACCGCCTCCTCCCAGCGCCCGTGATAGACGAAATCGTTCCAGTCCGGAATGTGGTTGTTGACCGGGCATCCACTGTGGCAGAAGGGCACGCCGCATTCCATGCAGCGAGCGCCCTGCTGCTGCAGGCTGGCGCGCGGAAACTCCTCGTAAATCTCGAACCAATCCTTGACGCGTACTTCCGCCGCCCGCCGGGATGGCAGCGCTCTTTCAAATTCCATGAACCCCGTTGGCTTACCCACGCTGCACCTCCACGGCTACGGGTGCTACCAACTCGCGCGCACCGCTGTATTGTTTTGCCCTGCGTTCCACACCCATAACACGCTTCAACTCGTGTGGGTACACCTTCACGAAGTGGGATAACACCTCTGTCCAGTTGGCCAGAATTCTCTTTGCTTGCGGACTCCCCGTGCGCCGCGCGTGCTCCTCAACGAGGGTGGTAAGGATGCGCACATCGGACGCTCCCATCAACGGCTCCAGGTCGACCGATGCGAGATTGCAGCTCTTGTCATGGAAATCGCCGGCCTCGTCGTAAACATAAGCAATACCGCCGCTCATTCCGGCAGCAAAGTTCCTGCCGCATCTGCCGAGCACCACTACCACTCCGCCGGTCATGTATTCGCAACCGTGGTCGCCAACGCCCTCGACAACGGCAGTTGCGCCCGAGTTACGCACGGCGAAACGCTCTCCCGCAATGCCGCTGAAGTACACCTCGCCACTGGTAGCGCCGTACAGAACCACGTTGCCGACGATGATGTTTTCTTCTGGGCGGAAGCGCGAATCGCGAGGAGGAAACACGACGATTCGTCCGCCGGAGAGGCCCTTGCCGACATAATCGTTGGCGTCTCCCTCCAAAGTCATCGAAATTCCCTTGGCCAGGAACGCGCCGAAGCTCTGCCCAGCCGAGCCGTTGAATCGCAATCGAATGGTCTCGTCCGGCAGACCCTCGGCTCCAAAGCGCCGCGCAACTTCACCGCTGAGCATGGTGCCTACCGTGCGATGCACATTGCGAATTTTGAAGAACGCCTCGACCGGCTTCCTTTCATCGAGGGCAGGCTTTACCGCAGTCAACAATTCGTGATCGAGCGCCGTTTCCAGCCCGTGGTCCTGCTTGTGAATGCAGTGGCGCGCAACGCGCGTGGGCAGCGCCGGCGAATACAGAATGGTTGAAAGATCGATCCCCTTTGCCTTCCAATGATCGCTGGCAAGGCGCGGTTCCAACCGATCCACGCGTCCCACCATCTCGTCAAATTTACGGAAGCCAAGCCGCGCCATGTGTTCGCGCACCTGCTCGGCAAGGAAGAAGAAGAAGTTGATGACGTGCTCGGGCTGTCCGGCGAATCGCGCACGCAACACCGGGTCTTGCGTGGCAATGCCAACAGGACAGGTGTTGAGATGACATTTCCGCATCATGATGCAACCCATCGCAACCAGCGGGGTGGTGGCAAAACCAAACTCCTCCGCACCCAGCAGAGCCGCAATCACCACGTCGCGGCCGGTCTGCAACTTGCCGTCGGTCTGCACGCGAATCCTGCTGCGCAGATCGTTCAACAACAACACCTGCTGCGTCTCCGCGAGTCCAAGCTCCCAGGGAATCCCCGCGTGCTTGATGGAACTGAGCGGCGACGCACCGGTACCGCCGCTATCGCCACTGATGAGGACGACATCGGCGTGCGCTTTGGCAACGCCCGCGGCGACTGTTCCTACTCCTACCTCGGCAACCAGTTTCACGCTGATGCGAGCCACGGGATTCACGTTCTTGAGGTCATAGATCAGTTGCGCGAGATCTTCAATCGAGTAGATGTCGTGGTGCGGCGGCGGCGAAATCAGAATGACGCCAGGAATTGAGTGCCGCAGCTTCGCGATGACCTCATCGACCTTGTGCCCCGGCAACTGTCCACCCTCGCCAGGCTTCGCTCCCTGCGCCATCTTGATCTGTAGTTCATCCGCATTGACCAGGTAGTTCGCTGTAACGCCGAAGCGCGCCGATGCTACCTGCTTCACTGAGCTGCGCCGCAGATCGCCGGACGCGTCGGGCTTGAAGCGCGATGCATCCTCGCCGCCTTCGCCGGTATTGCTGCGGCCTCCGATGCGGTTCATCGCAATTGCAAGAGTCTCATGCGCCTCTTTGCTGATGGAACCGTATGACATTGCGCCGGTCGCAAAGCGCTTCACGATCTCCTTCGCCGATTCAACTTCCTCGATCGGCACCGGAGTTTTCGCTTCCTTCAATTGCAGCAAGCCGCGCAGCGTGCAGAGTTGCTTGTTCCTGTTGTCGATCAGGTCCGTATATTCTTTGAATTTCTCCGCACTGCCCTGCCGCACCGCATGTTGCAAGGTGCTGATCGTCTGAGGATTCAACAAGTGATACTCACCATCGACGCGATGGCGGTAGGCACCACCCACTCCGAGTTCCAGCTCCGATGCAGTTTGCGGACGGAAGCCATAGTCGTGACGCAGAATCGATTCGTGCGCGATCACTTCCAGGCCAACGCCCTCAATGCGAGAGACGGTGCCGGAAAAATACTCGCGAACCAGTTCGCGGCTAAGACCGATGGCCTCAAAAACCTGCGCGCCACGATAGCTCTGCAGGGTGGAAATACCCATCTTCGAGAAGGTCTTCAGCAATCCCTTGTCGATGGCTTTAATGAAGTTGTACACGGCCTTTTCCGCCGTGATCTCCGGGGGAAGAAGGCCGCGCTGAACCATGTCTTCCAGCGTTTCAATTGCAAGATAAGGATTCACGGCGCTGGCGCCATAGCCGATCAGCAGCGCGAAATGCATCACTTCGCGAGGCTCGCCGCTCTCCACAATCAGCGCGATCTTGGTACGCGATCCTTCTTTCACCAGATGGTTATGCACTGCAGCCAAGGCCAGCAGGGATGGAATCGGCGCGTATTCCTTATCTACGCCACGGTCCGAAAGAATCAACAGCGTGTAACCGGACTCGACGGCGAGCGAGGCGCGGCGGCATAGGCTGTCCAGCCCGCGCTTGAGCCCCTGCCCATCTTCTTCAACGCGGAAAGCGGCCGACAGCGTGGTCGCCAGCAGATCACCGCTGGAAACGCGACGCAGCTTTTCCAGGTCGCGATTCGTCAGCACCGGTTGCGGCAGCTTGAGCGTGTGGCAATTCAGCGGACCTTCGTCGAGAATGTTCCGCTCGGTTCCGATGTAGCTGGTTAGCGACATCAGAATGTCTTCGCGAATGGGATCGATCGGCGGATTGGTTACCTGCGCGAAAAGTTGCTTGAAGTAGTTGAACAGAAGCTGCGGCTGGTCGGAGAGACAAGCCAGCGGCGTATCGCAGCCCATTGAGCCGGTCGGCTCCTCGCCGTTGCGGGCCATCGGCTCCATGATCATCTTGATGTCTTCTTCGGTATAACCGAAGACACGCTGACGCGCGATGATGGTTTCATGACTCTGGCTATGCAGACGCGTCGGCTCGGGCAAATGTTCAAGGGTGATCTGGTTCTGCTTGATCCACTCGGCGTAAGGCTGGCGGGCTGCGAGCTGGGACTTGATCTCGTCATCGCTGACGATGCGTCCTGCGACCGTATCGACGAGGAACATGCGGCCCGGCTGCAGACGGCCCTTATACTTCACGCGCTCGGGCGAAAACTCAAGCACTCCGGCTTCGGAGGCAAGCACCACTAGGTCGTCGGTGGTCACAACGTAACGGCCGGGGCGCAGACCGTTGCGATCCAGGGTGGCTCCAATTACGCGGCCATCGGTAAAGGCCATCGAAGCGGGACCATCCCACGGCTCCATCAGCGAGGCGTGATACTCGTAAAACGCACGTTTTGCGGGGTCCATGTGCGGATTACGCGACCAGGCTTCAGGGATCAGCATGGCCATTACGTGCGGCAACTCGCGTCCCGAATGCAACAGCAGTTCGACGGCATTGTCCAACGAGGCGGAATCGCTGCCGCCAGGAGTAATGACCGGGAAAATCTTCTTCAGGTCTTCGCCAAAGAGCGGCGACTCCAACAGGCGCTGGCGCGCATTCATCCAGATCACGTTGCCCTTGACCGTGTTGATTTCGCCGTTGTGAGCAATGTGACGGTAGGGGTGGGAGAGAGGCCAGCTTGGGAAGGTATTGGTGGAGAAGCGCTGGTGAACCAGGCAGAGCGCGCTCTTTACCAGTGGATCGCTCAGTTCGGGGTAGAACTTGGTGATCTGAGGAGCAAGCAGCAGCCCCTTGTAAACGATGGTGACGCAGGAAAGCGATGGAATGTAGAAGTTACTCTTTCCTTCAATCTCGGCGTGCAAAATTTCGTTTTCGATCCGGCGGCGCGCCACGTAGATCTTTCGCTCGAAGACCTTCTCCTCGAGTGGCTGCGGGGTCTTGAGAAAGATCTGCTCGATGTAGGGCTGCGATCCGCGGGCTACTCGGCCGATGGCGGTTGCGTCAATTGGCGTGTCGCGCCAGCCCAGCACTTCAAAACCTTCTTCCTGCAGGATCGTCTCAACAATTCCTTCGCACTGCAGGCGCTCACGCTTGCCGACGGGCAGGAAGACCATTCCAACCGCGTAGCTTCCGGGCTCGGGAAGATCTATGCCCTGGGCAGCGCATTCGCGTACAAAGAACTCATGCGGAATCTGAATCAGCACCCCCGCGCCGTCGCCTGTCTCGGGATCGCAACCGCACGCTCCGCGGTGCTCCAGGTGCGTGAGCACCTCGATTCCCTTCTCCACGATGGAGTGGCTCTTTTCGCCGCGAATACTGGCGACGAAACCGAGGCCGCAGGCATCATGCTCGTTTGCTGGATCGTAAAGACCCTGGGCTGGCGGCAATCCGCTGGCGTGCCGTTTCTGGTGATCCTCGTCTTGCATTTCCAAATCGTCTCGCATTGCTCTCCCGGTGCGGCGCATTCTTCCCGTGGGAAACGTGCGCTGGAACATGAGCCAGAAATACGAAACCCGCCTGATTGAGTCTGGCGGGTGGTTAGTACTCGGGCTGTTTAAGATTGCCTGATTCTATCCCCCGCTACCGGTGGTAATTCGCTTAGCTACGCTTGTTGTGCGTGTGCCAAGCATTGCCGGTGTAGTTAGCGGGGCTGTAGCCATGGAAACCATAATTAATTATCGAGATTACCGTGAAATGGCGTTGGAGTCAACGTGAGTGGGCATTTTATATGGGGATTTTGCAATATCAAGCAATTCACATCAAGCACGACACTTGCGATGACCAGTTTTGCTAACCGAAGAGGTAACTTTCCGGGAACATAATCGCCGATAAGTTACTGAATTTGATGATCAAAGGAGAATCTCCTCCAACATCACACCACTATGTGATAGTATTCAAACAGTATCTCGCGAAGTTGGATGCGCGATTCTGAGTTGACCCCGCCGTGTAACTGCGATTCGATCTCAAAATCTCCTCCCGACGGTAAATTGCAGGATATGTGTTTTCGCGCGCACACATCCAACTCGCGCGCCTAGTATACAGAGAGAAGAAGAAAACCTAAGAATGAGTACATTTCAGGAAATGCCGCTCCAGGCGCAACTACATCAGGCGCTTGCGGCAAAGAACTTTGTAAACCCTACCCCCGTTCAGATTCAGGCGATTCCGCCGGCCCTCGAAGGTAAAGACGTTATTGCGACAGCGCAGACCGGTACCGGTAAAACGCTGGCCTTCCTGATCCCCGTGATGGAAATGCTGGCAGCAACGCCAGCCGGAAAGATCAACGCGCTTGTGCTTGTACCCACGCGCGAACTCGCCATCCAGGTACATGAGCAGTACGAAGTACTACGTTCGAAGAAAGCACCGCCGGCTGCACTAGTAATCGGCGGACTGAGCGAAAAGATCCAGATCCGCGCACTGCGCGCGGGAGCAAGATTGGTAGTGGCAACCCCGGGACGTCTCGAAGATTACATGCGGCGTAGAATCGTCGATCTGCACAACGTACGCGTGCTGGTGATGGACGAAGTTGACCGGATGCTGGACATGGGCTTCTTGCCCGCGATTCAGCGCATCCACGCAGCCCTGCCGGTAGAACGGCAGACCCTTTGCTACTCGGCAACGCTGGAGAAGTCTGTACAAGGATTGCTCCTGCGCTGCACACGCTCGGCAGTTCGCATCTCGCTGGGCAATGTTCTGAAGCCGAATGAATCCGTACAACTGCAGGCCTATGAAGTTCCGGCCATGCAGAAGGGGAACGTTCTGCGCGAGCTGCTCTACAACCAGAGCGGCAAGACGCTGATCTTTGCCCGCACCAAGCGCGGAACTGAGCGGTTGGCCAAGGATCTGATCCGCGACGGATTCGCCGCGTCGATGATTCACGGCGACCGTACCCAGAGCCAGCGTTCGGCTGCACTGGCGGGCTTTGAGGCAGGCAGGTTCCAGGTGCTGGTTGCGACCGATGTGGCCGCGCGCGGTATTCACGTAGACGATGTTGCGCACGTGGTGAACTACGATCTGCCGGCGATCCCGGAAGACTTCATCCATCGCGTTGGCCGTACGGGCCGCGCGGGCAACCTCGGCCTGGCGACTTCGCTGGTAAGCGGAGCCGAAATGATCGAGTTGCGCCGCTTCGAGCGCACGCTCAAACTGAAGATCGAGCGGAAGGTGATGGGCAAGATGAAGTCAGCAACCCCATCGAACATGCCGATTCTGATCACGCAAGCACGCAAGAATACGAACACGTTGAAGTCGCGCACACTGAACGGCATGCCGGGCGAGATCTTCGCGTAAACATTACGGTTGGAGAAACGCCAGAGGCTGATGCCTCTGGCGTTTTTACTTGCATGGCAATCCCCCCTCGTCGGTGAACGACAAAAGCTACGCCAGCAGGCAGGTGCCCCAGCCTATGCCCCTAGTCATCAACTTCCCTCAGGGTGCCCTGTTCTAGCCTATTTTTGGCTAGGGCGGAATCTTTGACTTTAACCGTGAGCACATCGCTTCCTGTCCGTCCCCGCTTCCTGTCCGTCCACACAGACTCTATCTCGACGTTTCCCACTTCTCCGTAGAGATAGTGACGGAAGCTGCTCCACTGCCAGTCTTCTGGAACCATTACCAATCCACGCTTGACCGGGTTGTTGTGCATGTAACGGAACTTCTCGATTGTTTTGCTCGTGCTGAAAACGTTGAAGTCACAGTAGCGCTCAGTCCAAAAGGGCTCGGGCAAGACGACGTATCCGCAGACGAGGAAGCCATATTTCCGGCGCGTCCGCTCCAGCGCTTGCTCAAAAACGGTGCGCGCGGTTGGCGCAGCCAGGAGTGGACGCCTCCGGTAGCAACTGAACGTGATGAAGTGGAGAGGCCAGACTTTTGGAAGTGATTCAGCCCTCGGGGCACTAGGGAAAGTGTAGTCTCGCATTGGAATCTGGCGAACGGAAAACAAGAACAGGATCAAGAACAAGAACAGGAACAGGAACAAAATCCCTGCCCTAGCGGTTTGTTTCTGCTTGAACGATTGCGTGCAATTCAACATACTCAACGGAAGGTCAGAAGGCATCCATGAAGGCTGCTTATTACGAACGGCAAGGTCCAGCACGCGAGGTGATTATGGTAGGAACATTGCCCGATCCGGAACCGGGCCCCGGAGAAGTCCGAGTACGCGTGCATGTTTCCGGGCTGAACCCTACGGACACTAAGAAACGCGGCGGTTTTGCCGGCGCTTCAATGGGTTATTCGCGCATTATTCCACATCAGGACGGCGCGGGTGTAATCGACCGGGTTGGACCAGGGGTGCCAGAGAGCAGGGTGGGTGAGCGGGTGTGGGTTTATGAAGCACAGTTCGGACGCGCAGGAGGCACTGCGGCGCAATACTCGGTGGTGCCTTCCATGCAGGCTGTAACCCTGGCTGACGAAATCCCTTTCGAAGTAGGAGCTTGCTTGGGTATACCAGGCATGACGGCGCATCGCTGTCTCTTTGCCGACGGTGATCCGAGGGGGCTTCGGGTACTGGTGCATGGCGGCGGGGGAGCGGTAGGCACAGCGGCGATTTTGCTGGCAAAGTGGGCTGGAGCTTGGGTGGCAACGACGATAAGCCGTCCGGAGCAGGAAGCAGTGGCCCGCACTGCGGGAGCCGACCTCGTGATAAACCGCCGGACAGAGGACGTGCCCGCCCGGGTCCGGCAGGCGACGAAGAACGCAGGAGTGAATCGCATTGTAGATGTGAACCTGGTGGCTAACGTTGAAATTGATATGGCCTGCCTTGCCAATAACGGTACGGTGAGTGCCTACGCTACTGAAGGGCCGGGGTCGGTACTCTCGGTTCCGTTCCTAAGCGCAATGATGCAGGGGTTCGTGTTCCGCCTGGTACTCGTCTACGTAATGCCCGAGCAGGCGCACCGTGACGCGGTGCGCGACGTAAATGCGTGTCTGGCGGCAGGCATGTATCGTCCGGTGATTGGAATGCGCGTCCCGCTGAGCCGGATTGCGGAAGCTCATGTAGCGCAGGAGAGCGGTAGTGTCGTGGGGAAAATTCTGGTAGAACCCGGCGACTGAGGAGCAATGTGGCGGGTGGGAGATTCACGGGAGAGACGACAGGAACAAAGACAAGTGCTTTGACAAAAGCAAGGTCAAAGGCCGAGTCCAATGCAAAGTCAAAAACCCCGCCCTAGCCAAAGGAAGGCTAGAACGGGGCACCCTGGTGTTTCTCTGTACCCTGCTATTGGGCGGTCCAGCCTCCATCAACGGGAATGGCGGCGCCGGTGATGTTGTGCGCCGCTTCAGAGCAGAGAAAGACGGCCACCGCTCCGATGTTTTCAACGGTTGTAAATCTGAGCGAGGGCTGCTTCTCTTCGAGCAGTTTCTTCTTGGCGGTTGGCTCGTCTATCCCTTCTCTCGCTGCGCGATCGTTAATCTGCTTCTGGACGAGCGGCGTGAGCACCCAACCAGGGCAGATCGCGTTGCAGGTAATCCCGGTGGCAGCAGTTTCCAAGGCTACGGTCTTGGTAATGCCGATGATTCCATGTTTGGCGGCAATATAGGCAACCTTGTTGACCGATGCAACCAGACCGTGCGTAGAAGCAGTATTAATGAGCCGTCCCCAGCCACGCTTCTTCATACCGGGCAAAGCGGCTCGGATGGTGTGGAAGGTCGAGGAGAGATTGATGGCTATGATCTGGTTCCAGCGGTCCACGGGAAACTCTTCTATGGGTGCGACAAACTGGACTCCAGCGTTGTTTACAAGAATATCGACAGAGCCGAGCCGTTTTTCGGCATCACGGATGAGGGCTTCACATTCGTCCGCTTTGGAAAGATCGGCGGGATTATAGAGAACCGTGACTCCATATTGCGCGGACATGCCCGCGCGGAGTTTTTCGATTTCGGCGGCATCTCCGAAACCATTCAGCATGACATCAGCACCCTGCGCCGCAAGTGCCCGAGCCACGCCTTCGCCGATGCCGCTAGTAGATCCGGTAACAACAGCTTTGCGACCTTTGAGCATTTGTGTCCCCTTTAGATATGAGCAGATTATTGGGTTGTGATGAGACCAGAAACACCAAAAGCGTTGTCTCTGAGCTCGTGTGCCTTGAGCTAAGCCCGATTACTTTATACTGATTGGGGCCTTGCGGCAATTTTTCTATAGTGGAATCTCAATTACATGAAGTTTGTTTGGAATGTGTTGATGTGGCTGGCGAGCACCGGCGTATTGACCTCGACCGGATATCTTGTCCTGTTGCTGGCAGCCAGCACGCGGTTTCGCTGGCGGCGCAGGGAAATCGCAGCACGCTCCCCGGAGCAGATGCCCTCTGCAACCATGATGAAACCGCTCTGCGGCCTGGAGCCGCGGCTGGAAGAAAACCTGGCGAGCTTCTTCGCTCAGGACTACCCGGAGTTTGAAATTCTATTTGGCGCCCGCGATTCGAGCGACCCGGCCCTGGAAGTGGTGCGCCGGCTCTGCGCGCGCTATCCCCACGTAAACGTGAGAGTTGTATTTTCCGGAGAGCCGGACAAGCCCAATGCCAAGGTCTGCACGTTGCGGGAAATGTTCTCCGCAGCCAAGTATGAGTACGTCGTAATCAGCGACAGCGACGTGGGAGTTGAGCGCGACTACCTGCGCAGGGTGGTGGCGCCTCTGCTCGACGGCAACACCGGCCTGGTGATGTGTCTATACCGCGGGGTGCCGACTGGAGGCTTCTGGGCAGGACTAGAAGCGCTGGGAATGTCCGTGGAGATGACCGCTGGAGTATTGGCGGCGGCGAACATGGGAGAAGTGGATTTTGCGCTGGGGCCGACCATGGCTACGCGCCGCGAAGTGGTAGAGAGCGTGGGTGGCATCGGTGCGCTGGCTGACTACTGCGCCGACGACTACGTGCTGGGAAACCTGGTGGCAAAATCAGGACGCCGGGTGGTGATCAGCGACGTGGTGATCGATCATTACGTGGTAAACCGTTCGTTCAAGGCCTCGATGCAGCACCAGAGGCGATGGATGATGAGTACGCGCTTCTCAATTCCGCTGGGTCATGCCTTCTCCGTATTGACGTTTGCCGTGCCGTTTGGAGCGCTGGCGGCGCTGGCGGGATGGTTGGGAGACCACGCGGCGCTGGGCGCGGAGATGCTTGGCTGGGCGCTGATCAATCGCATGATAATGTCCGTGGCCGTGGGCTGGGGCGTGGTGCAGGACCGGAGGGCGCTGACTTACTGCTGGCTCTATCCGCTGCGCGACCTAATGGGCTTCGGTTTCTGGCTGGCCAGCTATGCCGGAAACACGGTAGAGTGGCGCGGCGAAAAGTACCGGCTGATTCGCGGCGGATTGATGGTCCGGCAGGGGACTGAGGTTCCACATCTGCTAACTTCGGCAGATGTGGGGCACCAAGACGCAGAGGCTGCTTCCCACTCAAGCCAAAAGAAGGCTTGAATGGCCGAGCACCATCACTTGTGGTTCGTGTAAACAATCTTCCCTGAACTGGCGGCATACACCGGCAGGTTTGGACCTAACACTTCGCCCACCTTTTTTTGCTCAAAGTCCGGCGCGAAGAGAAAGACCCTTGTGGGGGAGTTCCAGAGGTGGAGCAGATCGGCGTCGTCGAGAAAGATGTGCGGTGCGTCGGGAAATGTCGAGCCGAACCACATGGAAGTGGTGCGTCCGTTGACCAGCTCAACCGGGTGCCGCAGATAAAAAATCAGCGATGAACCGTAGGCCTGATCGCCGTAAATAAGGACGCGATCCTGGGGCCGTATCTGCTGCTCAATGCGCGTGGCCAGGAGGCGTGAGCTGAGAAAGGGATCGAAGCGGATCAGCGCAACGTGGGCAGCGATGAGAAATACCGCCATGGTAACCGCCAGCGCCCATGTGCTGGCCACGTAGCGGCGCTTGAGACACAGGACGATCTCAGCCAGCGAACCAGAGACCAACGCAATGACGGCGAGGATGGCCGGGAGGCGCAAGGCAGCAAAAGATTGCCCCGTGAGATCGAGGATGTGCCCCATGGAAAGGGTGTCGTTGGCCTGATTGGATTGCGCGAGAACCTCGCCGATATCCGGCACGAAGGGCATGTGCCGCGATGACCAGAGCCCTGCGATAAGGACGACCGCAAAGACCAGGCGCACGGTGACGCTGATCGCCGAGGTTGCGAGCAACCAGGGCCGCTGGGTTGACTTCCCTTCCCCTTCGCGCTGCTCGTCGGCCAGAGAAGAACCCAACAGAAGAAAGAACGCGAGATAGGCGGGGAATGTGTAGTACTCCTGGTTGGTGGAGAAGGCGAAGAAAAGCAGCGTGACCGAGGCCCAGAGGATGCAGATCCAGCGGGTGCGGGCGCGGAAATCGAGGGGGGGCTTGTCCCCACATTCGCCAAAAGATGGCGGATGTGGGCCGCCTGCAGGCGCATATGGACCACCCTGAGATTTAATCGGCCTTCGCAGGTCGGCGATGAGGCGGCGCAGGGCCAGTGGCAGGTACAGGCTCCAGGGAAAGAGCCAGACCAAGTGCAGCGTCCAGTAAAGATAGCCAGGGAGCTTGTTGTAGTCCTTGGGAATGCGCTTACCAAGGAAGCGCAAGAAATGTTCGTTGACGAAGTAAAACCAGAAGAAACCGTGATGATCTCCGATGGCAGGGTTGCGCAGGCTGGCGAGGATATGCCACGGAGCAGCAATCGCGAAAAACAGGATCATGCCGGAGAAGAGATGAAACTCGCGCCAGCGCCGCCATTCCCCGGTCAGGATGAGATAGGCAACCAAGGTGATTCCGATGACCACCAATGCGAGAAGTCCTTTAGTGAGCACGGCAAGAGCAAGCAAAGCATATCCGGCGTACCAGGCAACGCGCGCGTCAGGACGGTCAAGGGCGCAGGCCAGGCAATAGAAGGCCGCAGCTATGAAAAGGCTCAGGATCGCCTCGGGAATGAGCACGCGGGTGAAGAGGAAACATCCGGCAGCGGTGGCCGTGAACAGTCCGGTGTAGAGCCCGGCACGAGTGCCGAAGGCGCGGCGTCCCCAGACGACTCCGAGCAGGAGCAAGAGGAACATGGCCGCAACGGTTGGGAGATGGGCGGCAGCTTCGTTGACACCGAAGACACGAAAGGAGCCGGCAACCAGCCAGTACATCAGTGGCGCCTTTTCCAGATAGCGCACGCCATTTATGTGCAGCGTCACGTAGTCGCCGCGAGTGATCATCTCGCGGGCAGCTTCCGCGTGAGAACTGTCTACGTCATCCTGCAGAGAAGGCGAGAAGGCAGAACCCAAATAGACAGCCAGAAATAAGACAATAACCGCAGCCAGGCAGAGCCTGCGCGATGAGGTACTGGTTTCGGCGTCCAAATCGCATTTTCCTCTAAGACGGTCTGTCTCCTATGCTATCAGCTTGCAGCGTCGGCGGTTAAGAGCAGGCACATGCTAAAGGACGTTCAAAAACGATGTTGGGCTTCCTGCCTTCGTCGGCGTCACAATGGGCCGATTCAGAGTGAATTGCCAAGGTACCGCGTTTGATAAAGGGCTGACCCGGAAGAATAATGGTCCCACAAAGATTGCAAATTAATCCCACAGAAGTGTCGCTATTTTTTACTAACATTAAGAATTTCCCCAAACGTATTGATCGGAATAAATGCGTTACTACGATTAGAGCCCTAGGAATAGACCCTGCGCGGTGATGTGCATCACTGGCAGACGTGTGTCAGGGATCGCTCGGACTATAGATGGCCACGTCTCAGCTTAGAGAATCTTAACTGGACGGGCGAGGGCGGTCTTGATCATGTCCCCGGTTCGCTGGGCGATAAAGTCCATCATCGGTTGCGTAATGCCAGGATAAATGCCAAGCCAGAAGGTCTGGTTCATCACCGTATCCGTGTTTTCGAGGTTGCCCGAGATGCGATATCGAACATCCTTGTAAGCAGGCTGGCGGGTCAGGTTCCCGGAGAAAAGAAGGCGGCTGCCGATCTTGACTTCATCGTAAAAGGTCAGCAATTCGAGGCGTGAAAAAGGAGCCCCGCTGCGCACGGTGATGGGGAACCCGAACCATGACGGGTCGGAGCCGGGGGTAGCTTCGGGGAGAATCAGGAATTCCTCGAAGGGCTTGAGGAGCGCGTGAAGGTAGGAGAAGTTGGCGCGGCGCTGGGCGATAAATCCATTGGCACGATCCAGTTGCGCGAGGCCGACGGCTGCCTGGAAATCAGTGATCTTCAGGTTGTATCCAATGTGCGAGTAGACGTACTTGTGGTCGTAGCCAAAGGGTAGATCGCCGAGCTGCCACTGGAATCGCTTGCCACAGGTATTGTCTTTGCCTGGGTCGCACCAACAGTCGCGTCCCCAGTCGCGGAAAGACTCAACGAGAACTTTGAGTTGATTATCCTGGGCGAAGACGGCTCCGCCCTCGCCCATGGTGATGTGGTGGGCTGGATAAAAGCTGAGGGTACCGATGTCGCCGAATGAGCCGACGAGGTTGCCATCGTAACGGGCTCCGAGGGCATCGCAACAGTCTTCAATCACCCAAAGATCATATTTTTCGGCAATCCGCATGACCTCGGCAAGATTGAACGGATTGCCCAGGGTGTGCGCCAGCATGATGGCACGGGTTTTCGAGGAGACTGCGGCTTCGATCTTATCGGGCTCGATGTTGTAGGTGGGGATGTCGACATCGACAAAGACCGGAATCAATCCATAGTGCACGGCAGGATTCACGGTGGTGGGAAAACCGGCGGCAACCGTGATGATCTCATCGCCGGGGCGCAAGGCCTGATCGCCAAGTTTGGGCGAGGTGAGGGCGGCGACGGCGAGCAGGTTGGCCGAGGAGCCGGAGTTGGTGGTCACGGCCCAGCGAATGTCGAGAAATTCGGCAAGCCTGCGTTCGAATTCGGCATTGAAACGCCCTGTGGTGAGCCAGAAGTCCAGGGAGGCATCGACGGCGTTGCAAACTTCCTCGGCTCCGAAGACCTTGCCGGAAGGAGGGATCACGGTTTCACCGGGCACGAAGGCGCGTGGGGCGTGGCGCTGTATCGTGTACTCAGTGACTAGCCTCAGGATTTGCTCGCGTAATTCTTCGGTTGTCATACACTCACATCCGGCGCGGACTGCGCCTTTGATTGTTGCGTAAACGATTGAATCTGACTCAGGGTGCAGGCGCGGACATCGTGTCCGCCGTAGAAGAGTTTGTACCACTCGACGGTCTTGGCGAGAGTCTCATCGAGACCCCAGCGCGGGCTCCATCCAAGCCGGCCGCGAGCCTTGGCGGAATCAAGACGCAGCAGGTGAGCCTCATGAACCTTCTCTTGCGAAGCTGAGTGCCAGGAGGCAGTGGCTCCCCAAAGCCTCGCCATCTCGGAGACGAGATAGCCCACTGGACGCGCATCGGAATCTGCAGGACCGAAGTTCCAGGCTTCGGCAAATGCGGGGCCATCGGCTAAGAGGCGCTCGGCCAGCATGAGGTATCCGGCTAGAGGCTCAAGGACGTGCTGCCATGGGCGCACTGCCTCGGGATTGCGGATTACGACGGGCTCTCCGGCGGAAAAGGCGCGCACGATGTCAGGAACCAGGCGATCAAGCGCCCAGTCGCCTCCGCCGATCACGTTTCCGGCACGCGCCGAAGCCACTGCAACAGGGTGCCCTGTAGAAAAGAAAGACCGGCGATAGGCGGCGGTTACGAGTTCTGCGCAACCTTTACTGCTGCTGTAGGGGTCGTGCCCGCCCATCGGCTCATGCTCGCGATAGGGCGATTGCCACTCCTGATTTTCGTAGCATTTGTCGCTGGTGACGACGACGACGGCGCGAACGCTCGGGGTGCGCCGGACAGCGTCGAGGACATGGACGGTTCCGAGGACGTTGACCGCGTAGGTCTCAACTGGACTTTCATAAGACAGGCGGACCAGGGGCTGGGCGGCCATGTGAATCACGACCTCGGGCTTGAAATCGCGCAGGGCTGATTCGAGTGCGGGTAAGTCGCGAATATCTCCCCGGGTGGAACGGAACCGGCCTTCGAGATCGAGCAGACGGTAGAGGCTCGGATCGGTTGGAGGATCGAGGGCATAGCCATAGAGATCAGCTCCCATGGACAACAGCCAAAGAGCGAGCCAACTGCCCTTGAAGCCGGTGTGTCCGGTGACAAAAACCTTACGGGATTTCCAGAAGGTTGTGTCCATAGCCGATTTTTAGATCGTAACACCGGTGGGAGCAATGGTTGGCAAAAGAAGGTAGAGAGTAGCAGCAAAGACGAAGAACAGCCGCAAGGACAAAGTCAAAAGCCCCGCCCTAACCAAAAGAAGGTTAGAACAGGGCATCCCATTGGACCCTGGAGATTTAGACTTCCTCATTCGCCTACTGCAGAGCAGAATCAGCCAACGTGGCAATGACTGAGGCGTTGTAACGGAGCACACCCGAAGCATCGCTGTAGAAGTGGCGAGTGCCGGTATCAGCGGAAATGGGGTCAGCATTGGACTGGTAGAACGTTTCTGGGGCAACAAAGGGGCCGCTGACAGTGAAATTGTAACCACTCTTGGGACAGGCACTGCCGTCAACAGCAGCGGCGCAGCCCAGAACACTGTCCAGTAGACAAGCGTGATTCTGATCCGCGGTGGTGCAGGTGCCGCTCGATCCCGGTCCAAGATACGTCAGCCCACCCGCATAGCCAAAAGTCGGGTAAGTCGACTGGTAGGTGACTTCTGCAGTGTTGATGGTGCGCAGTGAGCCCACGGCTGAAGCTTCATTGGCGGCGATACGTGATCGCAGCAGGTTTGGGATGGCAATGGCGGCAATGACGAGGATGATTGCTACAACGATAAGAAGCTCAATCAGCGAGAAGCCCTTCTGCTTACGCATCAAATTCTCCAGTAGTCTTTGTGTCCTTCTGTAGGCTCAGTGTGGTCAAGAGCTGGACAGGATGGTATATCTTGCTGGTACTCGCTTGAGAGAGCAAATTACGGTGGTAACCCACATTCGTGCGAGGCGGAAGCTTCACTGCGGCGCAGAGACCGGAGAAAAGGACAAATTCAAAAGCCCCGCCCTAACCAAAAGAAGGTTAGAACGGGGCACCCTCGGAGTTTCCCGATACTTGCCAGTTTTCTAGTAGCGGTATGTGTCGGGCTTGTATGGGCCCGTCACGGGGACGCCGATGTAGTCGGCTTGCTTCTGGGTAAGGGTCGTTAGCTTGACGCCGATCTTTTCAAGGTGCAGACGGGCTACCTCTTCGTCCAGCTTCTTCGGGAGTGTGTAGACGTCGATGGCGTAGGTATCACGGTTCTTCCAGAGATCGATTTGCGCGAGGGTCTGGTTGGAGAAGCTATTGGACATGACAAAGCTTGGGTGTCCGGTGGCGCAGCCAAGATTGACCAGGCGGCCTTCGGCAAGCAGGAAGATCGAGTGGCCGTCGGGGAAGGTGTACATATCGACCTGCGGCTTGATGTTGGTACGGACGACACCGGGAGCACTGTTGAGCTTATCGACCTCGATCTCGTTGTCAAAGTGTCCGATGTTGCAGACGATGGCCTGGTCCTTCATACGTTCCATGTGTTCGAGGCGGATGATGTCCACGTTGCCAGTGGTGGTGACGTAAATGTCGCCGATGCCCAAGGTCTCCTCAACGGTGGTGACCTGATAGCCAGCCATGGCGGCCTGGAGAGCGTTAATAGGATCAACTTCCGTGACGATGACTCGCGCACCGAGGCCGCGCAGCGACTGCGCCGAGCCTTTGCCCACGTCTCCGTGTCCGCAGATGACGGCGACCTTGCCGGCGACCATTACGTCGGTGGCGCGCTTGATGCCGTCGGCTAGCGATTCGCGGCAGCCATAAAGATTGTCAAACTTTGACTTGGTCACCGAATCGTTGACGTTGATGGCCGGGACGAGGAGTTTGCCCTCTTCCTTCATGCGATAGAGGCGATGCACTCCGGTGGTGGTTTCCTCGGAGACGCCGCGCCAGGCGGCAACAAGCTGATGCCAGCGCTGCGGGGTTTCGACATGCACCTTTTTCAGAAGATCCTTGATGACCTTTTCTTCGTGCGATTCAGAAGGGGTGTGGACCCAACGCGAGCCGTTTTCCAATTCGTAGCCTTTATGGATGAGCAGGGTTACGTCGCCGCCGTCGTCCACTACAAGCTCGGGGCCATTGCCGCCGGGATGGGTGATGGCGCGGAGGGTGCAATCCCAATATTCTTCGAGCGACTCGCCCTTCCAGGCAAAGACTGGAACACCGGTTTGCGCGATGGCGGCAGCAGCGTGGTCCTGGGTGGAGAAGATGTTGCAGCTGGCCCAGCGGACGCTGGCTCCGAGCTCGACCAGCGTCTCTATGAGGACGGCGGTCTGGATGGTCATGTGCAAGGAACCGGTGATGCGCACGCCCTGGAGAGGCTTCTCTGAGGAGTACTTCTTGCGGATCGCCATGAGGCCGGGCATTTCAAACTCGGCTACGGAAATTTCCTTGCGTCCCCACTCGGCAAGAGCTAGGTCGGCAACTTTGAAGTCGGTTAATACTGGCGTGAGCTGAGATCCCAAGGAAACATCCTCCCATTAAATATAGGGTGTGCATCTGTCCCCACATTCGCTAAAAGATGGCGAATACGGGCCACCCATCATGATTGATTATAGCGTTTCCGACTGGACTCAGGTGAGTGGCGCGTATTCGACAACTCGCACTCGCTCCTCGAAATACGTTCAAAGTGAGCAATTCTGACCAGACTCCAGGGCAACTCCTCTTTATATTTGTCGACGAACTTGCAGGACCACAGCGGGCTGGCTATTGTTGCCGGAGAGGATGTATGCCACTACCCACTATCGTCATCGCACAGCGCGACCCCGCCATTGCACAGGGATTAGCGAACGAGCTTCGGGTGCATGTTGCACGGGTAGCCGTGACAGAAAGCGCGACGGAACTGCACACAATATTGCAGCGTCGCGAAGCTCGAGTGGCTGTGCTTGATCTGGAAATCGTAAACCTGGAAGAAGTATGCCGGCTCGCAAGCATTCATGACGATCTGACGATCGTCTGTACGCATCGCTCACCGGACGAGCGGCTGTGGATCGCTGCGTTGCGTGCTGGTGCAGTTGAGTTTTGTCACCCGCAAGATGTCCGCTCCATCCTGCGCGCCTTGCGAGGGGCGTCGAAGCACCAAACTGCGATTCACTCACCTTCCCCCAGTGACGAATGCAGATCATGAAGCGGGTTTGAGGATGACACCGACGCCCCGGGTGCCACTGATGGCGACGGTGAAGGGAGCTTCGACGCGGAGATGGCGGACGGAACCAAACTGTTCAAGGGCGGGCTGGGCCGCGAGCCAAGACCAATCTACCTGACCTTCGCCAAGGTCTGGGTTGATGGTGAAATAGGCGATGCGGAAGGCCGTAAGGTTCTGGAAGAAGTGGCTGCCTTGCGAGGGAGTGACGCGAAAGTCGCGAAAGCCCGCCTCGACTATCACGCGCGCTCCGGAGACCTGATCCCAGGTTACGGGGATACCGAGCCATGGATCTTTCGATCCCCAACGTCCAACTCCAATGAGGATGTATGGAGTGTTATCGCGGATAAGTTGCGCGTTGAGGCGGGCAACGATTTCCGCGACCTCTACGCTGGAAGCGCGATGGAAGCTTTCATAATCGACGACTACCACGTCGTGGATATCCTCTATGCGTCCGTTGCCGAGGACGTGTGAGCTGCGGCAGAGGACGGTCGATGGATCGACGGACTCGACCGTGAAATCTTCGATCTCACGCGAGCAAAAGAGCGGACGCATCTGGAGAAAGCCGAAGTCCGCAGGCTCGTTGGAACTGCCCATGCGCACGGCAAACTCAATCTCAACGGGACGTCCAAGGGCATCGGTGCCCAGCTTCTGCAGATAGTCAAGAAGCGCAGGTAATGGGAAGACGTCGTGTTTGAGGATGGGCGCGAAGGTCACAACCCGCGAACCGGGACGGCTTAGCCCATCGTAGATCGCGTCGTTATCCCGTGAATAGGTTGAGGCGACGTAATGCAGGGTGCCATCGGCTTCGGCATCGCGCAGAGGAAATGCCTTTTCGCGCAAGCGATCGACGCTACGTGGTTGCGGCACATACGGAACCGATTCCGGGAGCAAGGGGGTGGGCGCTGAGCTTTGTTGCGCCAAGTGCAGATCAAGAGCCATGAACTCGGTTTGCGAGTTGCGTAGAATGTCTTCCACGCTGGAGAACTGGATCATGTTGCGGGGATAGCGAGGACAGAAAGATAGAGATTTTCCGCCATCGACGACGGTGCGTCCTAGTCCGAGAGCAACGGCGGCAATGCCGTCATTAGGCTGCATGGGCGGCGAGGGATAGAAGTTGCGGGAACGTACAACGCCGGAGAAATCCGGGTAATAGCGCGGGCCATGCGGAGCCCCAACAACCTCCTGAATCATGACGGCCATCTTCTCCTCTTCAAGGCGAAAAGGGGTGGCGCGGATGTACGACTTGGAGTGCTGAGTGAAGGTGGAAGCATAGACGCGCTTGACCCCTTCATTGAGCTCTTCGAGGCGAGAATCGAATTCCGCGGCGCTGTTGGCGAGCATGAACGTGTCATAGACGCCGGTGAATGGCTGGTACTGCGAATCCTCGAGAAGACTGGACGAGCGGACGGCGAGAGGGACGCGAATTTCCTGCAGGAAAGCGGCAAGAGCGGCGCGCAAAGTTCGAGGCAGAGCCGCAGCAAGGAAGCGGGAGGTCAACTCCTGGTCATCCATGCAGTGGATGGCGAAGGCCTCGAGGTTGTTCTCCGCCAGAAACTGCTCGAAAAGGTCGGTGGCTAGAACAAGAGTGTTAGGCACGGCCACGCGAATACCGGGAAACCGTTCGCTAACCTTGTACTTGTGCAGCAAATGACGGACAAAAGTAAGTCCGCGGGCTTTGCCTCCTAGAGAGCCACCGCCAAAACGCAGGAAAAAACCCTGGGAAGCATGAAAGTTCGAGGGCTGGAAGTCCCCAACAAGCACCTGCTTCTGCTCTCGCCGATAGTCGCGAATGGTTTGGAGACAGTGCGCGCGCAAGGCTTCGGCATCCTGATAATCGACGATGCGCCGAGGGCGGAGTTTTTCCGCCAGCGCGAGTTCGGTGCGGGCGATCAGCCAGTGCGAAATATCATTGCGCTCACCGTGGTAGATGAACGATTCGACGGGGATATGGCGAAGCTGCGACTCCATGGCGTCAAGATCGGCGGCGCGGCCAACTTCGGCGCCATCAGGAAGGCGGAAGACGAAATCGCCGAATGCAAACTCGTGGGTGAGAAGCTGCCGCATGTCAGCCAGCAGAGTGTCAGAGCCCTTGCGCAGAAAAGCGAAGCCCTCCTGGTTAGCTCGCAATTGGAACTTTGAGTCGCCGGATTGGAGCACCACGGGAATGTCCGGTATGGTTTGGCGAACGAGGTGCGCAAGCGTGAATCCAGCATCGGGATCGAGATGACCGACGCGAGGAAACTCGACGTCGGAGACTACGCCGAAAAGATACTTGCGGTAGCGCTCGACCTTCGCTTCAGCCATCTCGTAATTCTGGGCGAGGAGAATCTTGGGACGGGCGCGCATGCGCACGAGTTTGTGCGCGAGGTTGTAACCGTCGCTCAGAATGCGGCGTGATTGGGTGATGAGCGCCGTGTAGATCTCAGGCAGCAGCGCGGAGTAGTAGCGCACATCGTCCTCGACTACAAGCACGACGGGCACTCCTACCTTGAGCGTGTCATGTTCGACGTTACGCTTGTCCTCTACATACTTGACGATGGCGAGCAGCAGGCGCGGATTTCCCTGCCAGAGAAAGACCTGCTCGATTCCATCGAAAGTGACTGACTGCGCACGCCGGGCCATCAACGCCAGTAGTTCCTGATGATCAAAGGCGAGGACGGCAATGGGAATATCGAGTCCGGCACGACGGACGGCAGCGGCCAGGTCAAGACAATCCATATCATTGAGGTGGACGTTGGTGACGATAAGGTTGTAGCGCGGCTGGGTGCTTGCCAGCTCGAGGGCCTCGGCAGCGGTGCTGACGTGAGTGATCTCAGGAGTGTGCTGGAGATGGAGTTCGAGCGACTGGCCGATCAGCAACTCGTTGAGCCGCCCGTCTTCGCGCAGGATGAACGAATCGTAGAGGCTCGAGACGAGCAGGATGTCCTGCACGCGAAACGGCATGAGGTTTTCGAAGCCTTCGAAAAGGCGCTCAGGATCGGCAAAGAGCTGCGAAGTCTCGACTGGCGGCATTTGGGTGGAGCCTTGCTACAACACGCGATTTGACTCGCCGAACATAGTACATGTCTCGGAAGCATGACGCCATCGGGAATCGTGGATAGGAGCGTCTGTGGATCGCACTGCAGAAAACGAGCAGGGCGAGCGCCTATGAATTTCAGGCACGCGCCCCTGCCGTAAGCTAGTTACCCTTCACCCAGGTTGGTGCTCGTTGGTGGCACTTAACGCAGTTATTAAGAGAGAACGCGACTTTCAAATGGCAGGCCCCGCAGTGATGTCCTTCGATGTTGGAAAACATCGTGTACTTGGCCTCGGCTTTGCTGGTGGTTGGGAATATCTCCGGATGGCACAGTTCGCAGCCATTCCAGATGGCGTGTTTCTCATGCGAGAAAATCACCGGATTGACCCATTCTAGGCCCGCTTTTATGGAGAAGTCCGGCCTGCTCTGCATATTCGATCTCTTGATCGAAATGCCCGGCAGAAAGTCGACTGGCTTAACGCTCCCATTCTTTTCCGCAGCCTCCCAGTCAACGCCGTAAATGCCCTTTGGGAACTTGGCGGTATAGGAACTGTAGTTGTATTTCCTCGCATCCTTTTTGCCTACGGAATGGCAGCGGTCGCACTGCTTGTCATTCACGGCATCGGAGCAGGAAGCGAAGATTGGCTTACCCTCGAATTCCCGTTTCCCGTCATGGCAAGCGCCGCAATGAAAGCCCTGGCGGTTGGTGCTGGCGCTTACACCGGTGGCTTTGGCCTGCATGGCAAAACCAACGTCCACATGGCAAAGTCTGCAGGTGAACTTGGAGCGGTGAAGCCAATGGTCGAAAACGACCGGACCGGGACCGCTGGAAGCATAGTTATCGAGAATCACCTTGCCGTAGTCGGCAGGATTAGCGGGGGGCGCCGCGGGCAGATAGAGTTGTTGGGCGACGGCACCGCTGCTCAGTATGAGGACTCCACAGAGCAGCGAGAGCAGGAATATTCCGCCCTTATTTTTTCTCATTTCTCTTTGAATCGAGTACATATACATAAAGGCCTCGACACATTCGTAGTCGTCCGGTGAAGACTTTTTTCCGCGTTTCGTCGAGTTTCTCAAGCTGCGGCAACAGCGCGTCGCATCGCTGGATAAGAGCAATAAGCTGCTCCTCCGAGAAAGTCATGGCATCCTGAGTTTTCGAGCAAACTTCATCAAACTCGTTCTGCCATGCTTCCCGCGCCGGAGCCGCTTGGGCGGTTTGCAAACCGGGCTCGCCGATGGCTGGCACGCCACCCAGGAAGCCCAGTGCGGTCAACAACAAAATCGCGACAATCTTCCGCTTGAACATGGAAGCCTCACTTCATCTCCATTACCGGCTTGGAATGGCAGCGCTGACAATCCGTCAAAGGAAACGCCACGCTGGTGTGGCACGCGCCGCAGGATTTCCCTTGGGAGATGTCAACCATCGTGTAGTGCGACGTTCCCTTCTTCACGCCCGTAAATATTTCGGGATGACAAAGTTCGCATCCGTTCCAGACCGTATGTTTCCTGTGGGAGAAGATAATGTCGGGCATCCCCTCAACCTTGGGGTTGAGCACAAAATCCTTCTGTAGGGCGAGCGGATTTCTTGGGGTAACGCCCTCGATATGAGCAACTGGCTTAATCAGGCCCAACTCTTCCGATTTCTCCCAATCGATTCCGTTTCCATAGCTCTCCTTGGGAAGCGGCTTGGCGAAACGGAAGAAGTCGTAATCGCTCGCGACTTTCCTGCCGAGGGAGTGGCATCGCTCGCATCTCTTGGCGTCTCCGGGGGCCATTTTGTTCGAGCAGGCGGCAAAGACAGCCTTTCCGTCGACGAGCATTTTCCCGTTATGGCAGGTTCCGCAATAGAAACCCCTGGCATTGTCCGCAGCCTTGATGTCGGTACCGTTAGCCTTCATCGCGAAACCGATGTCCACGTGGCAGACCCTGCAAGTGAACCTCGAGCGGTGGATCCAATGCTCGAAGACCACGGGCGCAAGCTGCGTCTTGCCTGAGTAGTTATCGATAACAACCCGGCCGTATTCGTAGGGCAGGGGCCGCCGCTTCTTAGTCCCGCTTTGAGCTTGTGAGATGGACTGACCGCAGAAAATCAGGATGACTACCAGTACAGTGAATAGCTTCTTGTTCATCGAGAACCTCCGCCCGAGTGAACCCGCCTTCTTCTTTCATCCGCTCCGTTGCTTCCAGTAGGTCCGCCGCAGCCGGAACGACTGCCGGCCCCATACAACGGAAAAGCACAAGATATTTACCCCTTATCCGGGCACAATGCAGTGACCCTGCTCACGGCCCGTCGTGATGCAAAAGGCACGATGCGCAGAGAGGCGCCGCATAACCTCAATAAGCTGGACGGACTTACTCTCATCATCTGCAAGCTACAAAATCACAACTCGCAGCAACATTGGGCTCTCTGGCCGGTGTATACTGCCGGAACGCCCAGGAGTCCGGCCCTGGGTGTGGCCCTGGGCCTACGACGTGCGACCTCCGGCGAGTAACTCAAACCAATGCATACGCAGGTGCGTGGAGCTCATGTGGATGCGTGCTTTCGCTAATTTTCGGCGTCGTCCGCCGATGAGAATACTCTCATGAAAATCATTACAACGTTCGTTGCACTAACCGCGCTGGTGGCTGGAGTGTCCATTGCTGCCGCCGCCGAAGAACATGGCCCCAAGACGGCGATCCAACAGAAGTTGGAATCCGAATACGCCCTTACCAAGACTACTGACGATAAGACCGACATTGTGACTGCTGGAGCAGTGCTGGTGCTGCAAAAAGACAAATTGATGATGGTGGCCGCGAGCAGCGCAGCCAATCCCTGTCCGAACACCTATAGGGACGGGAAACTGACTCCCAACTCAGGTTGTAAAACCGGGGAATTTCTCAGGCGCATTCCAGGCTTCGGAAGCCGCATCCCAGGTGCGGACAAGGCTCCAGCGACCAGGACGTTCGTGAGCGGCGAAAAATTCTGGGTGACCAAGATCGACGTCCGGGACAACGGAGTCGTCATGGAGTTATTCAGTGACGCGATCAACGATGTCCGGTTTAAGGGGTTGCTGACGATTCCGTTTAAGGACGGTGTTCCCTCGTCCGATGATGCGCTTAAGTTGGTTCAGGAAGTGGTAAAGACGGCTCCGTCAGAGGATGCAAAGGGCGATGCTGCGGCAAAAGACAGCCAGCCAGCGGCGCCAGCCAGCGCCGCGGAGGCCGTGCCTCCCCCGATCGCACCGCCGCCTCCGCCGCCGGACGAACCTCCTGCCACGCCGCCTACGGTATCACTGGGACAAACACCGGCACAGGTCGAAGCCATTCTGGGTCCACCGCTAAGAAAAGCCAAGGTTGGGAATCGAGACATTTACTCCTACAAGGATTTGAAGGTGACGTTCCTTAACGGCAAGGTGAAAGACATTCAATAGCCGTCCACACCTCAACCGGGACGGCAAGAAGTGTTAGGGGGATTGCAATGAGTATGCTCGGAGCTAGCCACATTCATCCGATGAGGTATTTGAGCCTGTGCGCGGTTTTGGCACTGTTCGTTAATCCGTCACTGAGGGCAGACGATAAAAAGCCTGCCGCAAAATCTGCCCCAGCGAAAGCTGCTCCGGCAAAGGCCAGCCCGGCGAAGCCCGGAGGCGCAGCGCCGCATGGTCCTGCGGCTGGCGCGCATGGTCCAACGACAACCGGACATGGCCCGACCACGGCTGGGCACGGCCCAACCACGACAAGCACCGGTCATACGACAACCACTACGAGCGGTCGTACCACAACCACAACCGGCGCTGCCTCAGGAAAAGGCGCAACCGGCGGAGCTGCAGGACGTGGCGGCGCGGCTGGAGCCACTGCAGGCCGCGGCGCTACGGGTGCTGGCGCCGGCCACGGAGCGAACGCAGGAGGAGGCAGGGTTGCAAATGGCCACACGGTGGTTCAGGCCAGAAACGGTGCGGCAGTGGTCAAGCGTTCCGACGGAAGAGTTGCATCGCTGCACGATCCTAAGCGCGGCATGGACGTTCACCGTGGGCTGAACGGAAATCGCCGGGTTGTGGTGGAGCGCCGCGACCATTCCCGCGTATTCGTAGAGCATGGCGGGCACGGATATGTGCAGAGGCCCTATATGTATCATGGCCATGAGTACGCAAGGCGCTCGTATTACTACCATGGCGCCTACTATCACAATTACTATGGCCGCTATTACTACCGCGGAGTTTACATCAATCCCTACTACCCGGCCTACTACTACGGGCCCGCTTATTACGGATGGGTTTACAATCCGTGGCCGGCACCGGCGGTCTATGCGTGGGGCTGGGGCGGAAATCCGTGGTATGGATATTACGGTGGCTATTTCACGCCTTATCCTGTGTATGCGAGCCCATCGCTCTGGCTGACGGATTACATAATCTCAACCTCGCTGGCGGCGGCTTACCAAGCCCAGGTGGAAACGCAAACCCAAAATGCGGCATTGAGCAATCCCGCTCCTCTGACGCCCGAAGTAAAGCAAATGATCGCGGATGAAGTGCGCCTCCAGATTGCGCTTGAAAACTCCGAGGCTCAGTCCGGAGCCCAGAGCGCTGAACCCAACGCAGCGTCGAGCAGTGTGCAGCGCATGTTGACGGACGGGAAAGAGCATGTCTTCGTGGCAGGACAAGACCTAGATGTGGTGGACACTGCAGGAACGGAGTGCTCTATCAGTCAGGGCGATGCCCTCCACCTTACAGATATGAATCGGTCAGACCCAACGCTGACATCCCTCAATCTCACAGTGCTGGCGAGCAAGGGAGGCAAGGAGTGTCCGAAGGGCGACACGGTTTCCGTTTCGCTTTCCGACCTTCAGGACATGAGCAACCACATGCGCGAAACTATCGACCTGGGCATGAAGGAATTGCAGGCTAAGCAGGGCACTGGGGGATTGCCCGCAGCTCCGCCTTCGGCTAAGGCTCCTCCCGTGGAATCGGCGATGGCTCTGAACGCACCTCCTCCACCACCTGAGAGCGAGGTTGCAGCCGAGCTCAAAACGCAGGCGAAGGATGCGGACGCGGCTGAGAAGGAAGCCGTTTCCGATATTCCGGCTCCTACGTCAGTTTCGGCCAGCGCGGAACCTCCGACCGTATCGCTCGGCCAAACGCCGGAACAGGTCGCGGCAGCGCTGGGTAAACCCAAGAGCATCATGGATCTGGGAGCAAAGAAGATTTATGTCTACCCGGACATGAAGGTGACGTTCAACGGCGGTAAAGTCACCGACATTAAGTAGCTTGCGGCAAGTTGAATAAGTTGGACGAATAACAAATGTTCGAGTCCCCCCATCTTATCCGCGCTGTTTCCGCGCTGATAAGGTGGGGGGAGCTTTCCCCTTCACCGCGGTTATGGCGTTACTGCTGAAGTATCCTGCTTTTGTTCCCGCCCGTTCGAATACATCAGTTCTGAAACGATCTTGCGCAGAGGTAACAGCGAAGAAAATCGATTGCCGGTTGAGGAGCGTAAGAGCAGCGCTGAAGATTTGTGCCGTGCTGGGGGCCTTCGCAGGCTCAGGATGACCCTCTTCTTGGCCTACAGGTCTTGTTGAATACGTGTGATTCCCCGCAGGGAGAGCGCGGCGCGGCGTGCTTCCCTGCTGAGAGATCGCCTCCCGGCTGCCGTAGGCCTTGTTTTACGCTACGGTAGCCGGGGGTGTGAACTAGACAAGTCCCTGATCCATCATTGCGTTGGCTATCTTGAGGAAGCCTCCAATGTTGGCACCAGAGACCAGATTTCCGGGAGCGCCGTATTTTGCAGCAGTCTCGAAGCAGTTGCGGTGGACTTCCACCATGATGTTGTGCAGTTTCTGATCAACTTCTTCGCGAGTCCAAGCGATGCGCTGGCTATTCTGCGCCATTTCCAGACCGGAAACCGCAACACCGCCGCAGTTAGCCGCCTTGGCGGGTCCAAAGAGAACTCCATTCTCAAGGAAGAGACGAGTTGCGGGCAACGTGCTGGGCATGTTGGCGCCCTCGGCCACAACCTTGACTCCATTCTTGATCAGATTCTCGGCGTCCTTCAGGTTGATCTCGTTCTGGGTTGCACTCGGGAAAGCGCAATCGCCCTTCATGGCCCATAGCGGATTGTGATCCATCTGCACGTCCGTGGGGACGAAGATGGCTTTCTTGAATTGATTGACGTAGTCACGCATACGGCCGCGCTGAACGTTCTTCAACTCCATGACCCATGCAAGCTTCTCGCGGTCGATGCCATCGGGATCGTAGATGACACCGTTGGAGTCTGACATGGTAACTGGCTTGGCACCCAGATCCAGCAGCTTTTCAACCGTGTACTGAGCTACGTTTCCGGAGCCGGAGACGAGGCAGACCTTTCCTTCGAGCGAATCCTTACGGCTCTTCAACATCTCCTGCGCGTAATACACGCATCCGTAGCCGGTTGCTTCCGGACGAATCAGGGAGCCGCCCCAATTGATTCCCTTGCCGGTGAGGACTCCGCTGAACTCATTGCGGATACGCTTGTACTGTCCAAAGAGGAAACCGATCTCGCGTCCGCCCACGCCGATGTCACCTGCAGGCACGTCCGTGTCAGGGCCGATGTGGCGCTGTAGTTCGGTCATAAAGCTCTGGCAGAAGCGCATGACATCGCCATCGCTCTTGCCCTTTGGGTCAAAGTCGGAACCGCCCTTGCCGCCTCCCATCGCCAAGGTAGTGAGGGAGTTCTTAAATGTCTGCTCGAAGGCCAGGAATTTCAGGATTCCCAGATTCACCGAGGGATGGAAGCGCAGTCCGCCCTTGTAAGGCCCAATGGCGCTGTTCATCTGGATGCGGAAGCCGCGGTTGATCTGCATATTGCCGTGATCGTCAAACCACGGCACGCGGAACATAATGACGCGTTCCGGTTCCACCACGCGCTCAAGGATCCGGGACGAACGGAATTCAGGATGCTTATCGAGAACGGGGCGCAGGGATTCGAGAACTTCCTGCACAGCCTGATGGAATTCCGGTTCGGCGGGATTCTTCGCCTTCACCTGGGCAAGTACTTCTTCAATGTAGCCGGCCGGATTCTTGAATCCGGTGGACGCTAGGCTTGTTTCAGTTGGCATACGTGACGCCTCCAGAATTTGTAAACCAGTTGCGTTCTTTCTTGTAGAAGGACTCCCGGCGGGCCGTTATCGCGAAGGGAAGGTGGGTGGAACGGAGCGGCGGGACATCTTCAGAGCGCGTAAGACGACGCGCTACGCTGCAGCGATCCAGTGCCACGAAACCACTGGGGTAAAGGTTGGCCCGGAGGCCTTTGTCCGAGGGGAACGGCCCTCGATCCGGAACAGCATTAAATCCTCTGCGGAGCGGCTGCGCCGTGACGGGTGTCACCTGCAAACGTGATAAGCATCCGGATCGCAACCCCGCCCCATTCTTGCACATAGCGTGATTGGAGAGAGCTGCTTCAGGGCGAGTGACGCTCGATGGATCGTGATAGCATGTTGAAATTCGCACTACAAACATCGCAGCCCGTTGGTTTACGCTTCGCGCCGCAGCCAACCCAAGCGTGGGGCTGGCCGCGAATCTGTAAGGCCGCGGGTTTGGACTAACCTGGCCCTGGTGAAGGAAGAGAAGCATGAGTCCGAATCCGATGTCGATTTCAACCCCGCTATTACGTTTCGCATCCATGTGCTGTTCGATTGCTCTGATGCTGACCGCACTCTCCCTGGGTGCCTTGGCACACGCGGGATCAGTGTACGTGCCGGTGGATAGCTGGGTTTATCCCGCGGCAGAGCGGCTTGCGGTGCTGACGAATACGCGGGCTGAAGTTCTGGGAATGAGACCGTGGACGCGGGCTCAGATCGCCCACTTCCTGGAACGCGCAAGAGAGATGCCTCACGACGGCGAGAGCCAGAACCTTCAACGCGCACTGGAGCGCGAATTCGCACCCGAACTGAATAGCAAGATTGAACAAACCGCGCTGGAGTCCGTTTATGCCCGGACGACCCAGATTGCGGGCACGCCGCTGCGCGACAGCTACAACTTTGGACAGACCCTTGCCAATGACTTTGGACGCCCCTACGGACAAGGGTTCAACGCGATCTCGGGCGGCTCAGGCTATGCGCAGCAGCGGGCGGGACTGATGTATGTTCGCGGTGAGTATCAGCACGGTGCATCGCTGCCTACGCCTTCGGCAGCGACCCTCGCAGCTCTTCCGGGTATCGATTTCTTGCCCGCCGGAGCCGCGCCGTTACGGACCCAAGGAGGCCCCGTGGTGGATCGCCTGCGCCTGCTTGATGCTTATGTTGGCGTCTCGTTCGGGCGCTGGACGGGGATCATCGGGAAACAAAGTTTGTGGTGGGGTCCGGCGGCCGGCGGCGCGATGCTGGAAAGCAACAACGCCGAGCCAATCTGGATGGCCAGGCTGACCAATGATCTTCCGTACCAGATTCCCCTACTCGGCAAGGCGCGACTGGACATGTTTTATGGGAAGCTTCAGGGACACACGAATCTGGCCCAACCTTGGATGCATGGCGAAAAGATCTCCCTCCAACCATTCAAGGGCCTTGAGGTTGGCTTTACTCGCACCGTTGTGTTCGTGGGAGTGGGACGCCCATTCACGTTCAAGCGCCTATGGAATAGCTACTTCAGCGTCGGGGACAATCAAAACGCAGATCTGGCTCAAAACGATCCAGGCGACCGCCGCGGCGGATTGGATTTTTCATGGAAGCTGCCCAAGATTCCAGTAACACTGTATAGCGATAGCTTCTCGGACGACGAGCCTTCACCGCTGGCCGCGCCAACTCGCTCATCCTTCCATCCGGGCGTGTACATCGCACGACTGCCGGGAGCACGGGGAAAGCTTGATCTGCGCGCGGAAGGCAGCTACACCGCGTCGGAGAACCCTTCGATCGCCAATGGATTCAATTACTGGAACGGGATCTACTTTGACGGCTACACGAACAAAGGTCTGCTGATTGGCGATACCGTGGGACGCGCCGGAGTGAGCTGGCAGGCATGGACCACCTATTGGATTTCACCGCGCAACAAAGTACAGGTGAGCTACAGAAATCGATACGTCAGCCCGAAATGGTTTCCGGGCGGAGCTACTCAGAACGACTTCCGGAGTACTTCCGACCTGCAGCTCAAACGTAACTTGAACGTGGAGTTGGGAATCCAGTCCGAGCGGTTGGTGATGCCGCTATTTACCGGTAGCACTGCTCCGAGGTACAACGTGAGCGGATGGGCGGGAATCACGTACAACCCGGAACATCGAGTGCGATAACAGCACGCAGGTTGCTTTCCCACTCAAAGCAAAAGAAGGCTTGAGTATGGCAGTTTAGTGGTTGAGCAAATCAGTACCCGAACTCTGCCGCTTGTCCGCAAGCGCCTCTCGGAAGTAGTCCAGACTCATGGTGAGGCCGGTACGCAGATCGATTTTCGGCTCCCATCCCAGCAGGGTTTTTGCCTTGGAGATATCGGGACAGCGTTGCCTGGGATCGTCGCTGGGAAGCGGTTCAAATACCAGCGCGCTGGCCGAACCCGTGACCTCCAACACCACCTGGGCGCACTCCAGCATGGTAAATTCGTCGGGATTGCCGATATTCGTCGGGAGGTGTTCGCCGGAGGCAGCGAGGCGAACGATGCCGTCGACTTCATCACTCACGTAACAGAAGCTTCGAGTCTGGCTTCCATCGCCGTAAATGCTGATGTCTTCTCCAAGAAGGGCCTGCTTCATAAAGTTGGAGATCACCCTGCCATCGTCAAGTTGAAGGCGGGGGCCATACGTATTGAAGATTCGAACGATACGCGTATCCACTCCGCGATAGCGGTGATAAGCCATGGTGAGGGCCTCGGAAAACCGCTTGGCCTCGTCGTAGACGGATCGCAGGCCGATGGGATTGACATGACCCCAATAGGACTCAGTCTGGGGATGAACGGCAGGATCTCCGTAGCATTCCGAGGTGGAAGCAAGTAGGAATCCGGCCTGGTATTTATGGGCAAGTTCGAGGCAATTACGGGTTCCGGTAGAGCCCACTGCAAGGGTTTCCAAACCCCATCGCATGTAATCCTCTGGACTTGCAGGCGAGGCGAACTCGTAGATGAAGTCCACGGAGCCAAAGTCGAAGGGCAGGCAAATATCATGCGACTCGAAGCTGAATCGCGGATCGGCGGAAAAGCTGCGCATGTTTTCAATCCGCCCGGTCAGCAGGTTGTCAACCGACAACACGGAATGACCGTCGGCAAGCAGCCGCTCACAGAGGTGGGAACCCAGAAATCCAGCTCCGCCCGTTACCAGAATTCGCATAGTTTGCCTCGGCTACACCCCGGGCCGGAAATGCGTTTCCACATTCCAAACCAGAATGGATCAATCTGACAGCTTCAATGATAAATGGAATCAGACGGTACGGGAAACGTACAGGGGGTTTCTGACACATGGGGATGGGAGCACACACCTCGATGCGTGCCTCAACGATTGGCGCAAATGGTTACGTCTAAAACCGGTAGCCGACACCGGTGCCGAAATCCGTATACCACGGACTGTTGCGGCCCCACGGCATCGCCTGAGTATCCCAGTGCAGTGCGCGCCAATACCAGTGTTTATTGAACTGGAGGTCCAAGCCAACCCCCATTCGATAGGTAAAACCGCTTTCGTCAACAGTCAGGCCCTTGGCGATAGGCGGATGATGATCCGCAGCATACATGCCATCAGAGGACTGATGGGCGTAGCCTATCTGGAATGTGCCATAGGGACGGAACTTGCCAGTCATCAGATTGAACTTGGGACCGACTGTTCCCTCAAATTGCTTTACGGAATACGGGCTTCCTTCTTGAAAAGAAACCGAAGCGACGATACCCAAACGAGGGCGCAAGTATTTTGTGAAGCCTACTTCCGCGCCGTTGAATTGGTAGACGTACGCCCCATAGCCATAATCGGGTGAGGTTGCGAAGTAACCGACGTACACGTCTGCGCTAGGCGTACTCAGGCCGGAATTTGGCGTCTGAGCAAAAGAGACAATTGCCGTCAGGAGAAGCGAAGCTATGATCGAAAAAATTTTCATCTTGCCTTTTCCGATTTCTATAAGTAAACCCCAAGACACAAAGCACTTTCGTCCGGCTGAACGCAATAGACCTAAGGCGTAGGGCTTACGACATTATACGCAGAAAATTCCATTTGACCTTAACACAAAAGAAGTACGAGCCTGAGTGTCGAATCGGGTTCCGTCGTCTATGCCGGATCCGAGGGGGTGCCCGGATGATGCCTGGGTTCGGCTAAGGGACGCCCCATGCTGTAGTAATGAAAACCCGCGTCAGCCATCTGATTGCGAGTAAAGAGGTTGCGTCCATCAATCACGACCGGATAACGCATCGCCTCATGCAAGCGCTGCAAGTCGAGGCGTGCAAACTGCGGCCATTCCGTAACCACGAGCAGAGCGTGCGCATCGCGCGCCGCCTCTAACTCGTTGGCGGCATAGTTCAGATTCAGGCTTGCGGGCATGATCGCCTGAGCCTTCTGCATTGCAGCCGGGTCGTAGACCGAAACATGGCATCCTTCCGCCAGCAACTTCCTGATAATGTTGAGCGCGGGAGACTCGCGAACGTCATCGGTACCGCCTTTGAAAGCGAGGCCGAGAACGCCAATTTGCTTGCCCTTGAGTGTCCAGAGAGCAGTGCGAAGCTTCTTCATGAAGCACAGTAACTGGCTCTCGTTAATCTCTTCAACAGCCTTCAGCAGATCGAAGTTATATCCAACTGATTCCGCGATTTTGTAGAATGCGCGCACATCCTTGGGAAAGCAGGAACCGCCGTAGCCGATGCCCGTGTTGAGGAACCTCGAACCAATCCGGGTGTCGGTGCCAATCCCCCGGGCTACTTCTTCCACATCCGTACCGACGAGTTCACAGACGTTCGCAACGGCGTTGATAAAGGAAATCTTCAAGGCCAGAAAAGCGTTGGACGCGTGCTTGATCAGTTCAGCGCTCTCAGCGCTGGTTTCGAGATAGAGAACTCCAGTAGTGCGCTCCCGCGGACCGGGGACATGTTCGGAACGCAAGAAATAACTGCCATCGATCAGAGGTTGGTAAACGCGGCGCAAGACAGCACGGGCACGCGCGGTGTCGGCACCGACGACGATCCGGTCAGGATAGAGAAAATCCTCGACTGCCGAACCTTCGCGCAGAAACTCCGGGTTGGAAATGACGTCGAAATTTTCGTCGCTGGCTCCGTTGAAGCGAAGGGTGCGCCTGATCCACTGATTGGTGAGCACGGGAACCGTACTCTTCTCGACCACGACCTTGTACTCGGAGAGTCCGGCGGCGATTTCACGAACCGAGGCTTCCACGTAGGATAGATCAGCCTCCCCAGTGGGTGATTGCGGCGTTCCCACGGCAATGAAGATTACCTCTGCAACGCGAACTGCAGCGAGTAGATCCGTGGAAAAGACCAGGCGGTCACCGTGGTGGCGCGCCAGCAGTTCCGGCAGGCGCTCTTCAAAGAATGGGACCCCTCCTGCCTGGAGCCCGGCTACCCTGTCGGCGGCATTGTCCACGCATGTGACCAAATGCCCGATTTCCGCAAAACAAGCCGCGGCAACCAATCCTACGTAGCCGGAGCCTATCACGGCGATCCTTACGGGGGTGTTTGTTCCACGCTGCAAATCCATAATTAACCTTTCCAATCTGGACTGCACAGCCACATACGATTTCCATTCAGAATAACAGCAAGCAAGCCCAGACCTGCAAGCTTCCCGACGCACGGAATTAGCCGGGCTTACATATTTTGCGCCACGGAAAAAGCTGACGTACCCGCTTCATTTCCGCGCGAAGACCTGGAAGTAGGGAGCGGATCATACAGGCAATTCGAAGCCAAGCCGGATAGAAACCACGGCCGATCCCGGGATCTGCATTTTCTCTTTCATCCATGAAGTTTGAAGGCCCTTACCCGAAAGGCCGCGGGGCAGGGGCGCAGCAAGTTCCATGGCACTGCAATTGGCATATTACAATCGGATGCAGGAGCCTGGCGGAAGGCATGGCTGCGGCTGAAAGCATGAGATGAGGCAGGAACAAGTGAAAAAAGCTTTGATAACCGGAATCACCGGGCAGGATGGATCGTATCTTGCCGAACTGCTGCTCTCCAAGGGATATGAAGTTCACGGAGTAAAGCGTCGCAGTTCACTGTTCAACACGGATCGGATCGATCATCTTTACCAGGACCCGCATGACAGGGAGCGCCGTTTCATTCTCCACTACGGCGATATGACAGATACGAGTAGCTTGGTGCGCATCATCCAAAGCATACGTCCGGACGAAATCTACAACCTCGCAGCGCAGAGTCATGTTGGGGTGTCATTCGAGGAGCCGGAATACACGGCAGATGCGGACGCCATTGGAACGCTGCGCGTCCTGGAGGCGATTCGCATCCTCGGCCTTGAAAAGACGACGCGCTTCTACCAGGCCTCGACCTCGGAATTATTTGGCAAGGTGCAGGAAATTCCACAGACTGAGAAGACGCCGTTTTATCCACGCTCGCCCTACGCGGTGGCCAAGCTCTACGCCTACTGGATCACCGTAAACTATCGCGAAGCCTATGGAATCTACGCCTGCAACGGGATTCTATTCAACCACGAATCCCCGGTACGCGGCGAGACGTTTGTGACCCGCAAGATTACCCGCGGATTGTCACGCATCAAGACCGGCTTGCAGGCGTCGCTGTACATGGGTAACCTGGATTCCTTGCGCGACTGGGGACACGCGCGCGACTACGCGGAGATGCAGTGGCTGATGCTGCAGCAGGATCATGCCGAGGACTTCGTAATTGCTACCGGCGAGCAGCGCAGCGTGCGCGAGTTCATCAACATTGCGGCAGCCAAGCTGCAAATGGAGATTCACTGGCACGGCACGGGCGTGGACGAAAAGGGGTTCGACGAACAGGGCCGCTGCATCGTTGCCATCGATCCTCATTATTTCCGTCCGACTGAGGTTGCATCGTTGCTGGGGAATCCTGCGAAAGCAAAAGCCAAGCTAGGCTGGTTTCCCAAGACAAGCTTTGACCAGTTGGTTACGGAGATGGTGCAGGCGGACTACCAGCTTGCAAAACGAGATGCCATGATTCGGGCGGGTGGATACAAGATCCTCAATCACAATGAATAACTACATTCAGAAAGACGCGAAAATCTATGTGGCGGGGCACCGGGGCCTGGCAGGTTCAGCCATCGTGCGCAAGCTCCGCTCGTTGGACTATGAAAACCTCGTGCTGCGCACGCACAAGGAAGTCGATCTGCAGGATTGGAATGCAGTGCGCGCATTCTTTGACGATCAGCGCCCGGAATTTGTGTTTCTTGCCGCCGCCAAAGTGGGTGGAATCCTCGCCAATCGCGACTTCCCTGCCGACTTCATCGCCCAAAATCTGCGCATCCAAAGCAACGTGATTGAAAACGCCTATCGCACACAGGTAAAGCGGCTGCTATTCCTGGGCTCGAGTTGTATCTATCCCAAGCTTGCGCCTCAGCCCATTGGCGAAGATCAACTGCTGACGGGACCACTGGAATTTACGAACCGATCTTATGCAATTGCGAAGATCGCGGGCATTGAGATGTGCTGGGCTTTCAACCGGCAGCATGGAACCCAGTTTCTGGCAGCGATGCCAACCAACCTCTACGGGCCCGGAGACAATTACAATCTGCAGAACTCGCACGTTCTCCCCGCGTTGATCCGCAAGGTGCATGAGGCCAAACTGCGCGGCGAGCGGAGCGTAACCGTGTGGGGCACCGGCAAACCGCTTCGCGAATTCCTCTTCAGCGACGATATGGCCGACGCTTGCGTCTTTCTGCTGAACCTGTCGAACGAAGAGTTTAGTAAACTGGTCGGCGTCCCGGAAGCGGCTCCCATCGTCAACGTGGGCAGCGGTTCCGAATTGAGCATCGCCGACCTGGCCAGAAAAGTCTGCCAAGTGCTCGAATTCAAGGGCGAGATTGTGTTTGACGCCAGCAAGCCAGACGGCACTCCCCGCAAGTTGATGGATAGCGCGAGGTTGTTCAGCTACGGTTGGCGGCCAAAAGTGACGATGGAAGAAGGAATCGGCATTGCCTACGCAGAGTTGCGTGCCCAACCGGCAGAGTGAAGGCCGTAGCAACGCATGATCCCCGGTTACCCTGAGGTTAAGAAATGATCGACATCCACTGTCACCTGCTTCCATGCGTGGACGACGGCGCGCGATCCTGGGATATCACCCTGGAGATGTGCCGCCTCGCGGAGGAAGACGGCGTGACCCACATCGTGGCAACCCCACACTCAAATTTCGAGTACCACTATGATCGCGAGTTTCATTCAATCTTGTTGGATGAGCTTCGCACTCGCGTCCCTACATTGAGTTTTTCGCTTGGATGCGATTTTCACCTCTCCTACGAAAATATTGAAGATGCGCTGGTCCATCCCGAGCGGTATGCGATTGGCGATACGCGCTACATGCTCGTGGAACTCTCCGAATTCAGCGCATTCAAGGTGACCGATTCGCTGTATCGCTTGCAGACAGCCGGACTGGTGCCAATTATCACCCATCCCGAGCGCAACCCGGCAATTCTGGGAAACCCGGGGTTGCTCGGTGAATTCTCCGATGCCGGCTGCTTGTTTCAGATCACGGCAAATTCGCTTACCGGCTTCTGGGGAAAGCCCTCGCAGAAGCTTTCCGAATCCATGCTCAAAAAGAACATGGTCCATTTCATCGCCAGCGATGCCCACGGTTTAAGGAGTCGCCCTCCGCTTCTGTCAGGGGCGCTGCGGGCGGCCGCAAAAATAGTTGGCGCGGAAGCAGCCGAGCGGTTGGTGGTGGCAAACCCGATGGCGGTTATCGCCAATCAATACACGTTACAGTGACCCGCCCGGCGCTGGAATTCTTCGCTGCGCCCGAAATGACCCTATCGAGGAACTGCCGTCCTCAACTCAGGCGAAAACGAACATGCGCCCGAGTTGAGGACGGAATACAACAACTCAGGATTTGCTTTAAGATTGAGTACAAGTACCGATGGGCGTTTCATCAGGCAGAAACCCCGCACCGATTTAAGGTTCTTCTACAGTTTTGAATCATCATTGCAATCATAAGGAGTAGTTTGTGAATACACTCGTTCGACCCAGTGCAAGTTACAGCCTCACCATCCGACTCAGGATCAGCAGCACGCCTGGAAGCCTTGGCCGAGTGACATCGATGATCAGCGATCTTGGCGCAGACATCGGCGCAATCGATATTAAGGGCGTAACCAAGCACCATAAGATTCGCGAAATCTCATTGCAGGTGCGCGACGAACAACATGGCGAACAGATCGTTGCCGACCTGAAGAGGCTTGGGATCGTGGACGTGCTCAGCGTTAGCGACCGCACGTTCCTCATCCACAAGGGTGGCAAGATTCAAATCACCGGCAAGATTCCCCTAGTGACGCGCGATGATCTCTCGATGGCCTACACGCCTGGCGTCGCCCGCGTCTGCATGGCCATCAACAAAGATCCGATAAACGCTTACAAGCTCACCATCAAGGCCAACACGATCGCGATCGTAACCGACGGCACGGCAGTGCTGGGACTCGGAGATATCGGTCCGGAAGCTGCAATGCCCGTGATGGAAGGCAAGGCAATGCTTTTCAAGGAATTCGCCAATGTCAACGCTTTCCCTCTTTGCCTCGACACCAAAGACGCGGAAGAAATTATCCGCACGGTAAAGAACATTGCACCGGGATTCGGCGGGATCAATCTGGAAGATATCTCGGCTCCGCGCTGCTTTGAGATCGAAGAACGCTTGAAGAAGGAGTTGGGGATTCCGGTCTTTCACGACGATCAGCACGGAACCGCCGTGGTGGTGCTCGCGGCTCTGACCAATGCGGTGAAGTTGGTGAACAAAGAGATCAAGGATCTGAAGATCGTTGTCACCGGCGTCGGCGCGGCGGGAGTTGCCTGCTCCAAAATGATCATGGCTGCCGGAGGCACAAACATCATTGGATTTGACCGCACGGGAGCGATTCACAAAGGACGTACCGAACTGAACTACATGAAACAGTGGTTCGCCGAAAACACCAACCCCGACAATTTCACCGGGACGGTAAAAGAAGCACTGGTTGGAGCCGACCTCTTTCTGGGACTTTCCGGTCCCGGAGCAGTTGAGGCGGAAGATCTGGCAAAGATGAACCGGGACGCAATCGTGTTTGCCATGGCAAATCCGACGCCCGAAGTGCAGCCCGAGGCGGCCGCGCCCTACGTTCGCATCATGGCCACCGGACGCTCCGATTATCCAAACCAAATCAATAATGTGCTCTGCTTCCCGGGAATTTTCCGCGGGGCGCTGGATTGCGGTGCCTCAGACATCAATGAAGAGATGAAGCTCGCCGCAGCACGCGCGATCGCGGACACGATCTCTCCAGAGGAGTTGACCGAGGACTACATCATCCCTGGCGTCTTCGACAAGCGGGTGGCGAAGGCCGTGGCCGCTGCGGTGTTGAAAGCTGCCGTGGAAACCGGCGTAGCTCGCAGGATTCCCGGCCTGGAAGAACCTCCATACGATCATTCGGGCGACGATTAACCGAAACTGCAGCGCTGCGAACTATAAAGGGGAAGGCCTTTTCGAAGGCGCTTCCCCTTTATTTGCTGAAGCCGCTCCTGCTCAAGCCAAAAGAAAACTTGCATGGGCCAGTCGATCATAATTGCTGAGCGCAACCGTTACGCAATGACCTTTACGAGCACCTTGCCCATGGGGCCCTGCGCCAGACGCGCAAACGCGTCCTTCACGGCTAGAAATGGGAACACCCTATCCACTACTGGACGCTTGCCGAGGGCATTGAGACGCGCGACAATTTCTTCCCAGCCCGCTTTTGCGTCCTTCTGGGAATAATCCGCAACCGTAACTCCGCCGATGCGATTTCTGCGGAAGAAGAGCGTTGCCGTATTGAATTCTGGCACGGGGCCAGCGCTCCTTCCAACGACGCTGATCCGTCCGGCGTATCCCAGCGTCCCAATCACTTCGTTGAAGAGCGTGCCTCCTATGGTATCGACGACGATGTCGACGCGCTTAGGTGCGATGGCCGCGAGCAGCAATTTACGCATTCGTTTTTCGGATGGATCGAAGACAAAATCGGCGCCAAGCTTCTTGAGTTGCTCGGCCTTTTCAGCGCTGCGCGACAATCCCACAACGGTAAGGCCCATGGATTTGCCAAGCATAACCGATGCCGTACCCACGCCACCGGACGCGCCCGTTATCAGCAGGACGGAACCAGCCGGGGGCGGTGCGGGCGGGTCGCTCCACTGGGTAAGCGCCTGCCACGCGGTGAGAAAGACCAATGGAGCTCCGGCAAGTTCTTCGAGGGACCATCCGTCAGGAATGTGAATCACGCGCGCGGCGTCTACTGCGGTTTTTTCCGCCAGCGTGCCCCAGCTTTCCACGCCGGTATTGCCACGGAGAATGCCTACGACATCGCCCACTTTTAGTTTCTCGACTCCAGTGCCAAGCACCACAATTTCGCCCACGCCATCGCGGCCAAGCACATGCGGCAACTTGGGTTTGGCAGGATACTGCGCCTGGGCCAGAAAAGCGTCCGCCGGATTCAACGCCGCATACAGCATTTTGATCACAACCTGCCCGGGAGCGGGCTGGGGATCGGGAACCTCATCCATCCTCAGATTCCCAACGCCGTCGTATGAATCCATCAACCATGCACGCATCGCTTCTTCCCTTTCTCAACGCATTATTCTTCCCAAAGCAATCTTAGACTAAGATGGCGTGCGGGGCTTGCGCTTCTGCCAGACTCTGTTCCGCCTGACTAAGCGTACCAATCCTCGCGGGTAAGCGGGAGAGGACTATGACCGTGCCCGAACTTTCCGAGCAGAACCTGGTATACGTTCAGACGTCCGGAGATAAACCCGTGCGCCGAACCGGCCATGTACAGCCTCCATATGCGGTACTTAACTTCCTTGACGATCTTCTTTGCCTCCGTGGCCTTTGCCTCAAGCCTGCGTACCCAATGGCTGAGCGTAAGCGCATAGTGCTCACGAAGGCTTTCGACATCCCGCACCTCGAATCCGCACTCCTCGGCAGCCCGTAGCGTGGTATTGAGAGGAACCAGTTCGCCCCCCGGAAACACATACTTGTCTATAAAGGACGGCCCTTGGCGTTGGAAAGTTGCGAATTGCGCAATGCCATGGTTAAGGAAGACGCCACCGGGACGCAGTATATTCCAGATACGCTGGAAGTACTCGGGCAGCAGTTTTTCTCCAACGTGTTCGAACATTCCTACGCTTACGATCTTGTCAAAGCCCTGCGCTGGGTCAAGTTCGCGATAATCGCGCATCTCCACTTTGCATCGCTCCCCGAGACCTGCGGCACGGATGCGTTCACGAGCCTCTTCCGCTTGCGAAACGCTTAGCGTGATCCCGAAAGCATCCGCGCCGAAATGTTTGGCGG